>LFIK01000432.1_pt1 | contig 31477 bp, 29 predicted proteins | sample 643401 | NCBI WGS metagenome assembly LFIK01 (sample SAMN03777447, study PRJNA286221) | soda lake metagenome | biome: soda lake; feature: Kulunda steppe; material: water; isolation source: sample T5-Br brine of Lake Tanatar-5 | place: Russia: Kulunda steppe | collected 2010-07
AGGAAGGTGAAGGGCCGCGGTTCGCCCCGCGCCGAAGGCAGCCCGCCCTTGGTGGCGATCTGCCAGGCCACCCACAACAACAGCGCCGCGCCGCCCCAGCGCAACCCCTCGCGCAGCAGCGCCGATTGCTGGAATGCCTCGCCCAGGAACACGGCCACCAGAAACGCCATCACCGCGAAACCCAGCCAGACGCCGTTGATATGCGGCATGGTGCGCAGGAACCCGAAATTGACACCCGAGGCCGCGAGCATCGCGTTGTTCGGCCCCGGCGTCCAGCACCCGGCGAAGGTCAGCATCAGAAGCGCGGCGAAGGTCTCGAGCGGCATGGTCGGCGGTCCGGGAAAGGTATGTAATGCTGACCTATAATCAGCACCCCGCGCCGGTTGTCAAGCCAGAAGCTGGTCCCGCGTCAGCTCGAAGTCCGAGGCCACCCAGCGCCATTCCAGTTCCCGCAGCCGCCGCCCCAGCGCCGGGCCGGTGAGCGCGGGCATCAGGTCGGCAGCGCGCAGCGGGAAGCGCTGCGCCGCGCCGCGCGCAACCTCGGCCGCCCAGCCCTCGGGCAGCAACTCCCGCGCCCGGGCAGCACGCAAGAGCGCCGCGTCGGCGCCCAGATCGGCGCCCAGCCAGTAGCCCAGCGCCGCCGGGTGCGCATCGGTACCCGCGTGATCGGCCATGCGGGCCAGGTCCCGTGCCTCGGCCCGGGTCAGGCGCAGCGCGGCATCCGCCTCGCGCGGGCTCAGCACCGCCAGTCGCCGCAGCCAGCGCGGCGCCATGCCGCCTTCCAGATGCACCATCAGCGCCAGCGCCGAGGGATCCGCGCCCGGCAGCGTGGCCGCCAGCACGCCGGTCTCGGCCATCCCGCGCAGCGCGGGCGCAGGGTCCGGTGCGGCCAGCAGCTTCCGCATCTCGGCCCCCACCCGTTCGCGCGACAACTGGCCGATCCCGTCCGCGTGCTCGGCGCAGGCCGCCAGCGCGTTCGGGTCCATGGGGTGGAACGGGTCGCCGAAATGCGCCTGAAAACGAAAGAAGCGCAGGATGCGCAGGTAATCCTCGCGGATGCGGTCGGCGGGGGGGCCGACAAAGCGCACCCGCCGCTGGACCAGATCCGCCAGCCCTCCCAGCGGGTCCACCAGCGTGCCATCGGCGCGGGCATAAAGCGCGTTCATGGTGAAGTCGCGCCGCGCGGCGTCCTCCTCCACCCGGTCGGCATAGGCGATCACCGCGTGCCGGCCGAAGGTTTCGACATCACGGCGGAAGGTGGTGACCTCGTAGCCCTGCCCCCCCGAGACCACCGTCACCGTGCCGTGGTCGATCCCCGTGGGCACGGCGCGCAGCCCGGCCTCCTTGGCCAGGGCCACCACCGTTTCGGGGCGCGCGTCGGTGGCGATGTCGACATCCGCCACCACCCGGCCGATCAGCGCATCGCGCACGCAGCCGCCCACACAGAGCGCCGCATGCCCGGCGCGGTCCAGCATCGCCAGCACCGCCTGCGTGGGCGCGTCACTCAGCCAGGCGCCGGTTGCCTTCATCGCTTCACCGCTCGATCCGATCCGCCAGCCCGCGCAGGATGCGCGCGGTCGCGCCCCAGATGTAATAGGGCCCCCAGGGCACCACATAGTAGCGCCGCCACTGGCCCAGCCACAAGCGCGCCTCGACCCGGTAGCACGCCGGGTCCAGTACATGGGTCAGCGGCACGGCAAACGCCTCTGCGACCTCGCCCGGCTGCGCGCGTGGGGCGAAGCCGGGTTCGATCCGCGCCAGCACCGGGGTGACGGCAAAGCCGGTGACGGTTTCGTGCACCGGCAGGTGGCCCAGCACCTGCGCGGCCCCTTGCGGCAGGCCGATTTCCTCGGACGCCTCGCGCAGGGCGGCGGCGTCGGGCGTGGGGTCGGCTTCGTCCTGCTTGCCGCCGGGAAAGGCGATCTGCCCGGGATGGTGGCGCAGGTGCGAGGCGCGCTTGGTCAGCACCACCCGCACGCCATCGGCGCCCGGCTGCACCCCGACCAGCACCGCCGCCGGGCGCAGCGGACGCTTCGGTGCTACGGGCGAATCGCGGTTCAGGTCATAGTCGCTCGAAGGCCGCGCCGGGCGGCCCAGCGCGGCAATGAGCGGGACCAGCGGATCAGCGCCCCCCGGCACTGTCATCCCCCGGCACCGTCACCGCTCTGCACCGCCTCGAACCCCAGCGTGTCCGGGTCCATCACGTAATGCGCACCGCAGAACTGGCAGTCGGCGGTGACCGTGCCCTCGGGCGTGGTCATGCTGGCAATGTCCTTGGCGGAATAGATCGACAGGCTTTGCCGCACCTTGTCCTCGGAACAGGTGCAGCCGAAGCGCAGCGGCTGCGGGTCGAAGACGCGCGGCCCTTCCTCGTGAAACAGCCGCACAAGCAGGTCGGTCGCCTGCACCCCGGGGCCGACCAATTCACCCTGTTCGACCGTGTCCAGCAGCAGGTTCACGCGGCCCCAGTCCTCGGCCCCGTCGCCATTGCCGACCAGATCGCGCGCCTCCAGCAACCCGTCCTCGCCCGACCCGCCACCACTGACATGGGGCGACGCCTTGGGCATGTGCTGGAGCATCACACCACCGCCGCGCCACACCCCGCCCTGCCGGTCGAAGCCCAAAGCGAAGCGGGTCGGCAACTGCTCGGACTGGGCGAAATAACTTTGCGCGCAATCGCTGAGCGAATTGCCGGCAATGGGCGTGATCCCCTGATAGGGCGTGGTCCCCGCACCCTGGTCGATCAGGATGGCGAAATACCCGCGCCCGATCTGCGCGAAGCCCGGCGCCTGCGCCGCAAGCCGCGCATCGTCGAAACTGGCATAGGCGCGCACGGTGGCCGGGGCGCCCCCTTCGGCGGGGGCGAAATAGTCGGTCGCGATCAGCCGCGCCGGGCCGTCGCCGCGCACCTGCAAGGACAGCCGCCAGCGCAGCTTGATGGTCTGGCCGATCAGCGCGGTCAGCATTGCCGCCTCGGCCACAAGTTCGGCGATGGCCTGCGGATAGCGGTGCTGCGAGAGGATCGCATCCAGCGTCTGGTCCAGCCGGGCGACCCGCCCGCGGATATCGGGGCGGTCAAGCTGGAAGGGCAGGACAGTGTCGTCCCAGGCGATCTGTGCACCAAGGCTCATGGGGAAACTCTTGAGGAAATCGGAGGGGAACGCTTGAGCGGCGTGTCGTGTGGCATGGGCCTCCCATATATGATCCTCGCGCGAATGGCCAAGGGGGCCATACGCGCACAGCGCGCGCTCACTCCCACCAGCGGTCGACCACGGCGATATCGGCGTCGGACCAGCCCAGATGATGCGCCAGTTCGTGGACATAGACATGGGTGATCAACTCACCCAGGCTCACGTCACCCCGCGCGATCCATTCGTCCAGGATCGGGCGGCGGAACAGCCAGATCGTGTCGGGCTCCATCGGCTGATCGAAGAGCGACTTTTCGGTCAGCGGCACCCCGCTGTAGAGACCGGTCAACTCGAAGGGATCGTCCATCTCCATCTCGGCCAGAATGTCATCGGGGGGGAAGTCGACGATCTGCAGCGCGACCGACCGCGCGTGATCCGCGAATTCCGGCGGCAGCGCGGCGATGGCGGCCTCGGCCAGCGTCTCGAACTCCTCGAGCGACGGCGCGTGCCGCCCAGCCCATTTCCGTGCCATGTCGCCCCCTCTGGTCGGTCCCGCGCCCTGCCTGCCGCCGATATGGACAAAACCGGGCCGCTGTGAAAGAGGGAGCGCAACAGGAGACCCCTTCCCATGACCGTCACCCGTTTCGCCCCCTCGCCCACCGGCTGGCTGCATATCGGCAACCTGCGCACGGCGCTCTTCAACTACCTGATCGCGCGCAAGGCAGGCGGGCAGTTCATCCTGCGGCTTGATGACACCGACGGCGAGCGGTCGAAACCCGAGTATGTGGACGGGATAAAGGCCGATCTGGACTGGCTGGGCCTGCACTGGGACCGGGTGGAGCGGCAGTCCGAGCGGCTGGAGCGCTACGCCGAACAGGCCGAGGCGCTGCGCGCCGCGGGGCGGTTCTACGAATGCTTCGAGACCCCGTCCGAACTGGAGCTGAAGCGGCGAAAGCAGCTCAACATGGGCCGCCCGCCGGTCTATGACCGCGCGGCCATGGCGCTGGACGATGCCGCGCGCGAAAAACTGCGGGCCGACGGGCGCGCGGGCTACTGGCGCTTCCGGTTGGATCATGAGCGGATCGAATGGGCGGATGGCATCCTTGGCGATCTGTCGATCGATGCGGCCTCGGTCTCGGACCCGGTGCTGATCCGCGCCGACGGGCAGGTGCTCTATACCTTCGCCAGCTCCGTCGATGACATGGACATGGGGATCACCCATGTGGTGCGCGGCGCGGACCATGTTACCAACACCGCCACGCAAGTGCAGATCATCGCCACCATGGGCGGCACGCCGCCCGCCTTCGCCCATCACAGCCTGCTGACCGGCCCGCAGGGCGAGGCGCTGTCCAAGCGCCTCGGCACGCTCAGCCTGCGCGATCTGCGCGCGCAGGGGGTGGAGCGGATGGCGCTGCTGTCGCTGATGGCGAGGCTGGGCTCCAGCCAGCCGGTGGTGCTGGCCGAAAGCCTGGACGAGATCGCCGACGGCTTCGACCTGGCGCAGTTCGGCGCCGCGCCGACCAAGTTCGACACCGCCGACCTCTGGCCGCTGACGCGCCAGCACATCCAGCGCCTGCCGTTCGCGGCCGTGGCCGACCGGATCGCCGCGCTGGGCGTGCCGCAGGAGATCGCGCCGCGCTTCTGGGAGGTGATGCGCGAGAATGTCGACCGGCTGGACGATCTGGGCGACTGGTGGGCGCTCTGCCGCGATGGCGCCGCGCCGGAGATTGCGCCCGAGGATGCCGAGTTCGTGGCTAAGGCGCTGACGATGCTGCCGCCCCGCCCTTGGGGGCCGGAGACATGGAGAGACTGGACCGGCGCGGTCAAGGCCGCCACCGGGCGCAAGGGCAAGGCGCTGTTCATGCCGCTGCGCAAGGCGCTGACCGGGCGCGGGCACGGACCGGACATGGCCGATCTGATGCCGCTTTTGCAGCAGACCCCGGCGCCGCGCTGATCCGCCGCTGCCCCTTATCCCCGCCGTCAAGCCCCCGCGCCGCGCCCCTTCCCATGGCGGCAATTTTCCTGTATGCGCCGCGCATCTGCGACGTGACGCTCTGACCCCGGCGTGATGCATCAGGATAGGGGTCGGCGGCAATGGGGCCGCCACTGACACGGGAGACCCGGCAGGGGCCGGGAGTGCTCCCCAGAGGATACGCTGAATGTTCAACATCACCAAGAAATCGATCCAGTGGGGCCAGGAAACGCTCACACTGGAAACCGGGCGTGTTGCCCGTCAGGCCGACGGCTCGGTCATCGCCACGCTGGGCGATACATCGGTCATGGCCAACGTGACCTTCGCCAAGCAGGCGAAACCTGGGCAGGACTTCTTTCCGCTTACGGTCCATTATCAGGAACGCTATTACGCCGCGGGCAAGGTGCCCGGCGGCTTCTTCAAGCGCGAGGCAAGGCCGTCCGAGAAGGAAACGCTCACCTCGCGCCTGATCGACCGGCCGATCCGGCCCCTGTTCGTCGACGGCTTCAAGCATGAGGTGCTGGTCATCTGCACCGTGCTGTCCCACGATCTGGTCAACGAGCCCGACATGGTCGCCATGATCGCGGCCTCGGCGGCGCTGACCATTTCCGGCGTGCCCTTCATGGGGCCGATCGCGGCGGCGCGCGTGGGCTATGCGGACGGCGAATACCAGTTGAACCCCGACTGCGAGGACATGCACAAACTGCGCGAGAATGGCGAGCAGCGGCTGGATCTGGTCGTCGCCGGGACCCGCGATGCGGTGATGATGGTCGAATCCGAAGCCTATGAGCTGTCCGAGGCCGAGATGCTGGGCGCGGTGAAATTTGCCCATGAAAGCTATCAGCCGGTGATCGACCTGATCATTTCGCTGGCCGAGGACGCGGCGAAGGAACCCTTCGACTTCACGCCCGCGGATTACTCGGCGCTCTATGACGCCGTGAAAGCCGCAGGCGAGGCGCCGATGCGCGCCGCCTTCGCGATCCGCGACAAGCAGGAACGCACCAACGCCATCGCCGCGGCGCGCGAGGCCGTGCGCGCCTCGCTCACCGAAGAGCAACTGGCCGACGAAAACCTCGGTTCCGCGTTCAAGAAGCTCGAATCGGCGATCCTGCGCGGCGACATCATCAACGGCGCGCCCCGCATCGACGGGCGGGACCACACCACGATCCGGCCCATCGTGCCCGAAACCGGCGTGCTGCCGCGCACCCATGGCTCGGCGCTGTTCACCCGTGGCGAGACGCAGTCGCTCTGCGTCGCCACGCTGGGGACCGGCGATGACGAGCAGTTCATGGACGCGCTCACCGGCACCTGGAAGGCCAACTTCCTGCTGCACTACAACTTCCCCCCCTATTCGGTGGGCGAGGTGGGGCGCTTCGGCCCTCCGGGACGGCGCGAGATCGGGCACGGGAAACTGGCCTGGCGCGCGCTGCAGGCGGTGCTGCCGGTAGCCACTGACTTCCCTTACACCATCCGCGTGGTGTCCGAGATCACCGAATCGAACGGGTCGTCCTCCATGGCCACGGTCTGTGGCGGGTCGCTGGCGATGATGGACGCGGGCGTGCCGCTCAAAGCCCCGGTGGCCGGTGTGGCCATGGGTCTGATTCTGGAAGATGACGGGCGCTTCGCGGTGCTGTCGGATATCCTGGGCGATGAGGACCACCTGGGCGACATGGACTTCAAGGTCGCGGGCACCGAAGCGGGCATCACCAGCCTGCAGATGGACATCAAGGTCGCGGGCATCACCTTCGAGATCATGGAGCAGGCGCTGGCCCAGGCCAAGGACGGGCGCATGCACATCCTGGGCGAGATGAACAAGGCCCTCTCGGCGCCCTCGGGCTTCAGCGAATACGCGCCCAAGATCGAGACCATGCAGATCGCCACCGACAAGATCCGCGAAGTGATCGGCACCGGCGGCAAGGTCATTCGTGAAATCGTCGAGGTCTCGGGCGCCAAGGTCGATATCAACGACGATGGCGTGATCAAGATCGCCTCGAACGATCAGGGCGCGATTCAGAAGGCCTATGACATGATCCATTCGATCGTGGCCGAGCCCGAGGTCGGCAAGATCTACACCGGCACCGTGGTCAAGCTGGTGGATTTCGGCGCCTTCGTGAACTTCTTCGGCAAGCGCGACGGGCTGGTCCATGTCAGCCAGATCGAAAACCGCCGCCTGAACCACCCTTCGGACGCGCTGAAGGAAGGCCAGGAGGTCAAGGTGAAGCTTCTGGGCTTCGACGACCGCGGCAAGGTCCGGCTGGGCATGAAGATGGTGGACCAGGCCACCGGGCAGGAAATCCAGCCCGAAAAGGCCTGATCCAGCGCACCTGAACGCCCCCGAACCACCAGGGGCGCCAATGGTCGCGACAGAAAACCGAACGGCGCGACCCCGAAAGGGATCGCGCCGTTTGCATTTCGCGGGCAGTATGGGGGCAAATCGTCGCGTTGTGCCGTGTGCCCGGGCTGGTAGAACAACATATCCCCTGCGGCAGGGCCGGGCACGGCGTGCCGGTTTACCGCACTGACTCTCGCGGCAACGCGAAAACGGAGGAAGACAGATGCGCAGCATATTGACGACCGCGGCCGCCCTGATGGCGCTGCCGATGATGACGGCCCCGGCCCTTGCAGGCGATCCGGATGAGGGCGAAGCGAATTTCCGCCAATGCGCAAGCTGCCACGGGATCTTGGACCCGGATGGAAACGTGATTCAGCGGCTGGCGCCGACGGGGCCGAACCTCTGGGGCGTGATCGGAAGGCAGGCCGGAGCTTATGAAGGTTACGAGCGCTTCTCGGACGCCATGGTCGAGGCGGGCGAACAGGGTCTGGTCTGGGACGAGGACAGCTTCGTCGCCTACCTGGATAACCAGACCGGGTTCCTGCGCGAATTTCTGGACGACAACCGCGCGCGCGGCAACATGAACCACCGCCTGCGCGGCAGCGCCGAAGACATCTACGCCTATCTGGCCACCTTCGGGGCCGAGGAAGAGCCCGAAAGCTGAACCGCGCGGCGTTTCTGTGCGTTGGGAAAGGGGGCCAGGCGGCCCCCTTTTTCGTCATCCGGCGCCGCATGGCCGGAACCTGGGGCGGCGCGGCTCCCGGCGCGCGCCTTGTCGAAAGCGCCTGACACCGCGTTCACTGCGCCAACTGGTCGACGCACCGCCCAGACCCGCAGCCAGGCCGCTCAGCCTGCGGGCGCCGCTGCGGGCAGGTCCGAGACGCGCCGCGCCTCGGACAACAGCGCGGCCAGCACCGGTGTGTGCGGCTCGCGCCAGGGCGCGATCAGCCCCACCTGCGACCCTGCCCGCCCGCCGGTGAGCGGCACCGCGCGCAGCCGCGTGTCGCCTTCCAGCAGGGCACCGGTGTGTTCGTTGACGATACTGACCCAGGGCCCGGCGGTCACATGGGCGATCAGCGTCAGGATCGAGTTCGATTCGACCATCGGCGCGGCATCGACCCCGGCATCGGCGAGCATCCGGTTGACGATCCGCCGGTTTTGCATGTCCGGGGTCAGCAGGCACAGCGGCAGTCCGGCCAGATCCGACCACTCCAGCGCTGCACGCCCGGCCAGCGCATTATCGGCGCGCATCAGCAACTGATAGGTCTCGGCATAGAGCGGCACGGTGGTCACGCGGCCCAGCGGCTCGTTGTCCAGATAAGTGATCCCGGCGTCGAGGCTGAGGTTTTCGACCTCCTGCAGGATCTCCACCGAGTTGCGCGACAGGATGCGGATGCGCACGTTGGGATGGCGCTTCAGATACGGGTCGGTCAGCCGAACCACCATGGGCAGCGCCGTGGGGATCACCCCCAGCCGCAGGTTGCCGGACAGACCCTGCCGCGCGGCGCGCATCTCCTCGCGCAGGGTGCGGGCATCGGCGACGATCCGGCGCGCCCAGTCCAGCACGCGCGCACCTTCGGGCGTAAGTCCTTGATAACGCGACCCGCGCCAGACCAGTTGCACCCCCAGTTCCGATTCAAGCTGCCGGATGGCAGCGGAGAGTGACGGCTGGCTGACCCCGCAGCGCTCGGCGGCGCGGCCGAAATGCTCCTCGGTCGCGAGCGCGATGAACATGTCAAGCTTGTCGAGCATGGGCGCTTTTCCCCGGGCTGCGCCGCGCCATCCTGCGCCGGTGTGTGCGGGGTTGCAACCATACGGCGCGCGACGACGGCGCAACAGGGGCATCGAAACGGCGGGCGGGCACCTTGTTGCCGCCCGGCGCACGGCCTACATGCGGGCGCATGGCAGGTTTACTTTCCCTTTCGCGCTGGCGCGGCCCCGTGGTCTCGGTCATCCGGCTGGACGGCATGATCGCCGCCGGTCAGGGGCGGCTGAATGACCAGACCCTGGCCCCGGTGATCGAGGCCGCGTTCCGGCGCGGCAAGCCGCGTGCGGTGGCGCTGGCGATCAATTCGCCCGGCGGCTCGCCCGCGCAAAGTTCGCTCATCGCCGCGCGCATCCGGCGGCTGGCCGACAAGCACGAGGTCCCGGTGCATGCGTTTGTCGAGGATCTGGCGGCCTCGGGCGGGTACTGGCTGGCCACGGCGGCGGATGACATCTGGCTGGACCCCAATTCCATCGTCGGCTCCATCGGCGTGATCTATGCGGGCTTCGGTTTCGACGGGCTGATCGAGCGCTACGGGATCGAGCGTCGTGTCCACACGGCGGGCGAACGCAAGTCGCTGCTGGACCCGTTCCGCCCGGAAAACCCCGATGACGTGGCCCGCCTGCGCGACTGGCAGGCCCAGATCCATGCGACCTTCATCGACCAGGTGCGCACGCGGCGCGGCGAAAGGCTGAACACCGACGAAGAGCTTTTCGACGGCTCCATCCGTATAGGCACCAAGGCTGTCGACGCGGGGCTGGCCGACGGGATCGACCATCTGGTCCCGAAGATGAAGGCGCTCTATGGCGAGAAACTGCGCTTCATCCCATATGGCCCCCGCCGCCCGTTCCTGCGCCGTTTCGGGCTGAACATGATGCAGGACGCGCTGGCCGTGGCCGAAGAGCGGGCATTGCGCGCCCGCTACGGAGTCTGAGCCGATGCTGGTCAAGATCGTCACCCTGTTTCTGGTGTTCATGATCGTCATGGGCGCGATCCAGCGGGCGCTTAACCCCAACCGCAAGATCGGCAAGCGGGATCAGACCCGGCTGAAACGGCCGCGCAAATGCCCCGAATGCGGGCGCTTCCTGATCGGCCGGAGCACGTGTTCGTGCGGGCGCTAGGCCCGGCCTGGGGATGCTGATCGACCTCGCGCAGGTGCTGGCCGGGCTGGCGGTGCTGCTGCTGGCGGGCGATCTGCTGGTCAAGGGCGCGGTCAACCTGGCATTGCGGCTGGGCATCCCGGCGATGATGGTGGGCATGACGGTGGTCGCCTTCGGCACCTCGGCGCCCGAACTGGTGGTGTCTGTGCAGGCAGTCTGGATCGGCGCGGGCGGGCTGGCGCTGGGCAATGTGGTCGGCTCCAACATCGCCAACATCCTGCTGGTGCTGGGCCTGCCCGCGCTGATCGCCCCGCTGGCGGTAGACCGGGAACTGCGGCGCGATTTCGCCATCATGATTGCCGCAACGGCGCTGTTCATGGCGCTGGCGGCGGGGGGCGTGTTTCACATCTGGCAGGCGCTGGTGCTGCTGGCCGCGCTGGGGCTCATGCTCGGCGACAACCTGCGCCGCGCCCGCGTCATACGGGCCGGAAACCACGCGACCGAGGACCCCGAAAACCACCTGGAAACCGCCGACCCGTCGATGCCGGGCTGGAAACTTGCGCTTTACCTGGCCATCGGCGTGATCGGCCTGCCCATCGGCGCGCAACTGCTGGTGGCGGGGGCGGTGGATATCGCCTCGGCTCTGGGTGTCTCGGACGCGCTGATCGGGCTGACGCTGGTGGCGGTGGGCACTTCGCTGCCGGAACTGGCCACCACCTCGCTGGCCGCCTGGCGGCGCGAGGCCGGGGTGGCCATGGGCAACATCATCGGATCCAACATCTTCAACCTGTTGTGCATCATCGGCGTGGCGGGGCTGGTCGGGCCGATCCCGGTGCCCGAGTCCATGCTCCGCCTGGACCTCTGGGTCATGGCAGCCAGTTCGCTGCTGCTCCTGCCCTTCATCCTGCGCGGCGCGCCGATCACGCGGCCCGCGGGTCTGGCCTTGTCGCTGGCCTATGCGGGCTACATCACGTTCCTTGTGATACGGGGCGGCTGAGGGGGCTTTGATGACGGGCAAGGCACTGGTGACCGGCGCGGGCAAACGGCTGGGCCGCGCCATGGCGCTGTGGCTGGGCGCGCGCGGCTGGGACGTCGCGGTGCATTACGCTGCGTCAGGGGCCGAGGCCCAGGACGTGGCCGACCGGATCGCCGCCGAAGGCGTCCGCAGCGCCGCACTGCAGGCCGACCTGCTGGACGAGGCGCAGATCGCGCCGCTGGTGGACCGCGCGGCCGAGGCGCTCGGCGGCCCGCTGACGCTCCTGATCAACAACGCCTCGATCTTCGAGCCCGACAGCATCGACACCGCCACCCGCGCAAGCTGGGACCGGCACATGATGTCGAACCTGCGCGCCCCCTTCGTGCTGACGCAGGCCTTCGCCGCGCAGGCCCCCCGCGCCGCAGCGGACAGCGCAGGCGAGCCGCGCGCGCAGGCGCTGGTGGTCAACGTGATCGACCAGAAGGTCTGGCGCCTGAACCCGGAGTTCATGACCTATACGCTGGCCAAGTCCGCGCTCTGGACGCTGACCCGCACCGCCGCGCAGGCGCTGGCACCGCATGTCCGTGTCAACGCCATCGGACCCGGCCCCACCCTGCGGTCGATCCACCAGTCGCCCGCCGATTTCGCCCGCGAAAGGGCCAGCACACCCTTGCGGCGCGGCGCCTCCGAGGCGGATATCACCGCAGCACTTGGCTTCCTGATCGACGCCCCCGCCGTCACCGGCCAGATGATCGCCACCGACGCCGGTCAGCATCTGGGTTGGCAGACCCCGGATCAGGCGCACAGCCCCTGAACGCCCTGCGCGGCCCCGGTTCCCTTCATTCCGGCGCCGGGCATGGTGTGGACATCAGACCGGGGAACTGACGCGGGTTCAGTTTTCGCGCCGCATGCGCTAGTCACGGTCCCCGACCAACAGGAGCCGCCCATGCCCGACTACCCCGCGCTTGCCGCCCGCATCCGCGCCCTGACCGAGGGCGAGCAGGACGAAGTGGCGCTCATGGCCACGCTGGGCTGCGAGATTCACCACTCGGACGACCGGTTCGACTGGACCGGTTTCTACCGCGTGACCGAACCCGAGGTGCTGAAGATCGGCCCCTATCAGGGCGGGCACGGTTGTCTGGTGATCCCGTTTTCGCGCGGCGTCTGCGGCGCGGCGGCCCGCACCGGCAAGGTGCAGCTTGTCCCGGATGTGGAGGCATTCCCCGGCCATATCGCCTGTGCGGCCTCGACCCGGTCCGAACTGGTGATCCCGGTGCGCGACGGTGCCGGGCGGCTGCTGGGTGTGCTGGACATCGACAGCGACCAGCCGGACGCGTTCACGCCCGAGGACGCCGAGGCGCTGGCCGCGATCCTGGACGCGGTGTTCGGGCGGTGAGGGCGTGAAGCCGAAGGCCCCCCGCGCGCGCGCGCGCGCCAGGGTGCGCGGGGGCGCCTCTTGACAGCGTGGCTTGCGCTCAGATGTCGAACTTCACCCCTTGCGCCAGCGGCAACTCGGCGGAGTAGTTGATGGTATTGGTCGCCCGGCGCATGTAGCCCTTCCACGCGTCCGAGCCGCTTTCGCGCCCGCCGCCGGTTTCCTTTTCGCCACCGAAGGCGCCGCCGATTTCGGCGCCCGAGGGCCCGATGTTCACGTTGATGATCCCGCAATCGGCGCCAGCAGCCGAGAGGTAGTATTCCGCCTCGCGCAGATCGAGGGTGAAGATGCAGGCCGACAGCCCCTGCGGCACGCCGTTCTGCATGGCGATGGCATCTTCCAGCGCCTCGTATCCCATCACATAGAGGATCGGCGCAAAGGTCTCGGTCCGCACGATCTCGGTCTGCGCGGGCATTTCCACGATGGCGGGGCTGACATAGGCGCCGCCCGCCACCCCTTCGACCGCCTCGCCGCCATGCACCGTGCCGCCGTCGGCGCGCGCCGTCTCCAGCGCGGCCAGCATCCGGTCGCGGGCGCTCGCGTCGGTGATGGGGCCGACCAGCGTGCCGGGGGCGCGCGGATCGCCGATGGGCAGGGTCGCATAGGCCTTCTTCAGCCGCGCCACCAGTTCGCCGCGGATGCTGTCATGCGCGATCACCCGGCGCAGCGAGGTGCAGCGCTGCCCGCAGGTCCCAGCGGCCGAGAACACGATGGCGCGGACCGCCATGTCCAGATCGGCCGAGGGCGCGACGATCATCGCGTTGTTCCCGCCCAGCTCCAGGATGCAGCGCCCGAAGCGTTCGGCCACCTTCGGCCCCACCTTGCGCCCCATGGCGGTCGACCCGGTTGCGGACACGATGGCGACGCCCGGATGCTCCACCAGCGCCGCCCCCTGTTCCGCGCCGCCGATGACCAGTTGTACCAGCCCATCGGGCGCGTCATCGCCGAAACGCGCGAGTGCCCGGTCCAGGATCTTCATGCAGGTCATCGCCGTCAGCGCCGATTTCTCGGACGGTTTCCAGATCACCGGGTTGCCGCACACCAGCGCAATCGCCGTGTTCCAGGACCAGACGGCAACGGGAAAGTTGAAGGCGGTGATCACGCCGCAGGGACCCATCGGATGCCAGGTCTCCATCATCCGGTGACCGGGGCGTTCGGAGGCAATGGTCTTGCCGTAAAGCTGGCGCGACAGCCCCACGGCGAAGTCGCAGATGTCGATCATCTCCTGCACTTCGCCGAGCCCTTCGGAGGTGATCTTGCCCGCCTCCAGCGTGACCACGGCGCCGAGTTCGTCCTTGGCCGCGCGCAACTCCTCGCCCAGCAGGCGCACCAACTCGCCCCGCCGGGGCGCGGGCAGGTCGCGCCATTTCAGGAACGCGGCGTGCGAGCGGGCCACGATGGTGTCCATCTCCCCCGCCGGGGTCACCGCCACCCGCGCCACCTCGACCCCGTCGATGGGCGAATGGATGGGCAGCGTGCCGCCCGTCAGTTGCGCCGCGTCCAGCCCGGCGGCTCTAAGAACCTCTGCATGGGTCATGTCGATATCTCCTTTTCGGTTGCGCCCGTGACCATTCCGCGCTGCTCGGCCAGTCCCATAAAGACCAGCATCGGCGTGGCGTCCTGCCGGGCCTTGAAGTCATCCTTCGATCCCATTCCGGCCCAGCCGGTCAGGATCAGCGATTGCGCCACCGCGCCACCCAACGTGGTGCCGGGGCCGGTGACGATGAACAGATCGGGCGCGAATTCCCGCGCCGCCGTGCGGATCGCGGCGGTGAAGTCGTAGGCTTCGGTGACCTGATGGCCAAGCGTATAATCCCAGAGCGCCTGCGGGTCGGACCCGTGCGGCCACCAGACCGCGCCCCGCCCGTCGACCAGCGGCAGGCGCGGCTGGCCGAAAAGTGCGGGCGAAAGCTTCGCGCGCCCGCGCTCGGCCACCGGCGCCTGCAGATCGGTGTGAAACGCCGCATGGTTGCCCAGCCGCAGCGGGAACCGCCCCTCCACGGGCGGCGCCTCCGCCTCGAAGGCCGCCAGCCCGGCGTCATTGCCCGCCAGAACCAGCATCCCGCCCAGATCGATGGACAGCGCCAGCCGGTGGCATTCCCGCGCGTCGATCTCCGCCACCTGCGCCAGCAGTTCGGCCTTGCGGCCCGGGTCCGGGCGCCACTCCGCGCCCATATGCGGATAGACCAGCTGCCCGCCGATCAGCGCGTCATGCATCAACCGGCCCATGGTGTTGACCACCATGAACCCATCCTCAGGGCTTAGCGCCCCCGCGCAGCCCAGCGCCGTATACCAGCCCATGGAGTTGCCGGTGACGGCGACCACTCGCACCGCCTCCCCGTCGATGGCCAGAAAATCCCGCAATGAGGCCGCATAGATCAGCGCCGAGGCATTGTCCCCGCGCGTATGCACCGCCCCCGAAAACCGCGTCGCCCCATCCAGCGCCGAAAGCGTCTCCTGCCCCTCCGCCGTGCGCATCGCATCAAACCGCGCCAGCAGCTCCGCATCCGGAAAATGCCGCCCCAGCGTGCCCAGCTCCGCCTTGTTATAAGTCCCCCGTCCGGGGCAGATCACCACCGCCGTTTTCATGAGCAGCCCCCCAAACGGACCGCGTCAGCGGACCGGCCCGCGCCCGGGGTGCCGTTCGCACGCCGGGCGCGGGCACCGCTGAACAGGCGCACAACGCTCATCCCTGACGCTCCATCAACCCGCGCGCCGCCGCCACGACCCCCTCGGCCGACGGCATCGTCGCGGCATAGGCCGGGCCAGTGGCGATGAAACTGTCCTCGGCCGTCAACCGCGCGAAGGGCACATCCAGATACTCCGCGCCCCAGGCCATCAGCGCCTCGGCCACCCCGCCCGAACGCCTTGTCTCGTCCACGAAAAGCACACGCCCCACCCCCTCCAGCGCCGCCGCCAGACCCTCTGACGGCAGGGGCGAGAGCCAGCGCAAATCCAACACCCGCGCCGCCACGCCGTCCTCCGCCAGCGCCGCCTGCGCCTGCTGGCACAGGTATCGCCCATTGCCAAAGCTCACCAGCGCCAGATCGCGCCCGTCTCCATGCACGCCAACCTCGCCCAAACCGACCCGCCGGTCCGGCGCCGGGTAGCGCTCCATCCAGCCGCCATCCCCCGCCGCATGCAGATCGCGCATCGGATACAGCGCGATGGGCTCCAGAAACACCACCACGCGGGCCTCCTCGCGCGCCAGCCGCACACATTCGCGCAGCATCATCGCCGCATCCGCGCCGCTGGACGGACAGGCCAGCACAACGCCGGGAATATCGCGGATCACCGCCACCGAGTTGTCGTTGTGGAAATGCCCGCCAAACCCCTTCTGATACCCCAGCCCCGCAATCCGGATCACCATCGGGTTGGCGAACTGTCCGTTCGAGAAGAAGGGCAGGGTCGCCGCCTCGCCGCGCAGCTGATCCTCGGCGTTGTGCAGATAGGCCAGGAACTGGATTTCCGGCACCGGGATGAACCCGTTATGCGCCATTCCGATGGCCAGGCCCAGGATGGACTGTTCGTCCAGCAGCGTGTCGATAACGCGCGCGGGGCCGAAACGGCCATGAAGCTTCTGCGTCACCCCATAGACGCCACCCTTGCGCCCCACGTCCTCGCCCATCAGTGCGATCTCGGGGTGCGCCAGCATCAGGTCGGTCAGCGCCCAATTGATCAGCCGCGCCATGGGCTGCGGGCTGTCCATCGCCTTCAGGTCAGCCCCAAACACCGCTTCGCGCGCCTCTGCCGACGGGCCGTTGGTAGGGCGACACGGGCGCGGCGGCGGGATCAGGCTGGCCATGACCTGCGCGGCGGTTGTCAGCCGTGGCCGCTCGGCGGCCGCATCCGCCACCCGCTCCACCCGCGCGCAGGTGTCGGTATAGATCTCCAGCGCCGTCGCCGGGTCCAGCGCGCCCGAATCGCGCATCAGCCGCACCGAATGCAGGAGCGGGTCATTCGCCTCTTCCGCCTCCACCTCGGCGCGGCTCAGGTAACTCGTGGGCACATCTGCCCCCGCATGCCCGTAAAGCCGCACCGTGCGGATATGCAGGAACGCAGGCTTGCGCCGCCGACGCACATACTCCGCCGCCTCCCGCGCCACCCGGTAGGTGTCATACAGATCCAGCCCGTTGGCGCTGAAATACTTCAGTCCCGGGCGGTCCCGGAATGTCGCTTCGATCCACCCCTGCGGGGTCTTGACGGAAATGCCGATCCCGTTGTCCTCGCAGCAGAACAGGATCGGCATGGGGATCGACTGATACGCGGTCCATTGCGCGGTGTTGAACGCGCCCTGCGCCGTGGAATGATTGGCCGAAGCATCGCCGAAACTGCAATAGACGATGGCATCCTCGGGCAACACCGCATGTTCCGGCCGCGCCCGCTTCGCCGCCCCGATGCTGTAGGCCGCGCCCACCGCCTTGGGCAGGTGCGAGGCGATGGTCGAGGTCTGCGGCGGGATCATCAGCGCGCGCGAGCCCAGCACCTTGTGCCGCCCGCCCGAGGTCGGGTCCTCCGCCGAGCATGCAAAACTCAGCGCCATGTCCCAGGCGATGGTCTGCCCTGGCACCTGATCGGCGCGCGCGATCTGGAAGGCCGCATCGCGGTAATGCAGGAACGCCATGTCCGTGGGCCGCAACGCATGCGCCACCGCCGCCAGCCCCTCATGCCCCGAGGACCCGATGGTGTAGAACCCCGTGCCCGCCTTCTGCATGGCGCGGCTTTTCAGGTCCAGCGCCCGGCTCAGGCATCCGGCGCGGAACAGCCCCACGGCCGAAGCTGCCCGCAAAGGCCCCGCAGGCGCGCGCCCCGGCGGCAGATCCCCCGCTGCCACGCGGCGCAGGAAATTCTCGTGCACGATCTGCGCGCGGTCCATTGGCCCCCCATCCGCTCTCCGCCCAGGGTCATCGCATACGCCGCCCGACCCGGCAAGCCGATCCCGCCGCTGCGCGCGCACCCGCGCGCGCAGCGCGCCCGGCCCAACGGGATGAGCCCCTGCAAGGAGGCGAAGACGGGCGGGAGCCTTCCGTCGCAGCCCAGCCCCTCGCTTGCCCATCGGTGGACCGGCGGCTAGAAACGCAAGGCAGCGCAAGGGGAACGCACCGGAATGGACATCTGCACCACCAAGGCAGCGATCCGCGCCCGCGTGCGCGACTGGCGCGCCGCCGGGCGCCGCGTGGTGCTGGTGCCCACCATGGGCTACCTGCACGCGGGCCACATGGCGCTGGTCGCCCGCGCCCGCGAAGACGCCGGACCCGAGGGCCGCGTCATCGCCTCGATCTTCGTCAACCCGACCCAGTTCGGTCCGACCGAGGATCTGGCCACCTACCCCCGCGACCCCGCGCGAGACACGGGCATGCTGGAGGCCGCCGGGGTGGACGCGGTGTTCATCCCCGAGGTCTCCGAGGTCTACGCCCCCGGTGCGCAGACCATCGTGGAGACCACGGAACTGGCCGGCATCCTGATCGGCAAGCTGCGCCCGGGGCACTTTCGCGGCGTCGCCACCGTGGTCACCAAGCTCTTCAACATCGTCCAGCCCGATACCGCCTGCTTCGGCGAAAAGGACTACCAGCAACTCGCCGTCATCCGCACCATGGCGCGCGATCTGGATATGCCGGTGCGGGTCATCGGCGTGCCCACGGTGCGCGATCCTGACGGGCTGGCCATGTCATCGCGCAACGTGCGGCTGACGCCCGAGGATCGCGCTGCCGCGCCGGTGTTGAACGCGGCACTCACCGAAGCCGAGGCGCTGGCGCGCGACGGTGTCACCGCATCGCGCCTCCGCTCCCACGTCCGCGCGCGGCTGGAGGCCGAGCCCCGCGCCGATGTGCAATCCGTCGACATCCGCGATGCCGAGACGCTGGCCGCGCTGTCGGGTCCGCTGACCCGCCCGGCAGTGCTGCTGCTGGCGGTGCGTTTCGGCGCTGTCCTGCTGATCGACAACCGTGTTGTCGGCCCGGAATCCAAGGAGGAAACCCCATGAGCACCCAATCCCCTGTCCGCCGCACAACCGTGCCGCAGATCCGTGCCCGCAAGGGCGGCGCGCCGATTGTCTCGCTGACCTCGTATCATGCGCATACGGCAGCGATCGTGGACAAGCATGCGGATTTCATCCTGGTCGGCGACAGTCTGGGCATGGTGATGCACGGGATGGAGAGCACCATCGGCGTGCCGCTCGACCTGATGATCATGCACGGCCGCGCCGTGGTGCGGGGAACGCAGCGCGCGCTGATCGTGGTGGACATGCCCTTCGGCACCTACGAGGAATCGCCGAACGTGGCTTTCCGCAACGCCGCCCAGGTGATGAAGGAAACCCAGTGCGGCGCGGTCAAGCTGGAAGGCGGCGCGCGCATGGCCGAAACCATCCGCTTCCTGACCGAACGCGGCATCCCGGTGATGGGCCATATCGGCCTGACGCCACAATCGAGCCACGTCATGGGCGGGTTCAAGACCCAGGGACGCGAGGAAGAAAGCTGGCAAAGCCACATCGACGACGCCCGCGCCGTGGCCGAAGCCGGGGCCTTCGCGCTGGTGGTCGAGGGGGTCGTCGAACCGCTGGCCGACAAGATCACCGCGGCGGTGGACATTCCCACCATCGGCATCGGCGCCTCGGTCAATTGCGACGGGCAGATCCTGGTGCTGGAGGACATGCTGGGCCTGAACCCCTGGGTCCCGAAATTCGTCAAGAAATATGGCGATCTGGGCCCCGCCATCGAACACGCGGTATCGGATTACGCCGAAGAGGTGCGCGCGCGCAGCTTTCCAGGCAAGGATCACGTCTATCGCTGAGCCACGGCGCCCAGCCGAATTGACGGCCTATTTGACGATGTGCTCTTCGCGCACGAACATGTTTTGCCAGGCGCGGTCGATCAGTTCCGGGGTCATCTGCGGCTCGATCCCCTCGAAGGCGCACATGGCCATCATCTGGTCGATCAGGAACACCGGCTGATAGTTGGCATAGACATTGTCGATCTCGGGGTAACGCTCCTGCAGCAGGTGGATCAGGGTTTCCTCGTCCAGCGGCATCCCGCGCTTGCGTGCCACCATCGAGAAGATGCGCAGGAAATCCTGCTGGCTGGGCCCGTCGATCTTGATCTTGAAGAAGATACGCCGCAGCGCCGCCTGGTCGAAGATCTCGTTCGGGTGGAAGTTGGTGGAAAAGATGATCAGCGTGTCGAAGGGCACGATGATCTTTTCGCCCGAATTCAGCGACAGGATGTCGTAATACATCTCCATGGGGACGATCCAGCGGTTGATCAGCGCCTGCGGCGATTCCTCCTGCCGGCCAAGGTCGTCGATGATGAACACCCCGCCCATGGCCTTGAACTGCAGCGGCGCCTGATAGGTGCGCGCCACGCTGTCATAGGTCAGATCCAGCATCGACAGGGTCAGTTCGCCGCCGGTGATGACGGTGGGGCGTTCGCAATAGACATAGCGGTTGTCGAAGCGGTTGCCGGTCTGGCGCAGGAGCGAGGGGTTGTCCTCGGACTCGCGCACCTTGCGGTGCACGGTCGGGTCATAGACGCTCATGATCTGCCCGCCCAGCAGAACGGCGCGCGGCACGTAGATATTGTCGCCCAGCGCGGCGCGGATACCGTTGGCGATGGAGGATTTGCCATTGCCCGGCGGACCGTAGAGCAGCACCGACCGCCCGGCGCTGACCGCAGGGCCCAGCGTCCCCATCAGGTCCGGCGGCAGGATCAGGTCGCCCATGGCGATCTTGAGCTGGCGCCGCGTGATCTGGATGTTGCGGATCGACTGGCGCTTGATCTGTTCCTGATACTGTTCGATCGGCACCGGCATGGCGCCGTAGTATTCCGACTGGCCCAGCGCATCGAGCGCGCGCGCCTTGCCCGTGTCGGTCAACTGGAACGCGGTTTCCGAACTGGCCCCGGCGCCGAGCGTGCCCAGCGCCTCGATCAGCTTTTCCTGCCGGGCGGCGTCGATCAGTTCCAGGGTCTGCGGGATCGGCAGGCACAGCCGGCGCGCGATCTCGGTCAGCTTGGTCATCGAGGTGCGGAACATCGTCTTGAGCACGATGTCGCGCATCATGACATAGGGCAGCCCCGTATCCTCGAGTTGCTTTGGGGTCGGCGGGGCGGTGATGTCGGTGACGGGGCGATTCACGTGGCCTCCTTCCTGCACGGGCGGTGGGCGTCAGGGTTGCGCAACATATGTGTCCATCCGGTTAACGCGGTCTCACGGGGTCAGCCTCCATAGACCGCGGCGATGATCAGGTAGAACAGCAGCGCCGGGCCCAGTGCGAGCCCCATGGGAAACTCGCGCCGTTGCCAGCTTTCCCAGTCCGGGGCGGCGCGGCGCACGGCCGGAACCCGCCGCGCGATCCGGTGCGTGATCAGCGCCATCAGCGCCACGGCGCCCAGAAGCGGCAGAAACAGGCTCAGGTCCCCCAAGGCGATGAACGGCGCCATCGCGGCGGCGAACTTGGCATCGCCCGCGCCGATCATGCCCGTCAGGCTGAACACGAAGCCGATCACCAGCACCACACCCAGATGCAGCCAGCCCCAGAGCCACAAGTTCATCGGCAACGCCAGGAACCCGACCAGCAGATAGACCGCCGCCAGCGCCAGCACGGCCTTGTTCTGGATCTTCATCCATTTCATGTCGCTGAACGCGACCCAGAGGGCGATGGGCAGCACGAAGGGCAGGAACCACAGCGCTGCATATGCCGACAGATGCGTGCTCATCCCGCACTCACATTGCCCTCGAGCGCGCGCAGGGCGCGGGTCGCTTCCTCGAAATGCTGCGGGTGGGTGTCGATCGCCTCGACCAGCAGACCGCGACCGATGCTTTCGTCGCCCTGCCGGATCGCGGCGATGGCCATGGCGTGCAGCATATGCGCGCGCTCGGTCTGGGTCATGTCCACCAGCGGCAGCGAATACTGGCGCCGGGCGGCGCGGGCCAGGACCAGGTTGGTCTTGGCGGTGAACAGCGTCGGATCATGCTGCAGCGCCCGGGTGAACAGGCGCTCGGCCTCGCGCGCTTCGCCCCGCGTCAGTTGCGAATAGCCCCAGTTGTTCAGCACCCCGGCCGGGCGCGCGGTCAGACCGATGGCGGTTTCATAGAAATGATCCGCGCGGTCCCATTGCTTCCGGTTGTCGGCGATCATCGCTTCCAGCCGGTAGCGGTCAAAGGTTTCATGCGTGGGCGGGATGGCGTTCAGCGTGGCCTCGGCCTGATCCCAGCGATTGTCACGCAACAGCGCATCGGCCAGCATGACGCGATCTTCGTGGGAGGCGTCGGGCATCTCGGCCACCTTGCGCCAGACGGTCACAGCCTCGCCGGGCTGGCCCGCACGCACCAGCGAGCGCGCCAGCCCGCGATGCGCCGAGATCGAGTCCGGGTTGCGGTCGACCACACCGCTGAAATACGCCACCGCCTCGGCCGGGTCGGCCGCGGCGAGCATGATTTCGTGCATGTTTTCCTGATCGATCGCCTGCACGCTGTCGATGGCGCGGCTGACCTCGTCATGGCCGGTGCCGCCGCAACCGGCCAACACCAGACTGCCGCCTGCCAGCAGCGGCACCAGAATCCTGTGGCGCATTTTTGCGTCCTTTATCTGCTCGGCCTCAGGGTGTCGACAGCAGCAGGTATTGACCCGTTCCGCGCCGCACCAGCGAAAAACCGCTTTCCTCGGAAAGAGAATAACCCGTTTCTTCTGATTTTGCGATAGCGCGGCGCAAATTTTCGCGGATGTCGTCAGAGCGGCCACTGTCCTGGGCAAAGGCCGCGCGGAAGTAATGCGCAGCTTCGGCCCAGCGGCCCTGTTCGGCCAGCACCACGCCCAGATTGTTGAGCGCCGGGACAAAGGTTTCATCGGCTTCCAGCGCGCGGCGCAGCATCTGTTCGGACTGGCCCAGCCGCCCCAGCCGCAGGTTTGCAGACCCCACGGCGGACAGCACATCGACATTCACGCCATCGGCGGCGGCGCTGCGGTAATAGGCGCGCAGCGCAAGGTCGTATTCGCCCGCCGCCATGAGCCGGTGGCCGACCTCCAGCCCGTCCACGGCATCGCGCACCTGTGCTGTGCCGTGCGGGGCGGCGGGACCGGTGAAGCCCCAGTCCGACCCCGGTGACCCCGGCGCACAGGCAGCAGCCACTGCGGCGAGCAACAGGGCCGGAACGTGTCGCGGCATCAACCTCCCCCAAGACCGCCCCCAAGGACATCCGAGATACCGACAACGGATGGGCCGATCAGGATGATCAGCAGCGGCGGAACCGTGAACATCATAGTGCCCAAGGTCAGCTTGGTAGGCAAGACGTTGGCCTTCTCTTCGGCGCGCATCACGCGCTTGTCACGCATGTCATCGGCAAAGACGCGCAGCGCATCACCAATCGAGGTGCCGAAGGTCGCCGACTGGATCATCACGGTGACGAAGCTGTCAATGTCGCGGACGCCACAACGCCGGCCCATGTCGCGCAGCACCTCGGCGCGGTCCTTGCCGGCGCGGATCTCGTAGCTGACGGTTTCCAGCTCCTCACCCAGCGCCGGATAGCCGCGATGGATTTCCTTGCCCACGCGCTGGATCGCCTGGTCCAGTGACTGTCCGGCCTCCACGCAGATCAGGAGCATGTCGAGCGAATCCGGGAAGCCCAGGATGATTTCTTCCTGACGGGCGGAGCGGCGGTTCTCGACCCACATGCGCGGGCCGTAATATCCCAGAAGCGTGGGCCCGAGCACGGTGGCGGCCATCTTGATCGGGCTTTCCTGATCAGGATCGACCACGAGGAAGGCCACCGCGAGCCCCGCCAGCAGCATGACCACCGACAGGATGAACTGCATCGCGGCCAGGTCGCGCACGGCAGTCTTGCTGTAATACCCTGCCTGGATCATCTTCAGCCGGGCGTCGGACATTTCCTTTTCGTCCGTCGGCTCCAGGAAGGCCGCGTACTTTTCCAGCTTCTTGCTGTGGCGCGACGTTGTTTCACGGCGCATGGACTGGCCCTGCGCGGTGTTGCCCGGCTTCTTGCTCTCGGCTTCCTCGCGCAGGCGGTCGAGCGGATCGCGCCGCTGGGTGGGCATCAGCGCCAGCGTCAGCACGATCAGCGACACCCCCAGAACCCCCATGGCGATCAGGGGGCCAACCGGGCCAAGCTGGTCCTGGATCGCGGCGATCAGGTTATCGAACATGACGGAGTCCCTTTCGCTCAGACCTTGATGTCAATCATCTTGCGCATGTAGAGGATGTTCACCACGAGGAAGGCGAAGACGACCAGCGCCACCGGAATGAACATCGCGTGCTCCTTCACATCGTCGTAGTAGTCCGGCTTGATCAGCGTGATCATGATCATGGCGACGATGGGAAAGCCGGACAGGAACATGCCGGACCACTTCGCCTCGGCGGTGATGGCGCGGACCTTGCGGAACAGCTTGAAGCGGGCGCGGACCACCTTGCACAGCCCTTCGAGGATTTCGGCCAGGTTGCCCCCGGATTTCATCTGGATCGCGACGGCCACCGACAGGAAGCGCAGGTCCTGCATGTCCACCCGCTCGGCGAATTCGGCCAGCGCCTCGGACACATCGCGGCCATAGGCGGCCTCGTCCGAGATCATGCCGAATTCGGTGCCCAGCGGATCGGGGATTTCCTTGGCCGCGTTGCCCAGCGCCGAGGCGAACGGGTGCCCCACACGCAGGCTGCGCACGATCAGTTCGATCGCGTCGGGCAGTTGTTCCTCGATCATGGTAAGGCGCTTCTTGGCCTTGTGCGCGACCCAGAAATACACGCCGCCGACCCCGAAGGAGACGGAGAGCAACGCGGCCACCGCCGGCTCGCCATCGGTCATGGCGCTGAGGGCGGCAAAGGCGAAGCCGCTGAGCGCGACCATCAGCAGCACGAGGATTCGCGGCGAGAACGCGATATTCGCCTTGCGCGCCTTCTCGGCCAGCAACCCGTAGAGCGGGATGCCGTTGCTGGCCATGTGCTGGTTGAGTTCCTTGCGCAACTGCTCCAGCACGTCGTTGCGTGATTTGCCCTTTTCGATCATCTCCAGCCGGCGGTTCATGCGCCCGCCAAGCTGGATCGACTTGCCAAAGGCCAGCAGGTAGATGCCTTCGACCATCAGCAGCACGGCGCCGAAGATCGCAAGGTAGATCAGGGGGTTGATCGAAAATTCCATGGCGGTTTAACTCCGGACTTCCTCGTAGATGCTGGGCGGCAGGTCATAGCCCCAACGCTTGAACCGGTCGGAATAGTGCGACCGCAGCCCGGTGCCGGTGAAATGGCCCACGATGGTGCCATCGGGTTCGATCCCCGTGCGTTCGAAGCGGAACACCTCCTGCAGGGTGATGATCTCGCCTTCCATGCCCGTCACTTCGGTGATCGAGGTCATGCGGCGCGAGCCGTCCTGCAGGCGGCTGGCCTGCACGATAAGGTTGACGGCCGAACCGATCTGCGCGCGCATGGCCTTGAGCGGCATCTCGATCCCGGCCATGGCGATCATGTTTTCCAGACGGCTGACGGCATCGCGGGCGCTGTTGGCGTGGATCGTGGTCATCGACCCATCATGGCCGGTGTTCATGGCCTGCAGCATGTCGATCACTTCCTCGCCCCGGGTTTCGCCGACGATGATCCGGTCCGGGCGCATCCGCAGCGCGTTCTTCAGACAGTCGCGCTGGGTGACCGCGCCCTTGCCCTCGACGTTGGCGGGGCGGCTTTCCATGCGGCCGACGTGTTCCTGCTGCAGCTGCAGTTCGGCGGTATCCTCGATGGTCAGGATGCGCTCGGCATTGTCGATGAAGCTGGACAACGCGTTGAGCGTGGTCGTCTTGCCCGAGCCGGTCCCGCCCGAGACGATCACGTTCAGCCGCGTGGCGACGGCGGCTTCCAGATACATGGCCATCTCTTCGGAAAAGGCGCCGAAGCGGACCAGATCATCGATGCCGAGCTTTTCCTTCTTGAACTTCCGGATCGACACCAGCGAGCCGTCCACCGCGATGGGCGGCACCATGGCGTTGAAGCGCGACCCATCGGCAAGGCGCGCGTCCACGTAAGGGTTCGATTCGTCCACGCGGCGACCGACGGCGGACACGATCTTGTCGATGATTCGCAGCAGGTGGCGTTCGTCGCGGAAGGTCACATCGGACAGTTGCAGCTTGCCCGAGCGTTCGATGAAGATCCGCTGCGGGCCGTTGATCAGGATGTCGTTGATGGTGTCATCCTTCAGGAGCGGCTCGAGCGGCCCGAGGCCCATGACCTCGAAATACAGATCCTGCGTCAGGGTGGCGCGTTCTTCGGTGTTCAGCACCACGTTCATTTCGCTCAACGCCTCGGCCGCGATGGACGAGATCTCGCTGCGCAGTTCTGCCTCGCTTGCGGTTTCCAGCGCGGCCAGGTTCAGGTTTTCCAAGAGCCGCTTGTGCAGTTCGCTCTTGACCTGATCCAGCTTGCGCTTGCGCTGAACCTCCTTGTCGGTGGGCTCGGCGCGGGCGGGTGCCTTGGCCTTTTGCGGCCGCATGGCAGCGGCGGCGGCCTTAGGCTCGGACGGCACGGCCGCCTTTTCGGGCAGCGGCGGCACGGCGTTGGCCTTGGACACGGGTGCTGCGTCCGGCTTGCGGTAGCGTGCGAACATGGGTGGTTATCTCCCTCAGTCGGCACCGGCGGCGGCTGATGCCTCGATATCGTGCAGCGATTCGGCCAGCTTGCGGATTTCCCTGAGCAGCGGGTTCTTGGCGGCGAACTCGGCCAGCGGCAGGCCGTGGTCATTGGCTTCGCGCACCTGCGTGCCGCCATCGGGCAGGTTCACCCCGAAGGAGATCCCCAGGCTTTCGGCCATGCGCTTTGCGCGTGACTTGCCCGACAGGTCGGTGAACTTGGGCGCGCGCGACAGCGCATAGCGCAGCTTCTCCACCGGCAGGTCATCGGCCTTGAGCGCGCGGATCAGGCGCAGCGCGTTCTGGGCCGAACGCATGTCCAGATCCAGCAGCGTGAAATAGATGGTCGACGCACTCATCACCGTTTCGGTCCACTGCACGATGCTGCGCGGCATGTCGACGATGACGAAATCGAAGTTGCTGCGCGCCATGTTCAGCACGCGCCCGATTTCATCGGGGCCCAGCAGGTCGAGCGGCAGCATGTCCGAGGGCGCCGTCAGCACCGACAAGCGGTCATTCACCTTCTGCAGCGTCTGCTGAAAGGCATCGCGGTCCATCGACGCGGTGTTGGACAGCAACTCATAGACCCGTTCGGTGCGCGCGATGTCCAGATAGGTCGAAACCGACCCGCCCTGCAGATCGAAATCGAGGATGCAGACCTTCAGCTCCGACGATTCGGTCAACTTCGAGAGTTCCCAGCCAAGGTTGACCGCCAGTGTCGTGGCGCCCACCCCGCCAGCCAGCGCCTGGATGCCAAGCACCGCACCCTGCTTGCCGCCTCTGCCGGCGGTCGCCTCGGGGGGCTGCGCGATCTCCGGGGGCGGGGCCTGCAGGCGCTCGATCGCCTCGTGCAGGGCGCCTTCGGGCAATGGATAGGGCACGAAGTCATCGGCCCCGAGGCGCAGCAACTGATGCAGCAGGATCGGCGACAACGCCTCGGCGATCAGAAGCACGCGGATATTCATCTCGCACGCGCGATGGATCAGTGCCTTGATCTGCGACAGGTTCGACTCATCGGCGTCATCAAGCGCGATGGCCAGCATCTCCAGAACCTCGGCCGCGGGCTGTTCAAGGTATTGCAGCGCCTGACTGAAGTTCAGATCGCCCCAGCCTTCGCCGTATTCGGTTTCCATGTCCTCGATCAGCAGATCGAAGTTCTGAACATCGCGCGAAACCGTGCAGGCACGGACCTGCGCTTCGTCCTGAATTACTGCTGCTGCACCCGACATAATCAATCTCTCCACTCAGACCCCGCGCGGGAATTCGCACTGAGCACCAGGCCCCTGCGCACACCGTCCGGGACGGTGACGGGCGCAGGTGCCGCCAAGACGCAAGTTCACTCGAAATCTTGTCGACATTTGGGCCGAAAAGTTCCGATTCTTCGGCGGCTTGCGCCAGGCGGCACGCAGGGAGACGCGTTCCGCCGAATGGCGCGCGCTGCGGGTCCGCGCGCAAGCGCCCAAGCCCCGTCAGGAGGCCCCGACCGCCGCGCGACACCCCTGCCACGCCCCCCGGAAGCGTGCCTTCGCGCGCTCGGACAGGCGCCCGCGCGGTGACCCCGCGCGTCGCAATCTGACAGGGAAAAGCTAACGGAAGCTCAATCCGGCGAGACGATCTGCCCGTGAATACGGGTCGCGCTGCCGACATATTCGCGGTGCACGATCTCGGCATACCGGCCATTCATCACCGTGGGATGGCGCCGGACGAATCCGGTGACCTGGGTCACGGTGCGGCGGTTTGCACGCTCGGGGCCGGGGGTCTGCACCACCGGCTGCGTGCGCCCGCGCGAGACCACGCCTTCGACACGGCGGCGACTGACGCCGTTCTGCGCCAGGAATTGCACCACCGCCTCGGCCCGGCGCCGCCCCAGCCGGTTGTTGTAGGCATCGCTGCCCACCAGATCGGTGTGGCCATAGACGCGGAAGCGGACCTCGGGGAACTGGTTGATCCAGTGGGCCTGTCGACGGAGGATGGCGCGGGCCTCGGCATCAAGTTGCGCGCTGTCGAAGGCGAAATTCACCCTGTCCGGCACTTCGCGGGCGAACCGTTCCTGCAGCACGCGTGTTGCATCGATCTGCCCGGTCTGGACCAGGTGATTGTTCATCGAAGGATTGCCGAAGCCGCCTTCGTCCACTTCGCGACCGGCCTCGAACTCCGGTCCGACGCAAGCCGAAAGCGCGGCCATCGAGGCCCCGGAAAGAAAAAAGCGGCGTGATATCGACATGGTCACCCTCGTTGCACTGGAAGGCCCGGGTCGGCCAGGAATGGCGGCACCCGCCGGTTGCGAATCAATCCATCACGTAGCCATAGGGGCTGGCGAAATCCTGGCGCGCCACCTCGGAGGCCGCGCCGCCGCCAACGCTCGCAGCGACATTGCCGCGCAGGAACAGATCGGCCTCGCTGGGCGGACGCACCCGGTCGGTGGGCAGCATGAGCGCTTCCCCACGCGTCGGCGTGACCAGATGGGCGGTGATGATGATCACCAACTCGGTCTGTTCGCGCTGATAGCGCGAGCTGCGGAACAGCGCGCCCAGGATCGGAATGTCGCCCAGCCACGGCACCTGCTCGGATGACGCGCGGAAATCGTCTTCCAGCAATCCGGCGATGGCAAAGCTCTCGCCGTCGCGCATTTCCACGGTGGTCTGCGTCTCGCGGCGGCGGAAGGCCTGCACCGGCACGCCAGCCTGCGTGACCGAGGCCGCATCGTCGATACTGCTGACCGCGGCCTGAAGCTCCAGATTGATGACGTTGTTGTCCAGCACGCGCGGCGTGAATTCCAGTTCCACACCAAAGGGTTTGTAGTCGATGGACACGCGGCCGTCTTCATCCCGCACGGGGATGGGGAATTCACCACCGGCCAGGAAACTGGCCTGCTGGCCGGACAGCGCGGTCAGGTTGGGTTCGGCAAGGGTGCGCGCCATCCCCTGGGTTTCCAGCGCCTCCAGCAGCACCTGCGCGGCGAAACCGCCGCCCCCGAAGCGGGCACCCAGCGCGCCCTGACGCGGGGTGTTCGAGGTGAAGCCTTCGCCCGAAAGCGCGGCCGACGCGGCGGCACCGTCCGAGAAGACGCCGGTTCCCACGGTTGCGCGGCTGCCGGCCGCCACCATGCTGACGCCCAGGTTCTTGCCCACGTCGCGCTGCATTTCGGAAAAGCGCACCTTGAGCATGACCTGCTGCGTGCCGCCCACCGACATCAGGTTGGACACCCGCTCGGGCGCGTAGCGCTGCGCGAGTTGCAGCGCCGCGTCCATCTTGGTGATGGAGGACACCAGCCCCGACAGCACGATGCCGTCATTGGCGGTGCGCACCTCGATCTGCTCATTCGGCAGAATCTGGCGCAGGCGCTCGCGGAATTCGGTTACGTCGGGGGTGACACGCACCTCGACGTTCGAGATCAGCCGCCCCTCGCTGTCGAGGATCGTCAGCGTGGTCCGCCCCGGCGTCTTGCCCAGCACATAGATCGACCGGTCCGACAGGGTGGAGATATCGGCGATGCCGGGATTGGCGATCGACAGTTCGGCGAACGGCGTGTCACTTTCGACAACGACCGCGCGGTTCATGGGGACATTGAGCGACGACGACGCCTGCGCGTTGAGAATACGCAGCACCTCGGCCTGTGCCTGAACGGGAACCTGCACGAGAAGGGCGCCGCCGATCATGGCCGCCGCCGCCAGAAATTTTCTAATCTGCATGTGACCCTGCCTCTGGTGATCACGACATCGGTGACGGGTCTGAACTGCCCGCTTGAGATGATTGTGCGCGATTTCGGATTTTTTTTCAATCGTCAGTTGGTTGTGCTGCGTTCTTCGTGTGGAAAAAGGGCAAGCCCCCTAAATGCTGACAGTTTTCGCACACCCTTCCACCTGATCTGGTGTTGGGACTGCGGCGAATATGCAACGCCCGGCGCGCAGACACGCGCCGGACGGAGCGATGCTCAGTTGGTGCAGGGGATTTCGATCTTCACCAGTTCACCACCGCGGCGGGTGCGGACGTGGCACTCTTCGGGGGCTTCGACCGTCTCGGCCTGCTGCTCCTCGATCCCCAGGAGACGGCGCTGGTCGATCTCGACAAACTCGGACGAGTCGTCGTCCAGCCCGACAAGCGCCAGCGACAACCGGCCGGTGCTCTGCGCCTGCGCCAGGGCGGCAACCTGCTGTGGGGTGGCCTCTACCGTGACGTTGCGTGCCACGGCCACGGCATTGCGGCGGTCCATGTCCGCGCTCTGGTCCACGGCGACGAGCCGCAGTTGCGAATCGATCAGGCGCGTGATCTCGCCATTGGCGGTGCGCCCGGTCCAGAACACATCGACAAAATCGCCCGGCCGCAGGAAACCCGAAACGCCGGTCGTGACATTGACCTGAATGGTGAAGGCGCGCATGCCGCGCGTCAGCTTGGCGCCAATCCCGGCATCAGCCCCCGGGGCGCTGACCTTGGCGGGAAAGATCGGCTCCCGCGCGTCCATGGCGCGCAGCGCCACCCGCGGGCGATCCGGGTCGGAAACCAGGTCTTCGATGCTGGTGAACGCATCTTCGGGGAGCGCAAAGACCGGCCACGGTGCCTCGACCAGCGCGTCGGCCTCGATCCGCTCGCCGTAGCGCAGATCCTGACGCGCCAGCACGATCTGGCCCATCTCCACGTTGTCGCGCGATTCTGCCTCGGTGAGGGCGCGTTGTAGCCCCGAGATGTAGTCCTGCGTCATGTAGACGGCGAAACCGGCCAGTCCGACACCAGCCACAAGTACAAGTCCAAACACTGCACGCATTTCTCACGTCCTTCTTACGATTGTCATGGGCTGTGGCCGAATCGGCCTTCACCACCCGCCTGCCGTTGGATCATGGTGCAAGAATGGGGCATTTTCTGGGCTCGGATCGCCACCAACCGCATGTGGCTTCCCGTGTCCGAACGCGTCCTTCGCGCCGCCGACCCCGTCGGAGCGCAAGGCCGCAGGGTCATTCGAAGTTCGGCGTTCCCATGGTTTCGGCCGCGGTGGACAGGTTTTCACCGACCTGCTCGCCAATGTTGTCCTGGCCCGCCTTGATGTTGAACACAATGAACGCACCCAGCAGCGCGACGCTCGCCGTCAGGACCACCCAATCCACGGTCACGGCACCGGACTCGGATCTGGCGAAATGCTTCAGATGGGCACTGACCATGGCG
>LFIK01000433.1_pt1 | contig 31451 bp, 29 predicted proteins | sample 643401 | NCBI WGS metagenome assembly LFIK01 (sample SAMN03777447, study PRJNA286221) | soda lake metagenome | biome: soda lake; feature: Kulunda steppe; material: water; isolation source: sample T5-Br brine of Lake Tanatar-5 | place: Russia: Kulunda steppe | collected 2010-07
CGCTGCGCGCCAAGGGCGTGGCGGCGGGCGACCGTGTGGTGATCTACATGCCGATGATTCCCGAGGCGCTCGAGGCGATGCTGGCCTGCGCGCGGCTCGGCGCGATCCATTCGGTGGTGTTCGGCGGTTTCGCCTCCGCCGAACTCGCCAAGCGCATCGACGACGCCAGGCCACGCGCCGTGATCGCCGCCTCCTGCGGCATCGAGCCCGCGACCGTGGTGCATTACAAGCCGCTGCTCGACGCCGCCATCGACCAGGCCGCCCACAAGCCCGATTTCTGCGTCATCTTCCAGCGCGAACAGGAGGTCGCCGCGCTCACCGAGGGGCGCGACCATGACTGGTTCGCCGTCCAGCACGGGGTCGCGCCGGCAGAATGCGTCCCCGTCGCGGGCAATCACCCCGCCTATATCCTCTATACCTCCGGCACCACCGGGCAGCCCAAGGGCGTGGTGCGCCACACCGCCGGGCATCTCGTGGCGCTGAAATGGACGATGGAGAACATCTACGGCGTCAAGCCCGGCGAGGTGTTCTGGACGGCCTCGGATGTCGGCTGGGTCGTGGGGCACAGCTATATCTGCTACGGCCCGCTCATCCACGGCGCGACCACGGTGGTGTTCGAGGGCAAGCCGGTCGGCACGCCCGATGCCGGGACCTTCTGGCGCGTGATCGCCGAGCACGGCGTGGTCAGCTTCTTCACCGCGCCCACCGCCTTTCGCGCCATCAAGCGCGAGGACCCGGCCGGCGCGCATCTGGCCGAGCACGATATCTCCAGCCTGCGCTGTCTCTATCTCGCCGGCGAGCGCGCCGACCCCGACACCATCGAGTGGGCGCGCGACAAGCTCGGCGTGCCGGTGATCGATCACTGGTGGCAGACCGAGACGGGCTGGCCCATCGCCGCAAACCCGATGGGGGTCGAGCCGCTGCCGGTCAAGGACGGCTCGCCCTCTGTGCCGATGCCGGGCTACGATGTGCGCGTGCTCGACCCGGACGGCGCGGAGCTGCCCGCCGGCGAACTCGGCGCGGTCGCGATCAAGCTGCCGCTGCCGCCGGGCACGCTGCCGACGCTGTGGAACGCCGAGGCGCGGTTTCGCAAGTCTTACCTCGAGAGCTTTCCGGGCTATTACGAGACGGGCGATGCCGGCTATATCGACGCGGACGGCTATATCTACATCATGGCGCGCACCGATGATGTCATCAATGTCGCGGGGCACCGTCTGAGCACGGGCGGCATGGAGGAGGTGCTCGCCAGTCACCCGGATGTCGGCGAATGCGCGGTGATCGGGGTGCGCGACGAGCTCAAGGGCCAGGTGCCGCTCGGGCTGCTGTGCCTCAACAAGGGCGTGGAGCGACCGGCGGAGCAAGTGGCGCAGGAATGCGTCAAGCTGGTTCGCGAGCGCATCGGCCCGGTGGCGGCGTTCAAGCTCGCCGCGGTGGTGGACCGGCTGCCCAAGACCCGCTCGGGCAAGGTGCTGCGCGCCACGATGGTCAAGCTCGCCGATGGTGAATCGGTCAGCCCGCCGGCCACCATCGACGACCCCGCCATCCTCGACGAGATCGCCGCCGCACTGCGCGGGCTGGGCTTCCCGCGCGGCTGAGCGGTCAACCTGTCCTTTTAGACAGGTTGGAGGCTTTGCGCATTTGGGGTATTGATTGCGCTGGATGCAGCTTACGATTGCATGCGCCGGGCCCGGCGCGAAGGGACATGATGACAGGCAGGGCCCCGCACGACATGACCATGGCGCACGGGCGTGCGCATCACCGCGCAGGCATGTCGAGCTGCAGTGTCCGAGCCCGGCGCCCGCGACGCGGTGAATGGCATGAGCGCGCGACGCGGTAACCAAGGATGGGATGCGCATCTTGACGCTGACGATCTGATGGCGATGATTTGCTGAAAATGAAAGTGTTTGACCGTCATGAGTGATTGCGATTCCGTTCTGATCGTCGAAGACGCCGCCTCGCTGAGATTGATGTATGAAACCGTCCTGCGCCGCGCCGGGCACACCACGCTCAGCGCGGGTACGGGCGCGGCCGCCATGGAGGCGTTTCGCGCCAAGCGACCCGGCGTGGTGGTCCTCGACCTGATGCTGCCCGACCGCGACGGGATCGAGCTCATCGCGGAGCTTCTCGGGGCCGATCACGCGCCCAATGTCGTGGTCATCACGGCAAACGGCTCGATCACCCGCGCCGTGGCGGCGATGCGCGCCGGCGCGCATGACTTTCTCGTCAAGCCCTTCGACACCCAGCGGCTGATCGACGCCGTCGCCAACGCCCGCCGCGCGCACCGCACCGCGCCCGTTCCCGCGCGCAGCCTGCCCGACAACACCGCCCCCGTGGGCGCCTTCATCGGCAGCGATGCCAGCATGCGTGCGGTCTATGGCCGCATCCGCTCCGTGGCGCGGTCGATGGCGACGGTGTTCATCACCGGCGAGAGCGGCACCGGCAAGGAGCTGTGCGCGCAGGCCGTGCACGACGAATCGGATCGCGCCGACAAGCCCTTCATAGCGCTCAACTGTGGCGCGATCCCGGCCGATCTGCTCGAATCGGAGGTGTTCGGGCATCTGCGCGGCTCCTTCACCGGCGCGGTCAGCGACAAGCCCGGCGCCGCCGCCGAGGCCGATGGCGGCACGCTGTTTCTCGACGAGATCTGCGAGATGGACCTCGCGCTGCAGACCAAGCTGCTGCGATTCCTCCAGACCTCGACGATCCACCCGGTCGGCGCGGCCCGCCCGCGCAAGGTCAATGCGCGGATCATCTGCGCGACCAATCGCGACCCGCTGGAGGCGGTGCGCCGCGGCGATCTGCGCGAGGATCTCTACTACCGGCTGCATGTCGTGCCGGTGCACCTGCCGCCCCTGCGCGCGCGCGGCGAGGATGTTGTCGAGATCGCCCGCCATGAACTGTCGCGGCTGTCGCAGGAGGAGGGGCGCAACTTCACCGGGCTCGCGCCCGACGTCGCCGACATGTTCCGCGCGCATCCCTGGCCGGGCAATGTGCGCCAGCTCGTCAATGTGCTGCGCAACGTGGTGGTGCTCAATGACGGCGCGCAGGTCATACCCGACATGCTCCCCGCCGAGTTCCGCGACAGTCCGAAGGGCGAAGCCGTCGCACAAGCGTCGCCCGCGGCCGGAACCGGCGACGAGGCCGCCATCGGCAACCTCGTCGGCCGGTCCCTCGCCGAGATCGAGAAGCTCGTGATCGAGGGCACGATCGCGCATTACGGCGGCTCGATCCCCAAGGCCGCGCGGGTGCTCGACGTCTCGCCCTCGACGCTCTATCGCAAGCGCGAGGCCTGGATGCGCGACCGCACCGCCGCCGAGTAACCCTCAGGCGAACTGCTCGCGGATCAGCCGCTCTTCGAGACCGTGGCCGGGATCGAAGAGCAGCCGATGCGCGATCTTCGGATCGCTGTGCACCTCGACCCAGGCGACGTTGCTCACGGCACGGCTGTCGGCATCGGCCATGACCGGACGCTTGGCGGGGTCATGCACCTCGAAGCGCACCTGCGCGCTCTTGGGCAGGAGCGCCCCGCGCCAGCGCCGGGGCCGGAACGCCGCGACCGCCGTCAGCGCGAGCACATCCGAGCCGATCGGCAGGATCGGCCCGTGCGCGGAATAGTTGTAGGCGGTCGATCCCGCCGGGGTGCTGACGAGCGCGCCGTCGCAGACGAGATCCTCCATGCGCAGCTTGCCATCGACGAGAATGCGCAACCGCGCCGTCTGCGGCCCGGCACGCAGGAGCGAGACTTCGTTGATCGCCAGCGCCCGGTGCTGCGCGCCCTCGACGGTCTCGGCGAGCATCGACAGCGGATTGATGACCTCCTCCTGGGCGTTGGCGAGCCGCTCGCGCAAGCCCTCCTCGCCGAATTCGTTCATCAGAAAGCCCACGGTGCCGCAATTCATCCCGTAGACCGGGGCGGGCAGGTCCTGCGTGGCGTGAAGGGTCTGCAGCATGAAGCCGTCGCCGCCCAGCGCCACGATCACGTCCGCGGATTCGACGGGAGCGGCGCCATACCGCGCCTCGAGGCTGGCGCGGGCGCGCTGCGCCTCGGCCGTGTCGCTCGCCGCGAAGGCGATCCGCTTGTCCATGCCCTGCCCCCGGCACCCGATGCCCGTCCCTTGTCGCGCCCGGATGCGGCGAAGGCAAGCCCGCCCCTGCGCCGGCACCCCGCCGTGGCCGGCGCGCCACGCGGCGGGCGAACTGCCGAAATATCGGGCATCCTCGCCGCGCGCGCCGGCGCCGCAGGCGATAATGTCGTTTGCGGGGTTCTTGTCGGGGCGGATTTGCGTTATGTCGCGCGGTATCCGCGAAACTGCCATCTCAAAGGGGATGATTGATGAACGCACCACACCGTGACGACGGATTCTTCACCGAAGCGCTCGAAAGCCGCGATCCGGAACTCGCCGCCTCCATCACGCAGGAGCTCGGCCGCCAGCGCGACGAGATCGAGCTGATCGCTTCGGAGAACATCGTCAGCCGCGCCGTCATGGAGGCGCAGGGCTCGGTGATGACCAACAAGTATGCCGAGGGGTATCCGGGCCGCCGTTACTATGGCGGCTGCCAGTATGTGGACATCGCCGAAAACCTCGCCATCGAGCGCGCCTGCAAGCTCTTCGGCGTCAACTTCGCCAACGTGCAGCCCAACTCCGGCAGTCAGGCCAACCAGGGCGTGTTCACCGCGCTCCTGAAGCCCGGCGACACGATCCTCGGCATGAGCCTCGATGCGGGCGGGCACCTGACGCATGGCGCCAAGCCCAACCAGTCCGGCAAGTGGTTCAACGCCGTCCAGTACGGCGTGCGCGAAAGCGACCTTCTGCCCGATTACGACCAGATCGAGGCGCTCGCGCTCGAGCACAAGCCCGCGATGATCATCGCCGGCGGTTCGGCGATCCCGCGCGTGCTCGACTTCGCGCGCTTTCGCGCCATCGCCGACAAGGTGGGCGCGTGGCTTCTGGTGGACATGGCGCATTTCGCCGGGCTCGTGGCGGCGGGCGTCTATCCCTCGCCCTTCCCGCACGCCCATGTCGCGACGACGACCACGCACAAGACCCTGCGCGGCCCGCGCGGCGGCATGATCCTCACCGATGACGAGGCGCTCGCCAAGAAGTTCAACTCGGCGATCTTTCCGGGCATCCAGGGCGGCCCGCTGATGCATGTGATCGCGGCCAAGGCCGTGGCCTTCGGCGAGGCGCTGCGCCCGGAGTTTCGCGACTATCAGGCGCAGGTCGTCAAGAACGCCCAGGCGATGGCCGATCAGCTCATCAAGGGCGGGCTCGGCTGCGTGACCGGCGGCACCGACAGCCACGTGCTGCTGGTGGATCTGCGGCCCAAGGGGGTGAAGGGCAACGCCACCGAGACCGCCCTCGGGCGCGCGCACATCACCTGCAACAAGAACGGCATCCCGTTCGATACCGAGAAGCCCACCGTCACGAGCGGCATCCGCCTCGGCACGCCCGCGGGCACGACGCGCGGCTTCGGCGAGCCGGAATTTCGCCAGATCGCCGACTGGATCGTGGAGGTCACGGACGGGCTCGCCACCAACGGCGAGGACGGCAACGCCGCCGTCGAGGCGAAGGTGCGCGCCGAGGTCGAGGCGCTCTGCGCGCGCTTTCCGATCTATCAGGGGCTCTGAGACGGGGCGCGCCGGGCAACCGGCGCGCGACGCCAATGCTGCATTTCGATGCCTATGGGGCGGCGTCCGGGGCGCCGCCCATGCTTATCGCGCACGGGCTGTTCGGCTCGGCGCGCAATTGGGGCGCGATCGCCAAGCGCCTCGCGGATACGCGCCGCGTGATCGCGCCCGACATGCGCAATCACGGCGCCAGCCCCTGGTCCGACACGCATGACTACCCGGCGATGGCGACCGACCTCGCCGAGCTGATCGAGGCAGAGGGCGCACCGGCCGATGTCGTCGGTCATTCCATGGGCGGCAAGGCGGCGATGACGCTCGCGCTGACGCGGCCCGAGCTGGTGCGCCGGCTCGTCGTGGCCGATATAGCACCGGTGGGCTATGGCCACAGCCAGGCACCGCTCATCGCGGCGATGCGCGGGCTCGACCTGTCGGGGGTGAGACGGCGCGGCGAAGCGGATGCGCGGCTCGCCGAGACGATCCCGGATCCGGGCGTGCGCGCCTTCCTGCTGCAATCGCTCGATCTGAAGGCCGATCCGCCGCGCTGGCGGCTCAATCTCGATGCGCTGGAGGCCGGGATGGATGCCATCATCGGCTGGCCCGAGCCGACGGGGTCGTTCGACGGCCCCGCACTGTTTCTGGCCGGCGGCGAATCCGATTACCTCACCCGCGACCATCGTCCCGCGATCAAGGCGCAGTTCCCGCAGGCGCATTTCGCGAAGCTGCCCGGCGCCGGGCACTGGCTGCACGCCGACAAGCCGCGCGAATTCGAGGCGACGCTGCGCAGCTTTCTGGGCTGATCACCAAGTCTGGTCGAGCTTGACGGGGCTGTCGCTCATGTTGAGCCGCCCGGCCACACGCATCCGCGCCTCGAGCGACGCGACGAGACCCTCGCACTGGCCCAGCGTATCGAGCAGCCGGGTCGTGGAGTAATCGGTCAGAAGCCGCGCGGCGAGCCGCTCCTCGCCGGCATCGAGCAAAAGCTCGGCGCTGCGCAGCACATCCGGCAGATCCGCGATCAGCGCCGCCTCCACCGCGCGCCAGTGATCCCAGACCTCGGCCAGTCCGGGCTCGGGGCACTGGAACGCCAGATGCATCAGGCGCTTGAATTCGTAGACGGCCGAGCGCGTCACCTCGACGCCCTGCGGCACATGCGAGACGGTGTCGGAGTCCTCGTCCTCGTAGCGACGGTCGAGAAAGCGCGCGCTCTCGCCGCGATTGAGATAGCGGTGCTGGCGGTATTCGGGCGGCACATCAGTCATGCCGATGAAGCAGGGCACGAGCGGCGCCGCGACCGGCCCGATCGGCGCGTGCCACATCACCCGCAGCGCGTCATGGCGCGGATGTTCGAGCGGGACGACCTGGCCATAGCCGGCGGTGTCGCCCGTCAGCCGCCCGGTCTGGATCGACCAGAACACATCCTCGAGCGTGATCTTGCCCGGCCGCTCGGCGCGCCGGCGCATCTCGTCCTCGATCCAGGCCACGCCATCCCAGCGCCCCTTGCCGTCGCCGAAGACCTGGTTGACGTTGAGCGGCCCGTCCTCCGGCTTCCACAGGCCCAGCTCGATCGCGGTGTCGTGGAAATAGGGCGGAAAGAGGTAATCCTCGTTCGGCTCGCGCGGGATCTCGAGGACATAGCCGGGGCGCGAGGCGCGGATGTCGTCGGCGCCCAGCCGCTCGGCCACCCATAGCTTGCGCCCGCCCGCGAAGCCCTTGACGACCCAGCATTCGTCCGGGTCGGCGATCATGTGGGTGTTGCCGCCATAGCTCGACTTGCCGTAATCGGCGATCATCTGCGCGATCAGCTCGACGCCCTCGCGCGCCGTGCGCGCGCGCTCGACGACCATCCGCGCGAGATCCGAGTAGTTCGGCCCGCTCTGGTTCTCCGGTGTCATGTCCTTGAGTAAAGGATGCGACGGGGCCCAGATATCGCGCACCGCGACGCCGTGCTCGTTGAGCCCGCCATTCGTCAGCGGCGCGGGCACACCAAGATAATAGGTGTAATTGACGCGCAGCAGCCGCGCCGTCTCGCGCACCTGCGGGATCTGGGTGAGTTCGCCGGGCAGGTCGGCATCCTGCGTCACACCGACGGTGATCATCGTGCCCTCGGGGTGCTCGGCGCGCGGGGCCAGCTCGAGCCAGTGGCTCGAGGGTTCGTCGCCGTAACCGGCCAGGTAGGGCTTGCCGTCGGCGGTCAGGTTGCGGCCGATATAGATGCCGTAGCTCATCGGGAAGTCTCACTGCGAATGCGGGAATGAATGCGGAGCCTTGCCCGCTGCCGCCACCAATCACAGCCTCGGCGCCCGCGCAATCACCATCTGCGCCGGCGCGACAGCTGCGCGCGAAGATTGACTTGGCCGCCACGCTTTGGCACGTGACGGCTTTCGCGAACGGAGAAGCGCATGATCCCAGCCCTTATGCCGACCTACAACCGCGCGCCGCTGAGCTTCGTCTCGGGGCAAGGGAGCTGGCTGACCGAGGCCGATGGACGCCGATTCCTCGATTTCGCGGCGGGGATCGGGGTCAATGCGCTGGGGCATGCGCATCCGGCGCTGGTACGCGCGCTCACCGAGCAGGCGGGACGGCTCTGGCATGTCTCCAACCTCTACCGCATTCCCGAACAGGAAGCGCTGGCCGAGCGGCTGATCGCGGCGAGCTTCGCCGACACTGTCTTCTTCACCAATTCGGGCACCGAGGCGACCGAACTCGCGCTCAAGATGATCCGCCGCTTCTGGCACGGCGAGGGCCGCGAGCGGCATCGTATCCTGACCTTCTCGGGTGCCTTCCATGGCCGCTCCACCGGCGCCATCGCCGCGGCCGGGCCCGGCAAGATGACCGACGGCTTCGGCCCGCTGATGCCCGGGTTCGAGGTTCTTGAGTGGGGCGATCACGACGCGCTGCGCGCCGCCATGGACGACACCGTCGCCGCCGTGATGGTCGAGCCGATCCAGGGCGAGGGCGGCATCCGCGCCATGCCGCCCGAATGCCTGCGCGGCCTGCGCGAGTTGTGCGACGCCGCGGGCGCGCTGATGGTGCTCGACGAGGTGCAATGCGGCACCGGGCGCACCGGGCGGCTCTTCGCACATGAATGGGCGGGCATCGCGCCCGATATCCTGCTCGTGGCCAAGGGCATCGGCGGGGGCTTTCCGCTCGGCGCGGTGCTGGCGCAGGAGCGCGCGGCCGCGCCGATGGTTGCGGGCACGCATGGCAGCACTTATGGCGGCAACCCGCTCGGCTGCGCGGTGGGCACTCAGGTCATGGAGATCGTGGCCGAGGCGGGCTTTCTGGCCGAAGTGGAGCGCAAGGGCGCGATGCTGGCCGAGCAGCTCGAGGCGCTCAAGGCGGCGCACCCGGCGGTGTTTTCCGGCGTGCGGGGCACGGGGCTGATGCGCGGGCTGGCCTGCGCGGTGCCCAACACCGATGTCGTCGCCGCCGCGCGCGACGCGGCGCTGCTCGTCGTGCCGGCGGCCGACAATGTGGTTCGGCTGCTGCCAGCGCTGACCATCTCCGACGACGAGATCACCGAGGGCGTCGCCCGGCTCGAGCGCGCCGCCGCCACCCTCTCCGAAGGGGCGCCGGCATGAACCATTTCCTCGATCTGCACCGTACGGATGCCGCCGCCCTGCGCGCGATGCTCGACCAGGCCGCCGCGATGAAGGCCGCCCGCGCCGGCCGGCCGCGCGGCGCGCCCGACGACGAAGCGCCCCTCGCCGGCCGCATCGTCGCGCTCGTCTTCGAGAAGCCCTCGACGCGCACGCGGGTGAGCTTCGATGTCGGCATCCGGCAGATGGGCGGGCAGAGCCTCGTGCTCTCGGGCGCCGAGATGCAGCTCGGCCACGGCGAGACCATCGCCGACACCGCGCGCGTGCTGTCGCGCTATGTCGATGCGATCATGATCCGCACCTTCGAGGAGGCGACGCTTCTGGAGCTGGCCGCGCACGCGGATGTGCCGGTCGTCAACGGGCTGACGAACCGCTCGCATCCCTGCCAGATCATGGCCGATCTGCTTACCTTCGAGGAACATCGCGGACCCATCGCCGGGCGCCGCGTCGTCTGGTGCGGCGACGGCAACAATGTCTGCGCGTCGTTCCTGCAGGCGGCGGGGCGCTTCGGCTTCGACTTCACCTTCACCGGCCCCGAGACGCTCGACCCGGACCCCGACTTCGTCGCCTTCGCCCGCGATAGCGGCGCCACCGTCACCATCGCGCGCGACCCCGCCGCCGCCGTGGCGGGCGCCGATCTCGTCGTCACCGACACATGGGTCTCCATGCATGACAGCCAGACCGCCAAGGAACGCCGCCACCGCCTCCTGCGGCCCTACCAGGTCAACGAGGCGCTGATGGCGGCCGCGCCGGAGGCTGTGTTCATGCACTGCCTGCCCGCCCATCGCGGCGAGGAGGTCACTGACGCGGTCATGGACGGGCCGCAGTCGATCGTCTTCGACGAGGCGGAAAACCGGCTGCATGCGCAAAAGGCGATCCTGCGCTGGTGCCTGAAGCTCTGACAGGCTGCCGAAACCGGGCCTCGACAGGTCCGGATCGCGTTGGCGCAGGTGGTCCTGCCTGCATCGCAGCGTTGATCCCGATCCCGTCGAACGTCTACCCCCGGTTCGCGGCCTTCGGCATCGCCGCGTGACGTTGACGATTGCGCCGTGCCGCTCAAGCGCGCACAGAATTACCGCGCAGAACACGCAGCACAGCGTCCCGCCTGCGTCCGGCCGTCATCCGCCGGCCCGGAGCCGCGGTCGCTCCGGGTCGTGAGGTCCCCGCGCCTGCGGCTCCTCCTGTCTCGTCTCTGTCCATCTCGGCACCTCCATTGGCTTCATATGCCGTTCAAGGTATCTCAGCGAACCCCGGGGGCGGAGGAGAACCGACGCCGGGCACCATCCGGCTCGGCGGCAAGGACGTCACCGCGCTCGGGGCCGGGGCGCTGCGGCTGATGCGCCGGCGCATGGGCATGATCCTTCAGGAATACGCGCTCGTCGAGCGGCTCAGCGTGATGGAGAACGCGCTCTCGGGCGGGCAGCGCCAGCGCGTGGGCATCGCCCGCGCGCTCATCCAGAACCCCGACATCCTGCTCGTGGACGAGCCCACGGCGAGCCTCGATCCCAAGACATCGCGCCAGATCATGCGGCTCATCCTCGAGCTGTGCCGCGAGCGCGGACTCGCCGCGATCATCAACATCCACGACGTGCCGCTGGCGATGCAGCCCGTCCCGCGCATCGTCGGGCTGCGCGCAGGCGAAGTCGTCCATGACGGCCTGCCGGCGGCACTCGATGCCGCGCGGCTGACCGATATCCACGGCGCCGAGGACTGGTCGGGCACCACGCAGGACGACGACCCGGCCGCGACGCCGCGAAGGTGGACGCCCCCGGCGCGCGGCGTGTGCGTCGCGCTTGGCTTGACGTCGACGCAACCCGCGCAGTCGTCGAAAATGAACTTGCACAGCGCGCGCGGATTGATGATGGGGCTGCAACTTTCAGCATTGCCGGAACGGAATGATCATGACCCCACAGCAAGTCCCCGACGCCGTGTTTCACACCCGCGTGCGAAACCCCGCCCGCGCGGGCGACAACCCTTTCGAGTGGCAGGACATCACCACCGACGACGTCTTCGCGGGCAAACGGGTCGTCCTCTTTGCTCTGCCGGGGGCGTTCACCCCTGCCTGCTCGGACGAGCACTTGCCGGGCTACGAGCGCCACCATGAGGAGTTCATCGAGGCCGGCATCGACAGGGTGATCTGCCTGGCGGTCAATGACGCCTTCGTGATGTTCCAATGGGCCAGGTCGCGCAGTGTCGAGAAGGTGGTCATGCTCCCCGACGGCAACGGCGAATTCACCCGCAAGATGGGCATGCTCGTCGACCGGTCCGCGCAGGGCATGGGCTTTCGAAGCTGGCGATACGCGATGCTGGTCGAGGATCGCGAAATCGTCACGCTGCGGGCCGAACCCGGCCTTCGCGACAACCCGCCCGGCGTGCCGCTCGAGGTTTCGGGCGCCGAAAGCATGCTCGACCATCTGCGCGGACACAGATGAGGGGCCGGGCGGCCGCGGCGGCGGCGCGCTGCGGTCACGCCGACGAAGGCCGATGCGCTTTCCCCGGCGCTTGCCGTGAGAACCGCCCGAAAAGGCCCCGATGACGCCCCCCCGTTTCGTCGATGCCGGCGCACTGCGCGTGGCTTACCTCGAGTCCGGCCCTGACGCGGGCTGGCCCTGTATCCTGCTGCACGGCTTTCCCTATGACGCGCATTGCCATGACGCGGTGGCGCCGGTCCTGGCCGCCGCCGGCGCGCGCGTGATCCGGCCATGGTTGCGTGGCTACGGATCGACGCGCTTTCGCGATCCCGCAACACCGCGATCCGGCGAACAGGCCGCACTCGGCTGTGACCTGCTGGCGTTCATGGATGCGCTCGGGATCGAGCGGGCCCTGCTCGGCGGGTATGACTGGGGCGGGCGCGCGGCCTGCATCGTCTCGGCGCTCTGGCCCGAGCGCGTTGCCGCGCTGGTTTCGGGGAACTCCTATAATATTCAGGACATCGCACGCTCGGGCGAGCCGGCTCCGCCGCGAGAGGAGGCGGCGCTCTGGTACCAGTATTACTTTCATTCGGAGCGCGGCCGGCGCGGCCTTGCCAGCGATCGGCGGGCGCTGGCGCGCACCCTCTGGCGGATGTGGTCGCCGCTCTGGGACTTCGACGCGGCGACGTTCGAGCGAAGTGCGGACGCCTTCGACAACGAGGATTTCGTGGAGGTGGTGATCCATTCCTACCGCCACCGCTTCGGCCTGGTTCCGGGAGACCCGGCCGTGGCGCAGGTCGAAGCCCGTCTGGCGGCGCAGCCACCCATCTGCGTCCCCACCATCACCATCGATGGCGATGCCGATGGCGTCAATTTCGGAACCGCCCACCATGCATACCGCTTCAAAGGGCCCCATGAGCACCGGGTATTCGCGGATGCCGGGCACAACCTGCCCCAGGAGCGCCCCGCCGAATGGGCGCAGGCGCTTCTCGATGCGAAGGCCCTCGGGGACCAATTCGACGGCTCGCGATCGCGCGGCTGAGTGCACCGCAGACCGCGTGTGACTCGCTGTCGTCGACACAGCCCGGTCACAAAAGCGTCACGTGACGGGATCTCAGAACACCGCCTGCTGGCGTCGCGACAGGAAGAAGCCGTGGCCGCTCGCGTTCCGGCACGTCAATCCGGTGGTCTCGGACTGACAGGTTATGGAGCCGAAGACGCCTGTCTCGCCGTAAGGCGCGATCGGGTAAAAGTCCACGGCCTCCGGTGACCGCGCGCACGACATGGTCGCCGGACCCGCCGCGCTCAACTTGAACGTGTGCCCCCAGGTTTCGGTGCACGACGCCGGTTCCGGCTGCGCCGGTGGGCCCGAGCGCTCGACGATGGTGCACATGATTTCGCTGTAGATCACGGCGCCGTTGCAATAGATGTTGCCCGTTGGCGTCATGAAGCCGTATCCGTCGGCCAGGGCACCCGTCGGCAACCACAACAGGCAGAGCGAGACAACACGCAACATTCTACATACTTTCTCCAGCCGATATGCTGGAAGAGAAATGCAAGGTGTAGGACAATAAATGAATTCGGTTGCCTGATCAAGCGCGCCGGGCTTGCCGGTGTGCCGCCCGCGGCACGACGCCCGGCGCGTCAAAGCGTATTTTGCGGGCGCGGCGTGGCAGTCAGAGGATGATGACCCACAGCAGACCGATATAGGTGAGTTGGTGCAGCGCCTGATCGGCCCCCAGGACGAACCAGAAAAGCCACCGGTCCGGGCGCAGCGGCGCCGCGCGCGCGAGCCGCTCCTTGCCCCAGTCGATGTGGTAGTGAAGCACGAATTCGGCCGCCAGGAGCCCGAGCAGCAGCGGCGTCCCGATGCCGATCCAGGCGAGGATCGGCGCGCTTGCGAGCACGTGGATCGCGGCGTGCAGCAAACCGCCGGGCCGCCCGTACTGCCCCTTCGCGCGGATCATCGCCGGCGTTTGCAGCGCGAAATCCGCAATCAGGTGCTTGAGCTGAAACAGGAGCAGCGCAGCGAGCAGCGTCGCGGCCGTCATCCCCGCCTCCTGGGGTGGGTCCGGGATGCGCCGGCCCGGGACGTCATCCGCCGGCCCCGTGCTGCTGCGCCTGTCCCCACAGGCGCCGATTCGCGGCGACGAGCTTCATCCGCGTGTCGCGGCTCAGAGCGTTCTCGAGTTGCAGCTGGAATTCGGCGTCGCGACCGCCGAAATCGCGCAGCTTCTCGGCATTCACCCGGAAATAGCGCGACGGTTCCGCCAGATCCACGGTCGCGGTCGCGGGCTCGCCCTGCAGCACGGTCATCTCGCCGAGAAAACTGCCCGCGCCCACCGTGCCGACAGGCGCGCCCGAGGCATGCACATCGGCCGAACCCGAAGCGAGATAGATCAGCACACCGTGGCGCTCACCCTCGGTCATGAGCCGGGTGCCCGCGGGCGCGTCCACCCAGAGCCCCATATCCAGAAAGCGCCGCGCGGCGATTTTCGAGAGCCGCGGCAACTTTTCGGCGATCAGCGCCTTTTCCTCGACGTTGAAACGCACCGTGCGGGTCAGCAGGAAGATGCGCAGGATGCCGATAACGCTGACCGTGATCCAGCAGATCTGCAGGAGCGCGACGGACAGGTTGAACTGCGCCGCGAGCCCGAGCAGCACCAGCGAGGCGGCGACGAGATTGAGGGTTGCGTAGACGTAGCCGTTGCCGCGGATCGCCCCGAGCTGCAGCGCGGTGTAGGAGCCGAGATAAAAAAGCGTGCCCAGAAAACCGGCCAGATCATAGACATGCTGCTCCAGCGGCAAGCCGGTCATCGAAGGCCCTGCGCACCGTCGGGGATCATGTCGCTTTCGGCCGCCCGCATCGCTCGTCTCCCCGCATTGGCCCCCGGCACCCCGCGGGTCGTGGTGTCACCGCACCGCGTGATACCGCATGGACACACGTTACGCGCGAGTGGTAAACGATGAATTCGCGCGCGTCCACGATGCCGGCGCATGGGAAGGAAACTAGCGTATCGAGCAAGGGCTGCCCTGCCGGGAGACGAGATTTATCTGTAAAAGTCGCCGGATAGGCCGGATTGACGCGGCAGGGTCCGCTTCTTACCCTGCCGCGCATGGGAAGACCACTTTCCACGCAATATCCAACCGTTGCGTGTTTTGCTTGAGCGGGCCCACGGGCGCGCCGATGCGTGATGCCGGCGGGGTGTCGCCGGTGGCGTGGGCCCGGCCGTGCCGTGGCGGCGCACGCGCTGATGGACGGCGCAGGGACCGGGCCGAATGAGCAGCGTGGACGAATTCCTGGCAGAGCTCGGGCTCGAACGCTATGCGCAGGCGTTCCGCGACAACGACATCGAACCCGACCTCCTGCCGGAGCTGACGGCCGACGACCTGAAGGATATCGGCGTCGCCTCGCTCGGGCACCGCAAGCGCATCCTGGCGGCGATCGCCGCGTGCGGCGGCGGGTACGGGTCGGCGCCCACGGCGCCGACGCCGACCCGGCCCAAGGAAGTGCCGCCGGTCGCGGCGGGTGCGGAGCGGCGCGAGGTCACCACGCTCTTCGCCGATCTGACCGGCTATACCGCGCTGTCGCGCGCGCTGGAGCCCGAGGACATGCACGCCCTTCTGGCGAGCTTCTTCGGCCGGCTCGACGAGATCGTCAGGCGCATGGGCGGCACGGTGGACAGCCATATCGGCGACTGCGTCATGGCGGTCTTCGGCGCGCCCGTCTCGCGCGGCGACGACGCCGAGCGCGCGCTTCGCGCCGCCGTCGAGATGCACCGGGCGATGGAGGAGATCTCGCTCGAATTCGGCCGCACGCTCTCGGTGCATGTCGGCGTGGCCGCAGGCAACGTGATCTTCTCGAACAAGGGTCAGGGATCGCAGCGCGACACCGCCTTCACGCTGACGGGCGACTCGGTCAATGTCGCATCACGGCTGGCGGGGCTCGCGCATGGCGGCGAGACGCTGATCTCCGCGACGGTTCACCACGCGCTCGGGGAACGCATAAGCTGCGAACCGCCGGAGTACCGCGCGGTGAAGGGGCTCGACGAGGCGATCGAGACCCATCGCTTCCGCGGGTTCCACGATACGCCGCCGGAGCGTCCGCTCATCGGCCGCGCCGACGAGCTTGCGGCCCTGCGTGCGGCGCTGGACGATTGCCGCCGCGCGGGCCGAGGGGAATCCGTGGCGCTCGTCGCCGATCCCGGTGTCGGCAAGTCGCACCTCGCCGGCGCGGTCGCCCGCGAGGCCGAGGTGCGCGGATTCGCGCGCCACAAGGCGCTGGTGCTCGATTTCGGGCTCAGCGCGGCGAACGATCCGCTGCGCACCCTCGCCGCCAGCCTTTGCGGGCTCGCCGAGCGGGCCGAGCCTTCGGCGATCGCCGCCGCGCTCGCGGGGCTGACGGCGGCCGGCGAACTCGACGACCGCGACGCGATGTTCCTGATGGCCACGCTCGGGGCGCCGCTCGACCGTGAGACCGAGCGCGTCTACAACGCCATGGGCGACGACGCGCGCGCGCAGGGCCGCAAGCGCAGCATCAGCCGGCTCCTGCGCGGCCGCGCCGGGTCGGCGCCGCTCCTGATCCTGATCGAGGATGTTCACTGGGCGGATGCCGAAACCCTCGAAAAGCTCGCCGACATCGCGGCGGACACGGCCCACGCGCCGATCGTCCTGTTGATGACGTCGCGAGTCGAGGGCGACCCCTTCGGCCCCGACTGGCAGGCGCTGATCGGCGCGGCGCCGTTTCGCCGCATCGCGCTTGCACCCCTGTCGCAGGAGGACGCTTTTGAGCTCGCGCAGGCGCTGTTTTCGCCGTCCGACGACGTGGTGCGCGACTGCGTGGCCCGCTCGGGGGGCAATCCGCTGTTTCTCGATCAGCTGTTGCGCCACGCCCACGAGCAGGGGTCGAGCGCCGTTCCGGGCTCGATCCAGAGCATCATCCAGGCGCGGCTCGACCGGTTGTCACTCGTCGACCGGCGGGCGCTGCAGGCGGCGGCCATTCTCGGCCAGCGCTTCACCATGGAGGAGGTGGCGGCCGTCGGCACGCTCGACGTCTATGACGAGCGCCCGCTGGTCGCCGCCGGGCTGATCCAGCCGATCCGGCAGAGTTACATGTTCGCGCATGCGCTCATCCGCGACGCGGTGCTGCAGATGATGCTGCGCGACGATCGGCTGCAGATGCATCACCGGGCCGCGGACTGGTTTGGTGACCGCGATGCCGTGCTCCACGCCGAGCATCTCGCAGCCGCCCGCGCCCCCGAAGCCGCCGCCGCATTCCTGCGCGCCGGCGCCGAGGCGCGCGCCGCCTACCGCAAGGAGGCCGCGCTCGGGCTCGCGCAGCGCGGCCTGCAACAGCGCGCCGAGGCCTCGGTGCGCGGCGCGCTCATGCGCCTGCAGGGCGACATGCTGCGCGATCTGGGCCGTGCGCAGGAGGCGGTGGACTCATTCGGGGCCGCGCTCGACGTGGCGGTGGACCCCCCGGACCAGTGCCGCGCGCGCATCGGCACCGTCGCGGTGCTGCGCATCATGGACCGGATCGACGAGGCCTATACCCTTCTCGACGAGGCCGAGGAGATCGCCGCGGCGAACGACCTCGCGCTGGAGCTGAGCGAGATTCACTATTTCCGCGGCTGTCTGCACTTCCCGCGCGGCAATCTCGAAAGCTGCCTCGAGGAGCATGGCCGCTCGCTGCACCATGCCGAGCGCTGCGACCATCCCGAGCGGCGCGCCCTCGCCCTGTCCGGTCTCGGGGATGCCCATTACGCGCGCGGGCGCATGTTCACCGCCCACAAGGTCATCGAGGAGTGCCTGAGCCTCGCCACGGACCACGGGCTGGGGGCCGTGGAGGCGGCCAACCGCTTCATGCTGGCGACGGTCCGGATCTACATGAACGAAACCGGGCGCGCGCTCGACGATGCGCTGGCATCGGTGCGCCTCGCCGAGCAGGTCGGCCATGCGCGCGCCGAGATCGTCTCGCGGCTGACCGCCGGCTGGATCCTCGCCTCCATGGCGGAGATCGCGGGGGCGCGGCAAGAAGTGACCGAGGGCCTCGCGGTGGCCGACCGCCTCGGCGCGCGCCGCTTCGAGCCCTTCCTCGAGGAGAGCCGCGCGCGCATCGAACTCGCCGAGGGCGACCGCGCCCGCGCGGCGGCAACCGCCGAGGCGGCGCTGGCCAAGCTGCGCGAGCTTGATGCCATGTCCTTCATCGGCCCCTGGGTGCTCGCCACGGTCGCGCTGACGACAGCGGACGCGGCGCGGCGCGCCGAGGCGCTTGCCGAAGGCGAGGCATTGCTCGCGCGCGGCTGTGTCGGGCACAATCATTACCGTTTCCGCTGCTATGCCATCGATGCCTGCCTCGCCGCCGGCGAGCATGCCGAAGCCCGGCGCCACGGCGAAGCATTGCAGGCCTACACCGCCGAAGAACCCACGCCCTGGTCCGACTTCATCATCGCGCGCGCGCACGCCCTGTGCGATGCGGCCGAGGGCCGGGGCGACGCGGCGCGGCTTGGCGATCTGCGCCGGGCGGCCGAGGCTGCGCAGCTCCATGCCGCCATCCCCGCAATCGACACCGCCCTCGCCGGCTGCGCCGAAACCCGGCAACCAACGGCCCCGCCGGAGCGGGCGGCGAGCGCATGAATCCAACAGGGAGTGACGCGATGAGAGTGGCAGTGATCGGCGGCGGCGTCGGAGGTCTCGCGGTGGCCTACAACCTGGCCAAGACCTTCCGCGAGAAGGGCGGCGCGCCGCCCGAGATCTGCGTGCTCGAGGCGGGATCGCGCTTCGGTGGCAACGCCGAAACCATGCATTTCAGCTTCGGCACCGGCCCGGCCGGCAACGAATTGCGGCGCTGGGCCGATCTGGGCGTGAACGACTTCAACAAGACGGCTTATGTCGAGATCGACAAGGTGATGGACGAGATCGGCTTCGTCGAGGGCAAGGATTACCGGCCGCTCGAGGACTCGACGAGCTATTACACCGGCGACGGCGCCGTGTTCTTCACCGACAACGTCGCGCCCTGGTGGGGCACCGGAGTCGATCCCGCGCTCAAGGCCAGCGTCGACAGCTTCATGGCGATCGCCGGCCGGGACCTGCACGACGACAGCTACCGCGACTGGACGCTGGAGCAATACGTCACCGAACGCCCCAACAGCCCGGGACCGGACGGAAAGCCGATCGACTGGGACCCCCGTCTCGGCCCGCAGGTCATCTATCCGCGCGTCAACGGCATGTATTTCGTCTCGGGCGAGACGGGAGCACGGAAGATGCCCTTCTACGCGGTCATGCATTACTACCACATTCAGGAGGGCGCGGGCGGCGCGCCGGCGCGGCGGATGTATTTCGTCGAAGGGGCGAGCCGCTGGATCGACGCGCTGAGCGACTACATGACGCGGCATCTCGGGGTTCGCCTGATCCCCGGTTTCAGGGCCAAGGCGGCGCGCACCGCGCAGGGCTGGAGGATCACCAACGCGGACGATCCGGCCAAGACGCTGGACGCCGATCTGGTGGTCTGCGCGACACCGGCGAACGCGGCGCTCAAGCTGATCCGGACCCTGCGCCCCGATGTCGCCAATAGTCTCGCGCAGATCCGCTACGAGACGGCGATCAGCGTCGCGCATCTCGACTCGCGGCTCCTGCCCGCCGACACCAACGCATGGTGCACCTACAACATCCGCATCCTCGAACCCGGCGCGGCGGCGATGAAGCCCTACGCGATCACCTACGTCGCCAACCGCCACCAGAACGACGCGCACGATCCGGACTACAATCGCTTCGGGCTGCCGACCTTCTTCGTGTCGATCAACCCGCCCTATCCGATCCCGGAGTCCATGGTGCTCAGGGACGATGACGGGCGCGAGGCGGTCGCCTACATGCAGCACAACGTGTTCGACTTCGCCTGCATCCGCGCGCAGGCGCAGATCGGCGCATGGCAGGGCGTCGACGATCTCTATTTCGCGGGCGGCTGGAGCTATGGCTCCGGGCTGCACGAGGAGTGCTGGCTGCAGGGGATCGATATCGCCGAGAAACTCTATAGCCGCATCACGGGTCGCGGCGACCAGCCGCAAGCGGCGGCGGACCCGCATGCGCTTCTGGCGTCCAGGCTGCGCCGGACCGGTGACCCGTCGCGCCGGGAGGCACCTCCGGAGAGGACCTGAGCGCGCATACCGCCGCATCCATCGTGTCGGCGGGCGGGCCTGCCGGGGTCGGAATCGAGGCGCGATGCCGCAGGCGTGACCGGCCCGGACCATATCCTTACCCCCGTTGCCCGATCCACCGCGATCGCCGTGCTGGTCGGCGCGCGACCGCGCCCCATCTTGGCGCGTGCGAGCTTCGATGCCGAAACGGGAGGGCCACGGTGCGCGGTGGAGGCGATGATCGGGACTGGCCGGTGCCCGTAAGCCGCTTGGGTCGCATGTTGCGGCTTGGTGGGACGGCCTCGGGCGTCATGGGCGGCATGGTGGCCAGCGGCGCGCGCCAGCTTTCGCAGGGCACTCGCCCGCGCCTGCCGGAAATGCTGCTGACGGCGCAGACCGCACAGCGGGTGACGCGCGACCTGCGCGCCATGCGCGGGGCGGCAATGAAGCTCGGGCAGATGCTGTCGATGGATAGCGGCCTCGTCCTGCCACCCGAGATGAGCGAGATCATGGCCGCGCTGCGCGACGACGCGCGCCACATGCCGCCCAAGCAACTGCAAGGCGTGCTCAATGCCGAATGGGGCAGCGGATGGCAGCGCGATTTCGCGCAATTCGATGTCCGCCCCTTCGCCGCGGCCTCGATCGGGCAGGTGCACCGCGCGCGCACCCGCGACGGGCGCGACCTTGCAATCAAGGTGCAGTATCCCGGCGTGCGCGCCAGCATCGACAGCGATATCGACAACGTCGCCGCGCTGTTGCGCGTTCCCGGGCTGATACCGCGCGGCATGGACCTCGCGCCGCTTCTCGCCCGGGCCAAGCACCAGCTGCACCGCGAGGCCGACTACGCCGCCGAGGCGGAAAATCTGAGTGCTTTCCGAGACCTGCTCACGGACTCCGGCAGCTTCACGCTGCCCGATCTGCACACCGATCTGAGCACGCCGCAGGTACTGGCGATGTCCTATATCGACAGCGAGCCGCTCGAGGCGCTGACCACGGCGCCGCAGGAGCGCCGCGACGATGTAGCGCGCGCGCTGATCGGGCTGGTCCTGCGCGAGCTCTTCGAGTTCCGGCTGATGCAGACCGATCCGAACCTCGCCAATTACCGCTTCGATCCGGCGACGGGGCGGATCGTGCTTCTGGATTTCGGCGCGGTGATGCCGATCGACGCGGCGATGGCGCAGGATTTTCGCGACCTGCTCGACGCCGCGCTGACCGGCGAGCCCGGACAGACCCGCGCGGCAATGCAGAAGGTCGGCTATTTCGGCGCCGCGACCGCGCCGCATCACCGCGCGCGCATCATCGAGATGTTCGACACCGCCATGACCCCGCTGCGGCAGGCCGCGCCAATTGATTTCGGCGACGCCGATCTGATCCACCGGCTCCAGCGCATGGGCGCCGCGCTCGGCACCGATCGCGACCTGCAGCATGTCCCGCCCGCCGAGACGCTGTTCCTGCACCGCAAGATCGGCGGCATCTATCTTCTGGCCGCGCGGCTCGGGGCGCGTGTCGCCCTGCGCCCGTTGCTCGAACCCTATCGTCGGGGTGCAGTCGATTGAAACGTCATCGCGCCGCGATAGCTGCCCCTTGGTGACAGGACAGCGAGGACCTCCCATGCAACAGGCTCCGCAGTCGCGAATGGCCGCGTGCGCCGCGCCCGTGCCGGGGCGTCGCGATGCCGTGAATGCGCGGAAAGGCTACGTCAATGCGGGATGATCCGCGTGTCGCGGGGCTCGTGCGGCTGATGCGCGCGGCCCTGCGCCCGCCCGCCGGAGCCGGGCGCATCGCGCTCGCGCTCACGATGGGCGCGCTCTGTCACGTGCTGTTCGCCGCCGCGGTGCTGGCGATGATCGCGGCGATGTTCTTCGGCATGAGCGAGAGCTTCGGGACTGTGCCCTGGCCCTCGGCGGTGCTGGCGAATGCGGCGCTGATCGTGCAGTTTCCGCTGGCGCACTCGGCGCTGCTGACGGGGCCGGGCGGGCGGTTTCTGGCGCGGCTGATCCCCGGCCCGCATGGCGCGACCCTGGCCACGACCACCTACGCGCTGATCGCCGCGGCGCAGTTGCTTGCGCTGTTCGCGCTCTGGACGCCGTCCGGCATCGTCTGGTGGCGCGCCGAGGGCGCGGTCTTCTGGGCGATCTGCGCGGCCTACGCGGCGTCGTGGCTGCTCCTGATCAAGGCCAGCTTCGACGCCGGCGCCGAGGTGCAATCGGGCGCGCTCGGCTGGATGTCGCTGATGGCCCGCATCCGGCCGAGATTCCCCGACATGCCGACACGCGGGATCTTTCGCCTGATCCGGCAGCCGATCTACGTGGCCTTCGCGCTCACCCTGTGGACGGTGCCGGTCTGGACCCCGGACCAGCTGGCGCTTGCGGTCAGCTATACCGCCTATTGCCTGCTCGCCCCGCGGCTGAAGGAACGTCGCTTTGCCGCGCGCTACGGGGAGCGGTTCGCCCGCTACCGCGCCGCGGTGCCCTACGCCATCCCCGGGCGAAAACCCGACAGCCGATCGACAGAGACGGAATGCTGATCCCGGCGCCAGTCATGTCCGCCCGACTTTTTCGGGGCATTATTGTCCATGCCGTCGCGCGCCGGACCCTGATGCCCGCCATCACCCGCGCGACGGATACGGGCGCAAAGCCCCGGTTCCAGTGGCGTCACGGGGTGTCGGTTGTCGTGACGCCGGCCCGTATCGCCCCGGCGGGGATCATCCTTTCGCGCTTCGTCGCGGCCGGGGCCGCATGATGGCCCTGCCCCGCGAGAACGTGCAGGCCTATCCGCGCCCGCCGGCGCTGGAGCCGGTGGCGCAGCGCATAACCGTTTACCTCGGCGGTGTGCGCATCGCCGACACGGTGGGCGCCCTGCGCGTTCTGGAGACGCATCACGCACCGACCTATTATCTGCCGCGGCAGGATGTTCATGCCGGCTTGCGCGCGGCGCCGGGGAGCAGCTTTTGCGAATGGAAGGGCGCCGCGCGGTATTTCGACGTGATCGCGGGCGAGGTCACCGCCGCGCGCGCTGCGTGGCGCTATGATGCTCCGACGGCGCGGTTCGCATCGCTGACGGGACATCTGGCATTCTATGCCGGGTCGATGGATGAGGCCTGGGTGGGTGACACCCGCGTCGTCCCGCAGCCCGGCGACTTCTACGGCGGCTGGGTGACCCCGAACCTCGACGGGCGCATCAAGGGGGCGCCCGGAACGCGGCACTGGTAGCGCCGCGCCAGCGCGCATTCCGGTCGATCGGTGCGCACGCGACCGCCAGATCCGGCGCCCCCAGCGCGGCAAGATGGTTTCGCCGCCGGGTGCCATCTGCTACGTCTGCCGGATGCGATGCGTGCGTGGCGACGCCCGGCACCGGCGCATCGGGCGGAGCGATTGGAATAGGAAGATCCAGTGCTGTCACAGAAGGCAACCATGCGCGAGCCGGAACTGCGAGACCTTCTCGAAGCTGACGAAACCGAGATGAGCGTCGTGTTCTCGGACCCGTCGCTGCCGGACAATCCGATGATCTATGTCAGCGACGAGTTCGAAAAGCAGACCGGATACACTCCCGAAGAGTCGCTCGGGCGCAACTGTCGGTTCCTGCAGGGGCCGGACACGAGCCCCGACGCCATCGAGGCGATCAGACACGCCCTTCGCTCCGAGACGCGCTTCACCATCGATATATTGAATTACCGCAAGGATGGCTCGGCCTTCGTGAACCGGCTGCGGATCAGGCCGATTTATGACGCGGACGGGCGGCTGATCTTCTTCGCGGGCGCACAGAACCCGGTTTAGAGCATATTGCGCAAAGTGGGGACCGGTTTTGCGCTCCTCGAACTTGCGCCTGCCGAGGGATAGAGCGCGTCGCGTGAATCCGGATGAACGAGGCGTGCTCTAGACGCAACGATCGCGGGGTGCACTGACAGGTTCGGTGGCCTCTCCCGCGGCATTCTCCGTCGGAAGGCTGCGCCGGATCGGCCGGTGCCGCGCCTTCAAGAACGCAGGAGAAACGCAAGGCTCCGGCGAAGGCCGCCTGACGCCATTCAGGTGGCGGTGACGGGTCCGACCTTGTGGCCGACCTTGCGCCCAGCGGTGATTCCGAACATCCGAACAGCCGGGATAGATCGATTTTCCCTGCGACAGCGGCGCGATGCCGCGAGCAAGGCTAAGACCATGCAAGACGCCCGCGCCGGAACCACAGCGCGGCATTCAAGGCGAAAGTCGCGGTGGCGGCGATCAAGGGCGAGATGACACTGATCGAGCTGGCGCAGGATTTCGACGCTCATCCGAACCAGATCGCGAAGTGGCGTGACCAGTTGCAGGAGGACGCGACCGGAGTTTTCGGTGATGGCCCGAAGGCTGAGCCGGACCCGGTGTTCGACGTGAACACTCGGCAATACCGCCGGGCCTGGCGTCGGCGATTTGGCTGCGCACTTCCCAGGCAAAGGCGCTGGCGTATACACTGACCATTGCGGCTATCCAATTTCGAGTTCACGCGCATGACGGACCCCTTGCCGGTATTCCGGACCGAAGCGATCACCAAGGTCTACGGCTCCGGCCCGGCCGAGGTGCACGCGCTGCGCGGCGTGGATCTTGCGCTCGGCGAGGGCGAGATGGTGGTGCTGCTGGGGCAGTCGGGCTCGGGCAAGTCCACCTTGATGAACATTCTCGGCGCGCTCGACACGCTCACGGCGGGGCGAGTCTTCTTTCGCGACCGCGAGCTCACCCGCGCCTCGGACGCGGCGCTGACAAGCTTTCGCCGCGATCATGTCGGATTCGTGTTCCAGTTCTACAACCTCGTGCCGAGCCTGACCGCGCGGGAGAATGTCGCACTTGTGACCGAGATCGCCGCCAACCCGATGCGCCCCGAGGAGGCGCTCGAGCGCGCGGGGCTGCCCGACCGGATGGATCACTTCCCCGCCGAGCTGTCGGGCGGCGAGCAGCAGCGCGTCGCCATCGCGCGCGCCATCGCCAAGCGTCCCGACGTACTCCTGTGCGACGAGCCCACCGGCGCGCTCGACAGCGCGACCGGCGTGCGTGTGCTGGAGGCGCTGGTGGCGATCAATGACGAGCTGGGCACGGCGACGACGCTGATCACCCACAATGTCGGTATCCGGAAGATCGCGCACCGGGTGATCTTTCTCGCCGATGGCCGGGTCGCCGACATCGTCGAGAACAGCGAACGCGTCGCGCCCTCCGAGGTAAGCTGGTGAGCGCGCTCATGCGCAAGCTGATGCGCGATCTGCGCCGCATCTGGGCGCAGTCGCTGGCGATCGCGCTGGTGCTGGCCTGCGGGGTGACGGTGCTCGTGGTCGCGCATGGCTCCATCGCCACGCTCACCGAGACGCGCGACGCCTATTGCGAGCGTCAGCATTTCGCCGACGTGTTCGCCTCCGCCACCCGCGCGCCGGAGCGCCTCGCCGAGGAGATTGCCGCGCTCAACGGCGTCGCGCAGGTCGAGACACGGATCGCGCGCCATGTCGTGCTGGACATGGACGGCATGGACGAGCCAGGGATGGCGCTGTTACAATCGCTACCCGGGGCCGGGGCGCCCACGCTCAACAGACCGCTCCTGCGCAGCGGGGCGCTGCCCGACCCGCTGCGTCCCGACGAGGTCGCCATCTCGGAACCCTTCGCCGAGGCGCACGGGCTGATCCCCGGCGACCGGTTCCGCGCCATCGTCGGCGGGCAGGCGCGCGAGCTGCGCGTCTCGGGCACGATGCTCTCACCCGAGCACATCTATTCCGTCGCACCCGGCGCGATGATGCCCGACGATCGCCGCTTCGGCGTGATCTGGATGGGCCGGCCGGCGGCGGCGGCGGCCTTCGATCTCGACGGGGCGTTCAACGACGTCGCCGTGGCGCTGACGCCGGGCGCGCGGCAGGAGGCGGTCATCACCGCGCTAGACGCGCTGCTCGCGCCGTATGGCGGCACCGGCGCGCAGGGCCGCGAGGGGCAGGTCTCGCACGCGATGCTCCAGCACGAGCTCGACCAGTTCGCGGCGCTCGCGGTGATCATGCCGCCGGTGTTCTTTCTCGTCTCGGCGTTTCTGGTGAACATGGTGCTCGGCCGGCTCATCGCGCAGGAGCGCCAGCAGATCGGCCTGCTGAAGGCGGTGGGCTACTCGACCCGGCGCGTGGCGCTGCATTACCTCGCGATGAGCGCCGGGATCGGCATTGCGGGGGTGGCGATCGGCTGGGGCGCGGGGGTGCTGCTGACCGGGGGCATCACGGCGATGCTCGCGGAGTTCTTCCGCTTTCCTTACCTGATCACGCAGATCTCGCCGGCGGCTTTTGCGGTGTCGGGCACGCTCGCGGTGGCGACGGTGGTGCTCGGGGCGCTGCGGGCGGTGTGGGGGTCGGTGCGGCTGCGCCCGGCGGTGGCGATGTCGCCGCCCGCGCCGCCGAAGTTCAGCCGCGGCGCGGTGGACCGGATCGGCGCCGCGCTGCGGCTGCGCCAGACGACGATGATGATCCTGCGCTCGATCACGCGCTGGCCGGGGCGCGCGGCGGTGACGCTGTTCGGGGTGTCGGCCTCGGTGGCGGTGCTGGTGGCGTCGTTCTTCTTTTTTGATGCCATCGAGGTGATGCTCGACGAGATGTTCAACCAGTCCAACCGCCAGCACGTCACGCTGCGCCTCGGCGAGCCGCGCGGCATGGGCGCGGTGCTCGACGCCGCCGCGCTGCCCGGGGTGCTGCGGGCGGAGGGGGCGTATTCGCTGCCGGTGCGCCTGTCGGCGGGGCCGCGCGAAGAGCTCGTGCGCATGGAGGCGCGGCGCGACGAGGCCGAGCTCGTGCGCGTGCTCGACGCGGATGGCCGGGCGGTGGACGTCCCCGCAGCGGGCATCGCAATGCCCGAGCGCATGGCCCGCGAATTCGGCATCGCCGCGGGCGACCGGGTCAGCGTCGAGCTTCTCGTGCCGCCGCGCGAGACGCACGCGCTGCCGGTGACGAAACTCACGCGCCAGAGCCTCGGCGAGGAGATCTATATCGATGCCGACGCGCTGTTTCGGCTGATGCGCCAGGCACCGCAGGTCAACCGCATCAACCTGATGGTGGACGACGCCGCGCTCGGAGACTTCTACCGCGCCATCACCGGCACCCCCGCCATCAGCGGCGTGATGCTGGTCACCGAGACGCGCGACCAGTTCAACGAGCAGATCGAGGAAAACCTCTTCACGATGGTGGTCTTCTACGCCACGCTCGGTATCCTCATAACGGTGGGCGTGACCTACAACGCCGCGCGTATCCAGCTTTCCGAGCGCGCGCATGAGCTCGCCAGCCTGCGCGTGCTGGGCTTCACGCGCGGCGAGGTCGCCTACGTGCTGGTGGGCGAGATCGCGCTTCTGTCGCTGATCGCGGTGCCGGTGGGCTGGTGGCTGGGCTACGGCTTCGCCGCACTCACGGCGCAGGGGCTTTCGACGGAATTCGCCGAGATCCCGCTCGTTGTGAGCCGCGCGACCTACGGCTTTGCGACACTGCTCGTGCTCGCCGCGGCGGCGGGCTCGGTCTGGGCGGTGCGCCGCCGGCTCGACCGGGTCGATATCGTCAGCGCCCTCAAGCAGAAGGAGTGACCGCCATGCTGTCGACACGCATGCTCGTGGGCGGGGCCGTGGGCCTCGCGGTGGCCGGGGGGCTCGTCTGGGCGCTGTGGCCCGAGCCGGTGCCGGTGGACATGGCCACCGCCGAGCGCGGGGCGATGCGCGTGACGGTCGCGGCCGAGGGCGTCGCGCGGGTGCGCGACCCCTATCTGGTCACGGCCCCGGTGAGCGGCAACGCGATCCGCTCGCCCGTCGAGGTGGGCGACACGGTGCTGCGCGGCGACAGCATCGTGGCGGTGATACAGCCCGCCGATCCCGGCTTTCTCGATGCCCGCGCCCGGCGCGAGGCCGAGGCCGCCGTGCGCGAGGCCAAGGCCAGCGTCGATGTCGCCGAAGCCCGCCTCGACAGCGCCGAGGAGGAGCTCAGCCACGCCAATGCCGAGCTCGCGCGCAACCAGGCCCTCGCCGCGCGCGGCGCCGTGCCGCAGCGCGTGCTCGATGACAGCCGCCAGGCCGTGGAGAGCCGCCGCGCCGCGCTGCGCGCCGCGCAGTCCGAGCTTGCCCGCGCTGAGGCCGGCCTCGCGCGCGCCGAGGCGCAGCTGACCGAGCCGGGCGGCGTACTGAGCGCGCCCGAGCCCGGCGCCTGCTGCGCCGAGGTCGCGGCGCCGCAATCGGGCACCGTGCTTTCGATCGAGGAGCCGAGCGCGCGGCTGGTGCAGGCCGGCGCGCCGCTCCTGACGATCGGCGATCTCAACGATCTCGAACTCGAGGCCGAGCTTCTGACCAGCGACGCGCTGCGCCTTGCCCCCGGCGCGCGCGCCACCGTCACGCGCTGGGGCGGCGACACCCCGCTCGAGGCCGAGCTGCGCCGCGTCGATCCGGCGGCCTTCACCAAGGTCTCCGCGCTGGGCATCGAGGAGCAGCGCGTGCGCGTGCGGCTCGATTTAACCACCCCGGCCGCGGAGCGCCCGCCGCTTGGCGACGCCTATCGCGTGTTCCTCGAGATCAGCGAATGGGAGTCGGATGACGCGCTGCAGGTGCCGATCAGCGCTCTGTTTCGCAGCGGTGGCGACTGGGCGGTGTTCACCGTCGAGGACGGCACCGCCCGCGAACGCCGCATCGGGATCGGCCGGCGCACCGACACCCATGCCGAGGTCACCGAGGGCCTCGAGGAGGGCGATGTCGTCGTCGCCTATCCGGGCGGGCGCATCAGTGACGGCACCCGCGTCGCCGCGCGCGGCGACTGAGCCGCCCGCCGCCTTGCGCTCGGGCGTGGCGGGCCCTAGGCTCGGAATGTTGCGAGGGCAAGGCAGGGCTCGGCGGATGGCGCGCACACCGCGACTAGAGGACCGCGCGCGCGGCGCGGCCAGGCGGGGGCTTCTGTTCGCGCTTGTGTGGGTGGTGCTCACGGCGGGCGACCGCGACGGGCTGATCCTCGGTCTCGTGGTGGTGCCGGCAGCGACCTGGCTGAGCCTGCAACTCCTGCCCTATGGCGGCGTGGTTCGGCTGTGGCGACTCGCCGCACTCCTGCCGGGCTTTCTCGCGCAATCGCTGGTCGGCGGCGTCGACGTCGCCTGGCGCGCCTTTCATCCGCGCATGCCGCTCGCCCCCGGCTGGATCGAGCGCGAGAGCCGGCTGACCGATGGCGGCCGCGTCGCGCTCGGCGGCGAGCTGTCGCTGATGCCCGGCACGCTCGCGGCGGGTTCGCGCGGCGGACAAATCATCCTGCACGTTCTCGACACGCACCAGGACAACGCGGCCATGATCACCCGCGAGGAAGCGCGCCTCGCTGCCCTCGCGGGGCCGGAGGCCCGGCCTTGACGGGCTGGTTTCTCGCCGTGGCGACGCTGCTTCTGCTCACGCTTGCGGGGGCGCTGTGGCGGATCTGGATCGGGCCGGGACGGGCCGACCGCATGATGGCCGCGCAGCTCGTGGGCACCGGGGGGGTGGCGGTCGTGCTGCTGCTCGCAGCGGCGACCGGCTGGGACATGATCGATGTCGCGCTCGTGCTCGCGCTGCTGGCGGCCTTCGCGGCGGTAGCCTTCGTGAAGGCCGAAACGCCCGAAGGGCGCGGCGATCCGGAGGATGACGATGCTTGAACTGGCCACCGACGGGCTCACGATCGCGCTGACGGCGGCGGGGCTGGTGTTTTTCCTCGCCGGCACGGTCGGGCTCATCCGCTTTCCCGACACCTTCAGCCGCCTGCACGCGCTCACCAAGGCCGACAATCTCGGGCTCGGCTTCATTGTGCTCGGCCTCGCGCTGCAGGCCGAAAGCTGGCACGCGGTCGTGAAGCTCGTGCTGATCTGGGCGCTGGCGCTGGTGGCGGCGGGCACGGCGGCGCAGCTCGTCGCGCGCACCGCCCTGCGCGCGGATGACGCCGGGCGTCGGGCACGCGACGCCGAGGGCCCCGAATGAGTGCGGCGGCGTTCGACATCGTGCTCTGCGCGCTGATCCTCGGCGCCGCGCTCGCCGCGGTGAGCGGGCGCGACCCGTTCGCGGCGGTGGTATTCTTCGTGGTCTACGGGGTGTTCATCGCCACGGCCTGGCTGCGGCTCGACGCCGTCAATGTCGCGCTCGCGGAGGCGGCCATCGGCGCGGGGCTGACCGGGGTGCTGCTTCTCGGGGCGGTGGGCCGGCTCGCGCGGCTGCGCGAGGCGGCGATCCCGGCGCGCCCGCCCGGCCCGCGCCTTCTGGCCGCGCTGGCGGCGGGGGGGACGGCGCTGATGCTCGGCTGGGTGTTCCTGACCCTGCCCGCCCCGGGCGGGCTGCACGCCGAGGTCGGAAGACATCTCGCCGTCGCCGGCAGCGAGAACGCGGTGACCGCCGTGCTCCTGAATTTCCGCGCCTGGGACACGCTGCTCGAGAGCATCGTGCTGCTCGCGGCGCTCATCGGGATCTGGGCGCTTTCGCCGGATGCGGCCTGGGGCGGGCGCCCCGGCATCACGCAGCGCACGCGGTCCGGCGGCGTGCTCGCGCAGTTCGGGCGCGTTCTGCCGCCGATCGGGCTCCTGGTGGGGGTCTATCTCGTCTGGGCCGGCACCAAGCAGCCGGGCGGCGCGTTTCAGGGCGGCACGGTGCTCGCGGCGGTGGCGCTTCTGGCGATGATGGCCGGGCGCGCCGCGCCGCCGCGGGTGAGCGCGCCGGGGCTGCGCGCGGCGCTGATCCTGGGACCGGCGGTGTTCCTGGCGGTGGGGCTTGCGGCGCTGGCGGCGGGGCGGTTCCTCTGGCTGCCGCCCGAGCACGCCTATGCGCTCATCCTGGGCATCGAGGCGGCGCTGACCGTCTCGATCGCGGTGACGCTCGCGCTGATGGTGATCGGCCCGCCGCAGGAGGCACGATGATCGAACCGGCCACGCTTTACGGGCTGTGCGGCGCGGCCCTCGTCGGCATCGGGCTCTACGGCTTCGTCAGCCATCCGGGGCTGCTCCGCCGGGTGCTGGCCTTCAACGTGATCGGCTCGGGGATCTTCCTGATCTTCGGTGCGGCGGGGTACCGCGACGCGGAGGCCGGCGCCGATCCGGTGCCGCAGGCGCTTATCATCACCGGGATCGTCGTCGCGCTGTCGCTCACGGCGCTGGCGGTGGCGCTGATCGTGGCGCATGTGCGCGCGAGTGGGCATGGTGAACTGCCGGAGGATGCCGAAGAATGACCGCCGCGCTCGCGATCGCGCCCGTGGTGGCGCTGCCGCTTGCGGGCGCGCTCGCCGCGGTCGTGGCGGGGCGGCGTGGCGCCTTGCTCGCGGTCGCGGTGACGGCGGGGATCGCGGCGGCGCTCGGCTGGCTCGTGGCCGGGGTCGCGACCGAAGGCACAGCGCGGCTCGCGCTCGGCGGCTGGGAGCCGCCGCTGGGGATCATGCTGCGCGCCGACGGGCTGGCGGCGGCGTTTCTGGTGATGACGGCGGTGGTTATGGCCGCGGTGGTCGGGGTGGCGCGGCGGCATTTCGCGCATGGCGCGGGCGAGGACCGCGCGGCCTGGGCGTTCTGGCCGCTCGCGCTGCTTTTGTGGGCATCGCTCAACGCGGTGTTCGTCTCGCGCGATCTGTTCAACCTCTATGTCGGGCTCGAGCTGCTCACACTGGCCGCCGTCGCGCTCGTGGCGATCGAGGGCAAGGCCGAGACCATCGCGGCGGCGCTGCGCTACATGGTCTTCGCGCTGA
>LFIK01000434.1_pt1 | contig 31395 bp, 18 predicted proteins | sample 643401 | NCBI WGS metagenome assembly LFIK01 (sample SAMN03777447, study PRJNA286221) | soda lake metagenome | biome: soda lake; feature: Kulunda steppe; material: water; isolation source: sample T5-Br brine of Lake Tanatar-5 | place: Russia: Kulunda steppe | collected 2010-07
ACCGCCCCCAGCGACCCACGCTGCCCGCGACCCAACGGGGCCGCTTCCTGCTCAGTGGAGCCGCCGTCGCCGTGGGGTTCACCATGCTGGGGTTCTACACCTCGCTGGCACCCTCGCTGCTGGAGACGGGCGGCGGACGGCTCGGACCGGTGGTGACGGGCGCGGTCGTGTTCAGCGTCTTCCTGTCGGCCGTGGCGACCCAGCTGGCGGTGCGCTCCTGGCGGCCGCCGGTCCAGATCCACATCGGGCTGCTCGCGCTCGGGACCGGGGCCGTCCCGATCGCGCTGGCCGCGGAGCCCGCATCGGTCGCACTGCTCGCCCTCGGCGGCGTCATCGCGGGGGCGGGTACCGGGTTGGCGTTCCGGGGCGCGATCGGGACGACCCTGGAGTTGGCCACGCCCGAACGGCGCGGCGGCACGCTGGCGACCTTGTACGTGGTCGCCTACCTCGGCCTGACCCTGCCGGTGCTGGGCATGGGGATCCTCGCCGAGATCGTCGGGTTGACCGGTGCCATCCTCGCCTTCGCCGGGACGGTCGTGGCCGCCACCATCCTGATCGCCCTGGGACTCCGGCACGTGCGCCGGACCGCCCGCTAGCGTCACGCTCGCCGCCCGATCCGACGGGTGGCCGCAAGGACACACGGTGGGGTGGTTGAACGATCTGCTCGGCCTCAGCGAGGTCGAGGGCAACCTGCTCGCCAGCGTGCTCCTGATCGTCGCTCTGGTCGGCGTGTGGATCCTGATCGTGCGGGTCATCGCGCGGCGCATGGACGACGCGGCCAGCGGGTACTTCACCCGCAAGGTCACCAGCTACGTGCTGGTCGTCATCGCGCTGGTCGGCCTCATCAGTCTGTGGATCGGGGAGGTCGGTGAACTCGGCACCTTCCTCGGGCTGCTCGCCGGTGGCCTCGCGATCGCGCTGGCGGATCTGCTGAAGAACATCGCCGGATGGTTCTACGTCGTGATGCGCCGTCCCTACCGCGTGGACGACCGCATCGAGATCGACGGGGTCAAGGGCGACGTCATCGACATCCGCCTGTTCCGAACCACGCTGCTGGAGATCGGCAACTGGGTCGACGCGGACCAGTCGACCGGTCGCATCGTGCACGTCCCCAACTCGAAGTCACTCACGACCTCGGTCTACAACGCCACGGAGGCGTTCAACTACCTGTGGCACGAACTGCCGGTGCTGGTCACGTTCGAGTCCGACTGGCGTCGCGCCGAGGAGATGCTGCTGGAGGCGCTCGAGGGAGCCGCCGGGCACACCGTCGACGAGGCGGCCGAGCGGATCCGTCGCGCCGGCCGGACCTACAAGATCCGCTACACCCACCTGACACCGACGGTGTACGTCTCCGTGCGTGACAGCGGCGTCCTGCTGACCGGTCGCCTGCTGGTCGACGTCCGCCGTCGCCGCGCCGTCGAGCAGATGGTCTGGCGTCATCTGCTCGACGGGATCGCTGCCGATCCGAGCGTCGATCTGGCCTACCCGACCGAGCGCCGCGTGGTGGACGAGCCGATCGACCTCCGTCAGATCCCCGTGCCACGCCCGACCGCGGAACAGGACCAGCCATGAGCGGACCCATGCAGCCACCGGATCTCGCCTGCCGCGACGAACGGCTCGACGGCGTCGAGGCACGGGAGGGCCGGACCACCGAGGTGGGCGGACTCGACGTCATCCGGGTCCTGCCGACCAAGGGCCGGCGGACCGTCGGAGCCTGGTGCTTCGTGGACCTGATGGGACCCATGGACGCGCTCGAACCCGACCCGCTGGAGGTCGGCCCGCACCCGCACATCGGCCTGTCGACCGTGACGTGGTTGCTGGAGGGCGAGGCGCTGCACACCGACTCGCTCGGTACCGAGCAACCGATCCGACCGGGGCAGCTCAACCTGATGACCGCGGGGCACGGGATCGCCCATGCCGAGTTCGCGGCCGAGCCGCCCTTCCGCGGCGCGCAGCTGTGGATCGCGCAGCCCGAGGGCACGCGCCACGACGCCTCGACCTTCGAGCACCACGCGGATCTGCCGGTCGTGGACCTCGCCCACGGCACGGCGACCGTGCTGATCGGTGCGCTCGACGGTGCCCGGTCGGCGGCACGGGCGGACACCCCGCTGATCGGACTCGACCTGGCCGTCGGCCGCGGGCGCACGGTCCTGCCGACGGCCAGCGGGTTCGAGCACGCGGTCGTGCCGATCGACGGGCGCGTCAAGGTCGGCCCGGAGGTCATCGAGCCCGGCTACATCGCGCTCGTCCCCCCGGGTGTGGAGGAACTGCCCATCGAGACCGAGCGCGACGACGCCCGGCTGCTCGTGCTCGGCGGCGAGCCCCTCGGCGAACGCGTGCAGATGTGGTGGAACTTCGTCGCCCGGGACCGGGACGAGATCACCGCGGCCTGGCACGAGTGGCGCGAGGGCACCGACCGGTTCGGCGCGGTCCCCACCCGGATGGAACGCATCGAGGCACCCGTCCCGCCCTGGATCGCCTCGGCGGACTGAGCCCGTGGATCCGGGCCAGCCACCCGGGATGTCGCAGGGGGGCGGCATGCTGGGGCTCGGCGATCAGGCCGGCTCGAGGCGATCAGGCCGGCTCGACACGCCCTTCAGCCCACCCCGTCAGCCAGAGAGCTGCCCCGTGCTCCACGTCCACCACGCCGCCGGCACCGAGGTCCTGCTCGATGCCCTGGCCGACGTGCTCCGCGTGCCCCCGGACGATCCCCTGGCGATCGACCACGTCGCGGTCCACTCCCGGGGATTCGAGCGCTGGCTCGCCCAGGGCCTGTCCCTGCGGCTGGGCACGGCGCAGGGTGACGACGGCGTCAGTGCCGCGATCGAGTTCCCGTTCCCCGGTCGTCTCGTGGCCGACATCCTGGCGGCGGTCTCCGGGCTCGAACCCGACGACGATCCCTGGCCGCTGCCGCGACTGACCTGGCATCTGCTCGCTCTGCTCGAGCAACGACCCGACCTGGCCGACGACACCCCGCTGGCACGTCACCTGGCCGGTGACCGCCGCGGGCGCCTACCGGCGGTGCGCCGCCTGGCCGACCACTTCGACCGCTACGGCGTGCACCGGCCGGCCCTGCTGCGACGTTGGGCCGAGGGACCCACCGCCGCCGCGGTCCACGCCGACGGCCGCCCGCTGCCGGCGCGGCTCGCCTGGCAGGCCGGGCTCTGGCGGGCCCTGCGCGACCACGTCGAGGCCAGGACCGGGATCGCCTCACCGGCCGAGCGACTCCCGACGGCGCTGGCCGCCCTGCGCGACGGTCACGACGTCGCGGCCCTGCCCCGACGGCTGGCCCTGTTCGGACTCACCGCACTGCCGGCCAGTCACCTCGACGTCCTGCAGGCGCTCGCGACACACCGGGAGGTGCACCTGTTCCTCGCCCATCCCTCACCGGTCCTGTGGGCCCGGGCCTGGGACGAACTCGGGTCCCCGAACGACGCGTCGGCCGCCGCGGCCGTCGCCCGGCCGGGTGACAGCGGGTTGCTCCCCACCCGCGACCTCGACCCGACCCGGACGCTGGCGCGCCACCCGTTGCTGCGGTCCTGGGCCCGCGACGCCCGGGAGATGACCGTCGTGCTCGCGAGCCGCGACATCGCCGCGGGCCCGGCACCCGCGGGAGCCGGGCCGATGGAGCCGGCGGCGACGTCCACCCTGCTCGGACAGCTGCAGCAGGGGATCCTGACCGACCAGGCCCCGGCGGGCCGACCGCTCGACGGGGCACTCGACCTGCGCCACCCGCTGGATCCCACCGACCACTCGATCGAGGTCCACGCCTGCCACGGCGCGCGGCGTCAGGTGGAGGTGCTCCGCGACCGGTTGCTGGCCCGCTTCGCGGCCGACCCCACCCTGCAACCGCGTGACGTGGTGGTGCTCTGTCCCGACGTCGACACGTTCGCGCCCCTGCTCGAGGCGGTGTTCCCGCGCGGCACGGCGGTCGATCCCGATCCGGAGCGGGCGGGTGAGCTGACCGCCTCCTCCTTGCGGGTGCGGGTGGCGGATCGCTCACCCGGGACGACCAACCCGCTGCTGCACCTGGTCACGACGCTGCTGGGCGGCGCCGAGTCGCGCTTCGGTGCCTCGGAGGTACTGGATCTCGCCGCACGGCTCCCGGTGCGCGCACGGTTCGGGTTCGACGACGCCGACCTCGATCGGCTGGCCGGATGGACCGATGCGCTGGGGGTGCGGTGGGGCATCGACGCCGAACACCGGGCGGACCACGGCGTCCCGACCGGTGCCGGTACATGGGCCGAGGGCCTCGAGCGGCTCCTGCTGGGGGTCGGCATGGCGGACGAGGGGCGTCGCACCATGACCGGCGTCGTGCCCCTCGACGACGTCGCGGACGGGGACGTCGATCTCGTCGGACGGTGCACCGAGTTCGTCATCCGGCTCGATGCGGCCCGACGGGGCCTGATCCGGCCCCGTCCGTTGAACGACTGGTGCGATGCGCTCCGACTGGCACTCGACGCCCTCACGGACGTCGCCGACGAACCGTGGCAGCGTCTGCAGGTGGAGCGACTCCTCGACGGACTCGTCGCTGCGGCCGGTGCCTCCGCCGCGGACCTGGGGCTGCACGCGGCCGAGTTGCGTGCGCTCGTCAACGACGGCATGGCCCGCGGCGGCTCCCGCGCCGATCAGCGCACCGGCGATCTGACGGTCAGCAGCCTCGTGCCCATGCGCTCGGTCCCCCACCGCGTCGTCTGTCTCGTCGGTCTCGACGACGGCAGCATGCCTCGCCGGGTCCGGCTCGACGGCGACGACGTCCTCGAGCGTGATGAGCGGGTCGGCGACCGCGATCCCCGCACCGAGGACCGCCAGCTCCTGCTCGACGCCGTCCTGGCCGCGCGGGAGGCGTTGCTGATCACCTACGCCGGTCACGACGAACGCACCGGTGACGTCCGTCCACCCGCGGTGCCGGTCGGTGAACTGCTCGACGTCCTCGACCGCACCGCCTGCGACGCCACGGGTCGAGGTGCCGGCGTCGAACGCACCGTGGTCCATCCGCTGCACGCCGTCGACCCGCGCAACTTCCGACCCGACGGCATCGCCGGGCTCACCGGACCGGTCGGTGCCGACCCCGGGGACCTCGCCGGGGCGCGGGCGCGGCAACGTCCCCACCGGCCCCGTCCGGGACCGCCGCTGGGTGACCCACTGGCGCCCGTGCGACTGCTGGCCGTCGATCATCCCATCGAGCCGGTCGACCGGTGGCTGGGGCTCGACGAGGATGCCCGGATCGTCGAACTCGATGCCCTGCTCGACGCGGTCCTGCGGCCGATCCCCAGCTACCTCGATGCCCGCCTGGACCTGCGCTTCCCCCGTCGCGCCGCCGTCCTGGACGACGAGCTGATGGTCGAGCTCGTGGGCCTGGACGGCCACGCCGTCGGTGACGCCATGCTCGAACAGGTGCTGGCCGGTGCGGCGCGCGACCGGGCCCACGATCTGCTGCGGGGGCGCAACGCCCTGCCCCCGGGCGAGCTCGCGACGGCCGGGCTGACGCAGATCGACGAGGCCGTCGACCGACTGGTCGCCGCCGCGCAGGACCGCGGTGTGGACGGCGAACCCGACGAACGCGTCGAACTCGACGTCGCACTCGACGGGGGCCTGCGGCTCGTCGGCACCGTCGACGAACTCGTCGGGACCCGGGTCCGCCGACTCCGTTACTCGCGGCTGCGACCCGCCCACCGGCTGGCGGGTTGGCTCCGGGTGCTGGCCCTCACGGCCGCGGAACCCGAGGTCCCCTGGTCCGCGGTCACCATCGGACGGGTCACCAGCAGCGATCGGGAGAAGCGCAAACGCGCCCCCGCCTTCGTGAGCGTCGCGGAGCTCGATCTCGCCCACCTCGACCCGGACGCGCGCGAGGTGGTGGCGCGGCGCGAGCTGGAGACGCTCGTGTCGCTGGCCCGCACGGCCCTGCGCCGGCCGCTACCGATCGTGACCGGCACGTCGTCGGTCTTCGCCGAGGCACTCCACGACCGACGGCACGGCCGCAGCCGGGCGGATCCGCGCACGGCCGGACGCAACGCCTTCGAGGGCACGCAGGTCATCACCGCCGATCGCACCGATCCGGCGATCCGGCTGGTGCTCGGGGGGGAACCGCGTTTCGCGGAGCTGCTGGCCGTGCCGGCCGAGGCAGCCGATCCGCCACTGCCCTCCCCACAGCCCGCGTCCACCGACGTCGGGCTCGAGCAACTCGCCGACGACTCGCGGTTCGGCCGCCTGGCGCAGGTGCTGTGGAACCCGATGCTCGACGTCGAGGAACGGAGCGATCGATGACCCCGCACGACGACGTCGTTCCACGTCCGCCCGCGTTCTCGGTCGGCGACGAGCTCCCGCTCGGCACCACCGTGCTCGACGCGTCCGCGGGCACGGGCAAGACGTTCGCGATCGCGGCGCTGGTGACCCGCTACGTCGCCGAACTGGGCATCCCACTCGGCGAGTTGTTGATCGTCACCTTCACCCGGGCCGCGACCGCGGAACTGCGCGAGCGCATCCGCCGACGACTGCTCGAGGCGCGTGACCACCTGGCCCGTCAGCTGGCCCGTCCGACACCCGCCACGGCCGCCGGCGGTACCGCCTCCGGGCGACGTGCCACCACGGACACCGACGACGAGGTGCTGCAGGTGCTCGCCACGGCCGACCGGACCGAACTCGAGCGCCGCCACCAGCGACTCGCGACCGCGCTCGACAGCATCGACACCGCGGCGATCACCACCATCCACGGCTACTGCCAGCAGGTCCTGTCCGGCCTCGGACTCGCCGCGGACCTTCCCGGCGAAGCGACCCTGCTCGACGACGAGGCACCGCTCATCGACGCGGCGGCACGCGACCTGCTCGTCGAGCGCTTCATCGACGGTCCGGGTGCACCGAGCCTGCGGGACGCGGTCGCGGTCATCACCGCCGCGTGTGCCGACCCCGACGCGCGCATCGTGCCCGCCGACACACCCCCGACCGGGGACGCGACGGACGCGGAGGTGACCGGCGCGATACTCGCGGATCTCGCCCGGCGGGGGCGCGAACGGGTGGCGCGCCGCAAGACGGCGCTCGGGGTCGTCGGCCACCAGGACCTGCTCACCCGCCTGCGGGACACCCTGGACGATGCGACCATGGGACCAGCGGCACGGGCGACCATCCGGGAGCGGACCCGGATCGCGCTCGTGGACGAGTTCCAGGACACCGACCCGGTCCAGTGGGCGATCCTGTCGGGCATCTTCGGGGGGCCGGCGGATCCCGCCGACCCGCGGGCACTGATCCTGATCGGTGATCCGAAGCAGGCCATCTACGGCTTCCGTGGTGCGGATGTCCGCGCCTACCTCGCGGCGACCCGCGCCAGCACCGCCCGGTGGACGCTGGAGACGAACTGGCGCTCCGACGGCGATCTGCTGCGGTCGCTGGACCGCCTGCTCGACGGCGTCGTCTACGGCGAGACCGGCATCGCACACGCACCGGTCCGGCCCGCTCCCGGTCGGACGGGATCGCGACTGACCGGGGAGCCGGCGCTGACCGTGCCGCTCACCCTGCGGGTGGTGACCGCGGAGGGGCCGCACCGGCGACCGCCCGCCGCCAGCGTGCGCCACGGGCTGATCGCGGACGACGTCGTCGCCGAGGTGGCACGACTCCTGCAGCCCGATGGCCTGCGGGTGGCCGACACCGCGTCCGACGACGGCGATCGCCGTGGGCGGCCCATCGCGCCGGGCGACATCGCGATCCTGGTCCGCGCCAACCGCGATGCCCACGTGCTGCAGCGGGCGCTCATCGACCACGGGATCCAGGCGGTCCTCAACAGTGTCGGCAGCGTGTTCGGCACGCCGGCGGCCCCCGCCTGGCGCGACCTGCTCGACGCCGTCCGTCGCCCCAACGACACCGCCGCGGCGCGCCGCGTCGGGGTCGGACCCTTCAGCCCGGTGGCGGCCGGCTCGCTGCTCGATGCCGACGACACGGTCATCGACGGCCTGCACCAGCAGCTCGCCGGCTGGTCGCTGACCCTGCGCGACCACGGGGTGGCCGCGTTGGAGCGGCGGGTCACCACCGACGGGCAGCTCACCGCGCGACTGCTCGCGACCGGCGGCGGGGAACGACTCCTGACCGACCTCCAGCACATCGGCGCACTGCTGCACGAGGCGCAGGGCACGGACGACCTCGGTGCGGCCGGCCTGGTCGGGTGGCTCGACGAGCGCATCGCCGCGGCCGAGGAGGAGCGGATCCCGCCCGACGAGCAGGCGCGGCGACTCGAATCGGATGCCCAGGCCGTCCAGATCCTGACGATCCACCGCAGCAAGGGACTCGAGTTCGGGATCGTCCTGTGCCCGTATCTGTGGGTGGGATTCAAACACGTGACCGCGCCCTACGAGGTCGCCGCGCCGGACGGCACCGGACGCCTGATCGACGTCGGCCCCAGCGACCGACCCGGCGCACAGCCCCACCAGCAGCTCGCCACCGACCAGCAGCACGGTGAGGGCCTGCGCCTGATCTACGTCGCCCTGACCCGGGCGCGGCACAAGGTCGTTGTGTGGTGGTCCCCACCACACAACCGCCAACGCCGTCCGCTCGACACCATCCTGTTCGGCCGGGACGACGAGGGGCGCGTGCTGCCCGCGGCTCCCGGCCAGCAGGTGGACGTCCCCGTCGCGAAGGAGGCCGACGAGCAGGCGGTGGCCCGCCTCGCACCGCTGCTGGCGCGGTGTGGCGGTCGGATCGACGAGGTGCCGGGCGTGGTGACCGCCCTGCCGGTCGCGGGCGACGACACCGAACCGCCCGAACTGACCCGGGCCGTACACCTCGGCACGATCGACCACGACTGGCGACGGACCTCCTACAGCCGCCTGTTGACCGCCGCCGGGACCCCGGCGACCGCGTCCCCCGCGGTCACCGCGTCGCGGGACGGCAACGGGGATCAGGCGGACGAACTCGGGGTCACCAGCGACGAGGACCTGACCCCATGGATCGACACGGGGCCGGTCGCCCCCGTCGCGCCCACCGGGGCCGACGGTGCGACGGCGGGTGTCGACCGACCCTGGTGGCGGGCCGACGACGGTCGGGACCTGCGGACCGTCGAGTTGCCGCTCGCCGGGGTCCGCGGATCGGCCGAGCTCGGCACCATGCTCCACGCCGTTCTCGAACACACCGACCTCGATGCGGCCGATCTCGACGCCGAACTCGCCCGCCGGCTCGACACCGAACGCCGGCGGCACGGTGTCCTCGCCGATCGCGACGCCCTGCTCACGGGCCTGCAGGCGGCGGTGCGGACGCCGATGGGACCGCTGGTCGACGACCGGACGCTGGCCGGGACCCCGTGGCGCGACCGACTCGACGAACCGCGCTTCGAACTGCCGATCGCCGGCGGCGACCGCCCGACCACCCCCGCGCCGCTCGGTGCCATCGCCGACGTGCTCACCGCGCATCTGCCGGCCGACGATCCGCTGGTCGACTACCCGGACCGGTTGCGGGCCGACGGACCGCGCGGGCATCTGCGTGGCTACCTCAACGGCGCCATCGACCTGGTGCTGCGCGTCGGACGGAACGAGGGTGGGCGGTTCGTCGTGATCGACCACAAGACGAACCGGCTCGGCTGGCCGGCGACACCGACCGCCGCCGACTACCGACCGCAGGCGTTGGCCACCGCGATGCAGGCGGGGCACTATCCGCTGCAGGCGCTGCTCTACAGCGTCGCCCTGCACCGGTTGCTCCGCGGGCGGCTGCGGGACTACGACCCCGCCCACCACCTCGGCGGTGCGCTCTACCTGTTCCTGCGCGGGATGACGGGGCCGGACGTGCCCCGCGTCGACGGTGCCCCCTGTGGGGTGTTCGCCTGGCACCCGCCGGTGGAACTCATCACGGACCTCGATGCGTTGCTGGCCGGTCGCTGGTCACCGAACGGCGCGACGCGGGACACCGGGAGTGTGGCCCCATGACCGGACCCGACCCCACGCCGGGGCAGCCGGTGACCACCGACAGGCCGACCTCTGACCCTACGCCGCCACCGGCGGATGCCCGTCGGGCCCTACCCGTCGGCGCACTGGAGCCCACGACCGACCGCGCCGGGGCCAGCGACTTCACGGTGCACCGGTCGATCGTGACCCCCGAGACGCTGCGGCCGTTCGTGGACGCGGGCGTCCTGCGGACCGCCGATGTGCTGGTCGCCACGACGGTGACGAACCGGGCCGCGGACCGGGATCCGGCGGTCCTGCTCGGTGCCGCGCTCGCGGTTCGGGCCCCACGCCTCCAGCACGTGTGCGTGGACCTCGCACGGATCGATGCACTGCTCGACGACCGTGGCCCGGATCCGGATCAGCTGCCGGACCTGCCGGCACTGCCGTGGCCCGGGCTGGACGCCTGGCGCGCCGCGCTCGCGGCGAGCCCGCTCGTCGCCGTCCGTGATCCCGTCGACGTGCGCGAGCCCGACGACACCGATCGGGATGCCGCCCCACTGACCCTGGCCGGCAACCGGCTCTATCTCGATCGGCTGTGGCGCGACGAACGCCTCGTGGCGCGCTCGTTGCGGCAGCGGGCGGCACGGATCAGCCCGGACGTCGACGCGGACCGGCTCCGCGCCGACCTCGAGGCCCTGTTCGACGGCGCGGCACCGGACCGGCAACGGCTCGCCGCCGCGACCGCGGTCCTCCGCCGCCTGACCGTGATCGCCGGCGGTCCGGGCACCGGCAAGACCACCACGGTCGCCCGCATGCTGGCATTGCTGGACGACGAGGCATCGGCGGCCGGCCGCCGCCTGCCGAGCTGGGCCCTGGCCGCGCCGACGGGCAAGGCCGCGGCCCGTCTCACCGAGTCGTTGCGTGCGGCCGCCGGACCACTCGCCGAGCGCCGGGGTCCCGACGACCCGACGGTGACGCGGCTGCGTCGCGCCGAGGCGGGGACCCTGCACCGGCTGTTGGGCGTGACACCCCGCTCCCGGACCCGTTTCCGTCACGACGCCGCCCATCGCCTGGCCGCCGACATCGTCGTCATCGACGAGACCTCCATGGTCTCGCTCGCCCTGATCGCCCGTCTGCTCGAGGCCGTGCGCAGCGACGCCCGGCTCGTCCTGCTCGGCGATCCGGAGCAGCTCGCCTCCGTCGAGGCCGGCTCGGTCCTCGGCGACGTCGTCGGGGACGGGCATGTCGACGACGAAGCCGTGCGCGGGAACGTTGACGAAACCGTACGCATCGACGGGGACGACGACGCAGGCGACCTGGCGGTCGACCCACACGCGGGGACGGAGCGCGCGGCCGATGCCGTGCTCGTCCGGACCGTCGGAGCCGAGCACCTGCACGGGCGTCGACCACCACACGGCATCGACGCGGCCATCGTCGTGCTCGACCGGGTCCATCGCTTCCGGGCCGACTCGGGCATCGCGGCCGTGGCCGGGGCCATCCAGCGTGGCGACGCCGATGCCACCATCGAGGCGTTGCGGGTCGCCCGGGACATCACCTGGGTCGAACCGGGCGACCGGGATGACGACCGCTGGCTCGATCCGGTCCGCGACGACGTCGTCGCGGCGGTGGTCCCCGGGGTGCGGGCGGCCCGGGCCGGTGACGTCACCGCGGCACTCGCCGGGCTCGACGAGCAGCGGATCCTGTGCGGCCCCCGCCGCGGCCCGCTGGGCGTCGAGGACCTCAACGAGACCGTCGAACGCTGGCTGGCGACCGCCACGGGGACGGCGCTGACGGGTCGGTTCTACCCCGGTCGCCGGGTGCTGATCACCGTCAACGACGCGCGGATCGGCGTGACCAACGGCGATGTCGGCGTGGTCGTCCGTGGGGCCGACGGCCGGTCCGTGGTGGCGTTGCCCGGAACGGACGACGACCATCCGCGGCTGTTCGCCCCGAGCCGTCTGCCGGCCACCGAGACGGTCTACGCGATGACGGTGCACAAGAGCCAGGGATCGCAGTTCAACCACGTGGTCGTGGTCCTGCCCGCACCGGGCTCACCACTGCTGACCCGGGAACTGCTCTACACCGCCCTCACGCGGGGTCAACAGCGGGCCACCATCGTCGCGGCCGTCGACTCGATCCGCGCCGCCGTCACCACCCGTGCGGTCCGGGCCTCGGGTCTGGGTCCTGCGCTCCGGGCCGGCGGCCATGACACCGGCGGAGCGTGACCGTGGATGACGGTGATCGCCGCGTGTTCGGACGAGGGGGGCCGGCGAGACAGCCCGGGTGCGGTCTCGTACCGTTGTGGCCGGAGGTGCCATGAGCGAGTCGACCGATTCCCACACGGGCCAGGGCCCGGTGCCGGGCGATCCCCGCGATCCCGGACCACGTCCGCACGCGACCGGTGCCGACGTCTTCTGGGGACTGCTCGCCGCCGCCATCGGCACCCTGACCGGTGTGCAGTTCATCGGGCTCGCCGTCCGGCTCGGCGGCCTGCCGGAACGACCATCGCTGGGCGGGCTGATCCTGGGCTTCACCATCACGGTCGTGTGGCTGCTGACGATCTACTGGTTGACGATGGGTGCCTGGTGCCGTTCGGTGTGGGGTTGTCCCTTCGACCACCGCCGGGACGGCGTCGCGACACGGCGATGTGTCCGGCACGCCCTGGTCACCACGGTCGATCCCGATGATCCCGACGGACCCACCGATCGGGTCATGCTCCGCTGAGCGCCCACCGGGCGTGGCCGGCGGTTGCCGTGCATGTGACGGCGCTGATATCGTTCGCTCGTGTTCGGTCCGTGGTGGGTCCTCTAGCTCGAACTCCGCCTCGGCCTCCTCATCGGTCAGCGTCGCCGGGCGACGCCCCCGATCGACGTCGACCCCCGGCCCGACACCGACGACGCCGCGCGCTGCGATGGCTCGCCAGCAGATCGTCACCGAACCAGCCTTCCACGCCCAACTCCCGGCACCACGAGACGAGCCCTCCATGGCGAACATCAAGTCACAGATCAAGCGGAACCGGCAGAACGTGACCGCTCGCGAGCGTAACCGCCAGGTCCGCTCGGCCCTGAAGACCCACGCACGTCGGTTCCGTGTCGCGCTCGACAGCGGCGACAAGGACGCGGCGACCGAGGCCTACCGCACCGCGGCCCGGGCGCTCGACAAGGCGGCGTCCAAGGGCATCATGCACCGCAACACCGCGGCCAACCGCAAGTCGGGCATGGCCAAGCGGCTCGGCGCGCTCTAGTCGCCACACGGCAGAAGCCCAGGCATCGGTCGCGATGCCTGGGTTCTCGCATGCCGTCGTCGGGCCTCGTCGCGGCGAGGCGCGCCCCGGTGGCGACCAGGGGTGCGGGTGGGATCAGACCCGTCCGAAGCGCTCGGCCTCGACGCTGAAGCTCTGGAGCATCTCGGTCGAGATCGACGGCTGGGTCCGCGACACCGCGGCGAGCAGATCGGCCGACGTCACCATGCCATCGCCGCCGTTGGTCCGGGCCCGATCGAACGCCGCGGCGGCGGCACGCTGGGCGGCCAGATCGACGTCCCCGGGAGTGAAGCCCTTGGTACGACCGGCGATGTCGACGGGATCGACCTCGTCGGCGGTGGCGATCGGTGCCAGTGCCTGCTCCCACAGCGCCTGCAACGCCTCCTCGTCGGGGGGACCGATGCCGATGAGCAGATCGAAGCGACCGGGCCGCAGCACCGCCGGATCGACCGTGCCGACGAAGTTGGTCGCGCAGACGAGCAGTCGGCCGGGACGGCGGCGGAACTCCGGGATGGACTTCAACAGTTCGTTGACCACACCCGCGGTGCCGGGATGGGCGTCCCGGCTCGGCGCGAGTTCCTCGAACTCGTCGATGAAGACCACCACGTGCTCGAGCCGGCCGAGATCCTCGAACGCCTCGCGGACCTCGTTCGCCAACGTCCCCTCGCCGCTGGCGAGCTTCGAGGGCAGCAGTTCGACGAACGGCCACCCGAGCCGGCTCGCGATCGCCCGCGCGAACGTCGTCTTCCCCGTTCCGGGAGGTCCGAACAGGATCACCGTCGACGGTGCCCGCATGCCGACGCGCACCGCCAGTTCCGGCTCCGCGAGGGGGGCGACGATCCGCGACTCGATGAGCGTCTTCTCGCGCTCCATCCCGGCGACCTCGTCCCACAGCCCGGCGGAGCACATCTCCCCGCCCCAGCTCTTGACGATGTGGACCTCCTCGGGTTCCAGCGCCTGACGCTTCTCGTACCGGACCAGGCCCTCGGCCGCCACGAAACCCTCGGACTCCAACGCGGCGCGACCCGGATGGTCCGGACCGACGAGCGCGCTGATGCGGCGGACGCCGTTCTGGGACAACCGCGACTCCAGGTGCTCCAGCAGGGACGCCCCGATCGGGTGCTCGTGCCACTTCGGGGAGACGGCGAAGGCGGTGAGCTCCGCGCTGGAACCGTCGATGCGGGCCAGTGCAGTCCCGACCACCTCGTCGTCCACCAGCGCGGTCGCTCCCAGCGCGCCGTGCTGCATGTCCGCGATGATGCCCCCGAGATCGAGCGGCTCACTCCCGGCGGCGATCGCCGCCTCCTCGAGGACCCGCAGGGCACCGCTGAGGTCGTCCGGCGTGAAATCGCGCAGCAGTGGCGTCACGGGTTCCCCTTCTCGACGGCGTCGCCACCTGGTCCGCGTGGACGCACAGGCGATGACGATGGGCGGGTTCCGCAACCCGGAGAACGTTCGGACCGACAGCAACCGCGGACCATGCCACCCACCGACCATGGCGGATGGTGAGCGCGCGCCCCACCACCTCGACCGACGCGGTGCCTATGGTCGGAGGCCACCGATCCCGAGGCCGCGTGCCCGCATCTCCGATCACCGTCGACGCCGTGCTCGCCGCCCTCGACGAACGCGCCGTCGACGGGGCGCACGGACCTGCACGCCAGCCGACCCGGGCCATCGCCGCGGCCATCGTCCGCCAGCTGCCGGACACCGGCCGGCAGCGCCTCACGGCGACGACGCTCGCCCGCTGGTCCGTCGATGCCGTGCGCGCGGTGGAGGCCATCACCACGGCGGCCGACACCCCTGCCACGTCGGCCGCCGACACCGGCGATCCGGTGCCGGCCTCGATCTCGCTGCGGGAGGCCGACGGCCACAGCTGCCTGCTGATCGTCACCGGCGACCGCCCGCTGCTCTACAGCAGCGTGCTGCGGGTCCTCGCCGAGCACGACCTCGTCGCACGGTGGGCGGCGCACCCCGTCGTCGGTACCACCCACGGAGCCGGCGGGGCCCTGCAGCGAATCGGCCCGGCACGGACCGCGGACCGTCGGGTCTCGATCCTGCTCATCGGTCTCGACCCGCTGTCGGCTGCGGCCGGACGCGCACTGCTGCCCGCCATCGGGACCGCACTCCGCCTCGTCGGCCGTACCGCCGCGGACGATCCCGCGATCACCGCCGCGATCGACGCGCTGCCCGGGGCGACCGGTGCCCTGCTGCAGGCGCTGGCGGCCGACCACGTCCGGATCCTCGGCCTGCTCGACGAGCCGATGCCCCCGAACGAGCCGGCTGCGGCGACCGGCCCCGCGACGGCCACCCCCGCGACGGCCGTCGGTGGCCACCAGCTCGGCATCGCCACCGAGCTCGGCGCCCACCCGCACTGGTGGCCCGGCGACGCTCTCGCCGCCAACCGCGCCGCGCTCCTCGCCGAGCCGGGCATCGGCCTGACCGCCAGCCGCAGCCGGCACCGGGCTCCGATCAACCGGGCCGACCGTTTCCTGGTCGTCAGCCTGATTCCGGACACGGGGCCGACGGCCGGGGCGGACGTCGAGCGGCTGGTGCATCTGCTCGCGCTGCCGACGGATCCACCCGATGCGGCCCTGCTCCGCCAGCCGGTCCTGGCAGCCCGCATCCGCCACATCCTGCACACCGAGGACCTGCTCGACACGTCCCACGACGCCCGGGCGGTCATCCGCACCTGTACCGGCCTGCCCCTGGACCTGCTGTTGCGCCTGCCCGAACGGGACCTGCTTCCCCTGGTGCTGGCGCTACGCGGCGCCGAGGACGAGGATCGCATCCACGCGCAGCTGCGCCCCGGACCCGGTGCCGACGCCGACACCGTCCTGATCGGCCTGCCCGGAGCGAACTGGAGTACGGCCGCCGCCGATCGCCTGCTCGCCGCCGGTCGACGACTGGTCCCCGCCGACGACCTGGAGATGGAGATCGCGTCGATCCGTCGCCGCCAGGTGCTGGTCCGGCTGCAGGTCTGGGGCGCGACGACCGGCGAGCCGGGTGAGGCGCTGGACCTGGCGCTGCGTCGTGCGCTCGAGCAGGCGTTGCGCAGCTGGCACGACCGGGCCCGGGACCTGCTCGCGGTGCCGTCCGCGACCGCTGAGGCTGCCGAGGTGATCGCACGGGTGCTGCCGCGCCTCCCGAGCAGCTACACGGAGACGGTCACGCCGCACGACTCCCTGCCGGAACTCCACCTGCTGCGGGCCGCACTCGACACGGACCCGGCGTCCATCCACCTCGCGTTGCGTCCGGCACCGGCGCACGGGACCGATCCCGGGGAATCGGGGTCCCACGCCTAGCTGTCGGTGGCCGCCGGCGGTGGGCCCGTCGAACTGTCCGACTTCATGCCCATCCTGGAGAGCCTGGGCTTTCAGGTCATCGCCAGCGAACCCCACCCGCTGGCCCCACCCGGTCCGGGTGCGACCCTCCAACGCGTCGCCCTGCGCGCACCGACGCCGATCACGGCGGACGGCACCAGCCGGATCACCGATGCCATCGAGGCGGCCTGGCGGGGACACCTCGAACTCGACGCCCTCAACGAGTTGATCGTCACCGCCGGAATCGACCATGGTGACATCGGGTTGTTGCGTGCCTACCGACGGCTGCGACGGCAGCTCGGGACGACCTACACCCCCGGTTACGTCGACCGCGCCCTGGTCGCCAACGCCGTGGTGGTCCGATCCCTGGTGCGGCTCGTGCACGCACGTTTCGACCCCGCGACCCACGACGTGGACGAGGAGGTGGCGGTACGCACCCGGCTCGCCGGGGAACTGGACGCCGTCGTCCGCCTGGATCACGACCGCATCCTGCGCGCCCTGGCCGAACTCGTCGACGCCACCGTGCGGACCAACGCGTTCCGCCCCGACGCCGTCGCCGCCGACACCGGCGAGCCCTACATCGCCCTGAAGATCGATCCCCACCGCATCGCCGGGCTCCCCGCCCCACTGCCCCACCGGGAGATCTTCGTGCACTCGCCCCGCGTCGAGGGCGTGCATCTGCGGGCCGGACCCGTCGCCCGTGGCGGGCTGCGCTGGTCCGACCGCGAGGACGACGTGCGCACCGAGGTCCTCGACCTGCTGCGCGCCCAGATCCTGAAGAACGCGGTGATCGTCCCCACCGGGGCCAAGGGCGGGTTCGTCCTCACCCACCCGCCCGCCGATCCCGACGAGCTGCGCGCCGAGGTCCGGCGTCAGTACGTCACCTTCGTGCGGGGCCTGTTGGACGTCACCGACGATCTCGACGGCGACGAGGTGATCGGGCCGCCCGGGGTCGTCCGCCACGACGACGCGGACCCCTACCTCGTCGTCGCCGCCGACCGGGGTACCGCGACCCTGTCCGACGTGGCCAACGCGCTGGCAGGCGACCGGGGCTTCTGGCTCGACGACGCCTTCGCGTCCGGTGGCTCCAACGGCTACGACCACAAGGCGCTCGGGGTCACCGCCCGGGGGGCGTGGGTGACGACGACCCGCCACTTCGCGGAGCTCGGCATCGACGTCGCGGTCGACCCCATCAGGGTCATCGGCATCGGGGACATGTCCGGTGACGTGTTCGGCAACGGGCTGCTGCGATCACGGGCCGTGCACCTGGTCGGCGCGTTCGACCACCGCCACATCCTGCTCGACCCCGATCCCGATCCGGATGCCGGCTTCGACGAGCGCCGACGTCTGTTCGGGCTTCCCGCGTCGAGCTGGGCGGACTTCGATCCCGATCGGCTCGGGCCGGATGCCATGATCGTGCGTCGCGACGCCAAGACCGTCGAGCTCAACGACGCGGTCCGGGCGCTGCTGCAGACCGATGCCGCGCAGCTGAGTCCCGCAGAACTCATCCAGGCGATGCTGCGGGCTCCGGTCGATCTGCTGTTCGCCGGTGGTATCGGCACCTACGTCAAGGCCGATGGCGAGCGCCATGCGGAGCTCGGCGACCGCGCCAACGACGAACTGCGCATCGACGCCGGGGATCTGCGGGGCCGGGTCATCGCCGAGGGTGCCAACCTGGCGTTGACGCCCCGCGCCCGCGTCGAGTTCGCCCGTCGTGGTGGGCACATCAACCAGGATGCGATCGACAACGCCGCCGGGGTCGCCACCTCCGATCTGGAGGTCAACCTCAAGATCCTGTTCCGGCTCGCCATGGACGACCGCGTGCTCGATCCCGCCGATCGTGACGGACTGCTGCGGTCACTCGACGACGACGTGGTCGGTGCGGCGCTCGGCGTCGTCGACCGGCAGGCCGCGGGCATCTCGCGCGAGGTACGGCGGCTACCGGGCCGGCTCGCCGCGGTCGGTCTCGTGCTCAGCGACCTCGAGACACGCCACGACCTCGACCGGGAGCGGGAGGTCCTGCCCGACGGCCCGGAACTCGACCGCCGCGACGCGGCGACGGCCGGGCTGACCCGGCCGGAGGTCGCCTCCATCGTGGGCTGGGTCAAGCGGGATCTGAGCGAACAACTGCTGGCCACCGACGTCCCCGACGCGCCGACGATGCAGCCCGTGCTCGAGGCGGCTTTCCCGACCCGGCTGCACGAGCGTTTCCGGCGGCAGATCGACCGCCACCGGCTCCGGCGCGAACTGATCGCCACCGGGTTGGCGAACACGGTGGTCGACCGCATGGGCGCGGTGTTCGCCCCGGTGCTCGCCGCTGACACCAGGCAGCCGGTCACCCGGGTGCTGGCGGCCTTCCAGGCGGCCCGACTCGGCCTGGACGCGGACCGCTGGTGGGCAGAGCTCGATGCGCTCGAGCTGACCCACGGCCCGGATCGGGTCCGCGACCTCGAACCGCACGTCGAGCAGCTGTTGGCCACCTGGACCCGGATCGGGCTGCTGTCCAACGAGCCGGACACGATCGCGCTCGTGACGGGCTGGCGACACACGCGGACCGTGGTGACCGGGGAGTCGACGACGATCGGCTCGGAGGGCAGCCGCCGCGCCCGCGATGCGCACGCCCGCTGGCTGATCGACGACCTCGTGGAACCGACGCTTGCCCGGCGGCTCGCCGACGCGCCGCTGCTCGCGCTGGTCCCCGATATCGCCGCGACGGCGGAGCGGCTCGGCTCCGTCCCGCCGGCCGTCGTCGCCGACACGATGGTGCGGGTCGGCGAACGACTCGGGCTCGACCGGCTCGAACAGGGACTGCACCGGTTCACGACCGGGTCGCACTGGGCCCGCGCGCAACGGCTCGGGCTGCTCGACGATCTGCGCCGCATCCGCCGCCGGGCCACCCGGCTGGCCCTGATCACCGATCCAGCGGATCCCGCGGGCGGGCTCGCCGAGCTGTTCACGGCGCGCGACGACGCCCTGACCGCCGCCCACGGGGACGTCGTCGCGGCGGTCTCGGCCATCGATGCGCCACTCGACGCGACGGCGGTCGCGGTCCGCCGGTTGATCGACGCGCTCGACTGACTCAGGCGCGGCCGGCAGCCGGGTTCCAGGGAGCCCCGACCGGTGTGGACGTGGCCACCTCGATGATGGCGAGCTCCAGCACGAGCGCATCGGGCAGTTCGCTGCCCTTGAGCTCCAGGTCGAGCGCGGCGAGTCGGTCGTGGACGAAGGCGAGTTCGCCCGGGTGGAACGACGCGGCCTGCCGTTTCGCCTCGTCATGGCGTTGCCGTCCACCGCGGATCCCGGCGTCCTGTGCACTGGCGCCGGCGCGCACCATGAGCAGCTGGCGCAGGCGGTAGAGCACCGCACCGAGCACGGCGAGTGGCGCGTCACCGGATTCGAGCGCACCGCGCAGCGCGATCAGCGCCGCCGCCGGGTCGCGCGCCGCGAGGCCGTCGGCGACGGCGAACCCGGAGGCCTTGCCACGGCCCTCGACGACGGCGTCGACGTGTTCGCCCGTCAGCGTGGCCACACCGGCATGCGCCCCCGCCACCGAGCCCACCTGCGAGGCGATCACGCCGGCGTCCTGCCCGGCGTGGACCCGGATCGCGGCGATCGCGGTGGCGTCGGCCTTCCGCCCGAGCCGTCGGAACTCCTCACCGACGAGCCGGTCCCAGCCGCGGTCGTCCCAGTCGGCCGGTGCCTTGACGTCCACCCGCTCACCGTGCGCCTTGGCGAGCTTCGCGAGCTTCTGGACCCGGCCGACGCCCCGGGCCACGAGCACCAGGACCGCGTCGTCGGACGGGCTCGCGGCGTAGGTCTCCAGCTCCGTCTTGAGCTCACCGCTGACCGTCTCCACGCCGCGGACGACGATGCAGGTCCGGCCACCGAACAGCGACGCGGTCCGCAGCTCGGGCAGCTGCTCGAGCTCGCTGGCGTCGTAGCGATCGACGCTCAGGTCGGGGTCCTGCGACTGCAGATCCTGCAGCCGACGTTCGAGCTCGCGCTGCAGCAGCAGGTCGTCGTCACCGGCGAGCAGCAGCAGAGGGGTCATGGCCGGCAGGCTAGCGCTCACCACCCGACGTCCCCGCGCCGACGGGCTCACGCACCGGGCCATCGACCTCAACGACCACCGTGCCCTCCCGATCGGTGCGGCGGACCTCCACGCCGAGCTCCTCGAGGGTCGACAGGGTGTCGGCATGCGGGTGGCCGTGACGGTTGTCGCGTCCCGCGCTGATGATGCCGGTCCGGCCGCCGATCGCCGCCAGGAAGGCCGGGTCCGTCGTCGACGATCCATGGTGGGGCACGGCGAACACCTCGGCGCGGAGCTGATCGGCGGCGTGCGCGAGCAGCTCCGCCTGCGCCTCGAGTTCCACATCACCGGCGAGCAGGACCCGACCGCTCGGGTGCACGATGCGCAGTACGTAGGACATCTCGTTGAGCTCACTGCGCGCGTGGCGGTGGGGACGTCCGGGCGACGGATGCAGCACCTCGACGACCAGATCGCCGACCCGGGCGACCTCGCCGGCCACCGGTGCACGCACCGGCACGCCGCGATCGGCTGCGACCTCGTGGACCTCCCGCGCCGCCGGCAGCGGCGTCGGCACCGGGGCCGACCAGACCGCACCGACGTCGACACGGCGCAGCACCTCGGGCACACCCCCGACGTGGTCGAGATGCGGGTGGGTCACCACGACCAGATCCAGTCGGGTCCGCCCGTGCCGCCGCAACCACCGGGCGGCCACCTCGTCCTGTCCGGCATCCACCAGGAGCCGGGCCCCCGGCGACTCGATCAGGAACGCGTCGCCCTGGCCGACGTCGATCGCGGTGACCGTCATCACTGTCGGCGGGAGCCGCCCCTCGACGCCCGGCAGCACCGTGAGCACCAGGGCGACCGCCAGGCCACCGGCCGCCAACCGCGCGACGACCGATCGGCGGCGGACCACCACCCACACACAGCCCGCGACGAGCGCGACCACGGAGGCGGGCTGGTCGAGGGTGACGATGCCGCCCATCCCGGCGAAACCGTGGGCGGCCGCCAGGACGATCTCGGCACCCGGTGCCGCGGCGGCGAACAGCCAGGCACCGGCACCGACGTGCACCAGCGCGACGACGGTGCCGAGGAACGCCGTGGTCGCCGCGATCGCGGCGAAGGGCACCGCGACGAGGTTGGCGGGGATCGAGGCCAGCCCGACCTCGCCGAAGGTGGCCAGCAGCAGTGGGACGACGGCGACCTGGGCCCCGATCGTGATCGCAGCCAGCTCGGCGAGTCGTCGGGGCAGTCGCGACGGCAGCCGCCGTCGCACCAGGGGCGCGACCACCAGGACCCCGCCGGTCGCGACCGCGGAGAGCAGCAACCCCAATGAGCCGGCCAGACGCGGGTCGACCACGAGCAGCACGAGCACCGCGGCACCGAGCGCGTGCCGGGCATCACGCAGCCGACCGCGGACGCTGACCAGCAGCAGGATGGCGGCCATGGTCGAGGCGCGTGACACGCTGGGCTCGAAGCGGGTGACGAACGCGAACCACGGCAGCATCGCGGCGACGAGCACCCACCGCAGCTGCAGTCGCAGCCGGAGCAGCGCACTCAGCCCCAGCACGCCGGCGAGCACGATCGCCACGTTGGAGCCGGACACGGCCGTCAGGTGGGTCAGTCCGGTCGCCCGCATCGCCTCCTGGTCGGCGTCGGGGAGCACCCGGCGGTCACCGGTGACGAACCCGATGAGCAGTCCACCCGTCGCATCACCGAGATGGCGGGTCGCCGCGAGGCGCACGCGTGACCGGACGTGCTCCGAGGCCCGGGCGAGCACCCCCGGCGACGGCCCGGGCTCGATACGTGCCGGGTCGAGTGCCACCGCGGCATGCTGCCGGGCGAGCCAGCGGCCGTAGCCGCCCTCGGGCAGCGGCCGTGCGGAGGCGTCGAGCGTCCAGAGCTGTCCCAGCACCGGCGGCTCGTCGTCGAGCACGAGTGCGGCCCGTTCACGGGTGGCGGTCCCCGCGACGGCATCGATGCGGACCAGCACCTGCCAGCCGCGCGCGATCGGACGGGGCTCGGCCACCACCGTGGCGTCCATGGTCGCGGTCCCACCCGATGCCGCCAGCGCCGGCAGCAACCCGAGATCGGTGGTCGCCACACGGACCATCGTCCCGCCGGCGGTCACCGCGGCCACGGCGACCACCGCCACCAGCCCGGCCGCGACCGGGCGATCCCGGCCCAGCAACCCCACGGCCACCAGCACCGCGCCGACCCCCGCCACGGCGACCACGAGGCCCGTCGGGCCACTGCCGGTGACCAGTTCGCCGGCCAGCGCGCCGGTGACTGCGGCCACCGCCCATCCCGCGACCGGACCGACGACCGCGCCGAGGGGCGCGACCGCGTTCCGCCCGCCCGATGGGTCGGGGGTGCGGGCGCTCACTCCACGGTGATCAGCGGCGCGAGCCGTTGGAAGGTCGCCTCACCGATCCCGGACACGGCCCGCAGATCGCCAGGGGTCGCGAACGGCCCGTGCTGTTCCCGGTGGGTGACGATGGCCTCCGCTCGGGCCGGACCGATGCCGGGCAGCGCGGTGAGTTCCTCGGCACTGGCGCGGTTGAGATGCACCGGTGCCGGCTCGCCCGACCCCTGGTCGCCCGCCGCACCACCGGTGGCCCCGCCGCCGGGCGCTGACGCCACACCACCGATCGGCGGCAGCGTGGCGGGATCATCTCCCTCACGGGGCACGTGGATGTGCTCGCCGTCGGCAACCAGGCGCGCGAGGTTGACACGTTCGACGAGCGCGTCCGGGCTGGTGCCCCCGGCGGCGGTCACCGCGTCGCCGATCCGGGCCCCCGCCGGCAACGCGACCACCCCCGCGGTGTGCACCGCCCCGGTGACGTGCACCACGACCGTCCCCGGCTCCCTGCCCGGCTCATCGGGCCCACCGCCCGCCGCAGCTGCGGCGCCGTCGTCCCCGGGCCCCGCCCCAGCGGGGTCGCGGCCCGCTCCATCGTCCCGGCCGCGCCCGTCCGCCGGCTCGTCGACACCGGGCGCGTGACCGGCCGCGGTCCCGTCGGCGTCCATCGCCACGCCGATCTCCGCAGGACCGTGCCCATCGGTCGCGTGGTCGTGACCGGCGGTGTCGCCGTGGCCCCCGGACGGCTCGGACATGGTCGGTCGTGCGACCGCCTGCACCCACAGGACCGCGCTCAGGACCAGCGCACCGACGAGCAGCACGGCGAGGCCCGCCAGCTCGCCCGGGCTCGGCGAGAACCAGGTCGCCAGACGCGTGCGCCGGTCCGCCTCGTCGCTCGAGGCGTCATCGGGATCCCAGCTCAGGCTCATGACCGCAGCCTGCCGCACCGGGCCGGCGACCCGACGACGGATGTGTCCCGGGCTGTGGACACCACGGCGCGAACTACCCTCCCGCCGCATGGATCCCATCGACGAACCCCGCTTCGAGCAACTGGTCGGCGACGCGCTCGACGACGTCCCCGATGCCCTGTGGGAACAGTTCGACAACGTCGTGCTGCTCATCGAGGACCGGCACGAGGACGAGCCCGATCTGCTCGGCATCTACGAGGGCATCCCGCTCACCGAACGGGACGAGTACGCCGGCGCGACGCCGGACGTCATCCGGATCTTCCGTCTGGCCCTGTGCGACGTCTGCGAGGACGAGCAGCAGCTCATCGACGAGGTCTACATCACCGTGGTGCACGAATTCGCCCACCACCTGGGCATCGACGACGACCGCCTGCACGAACTCGGCTGGGCGTAGGTCGCCGTTGGCGCGGAGCCGGGCGGGCCCCGGCCCTAGCCCTCGTCCACCGGCACGACCGCCACCCCGACGGCACCCGGGCCGACATGGGCACCGACCACGGGCCCGATCAGCGCCTCGTGCCGGTCGTCGATCGTCACCACGTCGTGCAGCCGCTCCCACACCTGTGCTGCCAGCTCCGGTGCGAGCGCATGCACCACGATCACGTCGACCGGTCGACCGCCTGCGGCCTCGGCGGCGATCGCGGCCAGACGGTCGAGCGCGCGACGGGTGGTGCGCGCACGCTCCAGCACCTCGACGCGCCCCTCGTCGGTGACGTGCAGCAGCGGCTTGACCCGCATGGCCGAGCCGAGGGCCGCCTGCGCACCGGTCAGTCGCCCACCCCGCTTCAGATGCGCGAGGTCGTCGACGACCAGCAGGCTGACCGAGTCGCGCCGCACGCGTTCGGCGGCCGCCACGACCGCGGCGACGTCACCTCCGTTCGCCGCCACCCGGTGGGCGGCCAGTGCAGCCAGGCCGAGTGACCCGCCGACCAGTCGGGAATCGACCACCTCGACGGGGATGTCGACCCGTCTGGCCCGGTCGCGCGCCAGCGACACGGTGCCCGACAGCGCCGCCGAGCAGTGGATCGACACGATCGCGTCGTGGCCGTCGTCGACACAGTCGGCATAGGCCTCCTCGAACCACAGCGGCGCGGGCTGCGAGGTCGTCGGCATCCGCGACGCGGCGGCCATCCGGGCGTAGAAGTCGGCCGTCGACAGGGTGACGCCCGCGACGAACGATGTCTCGCCGAACGCCACCGACAGCGGCACCATGCGCAGCCCGACCGATTCGACCAGCTCGACCGGCAGATCGGCGGTGGAGTCCGTGACCACCGCGACGCCACCCACGCTCAGCCCCTGACGACGAAGTTGAGCAGCTTGTCCGGGACGTGGATCACCTTGACCACCTCACCGGTCAGATGCTCGCCGATCTGCTGATCGGCCCGCGCCGCCGCCTCCGCCGCCGACTGGTCCGCACCCGACGCCACGGTGATCCGACCACGGACCTTGCCGTTGATCTGCACGACCATCTCGACGAACTCGTCGACCAGCAGCGAGGTGTCGGCCACCGGCCAGATGCGCTCGTGCACCGAGGTGGCGTGGCCCAACCGGCCCATCAACTCCTCGGTGATGAAGGGACAGATCGGGGCGAGCATGGTCAGCAGCGCTTCCAACGCCTCACGTACGGCCGGTCCGGCCGCGCCGTCACGCGTCGCATCGAGCACCGCGTTGTTCAACGTCATCAACTTCGCGATCGCGGTGTTGTACTTGCGCGCGTCGAAGTCGGCCGAGCACCCCACGATCGCCTCGGCCGTGGCTCGGCGCAGGGTCGCGGCCGCGTCGTCGGACAGCTCCGGGGGCGATGCCGAACCCTGCGCTGCCTCGCGGTCGAGCTGTTGCAGCGTCAGGCGCCACACCCGGGCGAGGTACTTGTTCATGCCCGTGGGCGACACGTCCGCCCAGTCGATGTCGTCCTCCGGGGCGGAGGCGAACAGCATCGTGGCGCGCAGGGTGTCGGCCCCGTAGGTCTCGAAGACCTCGCCCGGGACGACCAGGTTGCCCTTGGACTTGGACATCGATGCACCGTCCATGATGACCTGACCCTGATTCAGCAGCGCCTGGAACGGCTCGTCCGCGGCGACGTGACCGCGGTCCCGCATGGCCTTGACCACGAACCGGCTGTAGAGCAGGTGCAGTACGGCGTGCTCGACCCCACCGGTGTACTGGTCGATGGGCAGCCACCGACCGGCCGCATCGACCGGCCAGGCACGCTCGTCCGAGCCCGGGGCGAGGTAGCGCAGGAAGTACCACGACGAGTCCACGAACGTGTCCATCGTGTCGACGTCGCGCACGGCCTCGTCGCTGCCACACGAGGGGCAGACGACGTCGTGCTTCCACGTCGGGTGCTCATCGAGCGGCGAGCCCTGGACCTGGAAATCGAGGTCGGCGGGCAGTTCGACGGGCAGCTGGTCCTCGGGCACCGGCACCTGGTCGCAGGACGGGCAGTGGATGACCGGGATCGGCGCACCCCAGGAGCGCTGCCGGGAGATGAGCCAGTCGCGCAGCCGGGTGTTGACCTTCGCGGTCCCCCAGCCCTTGGACTGCACGTCACCGATGATGCGTTCCTTGGCCTCGTCGGAGGTGAGCCCGTCGTAGGCGCCGGAGTTCACCATCACGCCGGGCCCGGTGTAGGCCGCGGTCATCGTGTCCGCGTCGAGCGCCTCGAGCGGCTCACCGTCGGCACCGGTCGGGTGGATGATGACGCGGATCTCGAGGTCGTAGGCGCGGGCGAATTCGAAGTCGCGCTGGTCACCGACCGGCACGGCCATGATGGCACCGGTGCCGTAGTCCATCAGCACGTAGTCGGCCGCGAACGCCGGGATCGACTCGCCGGTGAACGGGTTGATCATGTCGAAGGGCAGGCGGTAGCCCTCCTTGCCGCCCTGACGCTCGATGTCGGAGCGTCGGGCCACCGCGGCGAGGTAGGCGTCGTAGTCCGCGTCGCCCGCCATCCGGCGGGTGACCAGCGGATGCTCCGGCGCGAACACGAAGTAGGTCGCCCCGAAGATCGTGTCGGGACGGGTGGTGTAGACGACCACCTCGTCGGGCTTCCCGTGGGGTGCATCCGCGGTCCGGAAGGTGATCTCCGCGCCCTCGGACCGACCGATCCAGGCACGCTGCGAATTCTTGACCCGGTCCGGCCAGTCGATGTCGTCGAGCCCGTCGAGCAGTTCGTCGGCATAGTCGGTGATGCGGAAGAACCACTGCGTGCGCGGCGAACGGGACACCTCGGTGCCGCACCGCTCACATGCCCCGTCGACGACCTGCTCGTTGGCCAGCACCGTGCCACACGAGGGACAGAAGTTGACCAGCGCCTCCTTGCGGTAGGCGAGCCCGGCGTCGAACAGTTCCAGGAACAGCCACTGCGTCCAGCGGTAGTACTCCGGGTCGCAGGTCCGCAGCACCGTGTCCCAGTCGAACGAGTAGCCGAGCCGTGCGATCGTGGTCCGCTGTTCCTCGATGTTGGCGTAGGTCCACGCACGCGGGTCCGCGCCACGGTTGCGCGCCGCGTTCTCCGCCGGCAGGCCGAACGCGTCCCAGCCGATGGGGTTGAGCACGTGGTGGCCGGTCATGCGCAGGTGGCGGACCAGGGCGTCGTGGATCGTGAAGATCTCCGCGTGACCCATGTGCAGGTCACCGGAGGGGTACGGGAACATCGTCAGGGCGTAGTACGGCTCGGCACCGTCGGGCACCGGCTCCCCGGCCGCCGGTCGGAGCGTGTAGGCGCGTTCGTCCACCCACCGCCGCGCGATCGCCGGTTCGAACGACAGCGGGTCGTAGCGGCCGTCGTCACCATCGGGTGTGGCCTCGCCGGCGGCCGTCGCTGAAGCGGGGGTGGGAGCTTCGGACATGACGCGGACTCGACCTTCGGTGGCGGACTCGCGGAGGGTAGCGCTCGCCGACCCCGACCCCGGGCGACGGCACGGTGCGGCGCAGGCCGGTCAGGCCAGCTCCATCAGCGCCGCGGCCCGGTCCAGGCGACGTTCGGCGAGCTCGCGCGCTCCGGGTCGGGCGTGACGCAGCGCGCCGGTGGCCAACCCCAGCCAGGTCGTGGCCCGCGCGCGTGTCAGTGCCGGTCCGTCGACGACATCGAGGTAGCGCTCCGCCAGCCCGGCGACGAGCTCGTCGACCCGCGGCTGCGCAGCCGGCTGCCGATCGAGGATCGCCTCCAGGTGGGTGAGCAGGTTGCCGGCGTCGTCCGCGATGGCACCGGGCCCCGTGCCATCGAGATCCAGGACCCCCGACAGTCGACCGTGCTCGACCAGGAGCTGTCGGGGCTGCAGGTCACCGTGGACGACCACCGGGTCGATCGCCTCGGGCCTGGCCGCCGCGGCGATCGCGGTGATCTGATCGGCCCGGTGCGGCAGCCGCCGGCGGAGCCGGGCGACGAACCGGTCCGGGTCGGCCGCGGCCCGCGGATCGCGACCGTCACGGACCTCGGTGGACGCGAACGTCAGCGACAGCTCGACCAGTTCGTCGGGCGTGGGCACGGGCGCACCGCCGATCAGGGCCCGACGCAACGTGGTGCCGGGCAGCGCCTCCAGCACCAGCATCCCCTGCGCCGGGCCGGTGCCCAGCACGCGGGGCACCAGCAGCCCGTGCGCCGCGAGGTCCGCATGGACCCGCGCCAACGGTTCGATGCGCTGTACGGGCAGGACCTTGACGAACGCCTGTGACCCCCGCCCCGCCCCCCGGCCGGCGACGAGTTCGAGCACGGCCCGACGCGCCGGCCGGTAGGCGCGGGTCACCACCTCGACGTCGTCATGGGGGCGTCCGAGTTCGGCGAGCAGCTCGGCGGCCCGGGCCCGGTCGGCGATCGATGCCAGGCCCGGCAGGAATGGATCGTTCGGAAACGCCCACACGGCGGTCGGCCCGTGGTCGGTGTCCAGCACCAGCGCGCCGTCCGGCAGCGGCTCCTCGTCCACGTGCACGACCACGGTCGTCGTGACCGCCTCACGCAGGCCGCCGGCGACGATCGTGGCGTCGTGGGCGAAGGAGGCGGATCGACCGCGGCGGTGGATCCGACGCAGGGCACACGAGGTGGTCCGCGCCCCGAGGGTCGCCAGGGCGGCCTCGATGACCCGGGTCGCGTCGCCCGCGACCAGCGCGTCGATGCGGCCCGGGATCGTCGTCGACCGCCTCACGTGGACCTCCTGCCAAGCGCAACGCCCGAGTCGGACGCCCGTGCGCGGCGACGGCGGGACGCTACCAACCGCCGACGTGCGCGTATCGCACCCATGGCTAGGGGAACGGCCGGTTGAGCGGCCCTCGTCGGAGCCATCACGCTGCCCCGGCACTGGAACGACCACAACCGATGGAAGGCAGGCAACGATGCTGCTGCGCCCACGCGCAGAACGCTCGAGATCCACCGACGGAACACGCACGACCTCACGGACCGCGACGGTGATGGCGGCGACCGCCATCGCCGCGCTCGCGCTCCCGGCGGTGGCCGCGGCGCAGGCCCCATGGCCGATGCCGGCCGCCGACAGCGGCGCGACCAACCAGAGCCCGACCGCCGGGCCCACCGACCCCGGCCTCAAGTGGCACCTCGACCTGGCGCAGGTCGAGACGTCCTTCGCGCCGGCGGGCTACGACAGTCTCGACGACCGGGTCGTGCTCGCGGATGCCGGCGTCATGGTGGCGCGAGTCTCGAACCCGGAGGAGCAGTACCAGAACACGGCGCGCTTCCGGAGCGAGCTCATCGGGATCGACCTCGACACCGCCGAGGTGCGTTGGGAGATCCCCAACGTCTCGCCGGTGAGTCAGGGGTCCTGTATGCCGGCGCTCGACAGCCAGGACCGGATCTGGGTCGAGCAGCGCCCCGACGGCGGTGACCGCATCGTGGCGGCGTTCGACCCGTCCACGGGCGAGCCCACCGGCGCGCAGATCCCGGCCGAGGACCAGCGCTGCCGTGAGCAGACGATCGTCGGCGGCGACACCGAGCGGCTGGTCTTCGCCAGCGGCAGCGCCGGGAACCTGCGGATGTTCGACATCAGTGGGACGGCACCGACCGAGATCGACGTGGCGCTCGCCGCCCGCGAAGACGCCGGTGACCTCCTCAACCACGGCAACCGCGACGCCTGGGGCGTGATGACCAGCGACCACTTCGTGACGCTCGTGGAGATCGTCGACAGCGAGGGTGACGCCACCGAGCACCGCATCGTGTCGATCGCGCTGGACGACGGGTCGACCACCGACGAGATCACCCTGCCCACGAAGGCGGGGATCGACAGCACCGCGTACGACCGCGCGTACCTGCTCGCCGACGGCGACCGCGTCTACCTCTCGACCCGCCTGACCGGTGACAGCCAGATCCTGGCGGTCGACGCCGCCGGCGGCGATCTCTCCCCCGACTGGGACCACGACCTCGATCTGCGGGCACCGGACCTGACCCTCGGCGACGGCGTCGTGCTGTTCCAGGACGGTCGCCGGGCCGCCGGGACCGCACCGTCGGTCACCGCACTGGACACCGCGGACGGCTCGCTGGTGTTCGACAACGGCGAACCGGTCGGTGCCCAGCCGCTGGCCAACCCCGACGGGTCGTTCTACGGCCGCACCACCGACGGTGGCACCCGCCTCAACGAGATCTCGCTCATGGGGCCGGACGGCCAACTCGAGTGGCGCATCGACCGCGGTCGGCTGGTCCAGGCCGTGGCCGGTGCCGACGAGATCGACGACCTGAACATGGGCAGCAACCTCGCCCAGACCGAGATGGCCGCGATCGGCCCGGACGGCACGCTCTACGTGACCGGCAACGGCGAGGGCATCCTCGCCATCGACGACAGCGGCGGCCTCACGGAGTTCATCTGCGGGCAGAGCTTCACCGACGTCGACCCGGGCAACACCCACGCGTGCAACATCGACGAGATGGCGGTACGGGACATCACGGCGGGCGTCGCGCCCGGGCTGTTCGACCCCAGTGGCACCGTGCCACGGGAACAGTTCGCGAGCTTCCTCGTGCGTGCACTCGACGACGTCGACCCGGTTGCATCCGGACCGTTCGACGATGTCGACGCCGGCAGCGTCCACGCGCCCAACATCTTCGGCGCGGCGGCGGCCGGGATCACCCAGGGGACGACGGCGACGACCTTCGCACCCGACCGGTTGATCACCCGTGCCGAGGTGGCATCGTTGCTCGCACGCGCCTTCGACCTCGAGCCGGTCGACGCGGGGCCGTTCGACGACGTCGACACCGGCAACGTGCACGCCGGGAACATCAATGCGGTGTTCGAGGCCGGGATCACCGCGGGGGTGACCGCGACCGAGTTCGACCCGGACCGCACCCTCAACCGCGCGCAGATGTCGTCGTTGCTGATCCGCGCGCTCGACGCCGCGGACGGCTGATCGTCGTCCCCGCGGGCACGACGGGCCGACACGGACGTCGTGCCCTGCGGGGCGTACCCGGGCGGCTGCCCGCCCGATGGGTGTGCAGCCGCCGGTTCGCGCCCCGCAGGGCTGCTCGCTACGCTCACGCGCCGCACGTCGGGGTCCTTTCCGGACCCCTCGCGCGACGCCCGATCACGGGCCGGTAGCGCAGTCCGGCAGCGCACCTCCATGGCATGGAGGGGGTCGTGGGTTCAAATCCCATCCGGTCCACCC
>LFIK01000435.1_pt1 | contig 31361 bp, 30 predicted proteins | sample 643401 | NCBI WGS metagenome assembly LFIK01 (sample SAMN03777447, study PRJNA286221) | soda lake metagenome | biome: soda lake; feature: Kulunda steppe; material: water; isolation source: sample T5-Br brine of Lake Tanatar-5 | place: Russia: Kulunda steppe | collected 2010-07
GCTCTCGGCCATCGGCATCGGCCCGGACGAGCGGCGCCGGGTTCTGGGCGTCTCCGTGGCCCTGTCGGAGGCCGAGGTCCACTGGCGCAGCTTTCTGGACAGCTTGGTCGCCCGCGGCCTGCGCGGCGTCGAGTTCATCACCTCGGACGACCATGCCGGGCTGCGCGCCGCCCGGCGTGCCGTGCTCAGCGGCGCCACCTGGCAGCGCTGCCGTTCGTCGGGAAAACGATTCACTGGATCGTTTTCTTGTCCTCCTCACCACCTCGCCCGGAACGCCATCCACCACGCCCCGAATGCCGAGATCCGCAAGCGCATCGGTGCCGAGCTGCGCATTCGCCGTTGTCTCTCGGACCAATGGCGTTCCAATGGCTCATTGTGGAACGCCGGCACGCTGGCCAAGGCTGAGGCCGCGCTGGCCGAACTGGTCGCCAGCTATCGCAAGAGCGCACCAAAGCTGGCGAAGTGGTTGGAGAAGAACTTGCCCGAGGGCCTGGCCGTCTTCACCCTTCCCGAACCGCACCGCCGCCGACTGCGCACCTCGAACCCGATGGAGCGCGCGGTCCAGCAGGAGCTGAAGCGCCGCACGGCCAAGGTCAGGGTCTTCCCCAGCGAGGACTCTCTCCTGCGGCTGGTCAGCGCCATACTCGTCGAGATCGACGAAAAATGGGCCTCAGACATCAAGGCCTACATCAAGTGGGAATGCCAGGATGCGTGACCCGCTCTCAGCAAAATTTCCAGACCTCGGGTTGCTCAATCTGCCCGAGGTCGGCACAGGCGCGTTGTGCTGCTTCATCGGCTTCCTCCCTTGCGATTCCAGTTTCGCGCGGGGAGTGTGCGGGAGCAGCCGTTGGCGTGACCAGTCTCTTGAGTTCAGACAGCGCGGTGAGATCAACCCGTGGCTGGCCAATGCTCATGTCGGCGCAGACGAGGGGATCAACCATCCAGCCCGGAATCGAGACGACAACGCCAGTCGGGCCTTCCACTTTGAGAAATTACCCCGTCGCGCGCTGCTCTACTCGCCGGATACAGATCTTCAGGCCGAAATAAGGATGCCAACGATAATGGACTTCCCGCTCTTCGCCGACATGGGCAGAATGAACGGGCAATGGCGCTGACAAGGAAGAATGCACTCTTCGCCGGGAACGAGATCGGTGCCGAGAACTGGGCCATGCTCGCCTCGCTGGTCATTCGGCGGGAAAACAGCGCCCCACGCTGTTTTCTGCCCCGCCTCATCCTGCAAGATGTCCGACGTGAACCCGGTCGACTATGTCGCCGCCACTCTGCGCGCCATCCTCGACGGCCACCCGCAAAGCCGCATCGAAGACCTCATGCCATGGCGTTTCCAGCAGCCGTCAAGCCGCGCCGCATAGGGCCACGCCGTCGCGCTTACACACAGCCTAAGCCCATTGCGGCCGGGTGGCCTTTGCCATGACACCCGCCGAAACGATCACTCACGCGCCGCGCAGCATAAAGCTTGCGGCAATGACCGTTGGTAAAGTGCTGACAAAATACCTTTCAATCGGCAACAGATCGTGCGGCGTTGCGCATGCCGTTCTGCGCCGCCTGCGTTGGCACCAGCGCGCGCACAAGCTTCTGCATGTTCAGAAAGCCGACAAGCACGCCTTCGCGCTGGACCTCGTAACTCAGTGCGGTATCTCCCCCCGACAACGCGATGACCGACTCGAGTGTTGCATCGGCATCGACCTGTCCCGCGACCTGCGGAACCTCGGCAGGGTCGACATCCATGACCGACCGCACCCTCAGAACGCGCGCGCGATTGATGTCACTGATGAAATCCACGATATAGGGGTCATTGGGGTTGAGCAGGATGTCCTGCGGCTCGCCTTGCTGCACGACGATCCCGTCCTTCAATATGACCAGATGATCCGCGAGCTTCAGCGCTTCATCAAGGTCATGGCTGATGAACACGATGGTCTTTTGCAATTCCTGTTGCAGCTCCAGCAGCAAGTCCTGCATGTCGGTGCGGATCAGCGGATCGAGCGCCGAAAACGCCTCGTCCATCAGCATGATCGGCGCATTCGAGGTCAGCGCGCGGGCAATCCCCACGCGTTGCTGCATGCCCCCGGACAATTGATGGGGGTATTGATCTTCCTGACCGCCAAGACCGACACGCTGCAGCCAGCCGCGCGCATCCTGCTCATATGCCGCGCGCTCATCCCCCCGCACGGAACGGGCCATGCCCGCGTTGTCCAGCACCGTCTTGTGCGGCAACAGCGCGAAATGCTGAAACACCATCGACATCTGCTTGCGGCGCAACTCGCGCAGGCGCGTCTCGCCGAACTTCAGGATATTCTCGCCGTTGACCAGAATCTCGCCGGCGGTCGGTTCGATCAACCGGTTCACATGGCGGATCAGCGTTGACTTTCCGGAGCCTGACAGCCCCATGATCACGGTGATCTCGCCCGCCTTCATCTCGACATTGATGTCGCTCAAGCCCAGCACATGGCGGTGCCGCGTCATGAGTTCGGTCTTGCCGATGCCGCCGCGCACATGCTCCAGCGCCTTCAGGGGCTGGGTGCCGAAGATCTTGTAGAGATTGCGGATGGAAATGCTTGCGTTCTGGTCCATGCTCCCCTCCGCTCAGTTCCGCGGCACGCTGGATGCGGCATTCACCCGCGCCAGCGCCGCCTTGGTCACGCGATCGAGGATGATGGCCAGCAGCACGATTCCCAACCCAGCCATCAGTCCCACGCCCAGTTCCAGGTTGCGGATACCGCGCAGGACCAGCACGCCGAGACCCGGCGCTGAGACCAGCGAGGCTATGACCACCATGGCAAGGCTCATCATGATGGTCTGGTTTACGCCTGCCATGATGTTGGGCAGCGCCAGCGGGATCTGCACGCGCACCAGCTTCTGATGGCGGGTCATGCCGAAAGCCTCGGCCGCTTCGATCACATCCTTGTCCACCAGCCTTATGCCCAGATCGGTCAGCCGGATCACCGGCACGATCGCGTAAAGGATGATGGCAATGCCATAGAGTTTGGGTTCGGTCACCGAGAAGAGGAAAATCAGCGGGATCAGATAGACGAATGTGGGCAGGGTCTGCAGCATGTCCAGAACCGGGATCGTCAGGCGCTGCATGGTATTGCTGCGCGACATGGCGATGCCGATGGGCACGCCGAACAGGACGCACAGGAAGGCGCAGACAAAGATGATCGACATGGTCTGCATCGCGAAGGTGTAATGATCGACGAACAGCAGGAACGCCAGCGCGCCGCCGACAAAGCCCATCAGCGTCCAGGACCGCGAGGCGACCCAGACCAGCAGCAGCAGCAGCGGCAGCATGATCCACCAGGGCGTCGATGTGAAGACATGCAGCGCGTTCTCCAGCGCCCAGCTCAGCGGCTGGGTAATCGGGTCCAGCACGACCCGCAGCGGATCGCGAACATTCAGAAAGCTCTGCTCCAGCCCGCGCGTCAGATCGCGCGAGCGCGCAATTGCCGGGCAGGCCTGGTTAAGCGCATCCAGCGACGGGAAGGGCAACTCCCAGAGCGTTTCCATCCAGCTCTTTTCCACCTGCCCCCCAGCGCCGCGGGCCAGCAGGTCGGCCATGCTCATCGGGCCGGTGGTGGCATCCCTGTCACACCATTCGCGCAGGCCAAGCCCGTCGAACACGAAATCATAGGCGGCCATGCTCGGTCCCTCCTGGCGCGCGATGGCTGGATCGGGCGCGGGCCGCGCATCTGCGCGCGGCCCGCCCCGTCATGGGCTTACTGGAAGATCGCGCTCAGCCGCTCGGCGGCTTCATCGTTGATCCAGCCCATCCAGGTGTCCTGACTGGTGGTCAGGAAATACACCGCCGCCTCCTCGGCCGAGGCGCTGTTGTCCGCCTGCCAGGCCAGCAGGTTGCTCAGTTCCTGCGTGCCGAACGAGATGTTGCTGACCAGGTCGAAGATCTCGGGCTTGCGCTCGGCGAAATCGGCGGTGACCACGGTCAGCACCGGCGCGGCGGGATAGGCCGAGATGCCCGGCGTCGCACACTCCTGGGTCTGGTTGCATTCATGGATTTCGGGGTGATGTGGCCCCATGTCCACTGCGACCATGTTGTAGCGCCCAAGCACGGCGGTCGGCCCCCAGTAGTAACCGAACCACGGTTCGCGGTTTTCATAAGCGGCGGCCATGGAGGCTGGCAGGGTATCGCCCGAGCCGTGGTTGAACACCTCCATCCCGTGACCTTCGAAATCGAAGGCGATGACCAGGTTGTCATTGGCGATCCGGCAGCCCCAGCCATCAGGGCAGTTGTGGAAACGCCCGCCCACCAGTTCGGGATTGGCAAGGATGCCCTCGATCGTGGCCAGTTCGGGGTGTTCCTCGACCAGATAGTCGGGCACCCACCAGTTTTCGCTGCCGCCTTCGGCAAAGACATCCGCGGCCTTGACCAGTTGGCCTTCGGCTTCCAGCCGGAAATACGCGGGGGCCGAGTTGACCCAGAGTTCCGGCACCACATCGGGTTCGTTGTTCTCGGCCAGCGAGGTGATCGCCGTGGTGGTGGCCGATGGCACGATGGTGACATCGCAGCCATAGCCCTGCGCCATCAGGAATTCGGTGATCCGCGTGATGATCTGGCCCGAGGCCCAGTTCATTTCGGCAACTGAAACCCGCCCGCAATCGGCAAGCGCGACTGTGGGCAGGGCAAGGCCCGCAAAGGCTGTGGCGATAAAGGTTCTCTTCATGGTTCACTCTCCCTGTTGAGTGGTTTGGGTGTGGGTCGGGGGTCAGTCGTTGTCATCCCCCTGCGCGCCCGCCCCGGCATGCGAATGGGCGGATGTGGGCACGGTGAAGGCCATCATCAGTTGCGTCAGGCGCGCGTATTTGGCCGCAATGACCGTCCCGCGATGGGTTTGCGGCCAGTCGGGGCTGGGGGGCTGGTCCTGCTGGTCGGGCGCAAGCGTGACCTGCGCCGGTCCTGACATGCGCCCCGGACTGGCAATCAACGGACATGCGCCCGGCGCAAGGACAACCCGCGTCTCTGCAGCCGTCAATCTGATCCGCTGCCCGGTCTGGTCGGCCATGCGCGCGGCAAAGGGCAGCAGGAAGCAAGGGCTGTTCACCCTGAGAGGCGTGTTCACGAGCGGGCCGGGCAGTGCCGCGGCATCTGCCAGCGCGATGCCCGTTCGCAGCGCACAGTCAGCACCGGCTTCGGGGGGCTGCAAGACCTCGAGCAACGCGCCTGCCCAGTCCAGACCGGCGCGGGCCAGCCAGCAGGCGGCTTCGGCGGCTTCCTCCGCCTCGCCCCAGCTGCGACCGGCCCCGCGCGTGGCGCGCGTTGTCAGTGCGGAAATCTCCGACAAGGTCAGATCGAGCCCCGCGTCTGTCCGGGGATCATGCTTCATCGCCGCCCCCGTTCAGGTCTTCGGGGTAAGGCGCGTCCTGAAACAGGCTGATACGCACCCAGCGATCCGAGCGCGGGTCAAAACGCGTCGCCCCGAAAAACGCTAGTTTGCAGCGCAGAATGTCGATGGGCAGCATCTCGGCGGCGATCAGGTTGTCGCGGATTTCCGCGAAAGGGTGCCGCGCGGTGATCTGCGCGCGCCGGACCGCCAGGCGATTTTCCGGCGCTGCCATCAGCAGATGCGCGACCGGCTGGTCCTCGGGCTGATCCTGCAGCGCCTGCCAGAGAGCGGCGGCCTGCCTGCCGGTATCCAGCGGCAACTCGCGCTCGGCGCCGGGTTCTTCATGGCGCTCTCCCAGACGCGGCTCCAGCTTGTCCTCGGACACATACCAGAACCGGGCGCATTGGGCGCGCTCGGTGTAGTCGATCCCCAGCGCCCAGTCGTAATGCGCGCGCAGGATGGCGCGCAACTCGCCCACCGGCATCGCGCCATTGATGGGAAATGCTGTGCCCTCATCGGCATCCATGCACTCGCCCAGCCCGTCGATCAACGCGCCATGCGGTTCCAGCATCGCAGCGAGCAGCGCCTCCTGCCCTTCCAATGGCAATGCTTCGCACCCCCAGCGCCACAGGTCATCCCATGGATGCGCGGCGCTCTGGTCCCAGCCCTGCGCGACATGGGCGGCAATGCGTGCAAGGCTATCGCGCAGATCGGCCAGCTTCGCGCGCTGAATGTCATGCGCGCTGGTCCAGAGGTCGGCATTTTCGCGCGCAGCATTCAGTGCGGCCTGAAACCCGGCCAGTTCATCAGCGCCGATGCTGGCCTGCGCGCGCACCCGCGCCAAAGCCTCTTCACGCGCCAGCATCCAGTTGTTCAGCAGCACAGGATGGTGGATCAGGAAAGGCGCCATGCCCAGGCCAGTGGAATTGCCCACACCCAGACCGCTTTTCAGTTCCGGCGAAAGTCGGGCGGCCTTTTCACCGCCCTTCGCGCGGGCCAGATGCTCGACCAGATCAACCGTGAAGGCGCGCGTCAGCCAGACCGAGAGCATTTCGGCCTGAAACGGTGCGCTTAGTTCCGGTCGCTGCGCAATCGCGGCCCGATCCGCCGCGCCGAATTTGCCGGACCCATAAACCGCCGTCGTGCGCATCAGATAGCCGGTTTCCCGTAGCATCGCGGCATCGGGTTGCGCGCCTTTTGCCAACCGCGCCACGACATGATCAAACAGCCGGACCGAGCGATTGGCGCGGCTCAGGCTGAGTTCGCGCGGGCTGATGCGCCCGGCCTCTTGCAGCGGCACATTGGCAGCAAGTCGGTCCAGATCGGCAGGGGTGGGCGTGCCGTCGAACAATGCGAAAGTGGCGTCCCAGGCGGTGGCAATCACCCGGTCCGAGCGCACCTCGGGCGGCAGATCATGGGAAAAGGCCACAAGGCTGTAGGTGCGCACGGGGCCAATGGCGCGGTAAACCGCACGGCCCACGCCGCGCGCGTCCACTTCCCAGACGGGGCGGTCGAAACGCCAGTCCTCGGCCTGCATCCGCCGCAGAAGCTGGCGCAGGAAGGACAGGCGCGTGGGATGGCTGCATCCCATGCGGACAAGGCGCATCACCTCATCCGGACTGCGCCGGAAGTTGCGCGCCTGTGGCATGGGGTTCAGGCCCTCGCAGCTCATTGCGCGGCCTCCCGGCAGGTCTCTTGCGCCGCGTTGAAGCCCTGGCGGAAGAACCGCGCCCAGTTACCGCCCATCACAGCGCCGATATCCGGCGCCGAGAAGCCGGCTGCGCGCAAACCGTCCTCGATCTGCCCGAAATCGCGATTGTCGTGGAACCACTCGGGCATCGGCGGGAAGCCGGGATTGTCGGCGCTGCCCTCGCCATATTCGCGCTGCTTCGTCCAGCGGCCCGCGCGCATCCAGTCCACGACGCTGTCGGGCTGGTCCTGGCACAGGTCGGTGCCGATGCCGATACGCTCCACCCCCATCAGATCGGCGGTGCGCGCGATCATCGTGCAGAAATCCTCCAGCGTGCAGGCGCTGCCGCCGCGCAGATGGTGCGGATAGACTGAAAATCCTAGCATCCCACCGCTTTCCGCCAAGGCGCGCAAGACGCGGTCGGATTTGTTGCGCAACGCCGGATGCCAGCTTGCCGGGTTGGCATGGGTGATGGCGATGGGGCGGGAAGAATGGGCGATGGCGTCAAGCGTCGAGCGTTCGCCGGAATGGCTCATATCCACCACCAGCCCGATGCGGTTCATCTCTGCCACCACCTCGCGGCCCATGCGGGTCAGGCCGGTATCCTCGGCCTCGTAGCAGCCAGAGGCCAGCAGCGACTGGTTGTTATAGGTCAGCTGCATGAACCGCAGGCCGAGACGGTGCAGAATTTCGACCAGCCCGATATCATCTTCGATGCAGGACGGATTTTGCGCCCCGAAGAAGATTGCGGTGCGTCCAGTCTGGCGCGCAAGTTCGATGTCATCGGCAGTGTAGCCCTGAAAAATCAGGTCCGGAAAGTGCTCGAACCAGCGGTTCCAGGCTTCGATATTCAGGACCGTTTCGCGAAAATTCTCATGATAGGTGATCGTCACATGCACCGCATCAACCCCGCCTGCGCGCATCTGGCGGAATATCTGTTCCGACCAGTTGGCATATTGCAGCGCGTCGATGCGCGGATGCAAGTGGAGGCTCATGCAGGTTTTCCGGAATGGATGTAGGAGGTTTTGACGATGGTGTAGAATTCCTCGGCGTAGCGGCCCTGTTCGCGCGGCCCGTAGCTGGACGCGCCGCGCCCGCCGAAGGGAACATGGTAATCCGTGCCCGCAGTGGGCAGGTTGACCATCACACAGCCTGCGCGCGCGTTGCGACGGAAGTGGGTGGCGCGGGCCAGATCGCGGGTCATGATGCCCGCGGTCAGGCCGAATTCGGTGTCATTGGCGATGTGCAGCGCCTCGTCATAGCTGCCGGCCTTGATGACGCAGGTGATCGGCGCGAACATTTCCTCGCGGTTGATGACCATGTCGTTGCGCGTGCCCGCAAAGACCGCAGGGGCCATGAAATACCCCTCCGTCGCGCGCTCCAGCCTAGTGCCACCGCAAAGGAGTTCCGCCCCTTCGCGCTTGCCGGTCTCGATATAGTCCAGATTGGTCGCAAGCTGGTCCGCGCTGACGACCGGGCCGATCTGCGTGCCGTCTTCCAGTGCATGACCGACCCGCAGCGCCCGCGCGGTGGCTACGAGCTTTTCGACAAAGGCATCATGGATACGCTCATGCACGATCAGCCGACTGGCCGCCGTGCACTTCTGACCAGAGCCGCCAAAGGCCGCGTTGGTGGCATGGGTGACGGCCAGATCAAGATCGCAATCCTCCATTATTACCATCGGGTTCTTCGACCCCATCTCCATCTGCAGCTTGGTCATGTTGGGAATAGCCGCCGCCGCGATCCCGCGCCCCACGGGCACTGAGCCGGTGAAGCTGATCGCATCGACGCCCGCGCTTTCCGCAAGCGCCTGCCCGATCTCGCGCCCTGGCCCCATCACCAGATTGAACAGACCCTTGGGCAGGTCCTGCTTTGCCATGATCTGCGTCAGCGCCACCGCGCTGGCGGGGGTCTGGTTCGCGGGCTTCCAGATCACGGCATTGCCAAAGGCCAGGGCAGGCGCAATTTTCCAGGCTGGAGTCGCAACGGGGAAGTTCCACGGGCTGATGATCGCGACCACGCCCACAGGCTCCCGGCGCACGTCGATTTCGATATCGGGCCGCACGCTGTCAGCGGTCTGGCCCAGTTGGCGAAGCGCCTCGGCGGCGAAATAGGTAAAGAACTGGCCCGCGCGGTAAACCTCGCCCTTGCCCTCGGCCAGCGGCTTGCCCTCTTCGCGCGAAATCAGCCTGCCGATTTCTTCTGCCCGCGCCATCATCTCGGTGCCGATCGCCATCAGCACGTCATGACGTTTCTGCGGGCCGGTCGCGCCCCATTCGGCTTGCGCGCGGCGCGCAGCGTCCAGCGCAATGCCAAGCTGTGCGGCATCGGCCTGCGCGAAGTGACCGATCACATCCGACAGGTCCGACGGATTGCGGTTTTCCGTAGTGTCCGCCCCGTCTTGCCAGTCGCCTGCGATGAAATTGCGGACCTCAGGTTCCATGCCATTCCTTTTCGCCGCTCAGGCGGCCTTGATCCTGTCCATCAGGGCGGCATCGACCTGCACGCCCTCACGCTCGATACGGTCACGGTTGGCGGCACGGCGCGCACCGGGCAGCCGTGTGCCCTGTTGTTCAATGATCGCTTCTGTCAGCCGCGATATCGCGGCATGGAAGCCATCTCCGGAAAATGCCACCGGATCGATGCCGATGAAAAACTGCCCCGTGCCCGGAGGCCCTCCCTTGGGGCCGGAAAAGGGGCTGGCCTCGATCCCCAGATTGCCGCCGGACAGTGCGGCGGCGAAAATCTCGACCATCAGGCCCATGCCGAAGCCCTTTTGCCCGCCCGCAGGCAGCATCGAACCCGCAAGCGCGGCCTCGGCATCCTCGGTCGGCTGTCCATCGGCATCGAGCGCCCAGCCCGGTTCGATCGCCTCGCCCTTGCGGGCGCGCAGGATGATTTCGGATTTTGCAATCGCACTGGCGGACTGGTCAATGATCAGCCGCGCGCGGCTCGCGCCATCCGGCACTGCCAGAGCAAAGGGATTGGTGCCGATCACCGGTCGACTACCCCCGATGGGGGCCATTGAAGCAGGCGCATTCGTGAAGCACAGCCCCACAAGCCCCGACTCGGCCAATCGCTCTGCGTGATGACCCAGAACACCGCAATTATAGGACCGCGACACAGCCATTGCAGCAACGCCGTGTTCGCGCACGGCCGCGTCAAGGTCAGGCCAGCCCACATCAATCGCAGCATGGGCGAAACCATGCGCGGCATCAACCTGAACCGCCGCAGGTCGCGGACTGGACACAACCGGGCCGGCCGTGCCCAGAACCTTGCCGCAGCGCAGATGCTCGGCATAGATCGGCAGATACATCAGACCGTGGCTGCGGATGCCATCGCGCTCGGCCAGACGCGTGGAGCGTGCGACAGACGCCGATTGTTCCCCGGAAGCTCCTGCGCGTTCCAGAGTCTGGCGCGCTAGGACTTCGACCTGATCCAATGAGAGCGTCGTGTCGGTCATGATGCGACACGCTATGGGGGTTGGCTTGTTCAGATCAATCGAATTAAAATGAAACCAAATTCAGTTTTTCTGTAGCATACAACCATGATCCGAACCCAAACACTGCGCGTGTTCGTCACCGTTGCCAGTTGCGGAAACATCCGCGACGCTGCCAAGGCCCTGCGCAGAACGGATTCCGCCATTTCGATGACGCTCAAGCAGCTTGAAAGGGACCTGGGCGCCCCCTTGTTCGAAACGGACCGCAAACACACCCTGACGGCGCTGGGCGTTGAGGTGAACAAGCTCGCTCAGGACCTGCTGCGCGAACATGATCGCACCACCGAACGGATCATCGCGCTTGCCGAGGGGCGCGAAGGGGTCTTGCGTATTGCCGCCGTTCCATCCATCGCAGCACAGCTTTTGCCGCCGGTGCTCAGCGCCATGCTGGCAGATCATGCCGGTGTCAGGATCGAGTTGCTGGATACCGACAGCGCCAGTGTGCACATGCTGGTCGAAACGAGCGTGGTCGAGCTGGGCATCGGCGGCAAGCCGGACGCCAGCGCCGGGCTGAGTTTCATCGCCCTGTTCAATGACCCGTTTCGGCTGGTCTGCCGCAAGGACCATCCGCTTGCGCGGCTGGCGCGTCCGTTGACACGTGAGGACATCCGCGCGCACCACCTGATCAGCAACAAATCGACTGTGGGCAATTCCGGCCTTGATCCAGACAGTCCGGATCACGTTTCGGCAATAAGCGCCCGCAATGTCATTTCACTCCTGGCGTTGGTGCGCGCCGGAGCCGGGGCAACGATCCTGCCAGCCCTTGCGACTCGCTCGATCGATGAGGACCTTTGCGCACTTGAACTGGATGATCCCTCGGCGCTTCGGACCGTTGGCTTTGTCTTGCGGCGAGGGGGCATCAGCAGCCCGATATGCGCAGCGTTCCAGGACAGGCTCGTCTCGTTGATCCAGACGACTGACATTACGCCAATCGATGGGGTCTGACGAGGATCGACCCCGTGTTCCCCTCGATGGTCGTAGATGAACCCGACCATCACTTCGACCGGCGGTCGAGGTCCGCCATTGCAAAACACGCGCTCGCCATTGTCGTCGATAGAACGCATCAACTCCCGGCAACTTTGGGCTACCCGTTCCAACGAACCTTTCCCAGATCGGAGAGGTCATATCCGCCCAGATGCTGGGCGCGCTTGGCAAAGGTATCCGACCGGGCCAATCTTAGCAAAGACTGGATGACCGGTTCAAAATAGGCGCGTCGGGTCATTGCCAGATCAAAGCTTTCGTCGGACACAAGCGTGATGAACCCCAGACGCGCGCCGGCGGCAGCATGCAGCCCGAGGCCGCAATCAGCCTCGTCGGTCTCGATCAAGGTGGCGAGGTCGGCATGGGTTTCTGCAGGGCGGTCCGCGGTGGTCAGATCGGCGGTCGTCAGCCCCTCACGCGCCAGCAGCACCTCGAGCAGTCGTTGCGATCCAGCCCCTCCGGCACGCAGGGCAAAACGCGCCCCGCGCGCGACCGCGTCGCGAAGGTCGGTCAATCCCAGCGGGTTGCCGGCTGCGGTAATCAGCCCCTGTGTCCGCCGGGCCCAGTGGATCACCACATGGCTGGCGGCGGGCAAATGGGCCTGCGCCGCCGCCAGGTTCCACTGCCCGCTTTCGGGATCCAGCAGGTGAAAGCCAGCCAACACGGCACGCCCCTCGACCAGATCGTCGAGCCCATGCGCAGAGCCCCGCGCCAGCACCGCAAGCCCACTGCCCGAATGGCGCAGCGCCCACTCCAGCAACGGATCGTTCGAGCCCGAGTAGATCGGCGGTGGCGGGGCGATACCCGTCTGGGGCAGTTCGGTCTGGGCTTCCAGCCAGGCCGCGAGCAGGCGGCGGGGAAAAAGCAGTTTTCCCGTGGCACGGGTGAAGGGGATGGTCTGGCGCGCGACCATCTCGTAGATCGTGCGCTCCCGCACGCGCAAGAAATCGGCCACCTCGCCTGTGGTCATCAAGGCGGGAGACCCATGAAGGGCTGCTCTCGGGGCCGTATCAGGAATCTTCTCATGCACTTTAATGCAATCCTCTGCAAAAATTACGTGTTTGAACCCTAACCTGTTTTTTGCTTTCCTTCCAGTCGGTTTTGGGAGGATTCTTCAAGTGGATGGACCGTTCGGTATCGCTCTGGGGCTGATCACCTCGGCGGATGCTGCGCTGATGCAGATCATCGGGCTCAGCCTGCGGGTCACGCTTACGGCGGTGCTGATCGCCTGCGTTCTCGGCCTGCCGCTGGGCGCGGGGCTGGCACTGGCGCGGTTTCCCGGGCGCGCGGCGGTGATTGTGATGTTCAACGCGCTCATGGGGCTGCCGCCGGTGGTCGCGGGGCTGCTGGTCTATCTGCTGCTGTCGCGCTCGGGGCCGTTCGGCGATCTGGGGCTGCTCTTCACCCCGACGGCAATGGTCATCGCTCAGACCCTACTGATCCTGCCGATTGTCATCTCGCTCACGCGGTCGGTGGTCGAGGATCTTTGGGTCGAGTATCGCGAACAGTTGCGCAGTCTGGGCGCGGGGCGGCTGCGCGCGGTCCCTACCCTGTTGTGGGACGGGCGTGTCAGCCTGCTGACCGGGGTTCTGGCGGGGTTTGGCCGCGCCTCGGCCGAAGTGGGGGCAGTGCTGATCGTGGGCGGCAACATCGCCGGCCACACCCGCACGATGACCACGGCAATCACCCTGGAGACCGCTCGCGGCAGCTTGGGGCTGGCCGTGGCGCTGGGGATCATCCTGATGGCGTTGACACTGACACTCAATGCCTTGGCCTGGGGAGCGGGCCAATGGGCGCGGGGACGTCTGGGATGAGGGGCGACACGATCTCGACCGAAGGCACGCCCATGCGCGCGCTGCGTGACACGGGGAGCGCCATCCTGCCACTGCGTCTTGACAGCGCCGGCTTTGCCATTGATGGCAAGCCACTCCTTTCGACTCTGACACTCAGCATCGCGCCAGGGCGGCGGCTGATCGTGATGGGCGCGAACGGCGCGGGCAAGAGCCTGTTTCTGCGGCTGTGCCACGGACTGATCGAGCCGACATCGGGCAGACGGTTCTGGGCCGATGGCACCACGCGGCCCGATGCGCAGGCTATGGTGTTTCAGCGTCCCGTGCTGCTGCGCCGCTCGGTTGCCGCCAATCTCGACTATCCGCTCAAGCTGCGGGGCATGTCTCGCGGCGCGCGGCGCGACGCCGTTGCAACCACCTTGCAGCGTTTTGGGCTTGAACCACTGGCCGACCGCCCCGCGCGGTTGCTCTCAGGTGGCGAACAGCAGCGCCTCGCATTGGCGCGGGCCTGGGCGATGCGCCCCGAGGTGCTGTTTCTCGACGAGCCATGCTCAGCGCTCGACCCCTCTGCCACGCGGATCATCGAGGAGATGATCGAGAGTTTTGCCGCCGAGGGCATCACCATCGTGATGACCACGCACGACCTGGGCCAGGCCCGGCGGCTGGCGCAGGACGTGGCCTTTCTGCATCGCGGCCGCCTGATCGAGCATGGCCCCGCCGCGCCATTCTTCGCGGGGCCGCAAGCCCCCGAGGCCCGCGCATTCCTCGCGGGTGATCTGATCTGGTAACCAACGGGAGAAAGACCATGTCACATACGCGCCGCAACACCAGTCTTGGCTTCGCATCGGGCCTTGCCATGCTGGCCGCCCTGCCGGCCGCCGCGCAGGACTTCATCACCGTCGCATCGACCACATCGACCGAAAATTCAGGTCTGTTCGAGCATATCCTGCCGATGTTCCAGGACGAGACCGGGATCGAAGTCCGCGTTGTTGCCCAGGGCACGGGCCAGGCGCTGGAAACCGGGCGGCGGGGCGATGCCGATGTGGTCTTCGTCCACGCCCGCGAACTGGAGCAGGCCTTTGTCGCCGATGGCTACGGCGTTCAGCGATTTGACGTGATGTATAATGATTTTGTGCTTGTCGGCCCGGGTGATGATCCGGCGGGCATCGCTGGCGCGCCCAGCGCCGCCGAGGCCATCGGCGCGATCGCCGGTGCCGAGGCCCCCTTTGCCTCGCGCGGGGATGACAGCGGCACCCATGTCGCCGAGCAGAACCTGTGGGCGACCGCCGGGGTGGAGCCCTCGGGCGGCTGGTATCGCGAGACCGGCTCGGGCATGGGCCCGACGCTGAACACCGCAAGCCAGATGAACGCCTATGCCCTGACCGATCGTGGCACATGGCTGTCGTTCCAGAACCGGGGCGAGCTGAAGATCTTGTTCGAGGGCGACGAAGTGTTGTTCAACCCCTATGGCGTGATCCTGGTGAACCCCGAACGCCACCCCCATGTGACGGCCGAAGCAGGTCAGATATTCATCGACTGGATCACCTCCGCTACAGGCCAGGACGCCATCGCCAGCTACACGCTGGGAGGCGAGCAGCTGTTCTTTCCCAGCGCGAATTGAGCCAGGTCAGTCGAAAGTTTGACAACGATATCACTATTGCACACGGGTAAGATGCCGAGCGCGGACACAGGCGTCTTTCTGGCCGGTGACGCCAACGGCCACCGCGCGCTGTTGCCCGAGGCCGCCGACGAGGGCCACATCGCCGGCCGACTGGCGGCCCCCTATGCTCAGGCTGCGGGTTTCTGCCGCCGCACCCCGCTGGTGATCGCATTCTGCAGCCCACGGGTCGCCCGCGTCGGCCCACCGCTTTCGACCCTGTCCGGCGGGCGCGGTTGGAATGCGGCGTCTGGAACCCGTCGGCCTTGAGCGCGGCGGCGATGGCCGCCTTGCTCCAGTTCAGCACAACGGTGGCGACGTCGAGCACCCGCTCGCCGGGCTGCGGCGCCAGACGCCGTGCGGCGTGGGCAAGTGCGTCGGAAACGCCAAAGCTGATGTTGTCATAGTCACGCCCGCCGAGCGACCAGGTCGCGGCAGCTTTCGCGTTGTGGGGCAGCGCGGCGCCACTCTCCAGGTTGGTTGTGGCGGTGGTGTAGGCCATGGTGTCCTCCTCTGTTTTGGTGCGGGGACAGGATGCCAGCCGCGCCCGCGCCCGCTTCGGGGAGCCCCCCCATGCGTGCTTTATGGGCCTTGAACCGATGGCGGCCCATGGCTCACTTCGGCAGGATCGCAGAGGTGAAGCGGACCCTCTTCTCGGCCGGGGCATCGGTGGCGCGGTCGCGCACCTTCGGACGCTGCACGCCGAGCGCTCCGATCCCGGTCTGGATACTGCGCTCGGGCCCGTAACCGTGTCGGACAACGCGCTGGCGACCGTCCGGCATGGTCTCTTCGGCATGCTGCGCGACAAAGGCGTCAGCCTCGGCTTTCAGCGCAGCCGCCAGCATCCGGCGGGCGCCATCGCGGGCGATCTCGGTCAGCGGATCATCCACAGATTCCGGCTGACGAAGGGCGATGATGTCGGTAGTCTTCTCCATGGCGTATCGTTCCTCTTGGAAGTTCTGGCAGGCTTCAGCACCCGCCACGGTACGCCACCCTCTCAAACCCCGTCACCCAGTTTCCCGCATAGCTCTTGCCCCGCGGGAGCCATCCATACACGGTTCGAGCCCACTTCCTTCCGCGGTCCCATCATCGTCGACCCTCCCCTCAATTACAGGAATTGAATCAGCAGTTCAGGTCTCGATCAAGGAAGAGTTTTTCAACAAAACAGGCCGAGAAGCGCCTCTCAGGGATGCGTGAGGGCTTCGATTCAGGTGCCGCGGTCCGGTCCCTTCATCCAACCTGAGGACAGGGCCACTTGCCGCAACAGGCGCCGCTCAGCGCTCAAACGCCTCCTTGACCGTAATCTGCGTCGCTCACTGGCTCCAGCCAGTGGGCGCCCACGCCGTCCTTGACCTCCTGCATCGCAATGTGGCGCATCACCGTGTCCGGGCCGGCGCCATGCCAATGCTCCTCTCCGGGCGGGATCCAGACCCGATCACCGGCGCGGATTGTCTGCACGGGGCCACCCCGGCACTGGATCAGACCGCACCCCGAGACGACCAGCAGTGTCTGACCCAGCGGATGCGTGTGCCAGTGTGTCCGCGCCCCGGGCGCGAAGGTGACCATGAGCGACAGCAGAGCTTTGGTCTCGCCGGGATCGCAAATCGGTTCCTGCCACACGGTGCCGGTGAAGTATTCAGCGGGCGCGGGCCGTGACGGGGTCGAACCGGCGGGGCGGATCTCCATGGCGATCTCCTCATGCTGGTGAGTATTCTAGCCGATCCAGGCCAGGTCTGCGACACCAAACCCGCCGTCGGTCTGGGCCCTGGTGCCATGGGACGAGACCGCCATCCAAAGGGGGACTGCCGGACTGCCTGGTCGGCGGCTCCAGGATCGAAGGCATCGCCGCTTCTCCGTGGACAATGGCGCCATGCCAAAGCAAGCGACCGACCGGTGCGGGTCGAACGGCCTCGGCCTTGACCGCGAGGTCTTGCCCCGGGCACAGGTCGACACGGATCGCGCGGCCCAGGGTCCGGTAGCTGGCAATCTGCAGGATCAACGGGCCTGACAGCCCGCGATGCGTGACGAGCAACCCCTCCTCGAACGCGAACTTCTGCCCCTCGGTCCCAATCGCGCCTGAGCCGCATGCCGCGCCGTCATTGTCGGTATCGATGCCTCGCTTGCCCGCGCAGGCTTTGGCCGGGCCGGGCATCTCCACGCTTTCCCCATGTCTCGCTCAAGCTTGCCGCGCTGCGCCCCGATACCCCGCTGCAACGCAGACACCCGAGGCAAGGAGGATTGTCATGGCACATCCGCAGATCGAAATGCCCGAGGCCCAGGCCGATTCCGAGTTCGTCCAGTTCTGGAACGAGGTGCTGGGCCCGAAGTTCGACCGTTTCCGCCACATCCTTGTGGGCGGGCTGACCCATCACAGCGAAGCCGTGTTTCCGAAGCTTCCGGTGCGCGCAGGCGACAACGTGGTCGATGTCGGCTGCGGCTGGGGCGACACGGCAATGAAGCTTGCCCGCATCGTCGGACCCGAAGGCTCGGTCACCGGGATCGACTGCTGCGACATGTTTCTGGAAACCGCGCAGGCGGAACTGGCCGAGACCGACCTGGACAATGTCACCTTCCTGCGCGGGGATGCCGAGGTCGCGCTGCCCGAAAGCGCCTTCGACTTCGCCTTCGCCCGCTTTGGCACCATGTTCTTCGCCAACCCGGTGGCGGGGCTGCGCAACATGCGCAAGTCGCTGCGCCCGGGCGGGCGGATGGTGCATATCGTCTGGCGCGACCCGGCCGACAATCCGTGGCTGTCCATGGCCAAGGATGTGGTGCTGCGCTTCCTGCCGCCCCCGGGCGAGGATGCCCGCACCTGCGGACCCGGCCCCTTCTCGATGGCCGATGAGGGCACCACACGCAAGATGATGGAGATCGCAGGCTACGAGGACATCGCCTTCGAGCGGATCGACGCCCCGGTGCTGGTGGGCCGCAACATTCAGGACGCCATCGACTTCCAGCTAGCCATCGGCCCGGCGGGCGAAGTCTTCCGCGAGGCGGGCGCCGAGGCCGAGGCCAAGCGCCCGCAGATCGAGGAAGCGCTGGCCGAGGCCATCAACCGCCAGCGCCGCGAGGCCGACGGGATCGTCATGGCCAGTTCGTCCTGGATGATCTCGGCCCGGAATCCTGCGAATTGACCGTCGAAAACCGAAGTTTTCTTGAGAAGAACTCGCATACGGAGCGAAATCCTGCTACAATTTGCCGCATGTGGATTTCCTTGGCCGGAGCGCGGCGCGGGGCCGGTCCACGCGCCTGCTCGAACGCGCCGTATTCCGCGTTCCAGCGCCTGCATCGGCAGGACTGTGGCAGCGACACACCCACCCGAGCCCATTTCCACCAGACGATAGAATTGGAGGATAAGATGCCCGAAGGCCGCCCCATCGCCCGCCGTGACCTGATGCGCAACGGTGTCATGTCCGCGACCGCCCTTGTCGCCGCGCCAGCGGTTCTCACCGGGCTGGCACCGCGACCCGCCAGGGCGCGTATCGAGACGCCCGATCTCGGCCAGCCACCCTGGTATCGCTTCGCCATCGGAGATATCGAGGCCACGGTCATGTCGGATGGCCTCATGAACATCGGGTCAGCCACCGACCACTTCCCGCAAGCGGACCCGGATGCGCTGCAAGGTGTTTTGTCAGATGTATTTCTGCCCCTCGAACCGACGCTGCTGGAACAGAACGTTCTCATCCTGAACACCGGCGAGCGGCTGGTGCTGATCGATACCGGCACGGGCTGGGCCCCGGGTCCCGGCGATGAGCCTGACGCGTGGACGGCTCTGGGCTTCGATCCGGGTGACAGGCATGGCCAGCTGATGAGCAATCTGCGCGCTGCGGGCTTCGATCCGGCCGCCTTCACCGATATCCTGGTGACCCATCCCCACCCGGATCACTGTTTCGGCCTGACGGATGCCGATGGCGCGCCGAATTTCCCCAATGCTGCCGTGCATCTGTCGGAAGCGGATTTCGGGTTCTGGACCAGCGAAGAGGTCGTCGCAGTCGGGGGGTTCGTCGGGGTGATTGCCGAGGGCGCGCGGGGCAATCTGCTACCCCTGCGCGAGCGCATCAATTTTATCGAGGACGGGCAAGAGGTGCTGCCCGGAATCACCGCCATGGCCACGCCGGGGCATACGGTGGGCCACACCTCCTTCATCATCGCCTCAGGCGATGCGACCTGCATCGTGATCGGCGACGCGGCGCACCATGCAGCCGTGTCCTTCCGCCATCCAGACTGGGGGTTTTCCTTCGACACCGACCCCGAGGCCGGCGCACAGACCCGGCGGCGGGTGCTGGATATGCTGGCCACGGACCGGATGCGGGTGGCGGGCTATCACTTCCCCTTCCCCGGCATCGGCCATGTCAGCCGCAAGGGCGATGCCTTCCGCTACGTCCCGGAACCGATCCGCCACGGCTAGGGCAAGCGTCAACGGATCTGGCCACATTCGCCAAGACCATCGACCGCCAGCGCCGCGAGGTGGACGGGATGATCTCGGCCCGGAATCCGGGCGCGTGAGCCAACGGCGGTGCAAAACCTGAGGTCAGTTTGCATTTTTTCGGTGTTTCGGGCAAAATCGGTACCAGAAAAATAGAAGCGGCGTGCGTCAGTGGTCGCTCCTTTGGAGCGCCCACCCCGGTCGCGAACCACCCGTGCGGCGCTTCGCCGGGGTACAGCCGATGTCGCAGACACCAGCATTCGCGTTTGTCGGGCTTGTCCATGATCTCTCGGATGGACAGGCGCAGACGCGGGACCGCGACCTTCTGGAAGTTTTGCTCCAACGGCATGGCGCATTGAGCGTCGACTGGCGCAGGCAGGGTGCGCTTGCCGCCTTTGCCACCACACTTCCATCGCTGCGCTGTGCGCTTGAACTGGTGAACCTGCTCTCGGCGGGAAGCTCGGGTGCGCGGGTCGGTATCGATGTGCCGGTCGACATCAGCGACAGGGACACGGCCAAGGCCGTGGCGCAGGCGCTGGCGCAGAACGCGCGGGAAGGCGAGGTGCTGGTCTCGGCCACCGCGCGCGCCGCGGTCCGGCCCGCGCCGGGCATCGCACTGGACGCTCGCGGCCCGGTCGAGGTGCCGCCCGCGCCTTTCCCGGTCGCGGCCTTCCGCGCACGCTGGACCGAGGCCGCGGCGGCAGAGGCCAGCGGCTGCCTGCGTTTCGACGGATTCACGCTCGACCCGCAGCGGCGCACCCTGCACCGCGATGGCGCGGAGGTCCCGCTGGAGCCGCTGACCTTCGACCTGCTCGTCCTGCTGGCCAGCAACACCGATCGCGTTGTCCCGCGCGACGAGATCTTCGAGCACCTGTGGAGTGGGCGGATCGTTTCCGACACCGCGCTCAGCAGCCAGATCAAGGCGCTGCGGCAGGCGCTGGGGGACAGTGGCCGCGCCCAGCACAGCATCGCCACGGTGCACGGGCGCGGCTTTCGCTTCCTGCGCCCGGTCACGGCGCGGGAACCCGCTGCCCCGCACCGGCCCGTGCAGCCAGAGCCTACGCGCCCCCTGATCGCGGTACTTCCCTTTGACAACCTGTCGGGCGATGCCAGTGGCCGGGTCTTAGCCGACGGTATCGCCGAGGACATCCTCACCGCGCTCAGCAAGCACCGCTGGATCGAAGTCATCGCCCGCAACCCGGCCTTCGCCTTTCGCAACGCCACCGTCGGGCTGGACGAAGTCGCAGGCCAGCTTGGCGCCACCCATGTGGTCACCGGCAATCTGCGCAAGGCCGGTGACCGGGTGCGCATCCAGGCCGAGGCGGTGGAAAGCCGCACCATGCGGCGTATCTGGGCGGACAGCTTCGATCTGGACCTTGCGCAGATATTCGAGTTCCAGGACGAGATCTGCGGCACCATCGCGTCGCGGCTGGCGACCGACCTCGGCGTGTCCGAGCAGCAGAGGGCGCGCAACCTGCCGCGCGCCAATCGCGGTGCCTGGGAGCTCTATCACCTAGGCATGGCCGAATTCTATCGCTTCACCGCAGACGGCAACCGCCGTGCGCAGGACCTGCTGCGCATGGCCATTCGCGCGGACCCGGATTTTGCTGAACCCTACACGCGCCTTGCCTATGCGATCACGCTCGAGATGGTTTATTTCGAAGGGAGCGTGGGCGCGGCGCGGCTGGACGATGCGCTTGACCTTGCGCTGCAGGGACTGGCGCGTGACGACCGCGATCCGCACAGTCATTTCGTGCTGGGCCGGGTGCGGCTGGCGCGTCAGGAATACGATCTGGCCATCGACGCGCTGGAGCACGCGCTTGACCTCAACCCCTACCTCGCCCTGTCACATTGCGGGCTGGGAGATTCGCTCGCCTATGAGGGGCGCATCGATGAATCGATCCGGCACTTCCAGCGCGCCATCGACCTCAGCCCCCATGATCCATTCCGCTGGGCGTTCCATTCCTACCGCTCGCTCGCGCATCTTTTCGGCGACGACCCCAAGGCCGCCGCCAGCGCCGCCGCCCGTGCGGTGCAGGTGCCCAACGCCCATTATTCCGCCCATGCCAATCTGCTGGCCGCACTCGGCCATATCGGCGACCGCGCCCGGATCGCGCGCGCGCGCAGTTCGCTGCTGCGCGCGAAGCCCGGTTTCACCCTGGGCCTTGCCCGCAGCCGGCTATTCTACGTGAAACGCCGCAGCCAACTTGATCTCTACCTCGAAGGCCTGACCCGCGCCGGGATCGACTGAAACCCACCGCGCCAGCCGCGATCCCCGCGGATGACTGGTGACCTGCCCCCAGAACGCAGCTTCAGATCGACCAATTCGTGTTGAGCGTCGCCTCGGTGATGCAGATTGCGGGGTCCGCAACGATCTGGACAAGCGATTTGCCACCTTGGCTTGCGCGGGCGCTGCGCGCAGCGCGACGGCCAGATGTTTTTCGCGAAGGCGCGACCGGACTGGTCCGGGTTTCAGGTCGCCGCCACGAGTCGGTCTGCCGCGCATTCCGCCGTCATCTGGGACAGTCGCCGACCGGATTCATCAACGACACCCGCATGGATTTCGCTGCATTGCAGCTCCAGATGACCGATCTGAGCATCGAGGAAATCGGGCGATCGACCGGGATCCAGAACCCGAGCCATTTCTACCGGCTGTTTCGGAAGCGGCATGACGATACGCCGCGCAGGTTTCGCGAACGGCGCCGTCTTGATCCGGTGCAACCCTTGAAATTGGCCGAACTGGGGACTGACTTGCTGCACGGAACCGGACTTTTTCACCCGAAACTGCCGTGGCGATTCAGTGCAAAGCGGTGACAGTGAGAAAGAAAGCGGCAAACGGCAGAGAGCACTTGGGTCTGCATAGTGGCCAACGCGCCGGTCCAGATCGCGCCCCTGTCGCGCCAGCCTGCGAGGGGGAGGAGGTGATCCTGGCGGTCCTCTGCCAGGATGCGGTCGGCCTCGGCGTGGCCCAGTTCGCGCACCAGCAGCCGGCACGGGGGGGCTCGGTGATCATGCGGCGGGTCAGGCGCACCGCCCAGGGCTTCAGATACGGGTTGAGGCCGAGGGAGACCTGTCAGTGTCGCGCTGCGAAAGTCGTCCTGCGCAGGTGCGCTGTGGGCGCTCGCGCTGGTGATGTCGGATCAGGGGCGCCGGGCGACCATGTCGATCTCGACCAGCGCGCCGACGGCAAGGCCGCTTACCCCGACGCAGGTGCGTGCGGGCAGCTTTCCCTCTTTGAAGTAGCTCTTGTAGACAGCGTTCATCGGCGCATAGTCGCGCTCGAATTCCGTGATGTAGACGCGCGCCTGCACCACGTTCTCGAGCCCCAGCCCGAGCCCGTCCAGAACGAGGATCAGGTTGTCCATCACGCGGCGTGTCTGCGACGCGATGCCTTCGGGCAGAGGCCGCTCGGGTTCGCCGGGCCAGGTGGGCATCTGGCCTGTCAGGAAGACCCAGCCATCGACCTCGGAAGCATGCGAGAAGGTCGCAACCGGTTCCGGGGCGGCATCGACCATGTGGAAGTGTGGCAGGGGCATGGGGAGTCCTCATTCTGCGCCGCGCGCGCGGCAGAATGCCAGCAAGCCATCGCGCAGGGGCAGGGTCAATCCCATGGCGGCAGGTTCTTGCAGGCGCAGCTCCAGCGCAAGGGTCTGCACAGGGGCGCCCTTGGGAGCCATCATCTTTCGTGTCGGCATCACGCCCCGAACTCCACCACCGGCAGTGTTCCTTCGCTCGCCGACCTTTGCCTTCATCCCCAAGGGCAAGGGCGTGCTCCTGGTGCCGGTGCCGAAGAGGGAAAACCTCAATGGGCTGGCCAGCGGGGCGCGGGCCGAGCATTACCGTGATCGGTCGCACCGCGTCTGATGATCCGTGTCGATACCTCGGCCTGGATCGAATGGCTGACAGGCTCACCCACAGGAGAGCTGTGGCGGAACACTTGCCCGAGCAGGCAGACTGGCTGATTCCGACCATGGTGCAGTTCGAGTTGGCGAAATGGCAGAAGCGCGCGGCCGGCGAGGACAAGGCAGATGAGGTCATTGCCTTAACGCAAGTCTGCCAGGTTGTTCCGCTCGACACCGAGATCGCGCGGGTGATGGCGGAAGTGTGCGCCACTCACAAGCAGCCACGGCCGACGCCATTATCCTTGCGACCGCCCAGGCACACGCCGTGCCGCTTCTGACCTGCGGCGCGCATTTCGAAGGCATGCCGGACGTCACCTACATTCCCAAGACTACGGATTGAGCCCTTCGGGCGCCTTGTCCATCTGCTCTTTGGGATGCCGCGCGATCAAGGTCTCGATCACGGGCAGGAGTTCGGCCGCGGCGCGGGCGTCCACACCCAGCGCGTCGGCAATGGCCAGTGCGGCACTCATGTCACGGCCCAGCCACGCGTATACGGATCGCGACCGGGAGGAGCCCATCGGAGGGGGAAGAACGCTTTCAGGGTCAGTCGTGTGCCTTCTCCGCTGGTCATCCGTACGCCTTCAGAAAGTGCAGAGCCGTACCGTTTCGAACGCCGCCGTAGAGTCGATGGGTCGGGTCGGCCATCCCAGCAGAGCTCATTTTCGGTTTTCGGGGTGCTGCTGTGGCATGGCAAATAGGAGATGTGAGACACTGATCGGACTGAAGGAAGTGGCATCAGCCTGGCAACGGCCTTGGAGGCGCATGTTGCGCGGCATCGCGCAGCAGAATTGCCAAGACAGCACGACCGCTCCTGTGTCAGGCTTTGCACTCAGATCGAGACGCGCTCAAGAAGCATCTCGCGCGAAACGGCGCTGGCGCGCCGGTTCAGCACGACCTCGCCCCGGTTAAGCACGCAGAACTCGTCGGCCAGTCCGAAGGCAAAATCGAAGAACTGTTCAACAAGGATGATGGCGATCTCGCCTTCTTCGCGCAACAGTTCGATGACCTTGCCGATCTGCTTGATGATGTTGGGCTGGATACCTTCGGTGGGCTCGTCGAGCAGCAGCACCTTCGGCCGGGCAATCAGCGCACGGGCAATGGCCAGCTGCTGCTGCTGCCCGCCGGACAGGTCGCCGCCGCGCCGGTTTCTCATCTCCTGCAGCACGGGAAACAGGTCATAGATCCGGTCGGGGATGCTGTGGTCGGCCTTGGGCAGACAAGCAAAGCCGGTCTGCAGGTTTTCCGTCACCGTCAGCAGTGGAAAGATCTCGCGCCCCTGCGGCACATAGGCGATCCCCGCCTGCGCGGCCTGCGCCGCGCTCGGATGGTTCAGCACTTGCCCGCCCAGCGTGATGGTGCCACCCGAGTAAGGGTGACGGCCCGCGATCGCGCGCAGAAGCGAAGTCTTGCCCACCCCGTTCGTGCCCATCACGGCTGTCACCGCGCCGGGCCGGGCGGTCAGCGACACGCCCCACAGGATCTGCGAAGCGCCGTAGTGCAGGGTCAGATTGTCCACCTTCAACATGTCCTAGCGCCCCAGATAGACATCGATCACCTGCTGGTTTTTCGTGACGTGATCGAGCGAGCCTTCGGCCAGCACCGAGCCTTCGTGCAGGACAGTCACGCGGCACTCCAGCCGACGGATGAATTCCATGTCATGCTCGATCACCATGACCGCGCGGGTCCGGGCCGCGCGTCTCAACAGATCGGTGGTGTGTTCGCGCTCGGACGGGGTCATCCCGGCGGCAGGCTCATCGACCAGCAGCAGGCGCGGGTCCTGCGCCAGCAGCATGCCGATTTCCAGCCACTGCTTCTGCCCGTGGCTCAGATCGCCCGCGCGATGCGCCAGCCGGTCGCTCAGCCCGATCTCGGCGGCCAGTTCCAGTATCCGCGCCGCGTCGCGCTCGCTCGCACGCCACATCAGCACCGACATCGGCCCGCGCGCATTCTTCAGCGCCATGGCGAGGTTGTCGCGCACGCTCTGTTCCTCGAACACGGTGGGTTTCTGGAACTTCCGGCCAATGCCGATCTTGGCGATATCGCTTTCCGACAGTTTCAGCAGGTCGACCGAGTCCGCGCCCCAGATCACGCGTCCCTCATCGGGCCGCGTCTTGCCGGTCACGATATCCATGAAGGTCGTCTTGCCCGCGCCATTGGGGCCGATCACGGCGCGCAATTCGGGCTCGCCAATCGCGATGGACAGGTTGTTGATGGCGCGAAACCCGTCAAATGTGACCGACACGCCCGAGACTTCCAGAAGCATGGTCATGGCTTGCGCACCAGATAATCGAACAGGCCGCCGATCCCCTTGGGAAAGAACAGCGTGACCAGAACGAAGCCCAGCCCCAGCATGACCAGCCACCAGTCGGTCCAGATGATGCGGTAGAAGCCCAGATCGATGTTGGGCGCGCCGCCCCCGGTCAGCCAGCTGGACAGCAGCGACACCAGCGCCGCGCCGATCACCGCGCCATACAGCCGCCCGCGCCCGCCGATGGCGACCCAGACGGCAAGGTAGATCGAGGCGATGGGCGCGATCTCGGCGGGGTTGATGATGCCCGCCTGCGGGTAGTAGAGTGCCCCCGCGATGCCCGACACCACCGCGGTCAGGGTGAAGACGAAAAGCTTGTAGCCCTCGACGTTGTAGCCGAGGAAACGCACGCGGGCCTCGTTGTCGCGGATGGCGCGGATCACGCTGCCGAACTTGCCAGACACGACCCAGGCGAAGAGCAGATAGCCTGCCCCCAGCGCAAAGGCCGAGGCCCAGAAGAACCACACCGAAATGATCGCCTGCGGCACATGCAACGCGCCGGGGATGTTCTGCAACCCCGACAGCCCGTTGTTCCCGCGCAGGCCCGTGTCGTTCTGGAACAGGTAGAGCGAGAGCGCCAGCGTCATCGCCTGCGTGAGGATCGAGAGGTAAACACCCGTGACGCGCGAGCGAAACGCCAGCCAGCCAAAGATCAGCGCCAGCAGCCCCGGCACCAGCACGACCATCGCAAGCTGGAAGGGTAGCGAGCCCGCGAAGGTCCAGATCAGCGGCAGTTCGTTGGACCCGACCACGCTGAAAATCTGCGAGGCGACGGCCTCGGACACCTCGCGTTCGGTGGGCGGGATGGTGCCGCCGGCAAGGCTCTGACGGATCACGATTTCCGTCCGCGCATACATCAGCCACATGCCGATGGCATAGCCCCCCAACCCGAAAAACGCGAAATGGCCAAGCGACAGGATGCCGCAATAGCCCCAGACCACATCCATCGCGATGGCGATGAGGCACAGGCATAGCGTCATGCCGAGGATCTTCACCAGGTTGGTCGAAATCAGCCCGATCCCGAACCCTTCGGACAGCACCGTGACGCCCAGCGTGAACAGCCCCAGCAGCCCCACGAACCACAGCACCGACGGGTTGTCCTGCAACAGGCGGCGGCGCTTGGCGGGGGCTGCGGTAGGCGTGCGTGACATTTCCATGGCCTCAGTCCCCCGCGGCGCGGCCCTTCAGGGCGACGATACCCTTCGGCCGGAATTGAATGAACAGGATGATGAACAGCACCATGAAGGTTTGCGCGGCCAGCGTGTTGCCGGGGTTGAACCACTCGATCCCCTTCTGCAGCGCGCCGATCAGCCCCGCGCCCGCCAGCGTGCCGAAGACCGAGCCGACGCCCCCCACGACCACGGTCATGAAGCTCTGCACGATGTAATTCGCGCCCATTTCGGAGGTGACCTGCGCCACCAGTCCGATGGAGACGCCCGCCACCCCGGCGATGCCGGAGCCGAGGCCGAAGGTCAGCATGTTGATCCGGTCGGGGTTGATCCCCATGCTGGCGGCCATGCCGGGGTTTTGCGTCACGGCGCGCACCTCCAACCCCAGCCTTGTGCGGTTGAGAATGAAGAGCAGCGCCAGCAGAAAGGCGATGGCCATGACGATGATTGCCACCCGGATGGTCGAGATCGAGGCCACATCGTTGAACGCCATCGATCCGGCCAGCCAGTCCGGTGCGGTCAGCGGGCGGGCCTGCGTGCCGAAGATGTTCTTGGCCAGTTGCTGCAGCGCGATGGAGATGCCGAAGGTCGCAAGCAGCGTTTCCAGCGGGCGCGTGTAAAGGTGCCGGATCACCGTGCGCTCCAGCGCCACCCCGGCAGCGAAGGTCACCAGAAAGGCCATCGGCAAGGCAACGATCAGCGAGGTGGTGTAGTTGGGGATCATGGTCTGGACGACATAGCCGGTATAGGCGCCCATCATGATGAACTCGCCATGTGCCATGTTGATGACCCGCATCACGCCAAAGGTGATCGCAAGGCCAATGGCGGCCAGAAAGAATATCGAGGCCAGCGACAGCGCGTCGAGCGAGATGTTGACGAATTGCCACACCCCGATCCTGGTGCGCGTGCTGTCGAGCGCTTCGCGCGCGGCGCGCGTCACATCCGCGTCCGGTTCCAGATAGGCGTCGAAGAACACATATTCCGCGACGGCGGCATCCATCTCGGCCTGGGTCGGCAGTGGCGGGACGATGCCGTCGTCCTGAAGCAGGCGATAGGCCTCGCGCCGCGCCTCTTCGGTGTCCAGCCGGTGAACGGGAATGCCCGCGACCGCCCCGTCGCTGACATTGGCGCGCAGCGCGTCGCGGATGGCGTTGCGGCCGGGGCGCGGGGGCACCAGACCGGCGTCGGCCAGCCGCGCATAGGCGTCGATCAGGTCCAGATCCTCGCCGGGGGTGCGGATGCGCGCGACATTCGTGCCCTCGGGGATCTCCGGGGCGACTTGCGACTCGGTGTTCAGGATCTGGTTGAGCGCCCGTCGCGCCTCGGTCGTGATGTCGCCCGAAAGCCCGTCGATGGCTGCGACGCGGGTCGCGCTGTCGCTGGCAAAGCGCGCGTTCAGCAGGTCGAGCACGCGGGCCATCCGGGTGGCCACGGCGCCATCCTCTTCTTCCGCAAGCGCAGACTCCAGCACCGGGATGTGGTCCGCTTCGGGGCTGCGGGCGATGGTGCGCACGGCGGCCAGCCGGCGAGCGCGGTCCGGGGCCAGCAGCTCGAACGTGACCAGCGCGCCTTCAATCTCGCGCCGCACCCCGGCATTGACGCGAATCTGGTTGACCTCGCGGGTGGTGACCTCGGCCACATCCTCGCCGGTGTCCAGGTCGATCAGCGTCAGGGCGCGGTCCTCGCCCTCGCGGGCATAGAAGAACAGCCCGTCCTCGGGGCGTTCATAGACCTCGCGCGCGGCCCAGCGGGTCAGGAAATCGGCCGTGCCCGGCGCGTCGGTCTCTTGCAGCACATCAAGTACGCCGCCCACCTGCGCGCGCGAGGGGCTGGCCACCTGTTCCTGCACGGTCTGCAGCACATCCTGCAGGGGCGTGTCGGTTTGCGCGGCAAGCGGCGTCGGAGGCCACAGGATGATCAGGCACAGCGCAAGGGTCGCGATCAGGGCGGGGCGCGGCATGGCATATCTCTCGGGAAGTGGGGGGGCAGGGGGCGCCTTGGCCCCCTGCCCAGGCAGTGCTCAGTAGTTCGAGGTCAGCTGCACGCAGGTCTCGGTCGCGGTGTCATACATTCCGCATTCGAGCGCCTGCCAGTCGCTGGTCAGGTTGGCACTTTCCGGGAGGAAGGGCGACCAGGCCCCACCCGCGACTTCCTCGGTCTGGCTGATGATGTCGAACTGGCCATCGGCGCGGATCTCGCCGATCAGCACGGGTTTCGAGAGGTGATGATTGGGGTTCATCACCGCCATGCCGCCGGTCAGGTTGGGGAATTCCTGGCCCCACATCGCCTCGCGCACGGCGTCGACATCGGTTGTGCCGGCCTCCTCGACCGCGTTTACCCACATGTTGAAGCCGATGTAATGCGCCTCCATCGGGTCGTTGGTCACGCGGCTTTCATCGCCGATGAAGTCATGCCATGCGGCGATGAATTCGTCATTGGCCTCGGTATCGGCGGACATGAAGTAGTTCCACGCCGCCAGATGGCCGACCAGACGCGAGGTATCGAGGCCCGAAAGCTCTTCCTCACCCACCGAGAAGGCCACCACCGGCAGGTCGAAACTGTCGATGCCCTGGGCGGCGAGTTCGGTGTAGAAGCCCACATTCGCATCGCCATTGATGGTGGAAATTACGCCCACCTGCTTGCCGCCCGCGCCCATCGCCACGACGTCGGACACGATGGTGGACCAGTCGGAATGGCCAAAGGGTGTGTAGTTGACGAAGATATCCTCGGGGTCGATGCCGGCGTCGATCAGATAGGCCTCGAGAATCGCATTCGTGGTGCGCGGATAGACGTAGTCGGTGCCCAGCAGCGCGAAGCTTTCGACGCCCAGTTCCTCCAGGAAGTAATCCACCGCCGGGATCGCCTGCTGGTTGGGCGCGGCGCCGGTGTAGAACACGTTGCGCGAGCTTTCCTGGCCTTCATACTGAACCGGGTAGAACATCAGGCCGTTGAGCTCTTCCAGCACCGGCAAAACCGCCTTGCGCGCCACCGAGGTCCAGGCGCCGAAGATCACGTCGACCTCGTCCACGGTGATCAACTGTCGCGTCAGTTCCGCAAACAGCGGCCAGTCCGAGGCAGGGTCCACAACCACCGCTTCCAGTTCGCAGCCCAGCAGGCCGCCGGCATCGTTCTGCTGTTCGACCAGCATGAGCATCACGTCGCGCAGCGTCGTTTCCGAAATCGCCATGCTGCCTGACAGTGAATGAAGCACCCCGACCTTGATCGTGCAATCTGCGAAGGCGGGCCCTGCGGTCAGCACAGCCACCGCGGCCGCAGAGGCGAGAAGTCTGGTTTTCGTCATGTGTTTTTCTCCTGTGATGAAACGGCATGCGGCGGGGGAGCTCGCCAGAGAAGTACCGAAGTGTTCCGAAGTCCCCTTCGACATCGGTTCAGACAAGTTGATGCCTATGGTCCGCTCATGCGTTGGAACGGTGCCCCGGGCATGTTTGTGGGTTCTGTTCAAACCACCGCGATCATCACGCCGACGTGCGTGAGGTGAAGCGCGCACCGAGTTTTCGCCGGTCCAAGGCGCCGGTGTTGCGATGGGTTGATATCTATCGGTGCGATTTCGGGGGAAGTGCACAAATTTTCCGCGGGGGTTTAACCATGCCGCGATGGTTCGGGCGGGGCCCGCTACTCTTTCTTATGAAGGAGAGCGCGCGCTGAATCCCGGCGCTACTTTCGGCTCAGCATGATGTCGCATGATCTGCCACGGTGTTGATGCAACGGCGGCTCCTGTCTTCAGGTTCGCCGGAACGTGCAGGAACCTGCTGGGCGCCGCGGCAAGCCTCCCTCAGCCGGGAGGAGGTGGTCGGCAAGAGTGCTGACAGCTTTGAATTCAGCCGTCACATACATGCCTTTCTTGCGATTGCCCGAGGTCACGGGGCGAGGCGTGGTCACCGTGATGCCAGCCTTGTCGCAGGCAACGGTCTCGACGCCGCTGTAATTGTCCCTTTCAGCCAGGGCATGCAGCGTGTCGCGCCCAAGCGCCTCCTTGGCCGCAAGCGCCATCGGGCTGAGCCGGTCACGGTCGAAGCCCTTGTTGGTCACATCATGCGTGACGATGATGTGGGTCTCGGTGTCCACGGCGCATTGCGCATTGTCGCCCACGAGCCCACTGTTGCGCGCGCTGGTGGCCATGGCTCGCGCATCGGAGCCGGTCAGGGATATCTGGCCATCCGGCGCATCGGCAAGGGCCTTGTCCATCGCTTTCAGTTTCGCGATTTCCTGCTTGAGCCGCCCGTATCGCTGCGCCAGATGCGCGACCTTCTCGGCCCGCGCTTCGCCTGTTTCCTGCCGGTCAATGCGCACCATCTCGGTGATGTAGCGGTCAACATCGGCCTCCAGATGCGCAAGGCGGCTGGTGATCTTGCCTTTGGTGAAACTCTTGTCACGGTTGTTGACCGCCTTGAACTTGCTCCCGTCGATGGCCACGCAGTCGCCCTTCAGCGCGCCGATGCGGCGGCACAGCTCCACGAATTGTGCGCAGGTCCTGCGGATAGCGGCCCCGTTATCGCGCCGGAATTCCGCGATCGTCTTGTGGTCCGGCACCAACCGCCCGAGCAGCCACATCACCTCGACATTA
>LFIK01000436.1_pt1 | contig 31339 bp, 28 predicted proteins | sample 643401 | NCBI WGS metagenome assembly LFIK01 (sample SAMN03777447, study PRJNA286221) | soda lake metagenome | biome: soda lake; feature: Kulunda steppe; material: water; isolation source: sample T5-Br brine of Lake Tanatar-5 | place: Russia: Kulunda steppe | collected 2010-07
ACGTTTCTCTGATCAATTATCCCGCAGACGAACTTGACGAAGATATAGAAAATGCCCAACGTCATAGTATCTGACACAAGCTGCTTAATTCTATTCTACAAAATCGGAGAGCTTGATCTTCTTAAAAAGCTTTTCGGCAAGTTACATATCACAAATATCGTTTTAAAAGAGTTCAATCAACCGGTTCCGGATTGGATTGAAGTTGTAGAACTGAAAACAGATGTGCATAAAGGATTATCCGGCTACCTGGATGCGGGTGAAGCAACAAGCATTGCATTAGCCTCTGAATATGAAGATTCACTCTTAATCATAGATGAAATCAAAGGGAGAAAAGCAGCGAAAGAAATGGGTATCCTGGTAACCGGATCTCTTGGTGTGTTAACTACAGCAAAAAACAAAGGCCACCTGAAAGCAGTTAAACCAATCATTGATAAAATCCAGAAAACAAACTTTCGGATTTCGAAAGAGTTGATTGAACGGGTACTTGACAAGGTAAACGAGTCCTGAACAAGACCGTTCGCAGCCATAACCAGCTGCTCAAACGGACGGGTTCTGGATTTCGGGCTTTGGAAAGATTCTTGCCCCGCCAGTTAGCCACCAAACCGTTATATGATCACAAGAAATCTCCTCTTGAGGAACGGCAAGCCCGTCCCGAATAAAAAACTCTTCACTGATTCGATTTAATAACGCATTGCTTCGCTACTCATTTTCTGATCTCTATGATCCTTCTCCTCGGCCGGTGCAATTTTAAACAGCCAGAATATCCCGGATATGACCAGCAGCCCGGAAAAGAGGGCCATCGTCTCCCTGAGCGAGAGAATATCAAACTCCAGTATAAGTGCGGCAACCGTTACCGATACAGACTGTGCCAGCGTAAACAGCAGCCACTCCAAACTAAACACGCGCCCCCTGTATTGATCCGGTGCCCGCCTCTGCACAAGAACCGTACTCATCACCCAGTTCGAGCCCGATGCCATATGAGCCAGCATCACAAACAGCCCCATCCAGAACAGAAGTTCGGAATAGCTTACAAAAGCGTACATCAATCCGGCTATAATCATGAAAAACCCCATACCTTTAACCCAGGTGCTTTCGCTTTTCAGAACTCTTCTGCCCACAACCGGGCCAATTCCGGTTCCGACTCCTCTTGCTGCATAAAGAATTCCAAGGCCGATACTGCCCATCATTAAAACATCTTCTGCTACAATAATCAGCATGTAGACCAGAGCACCCACACACATCGTAAACGTGCCTTTTGCAAGGGTTGGTCTCAATACATTTTTATTGGTTCGCAAATACTTGATGCCGTCCTGTATTCCATGAAGAGGGTTTCTGGTGCGGTGTTTCTCCTCGGCAGACATCATCTTCTGCGGAATATCTGCCTTGTAAATAAACCAGGATGAAAAGATGTAGGTAAGGCCGTTAATCACGAATACCAGATCTGTTCCCAGCCACTCGGTTGCAAAACCGCCTATTGCCATTCCCGATGTAAAAATAATGCTCCAGGATGCGGCGGAGAGAATATTGGCATTCACCAGTTCAGCGGGTGAGGTAACGTTAGGAATGGAAGAGGTTTTAGCCGGCTCAAAAACAGCTGAAAAAGCCATCTGAATGGCGATCAACAGGTAAGCAAGCCAGAGAAGTGACTCTGACGTGATTAAGATAAAGCCCAATACAATAATGCCCCGAATAATATCGCACCAGATCATCAGCTGCCGGCGGTTAAAGCGGTCAGTGATATATCCCGCAATTGGAGAAAAAGAGGCCAGACTGAGCATTTTCACCACGATAATCAGACCCAGCAGAAGCTCCGAGCCGCTATATCGCTGAATAATGGCATAGACTGCCAGAATACCGAACCAGTCTCCAAAATTGGATATAATCTGAGCAAGCCACAGCCGTCTGTAGTTATGATTCTGAGTTACTAAATCCAGATATGGCTTTAACTTACTTTTCAATAGAAGCTACTTTACACCTGTGCTTCCAAATCCGCCTTCTCCGCGATTGGTTTCAGGAAGGGTTTCAGATTCTTCGATTTGCGGTTGATAAACAGGAGCTATCACCATCTGCGCGATTCGGTCGCCATGTGTGATAACGTACGGTTGATCTCCGTGATTAATGGCCAGAACTTTTACTTCTCCCCTGTAATCAGAATCGATGGTGCCGGGTGAATTCAGCATGGTGATACCGTTTTTGTAGGCCAATCCGCTACGCGGCCTGATCTGTGCTTCATAACCCTCGGGAAGAGCCATCTGCAGCCCTGTTGGTATCAGATCCCTTTCACCCGGCTTCAATGTTATGGGATCACCCAAAGCAGCACGGATATCCATACCGGCTGCTTCATCACTCTCGTAAGCGGGTAAGGGTAAACCTTTAGCATGATCCAGCTTTTTAAAATAGATCTTAATTCTGTTCCCTGCGCTCATAGTTGATTAATCGAACTTTTACGTTTCCAAATATTACACGTACATGGGCTTCTACCGGCACGCGAAGATCATCCGTAGAGAACCACGATTTAAAGTTGCCGTTGAACCCAAATGGCCCGTCTACATCTGCAGTACCTTCACTTCGATAGGTCTCTATCGGTTCATCAAAAGCATCATACTCTCGCATTTCAGTTTTGGCTACGCTCTTCGCGGTTACCAATCCCATCTCCCCTTCTATGTATGCTGGCAGACTGTAGGGCTCTTCAAGCCCTGCAAACATCCTGGAGTAGTAAAAGATGATATCTCCGCCACTTGCCGGTTCTTCCAGTGCAAGTGTATCGGTGGGTTCGCCGTGCTCAAAAAATCTGACTTCTTCAGCCTCCCTGTCAAAAATAATCCGGGCACTGTCGTACTCTTCATCGTGAACATCGTCTCGCCAAAATATGTGACTGTAGGGCCACTTCTCGTTGAACTGAAAAATGTTTTCGTAGTTCACGATGCGTGTTCCCATAAATGGCAGCCGGCTGTTAGAGCGCATGGTTGTTCTGAGATGATATGCTTTCTCCCCGGCGTATGTGGTATCCGGCAAAAGCTCAACATCTACCCATCCGAGTGTAAAAAATCCGTACCTCACCTCATATTCAAAGACTTCCCTCACCTCAAGCATCTCCTCCATCGATGGAGTATGCTCACGGTCTCTGTCGAACGTGAAGTTGGATTGAGCGACTAAAATGGGTGCAGAAAACAGGAATAGAAAACTACTCAATAAAAGCTTCAAACGCGTCCTCATCATATCCTACTAAAATTGCTTCTCCTTCAACCAGTACCGGGCGCTTTATCATCACCTGGTGTTCTAAAAGCTGTTCAAACAGCTCTTTATCGCTCAAATCCTTATCCTTCAGGCCAAGCTGCCGCCACTTCATACCGCGTCGGTTTATCAATACGTCCAGGCCGATTTGATTCACAAATGACTGTAGCTCATCTCTCGTTAGCGGCTCTTTTTTCAGATCGATAAATTCATACTCAACCTCATTATCATCCAGCCACTTGAATGTATCTCGCACTTTGTTACAGTTTTTAATCCCGTAAACTTGTATCATTACTGTACCTCTTTATTTTGGTTTCTATTTATCAAAAAATACAACATTTTTACGACGTTTTCGTCACTCTACAAGAAAGAACTGAATCCATTGATTCTCCATTTCATCTAAATCGGCTATTGTGATTTTTTACGAAAAACTTATTCTACCCGCTGCACTTCTGTTCATCTTTTTGATTGCCGGCTGCAATCAAAGCAGCGATCAGAGAGACTTTGAAAGAGCAGCATTCAGCCTGCCCGAAGGAATTACCGAAACCAGCAGTAACGGCACCGTGATTAACAGTGATCCGGACGACTGGCGAATTGCCCCATTCTTTCAGGGGTTGGTAGAAATTGACCCGGCCTACCCAAATCCCGTTTTATCTTCGGAGCAAGTATCACTGGATGTTGTGGTTACCGGTGTTGAGTCTGTTTCCGGGTTACGGGTTTATGCCTATTACGGTGATAATAATATCCGACCCGTTTTTGAGGATTTACGAAGGCCCATCCCTCCGGGATTGACGTCACTGCCGCTTTCCCCACTGGATATCGCACAATTCAGAGAAAATCCACAGGGCACATATCGCATTATTTTAGTTGATGCAAACGAAAACGTTATAACGTACGGCGACGTCCGAGTGGAATAGTCTTAAATCTGTATTGTCATTAAGGGAGTCAGCCTCTATCTTCACATTCTATGCCGAAGGAAAAATTAACACTATCCGAAAAATCAATTCTCAGGGAGCTTATTTTCCCTGAACCCTTTTCTCATATTCAGAGTGAAACCGGGCTCAGCTACGGTGCCATTCGCGATGACTTAATTAAATTGATCAATCACGGATATATCGAAGTTTTTGACTCCGCGTCCCTTCGATCCGTATCCCCGTTTTACGATTCGGATAACATTCAGCAGTTCAGCTTTAAGGCCACCAAATCAGGACTAAAAAGTATACAGAGCCATGCAATTTGAATCTACCGTAGACGACCAATCCTTTGAGGTTGAAATCAATGACGACAACCAAACAGCTACCGTTAATGGCAAAGAGTTGCCATACCAGCTGATTTCCCAATCCAATGGCCGGGTACTGTTTCGGTCCGGAACTAAATTGCATATTATTGATAACATAGAAGTAGATAAACAGAACATCTCTTTTTCCATTGATGGCAAGTTTGTGACAACCGTTGTTAAGGATGAACAGGAATTGCTTCTTGAACGGCTCGGTTTCTCTACAGATGAACTGGCTTCAGCGGGTCTGCTTGAAGCTCCTATGCCCGGAAAAATTCTGGAACTGCTGGTTGCAGAGGGTGATGAAGTTGAAGAGGGTCAGCCTGTTGCCATTCTGGAAGCCATGAAAATGGAAAATGAGTTGAAAGCACCGGCTGCAGGAAAAGTAGCATCCATTGCCGTATCGAACAGCGATAATGTAGAAAAAAATCAAACTATTTTAGAGATCGAACCCCGTGGATAAATTTGTTATTAAAGGCCCTACCCCGTTAAAAGGTGAAATTGCAATCAGCGGTTCAAAAAATGCGGCACTCCCCCTTATGGCTGCATCCATACTTGGCGAAGGCCCGTCTACGCTGAGCCTTATACCTAAACTGCGCGACATCTATACCTTCAATAATGTGATTCGCGTAACAGGAACAAAAGTCGAATTTATTGAGGATGAGAATCAACTGGTTATCGACCCTACTCATCTCAGTCACACCGAGGCACCTTACGATCTGGTGAGAAAAATGAGAGCTTCTTTCTATATGCTTGGCGCACTGGTTGGCCGCATGGGTAGAGCCCGTGTTTCGCTACCCGGAGGATGTGCGTGGGGCCCCCGTCCTGTTGATCTCCACCTTAAAGGGATGGAAGCGATGGGAATTAACATCGAGCTGGAAGAAGGATATGTAGTTGCTTCAATTGAAGGTGATGATGTTGAAGGCGGTGAATTTACACTCGATCCCAGCAGCGTGGGAGCAACAATTAATCTGGTTCTTGCAGCAGTAAAACGAGCTAAAAAGTTTACCATCAAAAATGCAGCGAAAGAACCTGATGTAGTTCTGCTTTGTAACATGCTGGTAAAAATGGGCGCCAATATAGAAGGAATTGGCACCGATACACTTACTATCCGTAAAACCGATCAGCTAACAGGAGTGGAGATCTCTAACGACCCGGACAGAATTGAGACCGGTACGTACATGATAGCCGCTGCTATGCATCCGGATTCGGATCTGACGCTAACCGGCTGCAAACCGGAAGACCTCGGCACATTTCCCGAGCACTTTAAAAAGCTTGGCGTCGATTTAACGATAGACGGTTCAACCATTCGAATTAAATCGAACCGAACTCTCAACCCGGTTTCTGTTGAGACGCAGATCTATCCCGGTTTTCCGACCGACCTCCAGGCTCAATGGGCCACGCTCATGACTCAAGCTGATGGCGAATCGAAAGTAACCGATTCCATCTATTTTGACAGATTCAGTTATGTACCAGAACTGAACAGGCTTGGAGCAAAACTGAAAGTTGAAAAAAACAGCGTATCCATCCAAGGTAAAACAAAACTAAGCGGAGCTTCCGTAATGAGTACCGATCTCAGAGCCAGTGTAAGTCTTGTTATGGCCGGTATGGCAGCCGAAGGTACAACTGAAGTTCTGCGTGTATACCATCTCGACAGAGGATATGAAAACCTCGAAGAGAAGCTCAATTCAGTTGGTGCATCCATCAATAGAGTGGATGAATAGTAAAACTTTGTGATTCTTTCTACAGAAATCATTCAATATTTAATTATTAGCCAACTTTCTGCTATATTTAAACATTGGACTAGTTCGATTACAAATCTACGAACTCGATACTTTATTTAATTGATTTTTAGAGCTTTACGACATATTACCCCTTATTTGATTTTTCGCCTCAATGCGGTCTGCCGCTTTGTTGCGTGCTCAGATTATGGATTTAACGGGCAAAATAGTTCGCCCACACCTATTTCTAACAAGAATTCTAACAGTTTAGCAACTCGCTCTGCTTTATCTCGTGCAAGTGACCATCTGGAAAATAGTGTACTGTTTTTGAGGACCCACCAGATCTTTTTGATTGTGAAGTGTAAGCTTAGCGAATTGCTGATGAAATTTTACCGCTTACATGAAGAACCAGATCATTATACACTCATCGGGGAAACAAACCCGTGTTGCACTGCTGGAAAACAAAGAACTGGCACAACTTTTTATAGAATCTGAAGAGAACCAACGCACCGTTGGCGATATCTACCTCGCCCGCGTTCATAAAGTAATGAGTGGTATCCGTGCCGCGTTTATTGATGTGGGCATGGAGAAAGACGCTTTCCTCCACTTTTCTGATGCCGGTGATCACCTCGGTGACTACCTCAAGATGATGAACGGCCCTAAGAGTATCTCTAAGGATGCCGATAAGCAGCTTCAGAAATTTGATAAGCTGTCGAACAATGACAAGCAGATTCTGGCCGGAAAACTTTTACAGAACAATCAGAGAATTCTGGTTCAAATTGTAAAAGAACCGATCGGCTCAAAAGGTCCGCGTGTATCTACGGATATTACCATTGCCGGACGCTTTCTGGTGTTGATTCCGATGGGCAATTACATTGCCATCTCTAAGAAAATTAACAACGGCCGTGAGCGACGAAGGCTCAAGAAGATAGCCGGTGATATGCTGCCGGACGGATTTGGAGTTATTATCCGAACGGTTGCTCAAAACCAGGATAAAGAAGCACTTGAAGATGATATGCGCACCGTTCTGAAGAAGTGGGAGCGTATTCTCAACAAACTGGAAAATGCGAAACCGCCTACACTGCTATACAAAGATCTCGACATCACAGAAAGTTTGATTCGTGACCTTTTTGCCAAGCAGTATGATCGTGTGCTTATTGATGACTATCAGCTCTACAAGTCGATCAAAAGCTATGTATCACAAATTGCCCCGAAGATGTTGCCAAGTGTGCAGCTCTACAAAGGGAAGGATCATATTTTTGATCACGTAAATATTGCTCACGATGTAAACTCTATCTTTAGTCCGCGGGTACGCATGCCGTCCGGCGGGTATCTCATTTTTGAGCAAACAGAAGCGATGTATGTTGTAGATGTGAACTCGGGACCATACGCAGCAAAAGAGAAACAGGAAGACAACTCACTGAAGACAAACCTGGAAGCTGCTCGGGAGATTGCCAAACAGCTGCGATTGCGCGATATCGGCGGGATTATTGTTGTAGACTTCATCGATCTGCGGGATGACAAAAACCGCAAGAAGATCTACGATGAACTGAAAAAAGAGTTTAAGAAAGATCGAGCCAAGACCAATGTAATTGGTATGAGTGACTTTGGCCTGATACAAATTACCCGTCAGCGAATTCGCCCGAGCGTGGTTAATTCCGTATCAAAAGTCTGCCCTACATGCGGCGGATCGGGATCTGTTGTCAGCCAGGATACCATTGTAACAGACATTGAGAGCTGGATCAGTAAATTTAAGTACAGCACAGAGTTCCGGGCAGTAGATATTTACATCAATCCTTACCTGAGATCTTACCTGACGCGCGGTCTGTTTAGTCTGCGGTTCAAATGGATGATGAAATACAGGTTAAAAATTTCGTTTGTACCGGATGAGACCATATCCCTGAATGAGTTTAAAGCCACACTTTCAGGATCTGATCTGGAAATTACAGACGTAGTTCTTCAGGGAGACTCCCTTGATAAAATTCTTGCAGCACATGAGGTGCAATCGCGGGAAATTGAGACAGAAAACAGGGTTTCCCGCCAGGTGGATTACTACTCCAAGGATGATAAGAATGGCGGAAAAAAACGCCCAAGTCGTCCTAAAAGACCGGCACCACAGAACAACTAGCAGAACTGCAATAACATCAAATTTCGAGAGTTTTTATGACTAATCTGAACAATTTGCACGCCACCACTGTGCTTGGCATTATCCACACCGGTAAGGTTGCATTAGGTGCAGATGGACAGGCAACACTGGATAAAACCGTAATGAAATCTACGGTAAAGAAAGTACGTGAACTTCAAAAAGGAACGATTTTAGCAGGATTTGCAGGGTCAACCGCAGATGCATTTACCCTATTTGAAAAGTTTGAAGAAAAACTGAACAGCTACAACGGGAACCTTCAGCGAGCCGCGGTTGAAATGGCCAAAGAGTGGAGAAAAGATAAATTTCTCCAAAAACTTGAAGCACTCCTTGTAGTTATTGATAAAGACACACCCCTGCTCATTTCCGGTCAGGGAGACGTAATTGAACCGGACGATAAGATCCTGGCAATTGGCAGTGGCGGTTCGTTCGCTCTGGCAGCAGCCCGGGCTTTGAAAGAGAACGCGCCGGAACTATCAGCCAAAGAGATTGTTGAAAAGTCGTTGCACATTGCAGCTGATATCTGCATCTATACGAATCATAATTTGACCATTTTAGAAATTGACGAGTAGTACCATGAAGTTAATTGAACAACAAAATTTAACCCCCCGCCAAATTGTTGCCGAGCTTGATAAATATATCATCGGCCAGCAAAAGGCAAAACGATCTGTCTCTATAGCTCTGCGAAACCGCTGGAGAAGATTGAAGTCGGATCCCGAAATCCGGGATGAAATTATTCCGAATAACATTCTGATGATCGGCCCTACCGGCGTCGGTAAAACGGAAATTGCGCGCCGATTAGCCAAACTGGCCGGTGCTCCATTTATCAAAGTGGAAGCCTCGAAATTCACTGAGGTCGGCTATGTGGGACGCGATGTGGAATCGATGATTCGAGACCTTACCGATATTGCCATCAACATGGTTAAAATGGAGATGCAGGAGCGGGTTAAAGGAAGAGCCGCGGAAATTGTTGAAGAGAAGATACTCGACATACTTATTCCACCTGTTCGAAAAAATAAATCTTCATCTTCCACTTCTACCACCACTTCTAAATCAGGAGAAGTAGGTTTCAATCCCGATAAAGCCTCCGACGCTGAACTTAACGAACGTACTCGTGAGCGCTTCAGAGATAAACTTAAAAACGGTGATCTCGAAGATCGTGAAATTGAAATTGAGGTAGCCTCGTCCAAAACTCCAATGATGCAGGTTTTTGGCCCGCAGGGTATGGAAGAGATGGGTATGAATCTACAGGACATGCTTGGCAACCTGAGTGGTGGACGTAAAAAAACCAAGCGTACACTGCCTATCAGCGAAGCACGTGAAATTATGCTTGATCAGGAAGCGGAAAAACTGATCGACCATGAAGCTGCCGTACAGGAAGCTCTGGAAAGAGTCCAGAATCAGGGAATTGTCTTTATCGATGAGATAGACAAAGTTGCCAGTGATTCATCTTCAAGCAGCAAAGGAAGCGGAGAAGTGAGCAGACAGGGTGTTCAGCGCGATCTTCTTCCCATTGTTGAAGGCAGTACCGTAAATACCAAGCACGGTATCGTTAAAACCGACCACATTCTTTTTGTAGGCTCCGGAGCTTTTCACGTATCCAAGCCGTCAGATTTGATACCAGAACTTCAGGGACGATTCCCAATCCGAGTAGAACTCAATTCACTGACGGAAGAGGATTTCTTTAATATTCTAACTCAGCCCAAAAATGCGTTGACAAAACAGTATCAGGCCATGCTCCAGTCGGAAGGAGTTAAGGTTGAGTTTACTGAAGACGCCATACGTGAAATTGCGAAAATAGCCGCAGAGGTTAATCAGCAGGTTGAAAATATCGGTGCACGACGATTGCACACTATATTGTCATCTCTTCTCGAGGAACTTCTGTTTGCCGTGCCGGATGACATTCAGTCGGGCGAAATTGATATCGACCGGGAATATGTACAGAAACAGCTATCCGGTTTGGCAAAAGACAAAGACCTGAGTCATTATATCTTGTAAAATTACATGTAAAACCTAAATTAAAAGAAACGTTTTTGTACATAATACGTTGAAATAAGGGTAGTATCTCTAATGACGGATGATTATACTCTTTTGGTTAACACTCCGTTACACTCTAAAAACAGGAACTAAATACCAATGTCTGTGAAGAAGTTTCTCGCTCCTCAACTCGCCCTTTTATTGATTCTGTCCGCTGTATGGCTTGCCGGTGTTGATAAAGTAGTTGTAACCAATGATATACATCAGGAAAATCTGCATAAATATTTACAGGTGCAGCGAAGGGTACTGGATAACTATTTTGGCAACACCTCGATAGACTATCTGTACGAACGCAGTATCGCCGGGTTAGTAAATGGGATGCAAGACAGTACCTTAGATATTTCCGGTACACCCATAGATACTACTCAGTTCAAAAACATTCAAAACCTCAGAGATTCTTACAACAGCTTTGAGGAAGCATACCTATATGTAGCTAATAACTATCCGGATAAGGACATGAGTAAGCTTACGGAGTCTTCAATCCGGTCTATGCTTAAAACGCTGGATCCCCACTCCGTCTATATCGAACGTGATGACAGTGAAAGAATTCAGGAAGAGTTTGCAGGTAAGTTTCAGGGTATTGGCATTCAGTTTAATATCATACAGGACACAATTACTGTAATTACTCCAATCTCCGGCGGCCCCAGTGACCAACTCGGGATTATGTCAGGAGATCGAATCATCTCAATTAATGACACCAGCGCTGTTGGCTACAACAATGAAGATGTGATGCGCCGGTTAAGGGGTGAAAAAGGTACAAAAGTAGATATTGAAGTCCTCAGGCCAAGAAATCCTAACCCGATTAACTTTACGATTGAACGGGACGATATTCCCCTCACAACAATCGATACAGAGTATATGGTTGATGATCAGACCGGATATGTTAAAATCAACCGGTTTGCAGCCACTACCCATGAAGAGTTTCTAAGCTCTATTAACAAACTCCGTGAACAGGGAATGGATCGCTTTATCCTGGATTTGAGAAATAATCCCGGCGGATATTTGAGCCAGGCAATTGCTATTTCGGAGGAGTTTTTCCCACGTAATACAAAACTGGTTTCAACAGACAGCAAGCACACCCGATTTAATCAGGAGGTGTTCTCAAGCCGAAATGGCGTTTTAATGGACATCCCTGTGATTGTATTGGTGAATGAAGGTTCGGCCTCAGCAAGTGAAATTGTCAGCGGCGCTATTCAGGATCATGATCGTGGATTGGTTGTCGGTCGCCGTACATTTGGAAAAGGTCTGGTACAGCAGCAATATGAACTGATTGACGGCAGTAACATCCGTGTTACAATCTCAAGATATCTTACACCTTCAGGCCGTTTGATTCAAAAGCCGTTTGACGGTGCAAATGAGGATTACGCTTTTGAATTTGTTCACCGGTCATCTGATCCGGCTGTAGACGTAAAAGAGTTTAAAGACCAGGTACCTGATTCGCTTAGATATACAACCAAGGCCGGCAGAGCCGTGTTTGGTGGCGGCGGTATTGTACCCGATATTGTTGTACAGCAGGATTCATCCTCATCCCCCTATCTGTTCAACTTCATGCTCGTCAATCGGGTAGATTTCAATTTTGTCCGCGATTACCTTGACGAAAGAGGTGAAGAGCTCCGTGCTGAATGGGAAAATGATTATCAGAAATTCAGACAGGATTTTGAATGGAGCGATGCAGACAAGGACGCTTTCCTTTCTATGATGAAGGAAGAAGGATTGGAAATAACAGATGATATTGATGAACCTGAGGTTGAAGGTAATACACTCAGAATTACTGAAGAGATGTATAACGATTTGGTATGGATGAACTTAGGGAGAATGAAAGCTGAAATTGCCCGTCAGGTTTGGGGTAATGAGTATTTTTATCCAATTGTGAATGACTACTTCAACGAAACCTTGGCGGAAGCTGTAAAGCTTTGGGATGAAGTTAAAGAGCTGGAAACATTTGCGACCACTCAAGCATCCAGAATGGAATAAGTTTTTAGTAACAATACAAATCTATCCGGAACGGCCTGTTATTTAGATCAGGCCGTTTTTGTATCGGTCGGTGACGGTAACTGCAGCTGTTTCAGTGCGGAGTCTCTTATCCCCTAACGAATACGGAACACCACCTTCCTTATTCAAAACCTTTCGCTCCTCTTCTGAAAAACCGCCTTCCGGGCCAACTACTAGTACGTAACTGTCTTGATCAATTATTGGTGTAGGTACCTCACCAAGAGTTTCATCAGCATAAATTAACCTGCTTTGCCTACTCGTTGATTTAAGAGCATCGGTTAGATTTTCGCTAAAAGTTATCTTTGGAAGATAAACCCTCAGTGACTGCTTCATGGCAGAAAGAGCCGTCGATTCCAGCCTTTCTAGTCGAACATTTCCTTTCTCACTGTGATCACCGCGAAACACCACAATCTCATCGGCACCCAGCTCTACGCTTTTTTCAACTGCAAATTCCAGGCGGTCGCGTTTTTTGACCAATCCGACAATCAATGTCACAAACGGTTTATTTCGCTCTTCGAATTGTTTCTCCTGAATCTTGCAGATCACTTCACTCTTGGTAATTTCGGATACACTGCAGGTATACAGATTTCCGGTTCCGTTCGTGATGTGTACAGTATCCCGAATTCTGATCCGTAAAACCTTAGATGCATGCTTAGCTTCCTGACCGGTCAAACGTACCGTGTCTGATGTAACAGAGTTGGGTTGAGTGTAGAATAGATTCATTACTTGAGGTATCGGACACTTCGGTCAAAAACTGTTTCACCTGTTTTAAGCATTCGTTTGATGTAAGGCACGCAAAGTTTACAGTTCGAGCAGGCAATTCTATTCGCTTCAATCTCTTCGACACTATTAAGACCTCTCTCCTGAGCTATAGCTTTAACTTCAGCAAAGGTTATGTCGTGACAAATACATCGATCAACATTCATACTGCCGGATTGAGATTAAACTGCTATTTCTGTTTAAAGTGCTTGCCCAGTTTCAGACCCTGTCCCTGATAGTTACTCTTGATGTCCGATCCGTAAATAATATCCGGAATTTCGCTGTTGGGTTCAAAGTTCATGCTGCAGAACGTCTGGCCGTGCTCGATGAGAAATGGCACATCGTGTGACCGAACTTCCAGCACCGCCCGGGCTCCGCCGTCTTCCACAGAACCGCCGAAACCACTGTCAAAAAACCCGGCATAGTGTGTTCGAAGCTCACCGGATCCGGTATCATAAGCTATCATTTCTGCGGCCAGATGCTTCGGAATTCGGCATCTCTCCTTCGAGGCAAAAATGTAAAACGCTTCCGGCTCCAGAATCAGGTGATCTTCACTGGCTGCACGAATCGGCTCCCAGAAATCAGATATTTCATAATGATTGATATTATCCAGATCGATCAGATCCCGGTGCTTTTTGGCTTTGTAACCTAAGATATCACTTTCATCACCTTTCAGATTCACGCTCATAAACAGGCCGTTATTCACCTTCACCTCATCAAGTGGTAACGGAGTGCCGGACTCATCAAACAGAAGCGGATCGCCGGAATGTATCCGAAGTAGATCCTGATCGGTCAAAACCGTATGGCCGTGACGAATCCGAAGCTGATTCAGGCGCTGACCTGTTCGCACTTTAATCGGAAATGATTTTGGCACAACTTCCAGGTAGAGATTTCCTTCAAAACCGGGTTCAATCTCCTCAAAACGGTGTGAGTAATCGGTAATTACTCTTGTAAAAATATCTAGCCTGCCCGTAGTGCTTTTTGGATTCGCCTTTGCCGTTAAGTTCTCAGCAGATATCAGGCGGATTGATTGATCACCATTACCGTTAAACAATTTCTTCTGTGGTGAAAAATGCGATGCAGGCATCTTCAATTTTTCCAGCAATGGGATGATATAGACGCAGTTAGGCTCCAGTACAGCTCCGTCTTCGATTGAAAAACTGTATTGATGCAGTTTTTCAATTTTTTGCTGAACCGTCTCATTTTCCGGCAAAAAACTACTGCGCACGCGGTACGCTTTTTCACCGAGCCGCAAATCGATGGAGTTGGGTTGGAATTGATCGTCTTGTATAGGGTGATTCTCCACACCGGTTACAACGCCGGCTTCATTTAAAACCCTCAATTTTTGAACGGGTAGAATGCCCTTTGTTCGTAAAGTAACTTCGCTAATAGTTGTGCTCATAATCATTAATCATTTAATGAAGCGAAGTTAACAATTTATGATCGTTTTTGAAGGCTAATTTTCGTTTGCCGGAGATTGAATCTGCATTTATTATTAACTATTTGCTGAAACAGCGATCGGTTCCATCAAATTACTGTGTACCATGAATCTAAATGAAGGTTAACTATTTTTAGATAATTAGGACCTGGCACTCATCGCCTCTACTCTGTTATCATCTTAGATCTGATCTCTCTCTTCGGCGATTGGTTTATGATTTCGCATTTCTCCGGGCGCTGCCCGGGGCTATGATCTGACCGCTTCTCTGTAGCTTTTAAATTGTACTCAATGATAAACCCATAGCAAGATCAAACATATAAAAAGTGACATTCAGGTTATGACGTTCATTTATTCAAATCTTGGATTGTTACATAATTGTCGCATAGAGAGAAAATATGGGTATAATTATACATTGAATCTCAAATTTTCAGCTAAACTGAGAGATTGTTTAAAATACAGGATTGAATTGAGGCGGAAGGCAAAATCTCGTTTTATACCGTGAAAAACTCATTCCGAGACTCATAGCCTCAACTTCCCCGTTAGGGCAGAAATATTATGTGGTAATTCCGAAGTGTATAGTGCAAAAATCTCGGCACAGTATTTTTAAAAAGAAAGCAAAAACTCCGTAGGAGTGAATTACTCATAGCCTTGGATTTCAACCACGCTCCAAAGATGTCAAAAACCTATCTGTCGATTCCCGGATCTCCCTCTTCTCCTGATCTGACTTCTTGTTATCGAACATATTCACCATAAAATTGACACGGCCACTGTCGTTAAACGTCTCCCGTTGTTTATCCACAAAATTCCAATAGAGATAATTAAACGGACAAGCTTTCTCTCCGGTCTTCTTCGTCACACTATATTCACAGTGTTTGCAATAATCACTCATCTTGTTGATGTAATTTCCGCTAGACACATACGGTTTTGACGCCAGAACTCCGCCATCTGCAAATGTGCTCATTCCTAATACATTCGGAAGTTCCACCCATTCGTAAGCATCTGCGTAAGCTGTCAGAAACCAGCGCTCCAGCTCTCGTGGATCTGTTTCGACCAGATTACTAAAATTGCTTAGAATCATCAGCCTCTGAATGTGGTGTGAATAGGCCTCATCAATAACCGGTTTCAGGCTCTGCTCCATACATTTCATCTTGGTTTCACCCGTCCAGAACATAGCAGGTAACTTATTCTCAAACCCAAAGTGATTGGCTTCCCTCACATCCGGCATCATAGCCTCGTAGTAGATTCGAATAAATTCACGCCAGCCGATAATTTGCCGGATAAACCCCTCAACAGAGTTCAGGCGAGCTTTGCCCTGTTGATATCGATCCAGCGCCGCTTCGCATACTTCTCGGGGCAGTAACAACCCATTATTCATATAGATCGAAAGCTGGGAGTGAAAAAGGGTGGGATTTCCCAATTTCAGGGCATCCTCATACGGACCAAACTCATCCAGCCTCTCCTTTAAAAATTGATCCAAAAGCTCGACTGCCTGCTCACGAGTTACGGCGTATCCAAATTCATCAGTATGGCCAAAACTATCAGGGAAATAGTCGTTTACCATTTCAATTACTTCTGAAGTAACCTGATCCGGTTCAAACCGTTTAATCTCCGGAACAGGGTGATTTTTCGGCAATTTCTCTCGATTCTGATCATCGTAGTTCCAATCTCCGCCTTCCGGCTCATTGCCGTTCATCAGGTAGCCGGTGTTCCGACGCATCTCCCGGTAGAAATACTCCATCCGATAGCCGGGCTCAATCTTCTCTTTCCAATTGTCAGCATTAACAAGGAAAAAACCGTTGGGAATCTCCTCCACCCTGCTTTCAAATTCTTTAGCCACGCTTCTCAACCTCTCCCTGGTGTCCCACTCGGAGGGTGTCATGAATGTCAGTTGACCATCAAACATAGAGAGTATGGTCTTTAAACCATCATCAAAATGACCGGGCGTGGAATGATAAAACACATCATATCCCTTATCTGCACACTCTAGCGCAAAATGACGCATGCTGCTCAAAACATACACCGCTTTTTTCTTGTGATGAGGGACTTCCCTCCCCTTCTCTCCACTCTCCATAAAAATGAGCAGCGGTTTATATTTCTTAACCCATTCAGGCCAGGCATCCAGGTTGAGCTGATCGTGAAGAATAAATACCGCACTTTCATAATTCTTAAAATCTGTTTTTTCTATAGTCCTGTCGATGTTCTGGAGATAAGGTCGGGGCATATGTACAGCTTTTATGATTTTCTGAATGCTGATATCACAATTTTTATTAAAAAATCATTTCCCGCTTGCAATTCTCTTCTTTTACTACTTATTTAGTACTGAAACAATCGTACGAACTCAATCCCAATTATATGAGAAGATCATTAACACCCCTTGGAGAAACTGAAATGGAAATTCTACACCACGTCTGGGAATTGGGAGAGGCTTCCGTTGCCGACGTTCGTGAAAGAATGCTTGAATATCGCAAGGTAGCCTACACAACGGTAATGACCATCATGAAAAATCTGGCCGACAAGGAGTTTTTGAAATACCGCAAAGAGGGATTGAGCTATATTTACAGCGCAGCCATCAACCCGGATGAAGTTCGCGGAAACCTGGTTCATGAAATAGTTGATAAAGTATTTAAAGGGTCGAGCAAAGATTTAGTACAGGCACTGGTTCAGAATGAAGGTCTCTCGGCCGAAGAGCGGCAGGAAATTAAAGCCATGATCGACAAGCTTGAGGACTAACCCATGGATATCCTGATTCTACAAATCGCAGATCTGGCTGAATCCATTTTTGATGCAATCTGGCTACCGCTAGTTATTTGGACCGTACTCACTACGGTTGTCTGGAGTGGTTTGCGCCTGATGAAAAACATCCACCCGGTATATCAATATCATACCAGGATGGCTCTTATCTTTTCACTTCCGGCCGGCCTGTTTGCATTAGTTGCCGTAAATAGAATTGCCGAGTGGATCTCTACATCGGCAACAGAAGCCACGCTTAAAGTGATAATGCTCTCCAGCCCTGTTGATGTGACATTTATACCGGAGGAATCCACGGGACTGCCGCTTACATCAGTGATCCAGGCAATTTTATTCACAATGTTTATACTGGGTATGATCTACTTCATCTCCCGGATTTTTATGCACAGCTACAATCTAAAAAAATTGCGAAGCAGCTGTTCATTCAAACCGATCAAAAAGCTTGAACATTTAAGTGCGAATAATATTGGACTGGCACTGGCTACCGGTAAAAATGTTCAGATCACCTTTTTAGATTCAGACATCATCCCGGTTACGTTTGGTTTCCGGAATCCGGTCATTCTGCTTCCCGCATCCCTGAAGCAGCAGCCTGATAAAATGAACCTGGCCATTCGCCATGAGCTTACACACATTTCGCAGCACGACTTTTTCTCGCACCTGATGGTTATCATCACCGAGGCGTTCTTCTGGTTCCATCCGCTGGTTCACATCCTTAAGCGTGAGCTGATCGACTATCGTGAAATGAGGTGCGACAATATGGTTTTGAGTGAAACATCGATATCCAGAAAGGAGTACGCCTCCCTTCTGTTGGAACTGATACCGATGCCCAATCTCAACAAAGAACTTTCCGTAAATATGGCTCAGGAATCATCTAACCTAAAAAAGAGGATCACAATGATTACTCAACAAACCAAAACTCAACAGATTCCGAAGTGGTCGAGCCTGCTTCTGCTTGGAATTGTCTTTTTAACCACAGCATTTGCCATGGCCTGCACCGATATGCAGACACAGCAAATATTTGATGAAGAAGAGCTTGATCTAATGACCCTTCCTGACCGGAATGGTGATCGAGGCTACCATCAAATACTTATTATTTATGGCGAAGAAGGCCAAACAGAGAAACATGCTGACGCGCTTGAAAAGCTTAGAGCACTTCAAGGCCCTATTTACTCTATCACAACCGTACCGGGTGAAGATGCGGTAAGTCAGTTTGGAGATCGTGCCAGGCATGGAGTAATTCAAATAAATACAAGGATTGATGCCGAATCTTATAACACAGTGTTAAGAGTTCTGGGCATGAATACCGTAGATCCTGAATCGCTGAAACCACAAAACAGTTCGTCCAGCTCACAAGATGACTTCTTCGTAGTTGTCGAAGAGATGCCGGAGCTGATTGGCGGTCTTGGTGAACTTCAGCAACAAATCCGTTATCCCGAAATGGCACAGCGTGCCGGAATTGAAGGACGTGTTTTCGTCCAGTTTATCGTGGACGAAAATGGAGATGTTTTAGATCCTCAAATCATTCGTGGCATTGGCGGTGGAGCTGATGAAGAGGCCCTTCGAGTGGTAAGTCAGGCAAAGTTCACTCCGGGAATGCAGCGAGGACGACCGGTACCAGTTCAGTATTCACTACCCATCTCTTTCCGATTGACAAACGATGAGTCAGTCGAGTCCGGTTCGGGTCAAACCGGCTCTGCAGAAGTTGAAGCGCCCGCTACAATGGAGAAAAGAATGATTGTAGAGGTTCGAAATAATGACGAAAAACTTACAGGTAAGGTACTGGATGGAGAAACACGGCAGCCACTGGCAGGTGCAAATATCACCCTGGCAGGATCCAATGTAGGCTCATCTTCTGATATGGATGGTAATTTTTCTATCGATGTTGATGGTTCAGGTGAGTATGAGTTGATCTTCTCCTACATCGGTTACGAAAAAGCATCCTTGAGTATCACACGCTGAGCCATAGCGTGCGGATTGAAGAGTCGGTTTCCGATTCTTTTCATAAGCGGAATCCTTCACGGGGTTCCGCTTTTTTATTATTTGGGTTTTTCTATATTGACCTGCATCGATAAATCTTCAAAATTTATATGTATGTTTTCACCTGATCATCTTTCTACTCTGATTGTCTTTTTTGTAATGCCGTTTGTACTAATATCATGTGCATCCTCAGAAACAGTAACGGTTACCGACCTGAATCAGCTCACTGTTTCTGTCGAGGAACCCAATTCAGAAAGTGAAAACTATAGTTTACAACTAAGTGGGTTTTCAGGTTCAGACACTGAGGAGTATACCGTTGCAATGTCTCGATTAAATAACCATAAGTGGGATGATATTCTTTCGATTGAAGAGATTGAAACTTCACAAGAGAGAAGTATCCTGGCTGAAATTAAAAATGACCCTCATTCCTACAACAGGGTTTTATGGGCACTGGGAAGTGAGCATTTTCAAAATCACGCTACAGATTATGAAAAACCAACAGTTTCCGTAACTGACAGGGATAAAATGCCTCAACTTATTGGCGGACTACAGGCCCTTATGGATGAGGTCCGATATCCGGATGGATTAAATGGTATCGAAGGAAAAGTAACAGTAGAGTTCATTGTAACTCGATTCGGGGAAGTAAAAGAACCTACCGTTACCCATTCGCTCCGTTATGAAGCAGATCGTGAAGTAATACGAGCGGTAAATCTCATGAAATTTTCTCCGGGAGTATTGGATGGTTTACCTGTGGAAGTTAAATACACACTCCCTGTATTTTTCAGATCACCATGATTTTAATAAACTTAATGGAAAATCGTAGACCTACATAATCCACAATTATTTCAAAAAATTATTTCTGCATTTTTTGAAACCCTTTCTCTATCATTACGTACCAAAACATAAAGCTCCCTAATAAATTCATTTAGAGGATTACTATCATGCCGGCTAAGCTCAGAAAATCTCGTACCGATAAAATGATTGCAGGTGTATGCGGTGGTATTGCCGACTACCTGGGATGGGATTCAACCATCGTGCGAATTATCTTCCTAATTCTTGTCTTCTCATCTGTGGGAACCATGGTACTGTTTTACTTTATACTGGCTCTGATTATGCCGGATTAAAAAATCCTTTGGATTATAACTTACCGCTGACCATCTTTTTACAACCTGAATGAAAAGCGGTCAATTATGAAAATTGCCATTCTGGGTGAAACAGCCCGTGCCTCTGCATGGGAAAAACACCTGAGAAAGTTATCAGTCATCACAGAAGTTGTCATAACATCATCCATTCCTGAACGGAACAGTGTTGATGCGGCAATTTTACTGGATAACACCGACCAAAAATTAAGCTCCATGGAACAGCTCATCAAGCTTGGAATTCACACCTACCTGGTTTCCCATCTCTCTATGGATAAAAAAGAGCTGGAAAAAATCCATCACTCTGCACAGGAAGCTGATGTCAGAGTTCAATTCAGCCACTGGCCTTCACTGTCTCCTGCATCGCTGTGGATGAAACAGAAGATCAAAAAGCCGAACCTTATCCAAGTAAAAAGGGAGGTGGAATTTATATCCGGAGCTGTAGATCAAACTGAGATAGACCACCACTGGATTGATGAAGTTGCCTGGATCATAAAAGAGCTGGGAGGAAATGTACACCGAATAGAGGCAAAACCCTTAATGATCAATCAAGTAAGACTGGGACTCAATTTAACACTTCGATATGAAGACTCTTCTGTTGCGTCCATTCAATTTTCTTCTCTGAGCAGATCAAATCACCACCAAAGAACGATCTCAGATGAAAATATCGCCATAGATTGCGATGCCATTCATCAACTGGTCCATCTATACAAAGTCAATGATTTTGGGAATCTTAAAGTGGATACAAAGAAATTTGACCCGAAATCGACCGCAGAAATTTCAGTTTTGCAGTTCATTAAATCTATCCAGCTTAAACGAGACACACTATTCAACGCTTACGATGCGCTCCAAACAGCAAAAATCGTTGATAGAGTTAATGAACAAATTCGAAAAATGTAGTCTGATGTTGTCCGGAACTACTTCATTTTCTTCAGCATTTTAAACGCCATTTTCAGCTTCCCTCTCGACATCACCGAATCAATAAAGTTAAACTGTCCTCCCGAAAGTTTTTCTCCGCCATCAATCGTCACCGTTTCGCCGGTCATATATTCAGCCATATTGCTCATTATAAATGCAGCAAGATTAGCTAACTCTTCATGCTCTCCATAGCGTCCGGCCGGAATTTTTTCGAGATATTTTTTCTCAAATTTCTTGTTGGGAAAGAGTCGAGTCCACGCACCCTCAGTTGGAAATGGCCCCGGTGCAATAGCATTCACACGAATTCCATAAGTTCCCCACTCATAGGCAAGAGAGCGAGTCATGGCCAACACTCCCGCTTTTCCACAGGCTGATGGCAGTACGAATGCCGATCCCGCATCCTCGGCGTAGGTAGTGACAATGTTCAAAATATTACCCTTCTTCTTATTGTCGATCAGGTAGTTGCCAAAATGGTGTGTGCAGTTGAAACTTCCGTGAAGTACGATATCCACGATGGCTTTAAACCCGCCGGGTGACAGATCTTCTGAAGCACTCAAAAAATTACCCGCGGCATTATTCACCAGCCCGGTAAGTTTTCCAAAATCTTTTATGATGGAATCGAACATCTCTCCCACCACGTCATAATCACGCACATCACAAGGATAGTATCGCACGTCTGTTCCGTGTTCTTTCAGTGTTTCTGCGGCTTTTTTCAGCTTCTTTTCAGTCCTTCCGCAAATGGCAATATCCGCCCCCAGCTCTGCAAACTTTGTAGCCATTGATAGTCCCAATCCACTTCCACCGCCGGTGATGAGGATTACTTCGTCTTTTAAAGTGTCTTCTTTGAACATGAAATTTGGTTTAAATGGTTTGAAATAAATTTTTGGGCTGGTGCAAAAGTCCCCTCCTTCTCAAGGAGGGGATTTAGGGGTGGTTCACGGTACTAAGTTGCGTTCTTTATATTCATTCAATTTGTTAGCTATCTAATTTAAATATCCAATCAAATTTTAATATCGTTGTCCAACCTCCCCCGGCCCCTCCTTCTCAAGGAGGGGAGGTTTCATACCCTTCTCAAGACTCACAACTAAACCCTCTCAAAAATCCCCGCAGCGCCCATACCCCCGCCGATGCACATCGTTATCATCCCGAACTGCTTGTCAAGGCGGTGGAGGTCGTGGAGTATCTGTGTGGTGAGTTTGGCACCGGTGCAACCCAGCGGGTGCCCCATCGCGATCGCCCCGCCGTTGATGTTTACTTTTTCGGGATCGAGGCCGGTTTCTCGAATCACCGCCAGTGATTGAGCAGCAAAGGCTTCATTTAATTCAATAAGGTCAATATCTTTCAGATTCAGCCCTGTTTGTTTCAGCACTTTCGGAATCGCCTCTACAGGACCGATGCCCATGATTTCCGGTGCCACGCCACCCACGGCAAATCCGTGATATTTTGCAATCGGTTTCAGCCCAAGTTCCTCAGCTTTTTTTCGGCTCATCATCAGCACACCGGCGGCCGCGTCGTTCATTTGTGAGGAGTTTCCGGCCGTGACCGATCCTCCTGTTTTGAACACGGCCCGCAGCCCGCCGAGCGCTTCCAGATTGGTATCTTTTCGCGGACCTTCATCCTTTTTAAAGGTGAATTTTTCCTCAGCAACATCACCGTCTGCAGTAACATATTTGTGGATTACATCGATAGGCGTAATCTGCTCCTCAAAATATCTCTCTTCCCACGCCTTGATCGCTTTCTGATGGCTCTCAAGTGCAAATTGATCCTGATCTTCACGGCTCACACCGTATTTGTCCGCCACATTCTCCGCTGTCAGCCCCATGTTGATGTAAACCTCAGGACGCTCCTTCGTCAGCTCCGGATTAGGCTGAAACGACACACCGCCCATCGGCACCTGGCTCATACTCTCCACCCCGCCTGCGATCATAATTTCCGCACCTCCGCTCATAATCCGCTCTGCTGCCATGGCAATGGTCTGCAGGCCTGAAGAGCAGAATCGATTGATGGTCATGCCGGGAACTGAATCGGGCAGCCCGCCCAGGAACACCGCCTGTCGCGCCACATTCATCCCCTGCGATCCCTCGGGAAACGCACAACCTACAATTACATCCTCAACCATCTCCGGTTTTACGGCGGACGCCTCCTTCAGAAGATCTTTAATGATCTCCCCCATCAATGAATCGGGGCGGGTAAAGCGGAGTGATCCTTTGTTTGCCTTTCCGCATGCGGTTCGTTTTGCTGCGACTATGACGATTTCATTTTCGGTATTCATGGTTTTAATATTTTAAAATGTTTGGGATTCAAAAGTCCCCTCCTTTCCAAGGAGGGGATTTAGGGGTGGTTTAAGCACGTTACAATTCAAGACATCATAATTCGTCTCCAGGGCGAAGAATTCCAACCACCCCGGCCCCTCCTTGCGAAGGAGGGGAGTGTTTTTGCCATTCTCACATCTCACTACTCGATACTTGCTACTCAGGACTCAAGACTATAAAAAGACTAATTCCTCAAAGGTTTCCCCGTCTTCAACATATGCTCCATCCTCTTATGTGTCCGATCATCCTGGAAGCATTCTAATATCGCTTCACGTTCCAGTTTCAGTAAATACGATTCGGGTACTTCCTGGGCTTCGCTGAGGTCGCCGCCTGTCATGATCTCGGCCACTTTGCCGGCCAGTACTTTATCGTAGGGTGAGGCCCACTTTGCTTCAGTCATGATATAAAGAGTTACATCTAATACACTTTTTCCGGTCTGGCCAAGCAGTTTGATTTTCGGCTCTGCCGGTGGACGATATCCGGCATCCGCCATGGCGCGAGCCTGCTTTTTGGCTGTGGCCAGCAGTAAGTCGCGGTGCATCACAATCATATCAATGTCGCGCAGGTAGCCCAGTTTTCTTGCCTTTGGAGCACCGTCGGAGACTTTCGCCATCCCAATCGTTTTGAAGGCATCTTTCAGATATGGAAGCGGATCAGCTTCCTCATCTTCATTCACCTTGTTCATAGCTCGAAGTAAAAGCTCCTTCGTACCTCCGCCGGCAGGGATCAGCCCCACGCCCAGCTCCACCAGTCCGCAATAGAGCTCGTGGTGGGCCACCACTTTATCACAGTGCATCATAAACTCCACGCCGCCTCCAAAACAACGTCCTGACACAGCTCCAATCACAGGAAACGGTTGATATCGCAATCCAACAGCCACCCGCTGGAAATTCTCCACAGCCTCCTTCACTTTTCCAAAATCTCCACTTTGCAGCGCTTGTCCGGCTTCGCCAAGATTAGCTCCATAACTAAAATTCTCGTGGTCGTGACCAATCACCAATGCATCAAACTGATCCATCACAATTTCTGCGACTTTATCTACTGACGTCACCAGTTCAAATCCAAGTGTCTGCTGTTTGGTGCGAAATTCAAAGAGTGCAACACCATCACCCATGTCATACAATCCGGCACTTTGGTTGCTCCAAACTTCCTTTTTATCCCGCTTAAGAGAAGCAACAGTCACTGCGCCCTCTGCAGGCGGCGTTAGTTCTTCGATTTTACCGGACGCCAGGTTATAAACGGTTCCGTCATCTTTATAAAATGATTTCCGGCCGCTCTCCAGCATTTTCTTCACAGGCTCAGGAACTTCTCGTCCCTCCTTCTCCATTCGTTTAACAGATTCTTCAACTCCTATCGCATCCCATCGCTGAAATGGTCCGAGTTCCCAATTGAATCCCCACTTCATAGCGCGATCAATGGACTCAACAGATTCTGTAATCTCAGGAATCCGATTGGCTGAATAGAGCAGCAGATCACAGTGTATTTCCCACAGAAATTTTCCGGCTTTATCATCACGGTTCACCAAAAACTTCAACCGCTCACCGGATGTTTTAAATTCTTTTTTGGCTTTCTCGGCCGATTCAAATGAAACATCCTGTTGCGGCTCATATTCCAATGAGTCAGGATCTACCACGTGGTATTCGTTTCCTTTTTCCCCTTTTACTTTTTTATAAAACCCATGCCCTTTCTTGTTACCGTGAGCGCCTTTTTCCACCATCTTCTTAAACTCTTCAGGCAGTTTAAATGCTTCACGACGCTCATCATCCGGCACGGCCGGATAGAGATTTTCGGCCACGTGATTCAGCACATCCAGTCCGGCCATGTCGGCGGTTCGAAATGTGGCAGCTTTGGAGTAGCCTGTTAAAGTACCGGTCAGAAAGTCGATCTCCTCAGCACGAAATTTCCCATCAAAAAACCACGACATCATCGATGCCATCGAAAATACACCAATTCTATTCGCAATAAAGTTGGGTGTATCCTTACAGAGAACTGTCCCCTTGCCGAGAATTTTTTCACAGAACCCGGTCATGTATTCCGTCACCGCATCATCCGTGCTTTCGGTCGGGATGATCTCCAGAAGCTTCATGTAGCGTGGTGGGTTGAAGAAGTGTGTGCCGAGGAAATGAGCCTTAAACTCATCCGAGACCTCCTCGCTGATCTCTGAGATTGGCAAACCGGATGTGTTTGAGCTGACAATCGTCCCCGGCTTTCGCACCTTTCCCAGCTTCGCCATCATATCCTTTTTGATGTCCATCCGCTCCACAATCACCTCGCAGATCCAGTCGGCATCGGAGGCCCATTCGAGGTTATCCTCAAAATTTCCCGGTGTGATCCGCTCCACCCATTCGGGATCTCCAAGCGGCGCGGGGTTCATTTTAGTAAGTTTTTGAATACTATCTTCCGCTGTCTTGTTCGGCCTTTTCGGATCATCCGATTTCAGATCAAGAAGTTTCACCTTCAATCCGGCATTTACACAGTGCGCGGCGATCTGACTCCCCATCACACCGGAACCGAGAATTACAACGTTTTGGATGTTGAATTTTTTGGCTGGCATTTCTTTCTGTTTTTTTAGTTCTAAATTTCACTTGATGCGATGGACTAAAGTCCCCTCCTTCCCAAGGAGGGGATATAGGGGTGGTTCAACGATTTTTAATAATTATCTGAAAATCTTTTCCGATTTATTTGATTATTACTCAAAACACTCATGTCATTTATTTCAACCTTTTCCCAACCACCCCCGGCCCCTCCTTGGAAAGGAGGGGAGTGTTCTCACCCTTCTCGATACTCAATACTTTCTACTCAAGACTCAGGTCTCAAGACTCACGACTACTCTTCCTGGTACATTCCTTCAATCTCTTTTTCATATTTCTCTTTGATCACCGGCCTCTTCACTTTCATTGTTGGTGTAAGCTCACCGCTTTCAATGCTTAAAGGCTCTTCGAGAAGTACAAACTTCTTTACCTGCTCCCATGGTGAGAGTGATTTATTGGCTTTATCTACCTCCTGCTGGATCAGTTCGAGTATCTTTTCATCTTTTGAATATGGCTTATCAGGCTCATATCCGTCACGCTTTAGGCGTTTCAGGACGTTATCATAAGCCGGCACAATCAGTGCGGAACAGAATTTACGCTGGTAACCGATCACTACAATCTGTTCGATAAAACCTGAACCGGAAATCTGATTCTCCACATTTTGCGGTGCAACGTATTTTCCTGTAGATAACTTAAACATCGATTTTTTCCGGTCTGTGATGTAGAGAAAACCGTCATCATCAATTTTTCCAACATCGCCGGTTTTGAACCACCCATCATCGTCCAGTACTTCTTTTGTCTGATCCGGCATTTTGTAATAGCCTTTCATCACGTTAGGCCCGCGAACCAAAATCTCTTTATCATCAGCAATTTTCACTTCTACATCTTCCAGCGGCTTGCCTGATGTACCTATTCGCATTCTACCGGGTGTTTGAACACTGATAACCGGTGAGGTTTCCGTTAATCCGTAACCCTGCACACAGATAATTCCAATCGCATTCATAAATCGAAATACATCAGGAGAGAGTGCAGCACCACCACTTACAACACCGGCTAATTTTCCACCAAAAAGTTCTCTGATTTTGCTGTAAATCAACTTGTCCGCGATCTTATGTTTAACGGCTTCCAACCCGGATGGTGGATTCTCAGGATCATATTCCTCAGTTCGATATATCGCCCAGTAATAGAGGTTCTTCTTCAAACCTGAGAACTCCTGTCCCCTCACCTTTACACCGGTTTGAACCTTTTCGAGCAATCTTGGAACCGTTGCAAAAAAGAACGGCTTCACATATAAGAAGTCGTCTTTTATTTCATCAATATTCTCGATGAAGAAAATTTCACAGCCCATCGAAACGTACATGTAGTCAATCATTCTCTCAAATACATGAGACAACGGCAGATATGAAAGTACCCTCTCCCCCTGAAAGCGCTCCTCTTCGAAAGGTAAACGATCTAATGAGTACTGAACATTTGAAGCCACATTGTTGTGCGTCAACATTACACCTTTGGGTACGCCGGTAGTACCTGATGTGTAAATTATTGTGGCTACATCGTCGGGATCAATGTTGTTTTTTAACTCATCGAACAGATCTGAATTTTCCTTAGCAAACTCTTCACCCGATTTTAAAATCGCATCAAAAAGTTTCAGCTTTTTATGTTTTGATGGCTTTAGTGTGATAACAGCTTTAACAGTCTCAACAGACTTAATGAGTGATTTGGTCTCTGCAAACATCTCATCGTTCGATACAATGTGTACTTTAGCCTCAGAATTTTCAAGTATATACTTAATCTGTTCGCCGGGCTGTGTGGGATAGATAGGCACATTCGCCGCTCCAATGGATAGTATGGCCAAATCACAAATCAACCATTCTGTGCTATTTTCAGAGTGTATCGATACTTTGTCACCCGGCCTTACACCCAACTCATAAAGTCCCATTGCAAAATTTCGAACTTTCTGAACAAAATCTTCTTTAGATGTTTCGATCCAGGAGCCGTTGCGCTTTGTTGCCGAAAAACGTTCGTCAGAATATTTTTCAAGTCCTTTATACAGGAGCGAAGGTAATGTAGTTGGGGAATATTTCATTTTAAAACCTTGTTTTAATGGCTAAAAAAGGAGGTTAACACTGTTACCCTATTAATTTACACTTTCAAACGACTTTTAAAAATCTGATCCATAAATTATTTAGAAGCTTTTGTATAAAAACCGTATTTATCAAGAAATATCATCGCAACTAACAAACTTCAGACCACCTGATTCGCATAATGAACAGACCAGACATTGAGATTGAAGATGCTATCCGGGACAGAGCCGATCAAATGCTGAACCGGGATCAGAAAAATATGGGCCACGCTTTAGGTATCCGGTTTAAAAAGCTGAGCCGGAGTGAAATGATCGCAGAGATGCCAGTAAACGAAAATACCGTGCAGCCATTCGGTATTTTACATGGAGGTGCATCCGTGGCACTGGCTGAAACGCTTGCCTCTGTTGGCGCTTGGCTTAATTTAACCGATAAGTCAAAAACTGCTGTCGGTCTCGAAATCAACGCAAACCATATCAAAGCGGTCCGATTGGGACAAAAAGTGATCGGGATTGCAAAACCGATTCATCGCGGAGCTCAAACACAGGTTTGGGAAACACGTATCGAAACTGAGTCGGGTAAATTGGTGTGCATTTCAAGATGCACGCTGGCAATAATAAAAACCGGAAGGTAGATTACTGTCTCTCTTCATCACTCAGGATGTGCATCAGCCGACGTTTGGCAACCGGAAAAATGGTATGATTGAACGGAAATTCGAGATCTGTTTCAAACGCATATGTGGCGGGATTGGGCAGTTCGCCCTCTTCTCGTATCAATTCCAGCTTAATTGACCCCGGCGATAGTCTGACCCGACCCTGTTCCAAATGTTTCAAATACCGCGTTTTCAGTGTTCTGTATTGATCATCTGCGCTTTGAAAAATGGAAACCTCAAACCGAAAAAGATTGAGTGACTTTTTCTGATTATCGGGTACAAACAGGTAGCCCTCATCACGATAATTAGGCAAAATCCCAACCTGCTCCACAGTAAGCTCACTCTCCACAAATTCATGAATGGCAATCCCCTCTTCTATTACATGCTCAATGTGAGGGAGTGCCCACTCAATCAGATCTTCCACTGCTGTAATATCGGTGCCACTGGTAAAAATCACTTCATGCTCAATGGTGCGATTTATCCAGTCAATTTTGCTGATACGCTTTGGGAATTTTGAACGCAGATCTGCAAGTCGCGTGAGTACATCCTTCAAAATCTTACGAAGTTCAATCAGTTGACTCAGGTGGGGATAGATTTTGTAGAACTGAAATTCTTCCGAGATTTTCTGAAGTTCGCCCAAAATGATGTACTGGCGTTTCTCCACATCATCCCGGACACTGGTGAACAGGTCAATAGAAAGATTGTTACGTTCCTTCATAGATAACCTCCTGCGATGATTTATTGACTATCTGCTTACACTATCTAATCAAAGCAAATATGTCAAGAGATAAACGAAAGAATTGAAAAAACTTGTATTCTCCGGTGATGATTTTTTTATGAAACCACTCCTGCACTTTGAACTGATTTTGCTATATTAACGTTATCATAATTCAACGAAACAGTACGTTTTATTATTAAAAAAGCGCTTTTATGGATACTCCCGAACAACTTGAACAATTTCAGCAGAGAATTGACAACGGCGAAAAGATCGAACCTAAAGATTGGATGCCTGAACGTTACCGGAAACAGCTGATTCGTATTATGAGCCAGCATGCGCATTCCGAAATTGTCGGTATGTTGCCGGAAGGGAATTGGATTACACGTGCGCCCTCTCTGAAAAGAAAAATGGTATTGCTTGCCAAAGTTCAGGACGAAGCCGGCCACGGACTCTATCTCTACAGCGGTACTGAAACTCTGGGTGTAACGCGTCAGGATTTGATCGAGGATTATCTCTACGGCAATGCCAAGTACTCAAGCATTTTCAACTACCCCACCCTCACCTATGCAGATATTTGTGTAATTGGTTGGCTTGTTGACGGAGCCGCGATTGTCAATCAAACGATGCTGGCAAAATCATCATACGGTCCTTACTCCCGCGCTAATGTGAGAATTTGCAAGGAAGAGAGTTTCCATAAAAAGCAGGGATACGAAATGCTGGCCAAAATGGCTGATGGCACTCCGGAGCAGCAGAAAATGGCCCAGGATGCGGTAAACCGCTGGTGGTGGGCAACATTGATGATGTTTGGCCCTCACGATACCGATTCTCCGAATAGTGCCGAACTCATTAAATGGGGCGTGAAGACCAAAACCAACGATGAACTCCGGCAGCACTTTGTAGACCGCATGGTAATGGAGGCCGAAGCGATCGGTATTGAACTGCCAGATCCGGATCTGACTTACAACGAAGAGACCGGACACTGGGAATTTGGCGACATCCCCTGGGACGAATTCTGGAGCGTTGTAAAAGGTGACGGACCAATGAACCGGGAACGTATAAAAGCCCGCCGAAAAGCGTATGAAGAGGGTGAATGGGTACGGGAAGCTGCCAAAGAGTACGCCCGGAAGAAACGGCTTCAGGATGAAAAAGCATCCTGATTTACTGAGATCTGCTCTCTGATTAAGTAAGCCGAAAATAGACACTAAATTGTAATCGGCTTTTTTCTTCTGAATACATAACTACAGACTATTCATAACATGACAAAAAATTCTACAGAAAATACGGAATGGCCCTTATGGGAAGTGTTCTATCAACCAAAAGACGGTAAACCTTTTGAACATGCAGGCAGTGTTCACGCACCTGATTCCGAAATGGCTCTCCAAAACGCCCGGGATACCTATGCGCGGCGTAGTGAAGGCATTGCTTTTTGGGTTGTACCAAGTGACCAGATTGTGGCCTCTTCCCCGGAAGACCGTGGGCCGTTTTTTGATCCTGCAAACGACAAGCCCTATCGTCATCCACAGTTCTACAGCGTTCCACGAGCCGTTAAAAAACGAAAATAAATAATAAGTATTAGGTATTGATATCAAGTAAAAAGTATGCTTTCAACCATGGCATTTAACTCTTTACTTACTATTTGTCTTTGTACCTGATACCTGATACCTGA
>LFIK01000438.1_pt1 | contig 31236 bp, 26 predicted proteins | sample 643401 | NCBI WGS metagenome assembly LFIK01 (sample SAMN03777447, study PRJNA286221) | soda lake metagenome | biome: soda lake; feature: Kulunda steppe; material: water; isolation source: sample T5-Br brine of Lake Tanatar-5 | place: Russia: Kulunda steppe | collected 2010-07
CGATCATTTACATCACTTAACCATTGTGATAAGAAATCATCATAGCTAAGCCCCACATAGCTTGCCAGTGGTAACTGATTTGCATCCTCATTTAAAGCGACCACATCCACGATTGCCTCTTCCTCATCCAGTAAGACTTGGACGGATGGATTTACTTCTAAATAAAGGACGGTGAGGGGCTCATCAGACGCGCGTAGAAATCCTAACACAAGGGCGATGAGAAGGACGGTCATCACTGGCGCAAGTGTCCAGCGGAAGGACCCGCGGCGACGTGGTTTTTGATAAGAGGGTAAGAGCCGCTCGATCGATGGAATGTCTGTCTCCGCAAGCTGTCTAAAGCGACGTTCAAATGATTTACTCATGCGATTCTCCCTCCTTTTCTTTAAGTTTTTTTAACGCTTGTTGATAACGCCAAGTGACGGTGCCTAAAGGCATATTCAAGGCTTTCGCAATGTCTTTGTGCTTTTCATCTAATAATACTTTACGAATCACGATTTCACGATCAACTTCATCTAAACTGTCGAGTAGTGATTTTACATAAAGTCTTTTTTCGATGGTTGAATCGACCCGCAAGTAAGGATTATAATCGACGTCATCGAGTGTGTCGGTGGCTTGTTGTTTGCGTAAATAATCAAGGCCTGTGTTGCGGGCGATTTGATTGACCCACGCTTCAAAGTATGTGCCTACTTGATAAGCATGTATTTTTTCAATCACTTTCAAGTACGTTTCTTGCATCACATCGTCGACGTCGCTAGGGTTTTTTAAGAGACTTAAAAGAGTGTAGTAAACACGTTTTTTTGTGGCCTCATAAAGCGTTTCAAAAGCGCCATCGTAGCCTTTTTTAAATTTTTCTATTGCTTGCTCAATCTGTCTTTTCGTCATCTTCTTCACCTTATAAACGTATAACGTCATGTTTTTATTGGCGATACTTGCATTTTAGCATATTAAGTGCCCATTTTCGTTTAAATCATCCCACATGATGCGATAAGTTTTTATGGTCAACACAATGTTTAACTGGATTAAGTAAAAAGCTTCGTAGGGTGTATCAATAAAACAAAAAAGTGAGGTGCCATATGAAACTAGTTTATGTTTTTCTTGTTGTTTGGCTCATGAGTAGTACACAATTGTGTCCGCATCGAAATCTATTCAACCCGGATAGTTTTGTTTATGATGCGCAGACGAACACACTCCAATCGATTGAGCCCATCCCAGTAGAAGCGGGCGCTGCTTATGTCTTGAGTTTGCCGCATACTTGGGATATCGAAGATTTACATGTGCACGTAAAAAGTGTTCAAGGGCATATTTATGTCGATCAAACCCTTTATGACCAAGGAGTTTGTAAGCAAAAGTTTCATAATGTTCAGTGTTCTATCACGATGAGTGCGAATACCGAAGGGCTTGAGATGACCTTTTCTAACGGTAATTTACATCAGTATCTATCGTTTTATGGGTTTAAAGACTTTCAATTTGAAAAAGGGTCTGAAGGAACTGAGTATACACCCTATTTGCCTCTAAGAGAAATTGTTTTTTTTGGGGAACAAGAGGTCGAAGTCAGTTATCGTTTAGCCACGCCTATTGAGACTATCGTGGCCGATCATATCACGGTTGAAGACAATGTGGATGGGGACATTACGGATCGACTCATCATTGCTCAGGATCTCTATACAGGCAACGAGCGTATCGTCGGGGATTATGTTGTGACCCTTGAGGTATCCGATTCATCCGGTAATCGATCAAGCTTGGACTTCGTAATCAAGGTGGTGGATCGAACGAAACCAGTGATTCAAGGTCCCAGCGAAGTCAATGTTCAGTTCAATGATCAGTGGTCGATTGAGACCATCATTTCAAATCATTTCACGTTTCATGATGACTATGACGGAGAAATCACCGACTTTGGTGTTGTAAGTACCGATTACGTCACGAATCAAATGGGCACGTTTGAAGCCACCATTCAAGTCTCAGACAGTTCATTAAATAAGGCAGAAAGAACGGTAACGATTCATGTGATTCAAACGCAGAATCCGCGATTAGAGGGACCGCCTTACGTCCAACTTTACCTCTCGGAAAATCCCACCATTGACTGTGTCTTAGCTTTATTTCAAGGCTTCGAACGTGGTTCTAACGCGCCCTTAGCGGTCACGTTCGAGCAAAGTAACAGACCCATTAATTTTTCTCATGACGGCAGCTATATTCTGACACTTTTAACCCAAGATGGGCAGGCCAATACCGAACGTCTTACCGTTCATTTGAGACTGCTTGATGACATTCCCCCAGTCTTCAAATTTGATGATAAAATAGTCACGCCTTTGGGCACAACGCTCGCGGAAATTGATTTGTTTTATCTGCTGATTGACCATTACAAAGAGCATAATTTCATCGTTGAAGGGATGGTCGTATTAGAAGACGACTACACCTTAAACGCGCATGCGGTTGGGACGTATCCCTTTAAAGTGAGCTTAACCAATCAACAAGGGGATGAGCTTATCCACCAAGGACGGATTCAAGTCGCGGAAGTTTTAGAACCTGAAGCGCCATGGCCTACCCGGGCGATACTCTGGTTTGGCGCTTCCTTTACATTGATGGTAGGCGCATGGATTAAATTTAAAAAATAAGGCCCTTTTTAAGGGTCTTTTTTATTGACTAAATAACACTTTGTCATATATAATTAGTTTCAACCTAACTAACTATAAGGAGGCCCCATGAATGCAGAACTCATGAGACAGTCTTTTAATCGTTTTTTAAAGCGATATTATGACGCTTGTAAGGCGCTCTATCAAGAAATGGACTTACCCGAACTCACGAATAAGCAGTTCGCTTATCTAAAAGCACTCGACACTCATCCCCCTTTAACGATGAGTGATTTAGCTGAGCTTTTTAATTTAGCAAAGCCAACTGTCAGTGAGCTTATCAAAAAATTTATGGATGCGAAGCTGATTGAGAGGAAACGCTCACAAGACGATCAGCGTGTTTATTATTTATACCTCACTGACTTAGGCCAAACGATGGCCAAGACCAATCAGCTTGAGAGCGCCCGTATGACACAAATCTTAAAGACAGAATTAAATGAAGAAGAACAAATCATTCTCAAGAGTTTATTTGACAAGATAGGAAAACGATACTTATGATTTTTGGTAAAACCATTAACAAATACTACGCCAAGTATTTTTATTTATTTTTAGTCGGTGTGATTGCACTGATTTTTGTGGATTTATTTCAACTTGAAATTCCCCGTCTAACGCAGCGTCTCATCGACGGACTTGATACAGGGGTCTTTGTCCAAGAAGACATTGTTGAGCTTGTAAGATCGCTTGCAGGCATTGCGATTGTCATCGTTTTAGGTCGTTTTTTCTGGCGGATTGGGATCATTGGCGCTTCTAGACGCATTGATTATGATTTACGCAATGAAATGTTCGCCCATGCCGAGAAGTTATCGCACCGCTTTTATAGTGACCGCAAAGTGGGTGGGCTGATGGCGCACTTTATTAACGATTTAGAAGCCGTAAGACGCGCTATTGGTCCAGGCTTAATCATGTTTGTTGATGCTGTTTTTTTAGGCATCTTAGTCCTTATAAGAATGTATACGCTCTCTCCATCGATGACCATGATTGTGGTCATTCCTCTCTCTGCGATTGCCTTAGCAGGGAGTATTTTAGGGAATAGAATGCGTCGTAGCTTTAAAGACGCACAAAAAGCGTTTGAAGACTTAAGTGATTTTACACAAGAGAGTTTTTCAGGCATTAGTGTGATTAAAGCGTTTGTCAAAGAGCGTTTAGAAATCAAAGAGTTTTTAAAAGCGAACAAAAACGCCAAAGAAAAAAACATACGTTTTGTTAAAATTTCGGCGGTCTTACAAATCTTTGTTCAAACTGTAGTCTCACTCGTGTTTGTGTTAATCATTATCCTTGGTGCGAATGTGATTGAATCAACAAGATTCTCAGACGACCCTTTCACCATTGGCCAGTTGGTGGAGTTTAGCTCCTATTTTGGGATGCTTATTTGGCCGATGATGGCTGTGACTATGATCATTAACGTACGCTCACAAGGCAAAGCCTCTTTGGAGCGGATTGAGAAGATCTTAAACGAACCCATTGACATTGTGGATGAAAACGTCATTTCCGATCATGTCATTGGTGGAAAAATCACCTTTAACCATTTAGATTTTAGATACCCCGATGGTGAAGAAAATGTCTTAACGGACATTTCATTTACGATTGAACAAGGCGAAACGGTTGGGATACTCGGTCGTACGGGTAGCGGTAAAACCAGCATTGTTGACCTCTTATTAAGAATCTACAACGTCAACGAAGGAGAACTGTTAATCGACGACATAGACATTATGCGCCTACCTTTCAAACAAGTGCGTGAAGCGGTTGGTTACGTGCCACAAGATGGCTTCTTATTCAGTGACACCATACGCAACAACATTGCGTTTGGTGTGGAACAAGCTCATGCGCAAATGGATACCATCGAAAATGTGGCCAAACTGTCCGATGTCCATCATAACATCTCAGAGTTCAAACGAGGGTATGACACCATCGTCGGTGAACGTGGTGTGACGTTATCAGGCGGCCAGAAGCAACGAGTCTCCATTGCGCGTGCTTTAGCTAAAGATCCTGCCATACTAATCTTGGATGATTCAGTAAGTGCGGTCGATACGGATACAGAAGAAAAAATCTTACGTAACTTAAAAACCACCCGCCAAGGAAAAACTACAATCATGATTGCGCACCGTATTTCAACGGTTAAAAACGCGGATAAAATTGTCTTAATTGATGAGGGTCGTGTGGTCGATGTCGGGACCCATGAAGAACTTCTTATCCGTAGTGAACTGTATGCAGATATGGTCCGAAAACAAGACTTACAAGCAGAAGTGGAGGGAGAATAATGTACGATATTGATACGGAGGATCGGCTACATAGTTATTCCGATCGGGTGATTTTAAAACGGTTATTGTCGTACGCAAAACCGTATTGGAAATGGTTTGCGTTGACGTTGCTTTTCATGTTCGTCTCAGTCGGCTTTGCGCTTCTTGAACCCTTCATTTTAGGACGTTCAATCGATGTCTTAAGAGCACCAACCATTGATCGTGAGTTATTGTTACAACTGGTGATCATCTTTGTTGTTTCAATTATTTTTAATGCCGCTTTTAACTACCTTCAAACGATTATTTTACAGCGAACTGGTCAAACCATTATTTATAACATTCGGGAAGAAATTTTTACCCACATTGAAACACAAGACATTGCTTACTTTAATGGCGTACCCACAGGAAAACTCGTGACCCGTGTCACCAACGATACCAACACACTCAATGAAATGTACACGAGCGTTGTGGTGAGCGTGTTCCGTAATTTATTCATGATTGTGGGGATTTTTGGTGCCATGTTTTTACTAAACGCATCGTTAGCACTCATGGTTTTAACGGTCATTCCGTTCATCATAGTCTTTAGTTTCATTTTTCGAACCTTTTCACGTAAGGCTTACCGTATTGTACGCACCAACATGTCGCGTTTAAACGGCTTTTTAGCGGAACATTTATCCGGCATGAAAATCGTTCAGATTTTTAATCAAGAGGATGAACGCATGGTGCGCTTTGATAAACAAAATACGGAACTTAAACGCTCTCAACTCCGTGAGTTGCTTGTCTTTGCAATCTATCGACCCACCATGTACATGCTCTATATTATTGCCATCATCATCATTTTCTATTTTGGGGGACGTCAAGTCATCTTAGGCACCCTCACCGTTGGGATCTTGTTTGCCTTTCAAAACTATCTAGGACGTTTCTTTGAACCGATTCAACAGTTGGCGGAACAGTTTAATATTTTACAATCTGCTTTTGCTTCTGCGGAACGTATTTTTGCGATTTTAGATACACACCCCACCATCTTAAATGAGCCAGACGCCCTTGAACTCGATCAAGTTCGTGGGGAAGTAGAGTTTAAAAACGTTTGGTTTCAATACAAACCTGATGAATGGGTATTAAAGGATGTTTCCTTTAAAGTAAAAGCCGGTGAATCTGTGGCGTTTGTGGGAGCAACTGGGGCTGGTAAAACCACCATTTTAGCTTTACTTACAAGAAATTACGATATTCAAAAAGGCCAAATTCTATTGGATGGCATCGACATTAAATCCATCAAAATTGCCTCGCTAAGACAACACATCGGGCAAATGCTACAAGATGTCTTTATGTTTAGTGGGACCATCCGATCAAACATCACCTTGCGGGATGATCGTTTCACAGAAGAAGAACTTGAACAAGCTGTAAATTATGTCAACGCTGACCGTTTTATTAAACGCTTACCAAAGGGTTATGATGAAAAAGTCCGTGAACGTGGCAATAACTTTTCAGCAGGGCAACGTCAATTAATCTCCTTTGCTAGAACGTTGATCCATCAACCGCGTATCATGATTCTTGATGAAGCGACCGCAAATATCGACACCGAGACTGAACTTATCATCCAAGACTCATTGAAAAAAATGATGAGTGTTGGGACGATGTTCATTGTGGCTCATCGTTTATCAACGATTCAACACGTAGACACCATCATTGTCATGCAAAAAGGTGAAATCATTGAAAAAGGGAACCATCAAACGTTATTAAAGAGAAAAGGACATTATTATCATCTTTATGAGTTACAATATAAAGAAGATCATGATGACGCTAAAGAAACCACGCAAACCTTAGCGCCAGCATAAGGAGGGCTTATGAGTTTTTTTGAACAAAAAATAAAGCACAAACCCAATCGATTTGAGGGTTGGTATGTCCGTTTCATTGAAGATGATTTTAAAACCAATGAAGCTTTTATCTTAGCGTTTTCTACACATCAAGACGACCCTCACGCGTTTACACAATACTTTAATGGCATCGCCAAAACCAACGACTATACCAAACACCCCTTAGACACATTCGCGTTTAAAAACGATACAGTCTATCTTGCTGATCATCGTTTAAGCGAACAAGCTTTTCTATTTTCCACACAGAACCATACGCTCAACTTAATGTTTTCGGACACACAAAAACCTCACAAAAGTGCCATGAGTTTTTTGCGTTTCTTGCCACTTGAGTGTTATCAAGAAGTGATTGTAATGGAAGCTAAGGCGACAGGTGAACGTGTTGTAGATGGTAAAACAACGACCGTCAGTGGTACGATTTACATTGAAAAAACCTATGGGCGTAAGTTTCCTAAACAATGGTTTTGGCTTCAAACGCACCATTTTGATGTGCCAGAAGTCAGACTTTCCATGGCGGGAGGGTCGGTGCCTACACTCAAATATCATCCCTTTGGCTTTTTCTGTTTGGTCGAACAAGGGGATCAAACCTATCGCTTTGCGACCTACAATCGAAGCAAGTTTAATGCGGTGGACTTAGGCGATAAAGTGGTGTTTACGATTCGTAAGGGGGCTTACAACTTACGCTTAGAGGTGAGTGATCATGACCCTACAGCGTTGGTCGGTCCTCGCGATTTTGGGGCCATGACTTTGACCGTTTTTGAAAGCCTTCAAAGTCATGTTAAACTTACATTAACGCACAACGATCAAACACTCATCCAAGCCACGTCTAAAACCGCTGGTTTTGAGTGGATGGGTCAAAACTAAGGAGGAGAACCTATGAAGAATCTTATTTTAAACAACGGTGTAGCCATTCCCGCGATCGGATTGGGGACGTTTAGAGCTAAAGACTCTGAAGCCTACGAAGCCGTATTGCACGCTTTAAAGGTGGGGTATCGTCATATTGATACAGCCGCCATCTATCAAAATGAAGAAGATGTTGGTAAAGCCATTAAAGACAGTGGTGTCCCTCGTGAAGAAATTTTTGTGACCAGTAAACTATGGCCAACAGAATTGGGGTTTTTGAGCACAAAAAAAGCGTTTTTTAAAACGCTTGAACGTCTTGGTTTAGACTACTTGGATTTATACCTCATCCATTGGCCTGGGTCTTATGAAAAAAATGCGGATGCCTATCAAGCCATGGAAGAGCTTTATGATGAGGGCTATATTCGCGCCATTGGGGTCAGTAACTTTAGCTTTCACCATCTCGAACACTTATTTGAAACCGCGCGGGTGATGCCTCAAGTCAATCAAGTAGAAACCCATTTGCGTTTACAAAATCATAAACTTCATGATTTTTGCATGAAACACGGCATCTATTTAGAAGCCTACGCCCCTTTGATGAGTCATTTTGTTCATGAACTACTCGCTGAAGAACTGTTGCAAGAAGTCGCTCAAAAACATCAAAAAACCGCCGGACAAGTGGCGCTTAAATACCTCTATGACCGTGACATCATCATCATTCCAAAATCTTCGAACCCTAAACGGATTGAAGAAAATTTAGCCATTGATGATTTTAGCTTAGACGATGACGATGTTGCCAAACTCGCAAAACTACAAAAAGCACGCAAGTACTTCCCAGATCCTGACAACTTCAATTTTTAAGAGAGTGTTAAGATTTAATCGCCTGAGTAAGCGTTATTTCAGCCAAATGTGACAAAATATGATAAACTATCCATAACTTAAATAAAGTAGGTGACGTATGGGAATTTTTAGTAAGTTATTTGGCAAAAAAAAGGCAAAAGAATTTGATGACCAACCAATGCCATCAAGCAAGCAAGCACCAAAACCTGCACCGGAAACACCACTTTCTAAGCCTGTATCAACGCTCGAAGAGGTTCAAAGCGACATTCGCGATCGTAACATCGATCAAGTCCCTGAACCAAAAAAAGCGCCAGAAAGTCGATCGCAAGTCAGTGAAGCTGATGCGGTGAAACCTAAAAAATTAGAGTATCACATAAAAAAACAAGGCGCTGAATGGGTGGTTATTGAACATCAAGCGGAAGCGCCATTAAGAACATTTAACACACAAAAAGAGGCGATCGCTTACGTTCAAGAAGAAAATTTACCGCATGTCGTATTTAAAGCCGATGGAAGTCCAAAGAATTAACCTACTTATGTAGGTTTTCTTTTAATGATATGCATGACAGACTGTCATACCTTTAAGGAGTGAAACGATGCCAAAAAGAACGTTTTTAAAGTTGCCTGAAGCGAAACGGAACCGCATTCTAAATGTGGCCATCGATATGGTTTTAACCCACCCTATTCAAGACATTACCATATCGCATATTGTTAAACATGCCCAAATCCCTCGTGGGAGTTTTTATCAGTATTTTAAAGGGATAGAAGATCTGTTGTTTTATCTTTACCAACAGTTTATCGAAGCATTCGAGCGTCACACCATCGAACGATTGCACGATGAAAACATTGATATTTTTGTCTTTTTTAAAGAGGGTTTTGAACAAGATTACACGTTTTTCACAACAACAAAAATGCATAAGGTCTACGCAACACTGATGGAACAGCGCAAGTTTGTTGGGCTTGATTTGGGAACACATGAACGGGCACGAATGGCGTTTTTTGAGTCCATGCTTGAACGTGTGGACACGTCTCGAATTGATCATTTAACGCCCCATCAAAAACTTAACTTGTACATGCTCTATGTACAACTTAAAAACAACGCATTGCATCGTGTTATTTCACAAAAACAGTCGTATGATGAAGGTAAAGAAGACTTTCTATTTTACATAAACATTTTGGAAAGAGGCGCACTCGATGAAAAACATCTCTAAACTCTTACGTTATGCCTTGCCTTACCGGACGTATTTATTGTTGGCTATTGGGGCGATGTTCATACAGGTTTTTGTTGGTTTTTATATTCCGTTCATCATGATTGGCATCATCGATGTGGCGTTGCCGGCCTTGGACTTTTCGCTTGTCTTAAGAGACAGTGCTTTTATGATTGGGCTTGCCTTTTTGGGGATGGGCGCAGGTATTTTAAATACGTATACTTCGCAATACATTGCGCAACATGCGAGTGCTCGTTTAAGACAGGATTTATTTGATAAAATTCAAACACTCTCGTTTAAAAACATTGATGACTTTAAGCAAAGTCGTTTAATTACCAACGCGACCAATGACGTTCAAAGAGTTCAAATGTTTTTTACGATGATGTTGCGTATTGTCATTCGGGCACCGTTAATGATTGTGGTGGGTTTGATTTTATCGTTAAGAACCAGTTTACTCCTTTCACAAGTGTTTTACATCACCATTCCGCTGTTAATTATATCGATTGCAGTGATTATGGTATTGGCCTATCCTAGATTTAAAAAAGTCCAACTTGCGGTGGACGATTTAAACAACGTCGTGTTGGAAAATGCGAACGCTCCACAAGTTGTAAAATCGTTTGTTTCACAGCCCCATGAACGAGAAAAATTTGAAGAGGTGAATGAACAGTTTCGCGATGTAAACACCTCTGCGGAAAGTTTACTCGCCCTTGCTGAGCCCATCATTTTCTTAATTTTCAACCTGGGCGTCGGACTCATATTATTTTTAGGGGCCTATTATTTAAACCAAGATTTCATCTCAGGCAACATCGCAAACAGTCCACTCTTTTCTGATTCTGGTCTGCCACGTGTTGGGTTATTGATGGCATTTAATCAATATTCACAACAAATTTTGTTTGGCCTAATGATGTTTGCGATGATCATGATCTTTTTATCACGTGCCGACGTTTCGGCAACACGTATTAATGAAATTTTTGATGCAAAGATTGACTTAACGAACAAACCAAACGCCATAAAACCGCCTTTAAGCGGACGTCTAACGTTTGAAAATGTGACGTTTAAGTATGGGGAAAATGGTGGTGCTGCAGCGTTGAAAGGCGTTTCTTTTAGATTAGAGCCACAAGAGAGTTTAGGCATCATTGGCTCCACGGGAAGCGGAAAATCTACACTGACAAGTTTAATTCCTAGACTTTATGATACGACCGAGGGCTCAGTTTATTTAGATGATTACAACGTAAAAGACCTTGACCTATCGCATTTAAGAGCCCACATTGGCTTTGTGACCCAAACCGCGTCCATTTTCAGTGGTTCTCTTGCGACAAACATTTTGCAAGGTCATCCTCAAGCCACCTATGAAGCCCTTGTTAACGCGGCTAAAGATGCGGATTTGAGTGCTTTCATCAACGAACAAGACAGTCAATACAATTACTTGACCATTGCGAAAGGTGGAAATCTTAGTGGTGGCCAAAAACAACGCTTGTCCATCGCTAGAGCGTTTATTCGTCAACCGAAAATTCTCATTCTAGATGACGCGACCAGTGCGGTTGATCTTGCCACCGAAAAACGCATCTTGGATGCGATTAACTCGCAACCTTCAAAACCAACGCTCATCGTGATTTCACAAAAAGTGACGACGGTAAAACGTATGGATAAAATTCTTGTACTCAATAACGAAGGCGAAGTGGATGGGGTTGGCACACACGAAGAACTCTTAAAAACCAGCCATGTCTACCAAGAAATCGCGGCCTCACAACTTGATATAGGAGGTCAATCGCATGTCTAAGATTCTTACAAAACGTGAACTTAAATCAGAACTGATTAAAACCATCGATCCAACCAAAACGCCTAAAGTTCAAGGTGGTATGCGCAGAAATCGTGGTCCAATGATGGGACCAAAACCTAAAAATATACGTCATACGGTCAGACGACTGATCGGGTATTTAGGCATCTATAAAGTGGCCATTGTCTTCATTGCTTTAACACTGATTGTGGCGACCCTTCTAAACTTACTTATCCCAACCCTATTCAGTATTGCGTTAGACGATTACTTTTTAACGTTTGAATTTACCGGGGTTTATCGAATTGTACTTATGATATTAGGCATTGCGGTTATCAACTCCTTAGTACGTTTTATCTCACGCTTTACCATGGTTCGAATTGCCCAAAAGATTGTCAAACAGATACGTCAAGAAGCGTTCGATAAATTATTAAAAGCCCCGATTTCATATTATGATGAAAAAGGCGCAGGTGATTTGGTCTCAAGAGTGTCAAACGACATCGACCTCATTAGTCAATCGCTTGGTCAAACGGTCCTTGAATTTATTAACAGCACCATCATATTGATCGGTGTGACCGTGTTGATGTTCCGTTTAAACTGGGCGTTATCGTTGGTCGTTTTGGGCTTCATTCCAATTATCTTAGTGTTTGTGGTGGTCATCAGTAAGAAAACCCGCAAAGGCTTTAGGGAACAGCAAATACACCTAGCCTCTCTTAACGGCATCATTGAAGAAAACATTTCAGGCATCAAAGTTGTCAAACTTTATGGCCAAGAACCAGCCTTTACAGAAGAATTTTCAGATGAGAACGAAAAACTTAAAAAAGCCGGCTTTATGGCACAATTCTATGCAGGCATTTTGTGGCCTTTCATCTTATTTTTAAATAACCTAATCTATCTTGTGGTGATTGCGGTAGGGGCAGCCTTATTTATCTCAGTGGGTGCGCCGTTTATTTCCATTGGTCAAATTGCTGGGGTGTCACAATATTCGAGACAATTTATTATGCCAATCAGTAACCTAGGCCAACAATTTAATGCCCTCATGCAAGGCATTGCGGGGGCGGAGCGTGTCTTTGAACTGATCGATACACCTAGTGAATATGAACAGGATGGGGAGGCCTTAATTGAAACATTTAAAGGGGCCTTAGCGTTTGAGGGCGTTCATTTTAGCTATACGCCCGAGGTTAAAGTCTTACAAGACATCAATTTTGATGCGAAGCCTGGTGAACTCATTGCGATCGTTGGCCCCACCGGTGGTGGAAAGACGACCACGATTAAAGTGTTAAATCGTTTTTACGACTTAGATCAAGGGCAGATTAAAATCGACGGTAAAGACATAAAAGAGTATCAAATTGATGCTTTACGCAAACGCATCGGCATCGTTCTTCAAGACACACACTTATTTAAGGGGACTGTATTTGAAAACATCCATTATGGTGATTTCTCAGCGAATGAGAAAGACGTCATCGAAGCGGCTAAAGCTGCAGGCGCTCATGATTTCATTTCCAAACTCCCTAAACGATACGAAACGTTGGTCACTGAAGGTGGTCAAAACTTCTCCCAAGGTGAACGCCAGCTCATCAGCATTGCGAGAACCTTGTTAAACAATCCAGATCTATTGATTTTGGATGAAGCCACTTCAAACATTGATACGCGTACGGAAGCAAAAATTCAAGCGTCGTTAGAAACACTCATGAAAAACCGTACGTCGATTGTCATTGCCCATCGACTTCAAACCATTCAAAAAGCGGATAAAATTCTTGTCATCGACCATGGGAAACTTATTGAACAAGGCACCCATGAATCGCTTTTAGAACAAAAAGGTTTCTACTATGAGTTGTATCATGCACAATTTGCGGTCTAAAAAGCGTTTACATCTTTGTTGAGCTATGCTAAACTTAAGTGAACTAAATTTCAAGGAGGTGAGATCATGATTAAAGTACATCTATTCAACAGCGTTTTTTATCATGCATACATCTCACCCGGGTGCAAAGACCGTATTTTATAAGTGTGTAAACACTGTCTTTCAACGGAGAGACAGTGTTTTTTTTATGGACCAGCAAGAAAGGATAACCTCATGACACAACTCAAACGATTTACAAAATGGATGAAAGGCTCATTCCACCTCTATTTGAGTGGCCTTTTCATCATCTTCTTACTGCAGTATTTTAGAACGCTACCCCCGCTGTTCGTCCAACACATTGTGGATTACATTTTTGGTTCAGAACCTTCAAATCTTCCGCGCTTGGTTCAACGTTGGTTGATGGCAGATACCGTTCAACAACAATTAATTTTGGTGGCGGTGGTGAGCGTTTTGTTTACCATCATTCGAGTCATTATGATTTTCTCACAACGTGTGCTCTTAGCAAACTTCACGGAGCGCGTCGCCTATGGCCTGCGTAACAGTCTTTATAAACATCTCCAAAACTTACGTTACAGCTACCACACGAACGCAGAAACAGGCGATTTGATTCAGCGCGTAACGACCGATGTCGATACGTATCGAATGTTTGTTGGAGAACAGTTTGTGGAAGTGGTGCGCATGACGTTCCTATTCGTGTTTGCAACGTTCCAAATGACGCAAATGAACTTGACGATGACCTTCATCTCACTGATTATTGCGCCGATTGTTTTCACGATTGCGTTTGTGTATTTTTTAAACGTTAAAAAAATCTTCACCTTAGTGGAAGAAGCAGAAGGCACCATGACGACGACCCTACAAGAAGGTGTCACAGGCATCCGCGTGGTAAAAGCGTTTGGTAACGAGCGTCATGAAATCGCCAAATTTGACCGGGACAGTAAACGCTATCGTAATGAAACCTATCGTCTCATTCGACTGATGGCGATGTTTTGGGGAGGGACCGATGCGCTCATTTTTGCTCAATACGCCCTCACCGCTTCTTTCGGCATCTATTTTGTGGTTCAAGGGCAACTTGGTGCCGGACAGTTTATCGCATTTTTAGCGCTCCTAGGACTCATTGTGTGGCCCATCCGACAATTAGGCCGCATCATCGGTGATTTTGGTAAGACCGTGGTGGCTCTCAAACGCATCGATGAGATTATCGATCAGCCTTCGGAACACGAAGGTGATAGCCACTTTGCACCCACCATTAAAGGACACATTCGCTTTGAGAACGTCAGTTTTCATTTTGATGACGACACCAATCATTTACTAAAAAACATCTCTTTTGAGGTTAAGGCAGGAGAAACCGTTGCCATCATAGGCCGAACAGGGAGTGGAAAATCAACGTTGATCAATTTATTGATTCGGATGTTAGAACACCAAGAAGGCCGCATTACTGTGGATGGGATGCCGATTGAAAGCATCAATAAAAAAGCATTACGAGCACAAATCGGGCTCATTTTACAAGAACCCTTTTTGTATTCAAAAACGGTGGCTGAAAACATCCGTATCATGCACCGAGATGCCAATCAAGAAAGCATTCATAGTGCCGCTCGCATGGCACGCCTACATGATGATATAGAGAATTTCGAAGAAGGTTATGAGACGCTTGTAGGTGAACGTGGTGTGACGTTATCAGGCGGTCAAAAACAACGACTCGCCATTGCGCGTATGTTGTTAAAAGATAAACCCGTCTTAGTCTTTGATGATTCTTTAAGTGCGGTTGATACTGAAACCGATCGTCAAATACGTGAAGCCTTAGCCGATACATGGCGTCATACGACCGTGTTCATCATTACGCATCGCATCACGACGGCGATGGAAGCTGACCGCATTATCGTGCTTGATCAAGGTAAAATTGTTCAACAAGGAAAACACGAATCATTGATTGAAGAAGAAGGTCTTTATAAAACATTGTGGTCCATTCAGTCGCAAGTCATGGATGAAACACTCGAGGAGGTGAAGGCATGAACTATTTCGAAGAAGAAGAGTATACGGAGACTAAGTTCGACGCCAGTGTGTGGCGCCGTTTATTCGCTTACATGAAACCGCTTCGTAAAGAGGTCTTCCTTGCTGTTTTCGCAGCGATTGTCCTTGCGATGGCCGATGTTGCGTACCCCTTACTGAATCGTTTTGGTATTGACACGATTATTGCGACCGGCGATTTAAGTTATTTACCTTGGTTTATAGGTGGGTATGTTCTTTTTATGGTGCTTATCTCAGGGATGGTGTATGCGTTTATTGTTTTTGCGGGCAAAATTGAAACCCATTTAGCGTATTTTATTCGACAACATGCCTTCAAACGATTACAGCAGCTGCCCTTTTCATATTACGACCGAACACCAGTCGGTTGGATTATGGCCCGAATGACCTCAGACGCTCGTAACTTAAGTGATATTTTATCTTGGGGCTTGATCGATTTAACGTGGGGTGGGTTAATGATGATTGGCCTTACGATTGCTATGTTTGTGATTAATTTCAAACTCGCTTTAATCACCTTAACGGTGCTTCCAGCCCTCGTTTTTTTAAGCATTTATTTTAGAACCCGTATTTTAAAAGCGTTCCGCCAAATTCGTAAACAAAACTCGAAGATTACGGGGGCCTTTAATGAGGGCATTGGGGGAGCAAAAACGACTAAAACATTGGTTTTGGAAGAGAGTAACTTTGAAGACTTTGAACACTTAACACGAAAAATGCGCGATCACTCTATCCGAGCCGCCGTGTTTGCTGGACTGTATTTCCCGTCCATTATTTTTGTCTCATCAATCGCCACCGCGCTCATTTTTTACTACGGGGGGATGGATGTCTCTAGTGGCCTTATTTCGATTGGCGTATTGTATGTCTTTATTGTTTATGTGGCTCAATTTTTTGAACCAGTCATGCAGCTAGCCAACATCTTAGCGCGCTTTCAACAGGCTCAAGCCAGTGGTGAACGTATTCTTTCATTGATTGATACGGTGCCTGACATTCAAGATTATCCGCATGTCATTGAGCAGTATGGGACGATGGAAAACCCTAAAAAAGAAAACTGGGAGCCCTTGCATGGCGAAGTCACATTTGAGAATGTGACCTTTAAGTACCATAAAGGTGAAACGGTTTTAAAAACGTTTAACCTTTCTGTTCGGGCAGGTGAATCCATCGCTTTAGTTGGGCACACAGGCGCTGGAAAAAGCACCATTGTAAATTTGATTTGTCGTTTTTATGAACCCACAGAAGGTCGCATCTTGATCGATGGTAAAGACTATAAAGACCGTTCAATTGGTTGGCTTCATGAATCGTTAGGGTATGTTTTGCAAAGCCCACAGTTGTTTTCTGGGTCGATTCGTGAAAACATACGCTATGGACGCTTGGAGGCTAGCGATGAAGACGTCGAAGCCGCGGCTAAAATGGTTGAAGCTGACCGGTTCATTACCACGTTTGAGAAAGGTTATGAGACCGAAGTGGGCGAAGGTGGCGCAAGATTGTCGGTCGGGCAAAAACAGCTGATTAGCTTTGCACGAGCACTCATTGCGAATCCACGCATTCTTATCTTGGATGAAGCGACCAGCAGTGTCGATACAGAAACCGAAAAAAGCATTCAAAATGCGATTCGCATTGTGATGGAAGGTCGGACGACCTTTGTCATTGCCCATCGCCTCTCAACCATTACTCAAGCGGACCGTATTTTAGTCCTTGACCAAGGGGAAGTGATTGAAGAGGGCACCCACCATGAACTCATGCGTAACGAAGGACATTACCATCGGTTATACATGAATCAATTTAAACGTCGACAAGTAGATTTATCCATGCAAAAAACTTAAGGAAGAGATTGTCTCTTCCTTTTTATTTAGCCTTAAAAGTGCTATTATGAATTTAAGGAGTGATTGTATGAGAGTAGTCATTATTGGTGGTGTTGCGGCTGGCATGAGTGCCGCAAGTAAACTAAAAAGATTAAGAAAAAACGTTGAAATTATTGCCTATGAAAAAGGTGGCGATTTAAGCTATGGTGCTTGTGGTATGCCCTATCATTTGAGTGATGTGATTCCCAAAGAATCCTCACTGGTCGCACGCACCGTTGATGATTTTAAACAACAAGACATCACAGTTCACACGTTTCACACAGTAAAAAAAGTCAAACCGACAACCAAGACATTAATCATTGAACATCAAAACAAGACTTTTGAAGACCATTACGATGTGCTCATTGTGGCGAGTGGTGCGGGCGCAATTCAATTGCCGGTGCCCGGTCGAAAATTAGAAAATATTCACGTGTTAAACAGTCTTGAAGATACAAGACAACTTAAAACACAATTACAAACGGCCAAAAAAGTCGCCATCATTGGCGGTGGTTTTATTGGCGTTGAAGTCGCTGAAAATTTGTTACACATGAATAAAGAAGTTGTCTTAATTGAACGTCTGCCGCAAATTTTACCGACCTATCACAGTCGCTTATCAGCCTTAGCTCAAGAAGCCCTAGAGAAGGGTGGTCTCACCATCCGCTTGAATGAAACGGTTGAATCTTATGAAGGCACACTGGCTGTGACGCGGGTTCATACTGATCAAGGTAGTTATGAGATTGATCTTGTGGTAGAAGCCATTGGAGTCCGGCCAAACACAGACTTTTTGGAAGGAACAGACATAAAGAGACTACGGAATGGCGCCATCGTTGTCGATGAACAGATGCGCACATCCGATCCTTTCATTTATGCCGCAGGCGATTGCGTAGCCTACCCACATAAGCTTAAAAAAGCACCAAGTTTTGTACCGCTTGGGACACATGCGAATAAAGGGGGCCGCATCATTGCTGAAAACATTGCTGGTCAAAAGACAGCGTTCCAACCCATTTTAGGCTCAGGCATTGTAAAAGTCATGGACTTAGCGCTCGCTCGTACTGGCTTAAGCTTAAAAGAAGCGCAAGAAGAAGGTTATGCAGTAGATCATGTTGAGGTCCAAGCGCGCAATCAAGCAGGTTATTACCCTGGAGCAACAAAAATATATCTTGATTTAGTGTATGATACGAAACGTTGTGTCTTATTAGGCGCCCAATTAGCGGGTGAAAAAGGCGTGAGTGATCGCATAAATATTTTAGCTTTAGCCATTCAAAATGAAACAAACATTCGCGATATCGCCTTTTTGGATATGGCTTATTCACCCCCGTTTTCTCCTGTTTGGGACCCTATTCAAGTCGCGTGCAACCAAATTAAATGCTAATTATTAGACATGTAACTTAACGAAAATCCGCATCAAAAAAACATCTTGTATTCGTACAGGATGTTTTTTAGAAAATTTATAATACAGATTTTATGAAAATTAATATCTCTATGCTATAATATTGCTAAATTGATAGGGTAAGGTGATGACATGAAATCGAAATCCCAAGTCGTCTACGATTACATTGAAACCCTTGTAATTAGTGGAGAGATTAAACCAGGTGAGAGACTACCAAGCGAAGCACGTCTTGGTGAAATTTTAAAAGTCTCCCGTGTTTCAGTACGTGCAGGCATTGAAAAGTTAAGTGCGATCGGCTTAATTAGCAAGAAAAAAGGCGGTGGCAGCTACGTTAATCGCCCTAACCATGAGAATTATTTGTCTGTCTTTACCCCCACACTGTTACATAACACGGACTTCCTAGAACTCTTAGAAATCCGTCGAGCACTCGACACGCTCAGTGTGCAACTGTGCGCAAAAAACATTACCGATGCCGGATTACGTAAATTACAAGAAATCACGGAGGCGATGGAAAGCGCCACGGAACCAAACGAGTTTTTTAATCTAGATAAGAAGTTTCACTTACTGATTTCTAAATACTCAAAAAACCGTTTCTTACACAACATCCAACTCATTATTTGGGATGTCATTCAGAAATCACAGCGCATTAGCTACAATAAAGTTGCCAAACCTGTGGTTTATCGGGTTGAAGAACATCACCAAATTCTTCATGCTATCACACACAAAGATCAAGATTTGGCACGCATTTACACGGTAAGACACTTAGAAAAAATTATCGACACGTTTGTTTGTGAATACAACGAAGGCAAAGATGTTAAACCACTCAAGCAAAATTAATCAAAAAGTCAGTGATTCCCACTGGCTTTTTTTAAACTCTATGCTATAATACTTTTTGCACGCCAGCATGGTGGAATTGGTAGACACGCTAGACTCAAAATCTGGTGGTCGCAAGACCGTGTCGGTTCGACTCCGACTGCTGGTACCACCCTACGTATAAAGACCTTGCGGTCTTTTTTTTATGGCCTAATGTGAGGGCTTTCATAAAAAACAAAAAAGCGCTGTTTTTTTTGGTCAAATATGATACGATAAAACATGAAGAAAGGGGTCTAATATGAAAAAAACGTGTCTCTATCAGGAACATCTAGCCTTAAAGGCTAAAATGGTAGAATTTGCCGGTTACGAGATGCCACTATATTATTCGAGTATTGCCGCTGAACATGAACAGGTTCGTCAGCGTGTAGGGATGTTTGATGTCTCACATATGGGCGAATTCATGGTCGAAGGCGACCATGCGACAGCCTTCGTTGAAAAAATCTTCTCTAATCGCGTCGGAACCCTCATGGACGGTCAGATTGCGTATGGCTTTTTGTGCCGTGAAGATGGCGGTGTTTGGGACGATTTGTTAGTTTATAAACATCATCAGAAAAAATATCTGTTAGTGGTGAATGCCGCAAACATTGCCCAAGATTTCGAATGGCTGAACCAACACTTGATGCCTGCGATGACCTTAACCAATCATTCAGATGAACTCAGTGAGATTGCGCTACAAGGACCACAAGCAGCGACGGTTTTAAAAACGCATTTTGCGTTTGATCCTACCAGTTTACCCTTTTTTAGTTTTAAAGAAACGCAGTTACTAGGGGGCACGGTGCTCATCTCGCGCACTGGCTATACTGGTGAAGACGGCTTCGAACTTTATGCTAAACATGATGTAATTGTGATGCTTTGGAAAGCCTTCTTAACCGCAGGCGTTCAACCGATTGGTCTTGGCGCCCGTGATACTCTAAGATTTGAAGCGGCTTTACCACTTTACGGTCATGAGCTTAGCCCGACCATTACCCCCTTGGAAGCAGGGTTGAGTTTTGCGGTCGACTTAACAAAAGATTTCATTGGTTCAAAAGCGTTAAAAGCTCAAAAAGAAGCCAAATTAAAACGTCGTTTAGTAGGCTTGCGTCTTCTCAGTAAAGGCATTATGCGTGAGGGCTATAACGTTTTTCACGACAATGAACAAGTGGGTGTGATTACGACAGGGTACAAACTTCCCACCCAAAATGACGCGTTGGCGCTTGCATTGATTGATGTACCTTATCATAAACTGGGAACCCAACTGACCGTTGAAATAAGACAAAAACGCGTACCTGCAGAGGTTCGTGATAAGAAATTTAGAAGAAAAAATACCAAAGAAAAAATGGAGGATTAATGATGAAAACACCTAAAGGATTATATTATGCTGAAACACATGAATGGGTAAAAGTTGAAGATGGATTTGGTTATATTGGCATTAGCGATTACGCGCAACATTCTCTGGGTGAAGTGGTCTACGTAGAACTGCCAGATGAAAACGATCAAGTAACCAAAGACACAGAGTTTGGCGCTGTTGAATCGGTTAAGGCCGCTTCAGATTTGTTGTCTCCGGTCAGCGGTGTGATTGTCGCTATTAACGACGAGCTCGAAGACAGTCCTGAGCTATTAAATGAAGATCCCTATGAACATTGGATTATCAAAGTTGAACTAGAGGACGCTAGTGAAGTAGAACGTCTTATGAACGCTGAAGAGTATGAGGCGTTTTGCCAAGAATAAACTAACCTAGGAGGAATTCGATGTTTAAATACTTACCCCACACGCATGAAGACATTGCAGCTATGCTTAAAACCATCGGGGTCGATTCAATCGAAGCGCTGTATCAAGATGTTCCGAAAGATTTAAAACATCACGACTTAACACTCCCTAGTTCACATTCCGAACTTGAGTTATATGAACACATGCAAGCTTTATCAGAAGACATCCAGGTGTTGAAACCTGTCATTGGTATGGGCGCTTATGATCACTACACGCCCTCGATCATTCGCCACCTGATTGAGCGTCAAGAATTTTTAACCTCTTACACCCCTTATCAACCAGAAATTTCACAGGGGACGCTGCAATATATTTTCGAATACCAAAGCATGATTTCACAACTGACGGGCATGGAAATTGCGAATGCTTCCCTTTATGATGGGGCTACCGCTACGGCGGAAGCCATGTTTATGATTTGCGCCATCCGGAAAAAAAATCGAATTTTGCTCTCTGATACGGTCAACCCAAACATCATCGAAGTCATTAAGACCTATGCGCATTATAAAGGGATAGACGTCACTATTCTTAAGCACGTCCAAGGTGTGACATCGCTTGAAGCTTTAAAGGACGCTATGAGTGACGAGTATGCAGGCGTTATTGTTCAAAGTCCGAATGTTTATGGCATCATTGAAGATTACACTGGGTTTAAAGATGTGTTAGATGCCCACAAAGGTTTATTCGTGATAAATCAAGACCCAAGCACACTTGCGCATCTAAAAACCCCCGCAGAATGGGGCGCTGATGTCGCGGTTGGGGAAGCTCAAACGCTGGGATTACCGCTTCAATTTGGGGGGCCATACATTGGCTATATGGCTTCTAAAAAAGCGTACGTTCGAAAAATGCCTGGACGTATTTGTGGGATGACAAAAGACAGTGAAGGCAAGCGTGCGTTTGTGTTAACATTCCAAGCGAGAGAACAGCACATTCGGCGCGATAAAGCCAACTCTAATATTTGTTCTAACCAAAGTCTTCTGGCGCTGTTTGTGACCATTTATCTTTCAACGATGGGGAAAAAGGGATTATACGAGGCGGCTCAGTTATCCATGGATGGCGCTTATGAGCTGCACAATCGGTTAATAAAACTTCCTTACTTAAAACCTGCATTTGCCTCACAACCTTTCTTTAAAGAATTTACTTTAACGTCCTCGTTGCCCGTTGAAAAGCTACAATCAGTACTTGAAGCAAAAGGGTATTTAGGTCCCTTCAACATGAAAGATTTAGGGTTAGGCGATGGCTCATTGGTGAGTTTTGCGATGACAGAAAAACGTACGGAGCAAGACATTGATCAAATCATTAAAGCATTGGAGGCGTTGGCATGAGTTATTATGATACGTTGATTTTTGATTTATCGACGCATGCCCGTAAAGGGTATACGCTTCCTAAAAGGAATTACCCCCGACAAACACTACCAAAGCACCTTCTACGTGAAGATTGTCCTGGCTTACCTGAAGTCAGTGAAGTCGATGTGGTAAGACATTACACGAATGTTTCACAGAAGAACTTTGGGATTGAAACAGGGATGTATCCTTTAGGTTCTTGTACGATGAAATACAATCCGAAAATAAATCAAGATTTATCCGCACTGCCGAGTTTTTCAGCGTTACATCCCTATCAACCTGAACACACGGTTCAAGGGATGTTAAGACTGTTGGATGATTTGCAAATTCATTTATCTGAAATCTCGGGCTTAGCGCAATATACCTTAAACTCATACGCCGGCGCCCATGGTGAACTGATCGGTCTGATGATCATGAAACGCTACTTTGAAAGTCGTGGCGAACATCATCGTAAGAACATCATTGTGCCAGATGCGGCGCATGGGACAAACCCAGCAAGTGCGGTTGTTGCAGGCTTTAAGGTGGTTGAAATTCCGACCGAAAAAGATGGGTCTGTCTCATTAGAAGTCATCAAATCCGTCGTGGATGAAAACTTAGCTGGCATCATGTTGACCAACCCTAACACCTTAGGAATGTTTGAAAGAGACATTGTTGAAGTTGCTAACTTGATTCACGATCACGGGGGCTTACTTTACTACGATGGCGCCAACCTCAATCCTATATTAGGTAAAGTGCGTCCTGGCGATATGGGCTTTGACATCATGCATATCAACTTACATAAAACCTTCTCAACACCTCATGGGGGTGGGGGTCCAGGCTCTGGTCCCGTGGGTGTGGCTGAACACTTAGTGCCATTTTTACCGAAACCCATCATTAAAAAAGTGGCTGATCGCTATACCATCGAGACGGATAATAAGACAACTTTAGGTCAAATCTCTCATTTCTATGGAAACGTTGGCGTGGCCATGAAGGCGTACATCTACATTCTCTCTAATGGGAAAGAACACTTGCCTGAAGTCGCAAAATATGCGGTGCTAAATGCAAACTATGTGAAAGAGTCTTTAAAAGATCTCTACGAACTGCCTGTAGAAGGCGTTTGTAAGCACGAGTTTGTCTTTAATGGTTTAAAAGATAAATCCACCGGCGTCACGACGCTTGATGTCGCCAAACGACTTTTAGACTTTGGCGTTCATCCGCCAACCATTTATTTCCCCCTTCTTTATAAAGAATCATTGATGGTTGAACCTGTTGAAACCGAGTCGAAGCAGACCTTGGATCGATTCATCTCTGTGATGCGTCACATCGCCAAGGAAGCGAAAGAACAACCAGACATCGTCAAAGGTGCGCCGCACAACACCACAGTTAAACGTTTGGATGAAGCCATGGCGGCTCGTCAACCCATTGTCAAATACACCGATATTCCAACATAATCTAGTGCGGTTTGTCAGTCACTTCACTGGCAAACCGCTTTTCGTGCTTTAAAGGCAAATTTGCTTGCATTTCATAGCACTTAATGATAAAGTATTCACGTGTTAAAGGAGGAAGACTATGCGCGTACAATTTGTCTTGCGTTGCACAGAGTGCAACAATGAAAATTATATTATGACGAAAAACAAAAAAACGCATCCTGGACGCATGGAAGTTAAAAAATTCTGTCCTAAATGCAATAAACAAACGATGCATCGTGAGAAAAAATAAAAGAACTTCCTCGGGGAAGTTTTTTTTCAATTGAGAGGTGAGTGTCATGGCGTACATTGTTGGCGTTGATGTGGGAGGAACCACCATTAAATTTGGTTTTTTTAATGAAGACGCTGAACTGATTGATAAATTTAGTATTGAAACGGTCATTACCCATGAACCGCATGATTTACTGGACGTAATTGCGTCAACGATTGAACAAAAAATTCCCTTAAGTGACCTCGTTGGCATCGGACTTGGTGTGCCAGGGCCTGTGGTGGATGGCGTCGTTTATGGTGCGGTCAATTTAGATTGGAAAACGGTGGATGTGGTAGGCTATTTTAGTTTACGTTTGCCTAATGTGAGCGTCTCAGTTCATAACGACGCCAACGTAGCGGCGTTAGGAGAGACCCATTTTGCTGCTAAAAAGCATCAAAATACCATCATGATCACCTTAGGGACTGGCGTTGGTGGGGGCGTTATTTTGAATGGTAAAATTTGGACCGGTTCCCATGGTGTGGGTGGCGAGATTGGCCATATGAACGTAAGTTCTGAAAAGATCAAATGTAATTGTGGGAATGAAGGCTGTTTAGAAACCATGGCTTCAGCAACGGGTATTAAACGCCGAGCCCAGCACTACATTGAAGCTGGGTATGTCTCATCATTGGTCGCGCCTTACTCTGCTAAAACCGTGTTTGAAATGGCTAAATCAGGCGATATTGCGGCTGAAAAAGTGATTGAAGATCTGACAGATACGTTGGCTAAAGCCTTGCAAATATTAGCGGTCACCTTTGATCCAGAAGCCTTCATTTTAGGGGGCGGCGTGTCTCAAGCTGGCGAATATTTAAGAGCTAAGATTGAGACAAAGTTTAAAGCTCTAGCGTTTGGACGACAGGGTGAACAGATTCAAGTAAAACTTGCCACCCTTGGCAACGATGCAGGGATTTACGGTTGTTTAAAGGCGGTTATCGATGCTTAAGATGATTTTGAATGAGTTTGCTGAAAACAGTTATATTCTCACGGAAGGTTCAACGACTTACGTCATTGATCCGGGTTCAAACACCGATGCGATGATAGACTATTTAGAGACGGATCAATTAGTGCCTGAGGCGATTTTATTGACGCATGGTCATTTTGATCATATTCAAGGCGTGAATACGCTCATTGCTAAATATAAAGTGCCTGTATACATTCATCCAGATGAGCGTGATTTTCTCTTTGATCCCAATTTGAATTTGAGCGCACTCATGCGTGAACCCTATCGTGTCTTTAAAAAAGATTATGTAAAGACCTATGCCTCAGACCAAACGTTTCCCCTCAACGATAAGTCCCTCAAAGTCATCCATACGCCAGGGCATACGAGAGGATCGGTTAGTTTTGCTTACGATGACGTTTTGTTTAGCGGGGATGCATTGTTTAAAGAAAACATTGGACGTACCGATTTACCTACGGGTGATTATGAGACGCTGATAGCGACGATTAAAGCGTTGACCCAAACGCATGCGGATAACACCCTTGTTTATCCTGGACATGGTCCGATGACGACCATCGTTCATGAAAAACATCATAACCCTTACTTGAAAGAGTGATACTATGCGCACGTTTCTTATATTTTTATTCAGTTTATTGGCGATTTTAACGACAGCTTCGGTGCTCTTTAATCAAGCGCAAGATGCGCTTGCTACTCATGAAACACACATCGCGAACACCGCGCCGATTCAAAACACACAAGAGTTTTACCAAGCACAGGAAGCTTTAAACGATTTAAACGGACGTTTTGTACTCGTACGCTTATTTATGAACGATGAAATAAATCATTTAACTAATCAATTGGAGGCCTTTGATATGGCAGAACATTCAGAACTTAACGCTTATGAAGCATTTTTATCAGATACAAACCCACGTGTGACGATTGAGGTGGGTGATTTTGGCTCTATGACCCTTGAACTCTTTCCTGAAGTTGCACCTAATTCAGTGAACAACATGATTCAGTTAATCGAAAACGGTTACTATGATGGTTTAGTGTTTCATCGTGTTATTGCTGGTTTTATGATTCAAGGAGGCTGGGGCGACGACACAGGTTGTGTCATTGCTGGGGAGTTCGCGGCGAACGGGTTTAGCAATTCCTTAAGGCACACGCGAGGCGTCTTATCGATGGCACGTACGAATGTGATGGATTCCGCCACGTCGCAATTCTTTATTGTTCATCAAAATGCCGCTCATCTCGATGGTCAGTACGCCGCGTTTGGTGCGTTAGTTGACGGGTTTGATGTGCTTGATCGCATTGCGAATGTCAACACAGGTTTTCAAGACCGTCCAGCGACCGACGTGATCATGACCCGTGTGACGGTGGATTTACGTGGGTATACACCCGATGCCCCCGTTTGTGTAACCCCATAAGGCAAAGAAATTTGCCTTTTTTTATGCATTTAGCACTCTTCGCTTGACAGTGCTATTCGAGTTGTTTATAATACCATTAGCATTGTTATTTAGTGAGTGCTAAAGGGGGTTTCTCATGTTAAGCCAACGTCAAAAAGATGTCCTCAGACTCATTGTCGAAGAGTTTGTTAAAACGGCCGACCCTGTAGGGTCGCGGACATTGTCCAAACTGCTTGACTTTTCACCTGCGACCATTCGTAACGATATGGCTGATTTGGAAGAGCTCGGGTATTTGGAAAAAACCCACTCCTCATCAGGGCGTGTGCCAAGTGAAAAAGGCTATCACTATTATGTCGAAACGTTGATGCAAGAAGACGATACGACGATTGATCTTAAGGTGATTGACAACCTCTTTAAAGACAGTGATAAAAATCGTGACGATACGATTGAAGAAGCCATTAACTTACTGTCCCAGTTAACTAATTATACAACCGTTGCGCTGGGCCCTCAGGCGCGCAACTCAAAAGTCAAACGGATTGAACTGATCCCCCTTTACGAGCGTGTGAGTGTTTTGTTAGTCATCACGAACTTAGGTCATGTCGAAAGTAAACAAATCGCGCTTCCAGAAAATGTGGATTTAGACCAACTCACTAAAATCGTGCAGATACTCAATGAAATACTCATCGATGTCCCTATCGGACAAGTGAGTGAAAAACTTCATTATGAAATTAGTCAACAATCCATCAAAGAGTTGCTTGACTACAATGAACGAATCTTAGATGCTTTCTTAGATGCGTTTAGTCAGTTTGCTGAGAGTAAATACTATTTATCAGGCCAAAGCAACATGCTTTATCAACCTGAATTTAGTGATTTAGAGCGTGTGCGTGAATTGATGAACTTTTTTGAACGCAACGACATCTTAAAACTGGTCGATCACTCCGATAGTAAAGGGCTGACCGTCCGTATTGGTCACGAAAATCAAGTGACCGCGATGAAAGACTGTTCGGTGGTGATGGTTCCTTATGACATCGGTCACGAAGAACAAGGCACCATCGCGGTTGTCGGACCGACCCGGATGGATTATCAAAAAGTCATCCCGCTGCTGAAATATTTAGCCGCACACATTTCCAAACTTTATCATAATTCTTAAGGAGGCATCATGAACGACAAAGAAAACAAGGTGCTTGAGCCAACACCGGAAGAGGAAAAAGGGAACGATATTTTAAACGATTCAAGCGCTCAAGAATTGCCCAAAACAGAAAAGAAAACGAAATCTAAGAAACCTTCGCAAGCAGAAAAAATTCATGCGTTGGAAGGACAGATTGAACACTTGACACAAGTGGTCACTGATTACAAAGATCAACTGTTAAGAAATCAAGCAGAATTACAAAATTTCAAGCGTCGTATGACCGAAGAAAAAATTAAAGACCGGCAATATGCGAACGCTGATTTAATGAAAAAAATTCTACCTGTCATTGATCATCTTGAAGCCGCGCTCACCAACGAAGGCAAAAAAGAGGCGTTTAAACCCTTTCTAAAGGGCTTTGAAATCATCCATAAAAATTTGCTAGAAGCGCTAAAATCAGAAGGTTTAGAGGTTATAGAGGCATTGGAAAAACCGTTCGACCCTAATCTTCATGAAGCGGTTATGACCGAAGCGCACGAAGAATTTCCCAGTCAAACCGTGATTCAAGAGTTTCAAAAAGGCTATACATTTAAAGAACGCTTGCTAAGAGCCACCATGGTCAAAGTCAGCGAATAACGATAAAAAGGAGACGATTACTATGCCAAAAATGATTGGAATCGATTTAGGAACCACGAACTCATGTGTCGCTGTGATGGAAGGCGGCGAAGCGAAAGTTATCCCCAACCCAGAAGGTGGTAGAACTACCCCTAGTGTGGTCGCATTTAAAAAAGGTGACATTCAAGTAGGTGAAGTTGCCAAACGCCAAATTGTGACAAACCCCGAAACCATCACCTCAATCAAACGTAAAATGGGGACCACTGAAAAAGTCAAGGCCAATGGCCGTGAGTATACCGCTCAAGAAATCAGTGCGATGATTTTACAAAACCTAAAAGCCACTGCTGAAAGCTATTTAGGTGAAAAAGTAACGGAAGCCGTCATCACGGTGCCAGCATACTTTAATGATGCGGAACGACAAGCCACCAAAGACGCAGGTAAAATTGCGGGCTTAGATGTGAAGCGTATCATTAATGAACCCACCGCAGCAGCCTTAGCGTATGGGATTGACAAAACTGAAAAAGACCAAACCATTCTAGTCTTTGACCTTGGTGGTGGGACGTTTGACGTCTCAATATTAGAATTATCGGATGGCACCTTTGAAGTTATTTCAACCGCCGGTGATAACCGTTTAGGTGGAGACGATTTTGATGAGCGTGTGATTGAGTATTTAGTCAGTGAATTTAAGCGCGATCAAGGCGTCGATTTGAAGAAAGATAAAATGGCAATGCAGCGCATTAAAGATGCGGCTGAAAAAGCGAAACGTGATTTATCTGGCGTTTCAGAAACATCGGTATCACTACCCTACATTACCGTGGGGACTGAAGGGCCACTTCATTTAGATTTAACCTTAAGTCGCGCAAAGTTCAATGAGTTAACGGAAGACCTTGTTGAACGCACGATGGGCCCAGTGCGTCAAGCGTTAAAAGACGCCAAACTCACCAACAACGATTTACATCAAGTCATTTTGGTTGGGGGTTCTACCCGTATTCCTGCAGTCCAAGATGCAATTAAAAAAGAATTGGGTAAAGAACCTAACAAAGGCGTTAATCCTGATGAGGTCGTGGCGATGGGTGCGGCCATTCAAGCGGGCGTATTAACAGGCGATGTTAAAGATGTCTTGTTGCTCGATGTCACACCACTTTCATTAGGGATTGAAACATTAGGGAGCGTTTTTACCAAACTAATTGAACGAAACACCACCATCCCTACCAAAAAATCACAAGTGTTCTCAACCGCTGCAGACAACCAACCAGCCGTAGACATTCATGTTTTACAAGGTGAACGTCCTATGGCTAATCAAAATAAAACGCTTGGGAAGTTTCAACTGACCGACATCCCGCCTGCGCCACGCGGTGTGCCCCAAATTGAAGTCACCTTCGACATTGATGCCAACGGCATCGTGAACGTGTCAGCAAAAGACCTGGGTACTGGAAAGAGTCAAAACATCACCATTAAAAATAACGAGGGTCTCACTGAAGCCGACATTGAACGCATGGTTAAAGAAGCCGAAGACAACGCTGATAAAGACGCTCAATTAAAAGAAGCGGCCGAAGCTAAAAACGAAGCTGAACAACTTATTTTCTCAACCAATAAAGCACTTAAAGATCTTGGTGATGAGGTCAGTGAAGAAGAGAAAAAAGAAGCTGAAGCAGCCATTGAGACACTACAAAAAGCCTTAGATGCGAACGATACAGAGCTTATCAAAAAGGAAAAAGAAGCGCTTGAGAAAGTGGCTCAAACCTTTGCGGCTAAAGCCTATGAAAAGGCCCAACAAGCCCAGCAATCACAAGAAGCCGATACAAGCAGCACCGACGAATCATCAGACGATGATGATGTCATTGATGCGGATTTCGAAGAAGTTAAAGAATAAGGTTAAAAGCAGCAAGGCTGCTTTTTCCCTATCTCTAGAGGTGATTGCATGAGTAAACGAGATTACTATGAAGTTTTGGGCGTCGATAAAAACGTCGGCCAAGACGAACTCAAAAAAGCGTATCGAAAACTTGCCCGACAATACCATCCCGACGTCAACAAAGAAGCGGATGCTGAGGGGAAGTTTAAAGAAATTCAAGAAGCGTATGATGTCTTATCAGACTCACAAAAACGTGCCCAATACGATCGTTTTGGTCACCAAGCCAATCAACAGGGCTTTGGTGGCGGATTTGAGGGTGGGTTTGGTGACTTTGACTTTAATGACATTTTTTCCTCATTCTTTGGGGGCGGTGGTGGTCGTGCTCAAGCACGCGCCAATCAGCCGCGTAAAGGTCAAGACATTCATAAACGCATGAAGGTATCGTTTGAAGATGCGGTAAACGGGGCTAAAAAAACCATTAAAACTGCGGTCTATGAAGAATGCCACACCTGTCATGGAACAGGCGCATTCTCTAAAAACGATGTCTCAACGTGTTCAGAATGCCGGGGCAGTGGAACTGTAATGGTAGAGCAACAAACGCTCTTTGGTCGTACTCGGACCCAAACAACGTGTCCTAAATGCGGTGGCTCAGGAAAAACGATTACGAAGAAGTGTCAAACTTGTCAAGGCGATGGCATGGTGAGTAAAAACAAAACGGTCACTGTCAACATTCCGCAAGGCATCGATAACAATAATCAACTTAGAATGCCGGGTTATGGACACAAAGGGATCAATGGTGGACCCAATGGTGATTTATACATCGTCTTTGAAGTTGAAGAGGACCCGAAATATGAGCGTCATGGCGATGACTTAGTGATGGATATGCCGTTAACTGTCACCCAAGCTACGCTGGGTGATGAAATTGTGGTGCCAACCCCTTATGGTAGCATTAAGTTGAAAATACCTGCGGGTACTCAGTCACAAAAAACATTTAGAATCCGTGGTAAAGGTATGCCAAACCTTCGCAGCAAAAAAGTGGGCGATTTACATGTTGTGGTTCGTGTCGTAACCCCGACAAAACTTACACGTGAACAGGAAAAGCTTTTCCGCAAACTATCCGAAACCAATCTAG
>LFIK01000439.1_pt1 | contig 31185 bp, 24 predicted proteins | sample 643401 | NCBI WGS metagenome assembly LFIK01 (sample SAMN03777447, study PRJNA286221) | soda lake metagenome | biome: soda lake; feature: Kulunda steppe; material: water; isolation source: sample T5-Br brine of Lake Tanatar-5 | place: Russia: Kulunda steppe | collected 2010-07
ACCTGATACAATAGCGAGTGTCAAGAATGGTTAATTCGGGACACTCGCCCGCCTGAGGCGACGGGGAACACCCTGTCACCTGCTCGGGCCATCTCGCACCGACTCACATAAAGGACTGCCATGAGTCTCGCTCCCCCGCCGCACCAGCCCGCAGACCTCTGGCGCCCCACCGCCACCTATTTTCTGATTTTTATCGGCATCGGCATGATGGGCGGCATTCTGGGCCCGGCGCTGCCGTTTCTGGCAGAACAGAGCGGTTCATCCATGAGCCAGATCGCCATTCTGTTTACCGCCCGGGCGCTCGGCAACATGGCAGGCTCCCTACTGTCCGGCCAGGTAATTGACAAGGCACAGGGCCACACAGTGGTTCTGTGCATGGCGGTGCTCGCGGTACTGGGTATGATATTCATGCCCGTAAGCCCCATGCTTTGGGTCATGACAGCATTAGTCTGTGTTCTGGGCTTTGCAGAAGTATCCATGAACACCACCTGCAACGTGATGATCATGTGGTGGCATCGCGGCCGAGCCGGCCCTTTCATCAGTACGCTGCACTTCTGCTTCGGACTGGGGTCCATGCTGGCCCCCCTGATTGTCATGCTGGCTATTCGACAGGACGTATCAGTAATCTGGGCCTTCTGGTTTGTGGCCGCTTACGTGATGCTGGCCGTCAGCCTGCTGATCTTTCAGCCCAGCCCGGTCAACCCGGCCCGAGGCGACAGCCAGTACGTGGAAAAACCTTACGACAAGGTCGTATTCTTCGGCCTGCTGGTACTGTTCGGCCTGTATGTCGGCATGGAAATTACGTTCGCCGGCTGGGTCACCACCTACGGCGTAGTGACCGGACTGTCGCCCGGCGATGCCGCCTTTCTGGTCTCGGTATTCTGGTTCAGTCTGTCCGGCGGGCGTCTTCTGGCCATTCCACTGCTGCGCCTGCGCCATTACACGCCCCTGCTGTACGGCTGTTTTCTTCTCGGCTTTGCCATGATGGCCGCGCTGTACTTTGACGCCTTGCCCATCATCCTGATTACACTCATCTATGGCCTGGCCATGGCAGCCATCTTCCCGACGCTGTTTACCCTGGGCAACGAACTCATGTCACTCAACGGTAAACGCACCGGCACCATCTTCTTCGGTGTAAGCCTGGGGGCCCTGATTGCGCCCTCCCTGACCGGCCCGCTGATCGAACATTTCGGCGCCCGGGCACTTCCACTGCTGCTTATGGGTATACTGATCACCATGACCGCAGGACTGAGCCTGATACTCTGGCGGCAGTCGGGTGTGCGGTTGTAATCAACTTTCCGGACCGTAGATGACTACTTTCAGTAGAGATTCGGCGCTACCGGAGTGATCAGCGGACACCTCAGCACGAGGACGGCATTCTGGTGTCATCTATTACCGCGTGGGAAATTGCCCCACCTGCTCTCCTCTTGATCTCTGCGTCGTCGCTGTGTCGTCAGTGCCAACCAGTTCCTGATAGTGCGCCTCTTCCATGAACACCATTTTCAAACTGCCATAGCCTCCAGAACCCAGCACCCAGTTTACGGCCAATGCCAGGCCTATGAAGGACAACGTGAGCTGAGCCAGTAATGATCCCCTGCATTGATTCTGGACAGAAACTCTTGGGCCTCAGTGTCTTCTTCTCCCCCAAGTTGAGCACGCCAGAGATAATCCACATTGGCCAGGGCTCCCTGGCCAAGGCGCTCTATAGCTTCGTTAACCGTTATGCCTTGCTGCTCTGCAAAGGCTTCAGCATTGTCCATTATCCAGTTTTGTTCGGTTCTGTGTAATTGCCGGTACTCCAACTCACCTCGTTCATCCACCGCATCAAACACCGCCTGATTCCCACCCAACAACTGCTGATGCGACACTTCATTCTGGATTGCCACCGGCGCCGGGCGGTGGCTATCTATCGCCTCTCGGTTGGCATAGGCATTGGCGCGGTAGGCCAGGTCGATCATGTAGCCGGTGACGGTGGCGTTGGTTTCTCCGGCGCCGTTCAGGTGCATGCCTTCGTGCGCTACGGTGTTGACGAGGCTGCCAATGCGGTCATCGTCGATGTCCACGAACATCGTGTTGCTGTCTTGGTGCGCTGAACCGTAAACCGCATTGCCGTTGGTGTTGGTGGCGCCTTCGGTCACTCGGACCCGTTCGTGGTGTTCGTTGGCGTGTTCAGAGCTGTCTGAACTACCAACAATACCCGTCTGTCTCACAGAATACGCTCTGCTGTGCGCCTTCTGGAGCATCAAACTGATAAGCATCCTCACGGATAATCAGCGATTGCCAAGTCGGCTCCAGCCAGCTATCAAGGCGCTCCAAGTGCTCATCAATGGCATCAGGGTTGGAGGCCAGTTCTTGACCGGACAGTCTAAAGCCCGTTCTGACATCAAAGTCGGTGCTGCGGCCATCAACAAGTCGAAAGGGGCAATGATAAACGACATTGAACGCAGTATCTTCAGCCCTTAAGGTGATCACCTGTTCGTCTTCATGCCAGTCTGCTGTGCCGCTGCGTGTGTATACCGCACGTCGACAGAAGAAGTCTTGAGCGCCTTTAGTCATATAGTCTGTGAACAGCCCCTGGGCGTACCCCATCCGATACCAATTCCCACTCTGAATTTGATTCTCCCTGGGAATGTAATGAACACGCGCGCCAATCTCAGGTTCAGTATCCATGTACCAGGGCATTCCTGCCTTTGCATTGGGACTGCCCTCTAAAGAGCGGCGAATAGCGGTGCCATTGACCCAACTCCATCTGAACATAATTGAACTGAAGAAATCGCTGGTTCCGTACACAGTGATGTAGCCCCTATCGTTAATGGGCTCATATCGACCAAGCAGCACCCAGCGGCGCTCTCTGTAGCTCCAGTCCGACCCCGCTGGAGGCACAAATGAGAACACGAACTCATCCCCTTGTTGTATCGGGAGACCATTGAGAGCAGGGTCATACCCCGCCGTAACTGCAAGCCGCTCCCCCGGCTCAGCAGCTACATATCGCCCGCCCGCACACCCAGCTAGCAGCAAGGGGACTATGCAGGCAATTATCCACTGCTTCTTCATCAGTCATTCTCCGCAGGCCGGGCACCACATTGTGCGCTCAGGCAGTTGTAATTGGAGTGAGGCGAGGCCCCGACAAACAGATTCCAAAATTTAGATGCCGCATTCCTGTCATCTGCAGGGCGGTTTGAGAGGTCTGACAAATCAACAACGGGCACCGAACGGTGAGCAAATCCATTCGTGGAGTTATCCTCATGAGTCACTATGTCTACCTGGCTGCTTACCTGATCCCTTATATAGACGCCGTAATTGCCGCCCAATGTTTCGCCCACAAAATCTCCCGAATTGGTTGATGATACGTTTAATAGTATCCCCGCCGAGCCCAAAATGTCATCAAGGGCTTCGCTGTTCGCCGGTGAGCCGTAGGAGCCATAGGTGAGGTTTGTGTTTCTTACATAGCGATCGTCTAAGCTGCCATTGCTTGTTCCCAAAGCCATCCACCCACTGTGCGCCAACAGATTCGCCTGTGAGTGATGTGCAAAGTTCGTCTGGTCGTCTGGTCGTGAATCTGCCACGTCGGACATGAAGCGCGCAGTGTCTCGCGCAACTGCCGTCGACAGAAAACTCCAGCCCGTTTTAGTAGCCAAGTAATCAACACCACTTTCGGCAAGGTCTGCAATGGTACCACGAGTCGGGTTGTAGTTTTGGGTGAACAAAATCTCCTGCCCAGGCGCACCATTTAACAGATCATGCGTTTGCGTTATACCATTGTGAAGCGCGGCCGCTTCCGTATTGTTAATACCATTGGTGGCATTTTGATAAGTAGAGGTACCTGAATTGATATTGACCGAGTTGGTGGTTACCAAAACACCTGCCAGCCGCTCCTGCTGGCTTGCGGATAACAAGGAGTACCCGGGCGTCTCTTCTATGCTGACCCAACCGAGATCGGGATTTTCGCTCACATAGGGGCTGTCCGCTGACGCCGCCACCATATTGCGTTGATTGATATCATCCGCGCCCAAAAGAATGGGCGCTTGGTTGAGCAAGCCGCCATTGTTCAGTGCCGTTGGAATGATGCCTGCCGTACCAATTATATTCTCCAGAGCCTCATTTCCACCGCTTACCCTATGAACACCGTTCCCCACAGTGTTACCGACAATCTGAACATCCCGGCCTGCGCCATTGGCTGCTTCCAGAGTATTGCCTGCTAGGCCGAGTTGTTCATCCAGGATGTCACTGCGGCCCTCGTTGCTCAACAATCTATAATCAACGGTCACACCGGCGTTCAGCCCGGCGGTCTGTTGGTCGAGTGTAGTGAGTTGGCTGTCCGTGACGTTGCGGTTCAGGCCTTGTGCGGTGTCACTGTTGTCGAGTGCCTGCCCGCCCACCTGAACGTTGCCGGTTCCCAGGGTGGCCTGGGTCAGGCCTTCGGTAACATGTCCGGCGTTCTGCATACTGACAGACGTGTTCGACAGGCCGGCGTTGACACCAAAGCCAGACTGTTGATCTTCACTGTGGTTATCCAGATCGCTGACGGTCAGGGTGCCGGTGTTGAAATTGAGCTGGCCGTGGTCGACCCAATTGCCGTCTTCATCCCGGGTGGCGTTGGCAATCAGGCCGCCAGTCAGGGTGGTGTGGTCAGCGGTGATCTGGCTGTTCTCGCCGTCCGCAACCACCAGGTGTGACTGGCGGCTGACCTGTGCGCTCTCACTGGCGCCTGATCCGGCGTTCACACCGACACTGGTGACCCCTCTGAGTCCACCATTACCCAGACCGAAACTGCCACCCGTACTCCGGTTGCTGCTGGTGTGGGTGTCTTGCAGGCTCTCGACCGTCAGGCGGCCAACATCCAGGTTGGCGGTGTTGGCGGTGACTTCCGCACCGGACAGGGTGAAGTTGTCGCTGTTGCTCTCCAGATGGCCCACATTGAAACGACTGTTGACGTTCCAGGTGCTGGCACTGTCGCTCTCTGTTGTATTGGCACTCAGGTTGGCGCTGACCGAACCAGGGGTGCTGTAATTGCCAATGGCCGACGTGGTTTCGGTTTCACTGCGGCTGGTGCTGGAACCTTGCCCGGCGGTAATCAGCGTGTTCTGGCTGTTCAGGCTCGCCAGTGCGGCGGTTATGTCGCTGCCCTGGAAGGTGGCGTTCGTGCTGCTGACGCTGAGCGAGCCGGCATTGATGGTGGAGCCCTGCCAGTTGTTCTGAGTGGTCTGATCGTAGGTGCGGGTATTGGATTGCTCGGCACTGACACTGCCGTAAAAGCCTGTGCCACCGGATGCAGCGGACTGAGCCGCACCGGCCGCAGCACTGCCCACGTCGAGCTGGGCCTGAGCCATGCCTGCTGCCGCAGCCGCCAGATTGATCTCATAGTCCCGCAAGGCCGACTCGGCCAGTTCGCCCCGCGCAACGCGACGTTGCGCATCCTTGTAGGCGCTGTTGGCATCTTCCAGTGCGTCATAAGCATCTGCGTAGGCGCCTGTGGCGTTGTAGGCGTCAACGTAGGCGTTACGCACACCTACAGTGACGGTAGTTGTTTCTGTTTCGGTTTCGACTTCCTGGGTAGAGGTTGCCTGGTGGCCGCCGACGTACACGTCTTCTTCCGCCTAAAGCACGGCCTGACCCGTTACATCAACATTGCTGGCAATGATATTGATGTCTTCATCGGCCAGCATGATCAGATTGCCAGCATTGATGTTACTGCCTTGATGTGTCGTGGACGTCTGGCGGTCGGTAATGGTCTCCTCGGTGTATTCGAGGCCTCCCACCGTCAGTTCGCCCTCGTCTCCGTCATAGGAGGCACCTGTACCCGCCACCGTGGTCTCGCTGGTGGTAGTCTCCGAAACCTGGGTTTCTTCAGCAGACAGTACGTTGACGTTGTTGGCCGAGAGGATTGCTGTGCCGTCGGCAGTGATGTCGCTGGCAATGATGTCGACCTGCTCTTCAGCGGCCAGAATCATATTGCCGCCAGCACTAAGGTCGCTGCCGTGCTGAGTGGTGGAGGTATTCTGTTCACTGCTGGACGAGGCGATGGACACCTCGAAGTCATCGTCGAAATAGCCGCCGACAGACGCCACTGCTTTTGCTGCAAACCTGGCCACTCCACGCAGTTCGTCGGTTTCGTGCTTCCAGTCTTCATTGGTCAGTGCCAGCGAATCAACTATAAGTTGGTCCGGTGTGCCTTCGCCATTAACGGCGCTGAAGCTGCCGTCTTCGTTCTGTTCCACCTCCAGATTACCAATCATCAGGTTGTTATCAGCATTCAGATCGGAGGCGGTGACGTGAATTCGGTTGTCCGCGTTAAGCTGAATATTATTACCGCTCAGTGAACTGCTGGCAGCGGTTTGTTCGATGGACCCTTCATCACTGGTTCTGGACCTGAAGGCAGTTGTACTTTCCGATGTCTGACGATTATAGGTTTCGTCGACTGCGGCAGTGATGACAATATCTTGCGCAGAGACCTGCAAAGTTTCGCTTGCGCTCAGGTCTGATGCCTGCACCGTAACTTGCTCACCCGCTTGAATCACGAAGTTGCCGTCACCGGCGGAAAAATTGGAGCCGATGGCCTGCGTACTGCGCTGCTCTGTGCTGTTACCTCCGCTGGGCCCGAACAGGCCATTGCTATAGGTGGTTTCCTTGGAACTGGAGGAATAGTCGACTCCGGCCAGAAACTCCACATTACCTTCCTCTGCGGCAACCATCAGGCCTGCGCCTGCTTGAACGTCAGCCGCTGTTGCTTGGAAGTCATTGCCCGCCAGCAAGGTGATGTTGCCCTCTGCTGTCATCTGGGTCCCCGAGTCGCGTCGCGATTCATTGGCGATGTCGGTTCTGCGGGTACTGATGGAATCACTGGAGCTTTCGGTGACTGTGTTCAGGTTCAGATCGTTCTCAGCATTAAAGTAGGCGTCACCCGCACTGCTCACATTGGCGCCAGTCAGGTTAATGTCATTGCCTGCTCTGGCAATAATCTCGCCATTGCCGTTTCGCACTGTCAGACCTGCGTACCGGTCGATAATCTGGCTCTCAGTGGTGCCAATCTGCGCGGTGGTCTCTACCGGCTCGCCGTGGAGTGCACCGAGTGGATTCGTGTAGGTTCGCTCATAGATGCCTTCACCTTGTGCGGTGGTAGTAGTGACATTCAGGTCATTCCCGGCATCCAAAGCCAGTAGGTCTTCCGCCTGGACTTGGGCGCCAACAATGTTGATGTCTTCCTCGGCGGCCAGGCTGACCTGACCGCCGGCAATATCCCCACCTTCATGATTGATTTCCTCGGCCGCTATCTCGACCGATTCGCTGGCTTGTACCGTGCCGGTGTTATTGAACTCTCCATCCAGATCGATGTTGACGTTACGACCGGCCAGCAGGGCACCACTGGCGTCGAGGTCACCCTCTCTGACCACGGTGTAGACCTTGGGTACCATTACGTTCTCGACCCGCCCATCAGGCAGTGTTACCTCCTGCTCTACCAGCCACACGATGTCCGTGGTCAAAGCTTCTACCTGGGTGGCGGACAAGGCGATTCCGGGTCGCAATTGCTGAGCTTGCGCAAAGGAGACACCTGCCGTCATCAGGTCCTGATACTGGGTGTTGTCATCGGTAAAATCGCCCAGATAGCGTTGTCCGGTTTGAGCAATGATCTGCTCTCTGATCAGTTGTTGCTCGTAGAACCCATCCCCCAGACGCAACGGGGCGTTATCGCCACCGATGCCCATGGCTGAAAGCATAAAGTCGGAGCTGAGCCAATTGTCGTAATGGGTAAACGCCGGGTCGGTCTGAATCAGATAGCTGGCGGAGGCATTTGGCAAAACCTGGAACAGACCGCTGGTCGTCAAATCAGCGAGCATGGGCGCTTCACCTGCCTGACGGCTGGCCTCTGCCCGCGCACCCACAGCCCCTTGCAGATTTACGTTGGCGTGAGATACGAAGCGGGCGGTCTGCAATGACTGAGTTCGATTGATGGTTTTGTTGTAGCTGTCTTTATGTCTTCTGGTTTCATCAGTACAATAAAGATTTAATGACCACCACTTGCAGTCTTTATACTCTTCTCGCCAACTGTAAGTACCGTTGTGCGTCGTCGTGACCGCTACCGAAGTAGATTGATTGTCAATTCGGCCACGTTCAGCGCTTAAGGTTCCACCCGCCAGGATATGGCTGTCGCGATTGGTAATACGGTTGCTATCAATCGTGAGGTTGCCACCGCTGATGATCTCACCTGGCCTTTGGTTTGTTATGCTCGCGCCATTAACCCGCACCGTATATTGACGGTAATCATGCTTGTTAAGGTCGACACGGTCGTTGTATCTGTTGACCTCGCTGATCTCATATTCCAGATAATCATCCCGGTTCACCAACCGATCAGTAGCAATGAACATATCGCCATGGCTTTCGATCAGCGCACTGCGGTTGAGAACCAGGTCGGCAGACCCTGTGGCCTGATAGTTCTCATCCAGGTTGCCCCCGATAGAGAGGCCACCCAGGCTCATCAGGGTAGAGCCATCGGCGTTGTCCACACGGGTGGCGCCTATGTCGAGCCAGTTGCGCGCGGCAATGGTACCGGTTTGGATTGTGCCATCCTGCGTCTCAGTAAAGTTATTCAGTTGCTCTGCTTGCAAGCCAATGTGGTCACCATAGATTCGACCCGTGCCTATGTTGGTCAGATTCGTCGCGTCTATATAGGTTTGTTCGCCGTCAATCAGGCCCCTGTTGGTAAGGGTCTGGTCTACAGTGATGTTGGTTTCACCGGCGTTGATCTCACCGTCGGCTCGGTTGTTCAGGCTGCGGGCGTTGAGTAACAGTCTGTTACTCGCTTCCAGACGGCCGGTGTTGCTGAAATGACTGTCGATATCCAATTCAAGATCGTCAGCCCGAATGTCCCCGTCATTGTTGCTGAGGGTGTTCAGGTGGGCGGTGAGGTCGCCACCAAGGAGATCACCCCGGTCATTGTTCAGAGAGCCCAGTTGAGCAACCAGACTCTCGGCTTCGAACAGGCCGTCACTGTTGTCCCACTCGACCAATTCCAGTTCAGCCTGTTGTGTTTGAATGATGCCGTCGACATTGTTCAGGTAGGTGCCTTCCATGGTAAGGCTGTTGACCTGTAGCTCGCCCTGGCTGTTGTCGAGGGCGTCTGTCGTCAGGTCCATGCGGCCAGAGCTGGAGATCGTGCCGCCCTGATTATTCGCCTGACTGGTCACTTCAATACGGCCGGCCAGAGGCTGCTCGGCAGGGGCGTCACCAGACGCTGTTGGTGTCTGAGGCTCGGGGGACTCGGCATCCGTTGGCGCGTCTACGACATCCGGGACGTCGAGATCAATGTCGTCTTCGCTGTCTACCTCCAACTGGCCGACCCAGCCGTCGGTATTGTCCAGGCTGGCCAGCGTCAGCTCCAGAGATCGGCTACCCAGTTGCTGCAGGGTGCCATCGTCGTTGTTCAGCGTTTCGGCTTCGATGTCGAAACGGTTGCTCGTAAGTGTGCCGTCGGTATTGTCCAGCATGTCTGTCCGGGCAATAAGTGCCGCCTCGGCAGTAATGTCCCCGCTGTTAGTCAAGGTGCTTGCAGTCAGGTCTACATTGCCTTGTTCGGCCTGGATGGTGCCCGCGTTGAGTAGCTGGCCGTCTTCCGTTATCACCATATTGCCACTGCTGGCGGCCAGGGTCCCATGGTTGTGAATACCCACACCGGCTTCGGTACCGATCAGGTGTATCTTGCCGGCGTACATGCCACCCAGAGCGGCCACATCAATGGCTACCCCGTGCGTTTCGTCCGCGATATGGGCCGGGTCAAGCGCAGTGGTTTCCAGCGTGCTGGCGTTCACTTCGTTGGCGCCGGTGACCACCGAGAGGGAGTCGGCCCAGATGCCAGCATTGACTTCCACCGCCCGGGAAATCAGGTGGGTAAAGTCCGTCTGCTCGCTGTTCAGCCCCAGGCCCGAGACCTGGATAGACCCACCCTGAACACGATACCCCTCAAGTGAGCCGCCCTGCATGATGGGGCGTCCGGTGGTCAGTGTGGCACCGGAGACATTGATAAAGCCGGCACCGTTAACCTGTATACCGGAGGGATTGGCAATCACCACCTCAGCCCTCTGGCCCGCAACCTCGACATACCCTCTCAGGTGAGACGGGTTAGAGCTGTTCACTTCGTTGAGTATGATGCTGGCGGTGCCGTTACTCAGTGCATTGTTACCTTCAATCCAGCCGGCAAGCTCGGTTTGTGTCGACTGATAGCTGTTGTTCAGTATGACCCCATTTGGATCCACGTCGAACTGCTGATACAGGTTGCGTGATACGCCGCCTGAGCTGGGGGCGATGATGTTTACCTCGGTGATCTCGCTGGCGGTTTCCGTCACCGTTGGCCGGACTGAGGCCGCAGCACTCGGGTCAGCCACAATTTCCGCCTGGGCGGTGAGCATCCAGGTACTGCCGACCATGATCAACAAGCCGGTATGCAGCGAGGCCAGTGCTCGCCTTGCGGTGCTGCCCGCGCTCTTGCCCGTGCGTGGCCCGCTGGCTCCACGGACGCGATCTCCCGAGCCAGCAATCTCTCCGACAGCCATCAGCATGCCGCGTGCGGCGTTGAATATGATGCGATAACAATTACGGTTCATTGCTTTGCTCCATCAAGTCTTCCGTGGCCTCGTCTGCTTTTGGCCAGACGGGTTCCCGTGATTCGACGCTCATCAGAACGTCCGTGTTAACTGAAATCCATAGACGGCTTCACCGGCATCCAGCTCTTGCGGATAGCTGAGCGGTGTGCTGGCAAAGGCGTCATAGTTGATACCAAAGAGTGTTCCCCGCAGGCCTCCTGACAGCCCGGCCAGGGTCGACTCAGACCGGTCATTGGCGCCGGAGCCGCCCACGATGCCGGAATCCAGGCCGATAAACGGGCTGTGCGGTATGCGCCCTACGCTAAGGCTTAATTCGTTGCGCAGGTAGGCACCGCGTTCGCCGCTCAAGCCGCCCTCGAAGCCGCGAACACTGTAGCGGCCGCCGATGCTGAACCGGTCCTGAGGAATCAGATCGTTCAGGTTGTATTGCGCTCGCATCTGGCTGTTGTAGGTCAAGCGTGCGTTGCCGGTGGTGAATGGCACACGGACACTCCCGTTGAAGGTGACTATGCGCTTGCGCGTCGTGCCTTCACCGCTGGCCTCTTCGGGAGCCCGCGTGGCACCCAACGCACTTGACCCCCAGGTATGCCCTACCGTCATGTCCACAGTGGCAGGCCCGACAAACGCCCGATGCTCCAGGTTCAACTGGAACTCGGTGGTGCGACGCCGCTGCACGCGGATTTCCACATCATTGATATAGTTGCTGGATTGGCGAGTATTGGTATTGAAGTGCAAGGTGGACTTGTGTCGGCTGCTGCGGTAAATCAGGCGTGACAGCCGAAGGCTCTGGTTGGAGCTCTGGCCGCTGTATTCATAGTCCTCAACAGCGCCGGATATAGTCTGGAGGTAGTCGTTGTAGCCAACATTGACACCAATCAACCAGTATCTGAAGGGTATCGAGTAGTGGGCACTCACCCCCTGAGAACCACGCTCGCCGTCGTCAAAGCCACCGACAGCGCGGTTGTAAGTCACGTAGAAGAGATCATTAAAGGCCCAGTAAGGGTCATAGCTGAGGGTAGCGCTGCTCTGGTATTTTCCGGTTGACGTGCTGCCGCTGTCGTCCAGCGTCAGGGTCAGTCGCACGGGGCGGGCCTGCTCCCACTCGATAAGCAAATCACTGTAGCCAGGTTCTTCTGAGGGTTCGATGTCGATATTGGCGTCAACGGAGGAGACGCGCTTGAAGTTCTCCAGCCCCTGCTCGATATCGCGCAGGTTCAATATGCCGCTGCGAGGCACCGGCACCGCATTCCAGTAGGTGGCGCGAACGGGCAGATCGTCCGCAAAACGGATCTCGTCAATGTAGCCGGGCAACAGGGTCAGAGACAATATGCCAGTGGTCAGGTCCTGTGGTTCGGCGACGATGCGGCTGGTGACATAACCGGCTGCTATCAGCTCATTTTGAGCCTTGTCAATGATACGGCTGATACCCTCAGAGCCAATGCAGTTGGGCTGATCCAGCCTGTTCTGCATGCGCCGCTCCAGTCTGCGGAAAGGCTGCAAATCAGGTGAGATCAGTTCGATGTGTTCTATGGAGAAGCAGACTGCTTCTTCGGTGGGCTCGTCAACGCTGGGGGTTTCAGGCAACTCAAGGCGGATGTCGGGTGCGGGTTCGAACTGCTCCCGCTGCAGACGTTGTCGCTCCTCCGTGCGTCGCTGCTCTTCAAGAGCCCGTTGTTCGTCGGTACTCAGCGCATAGGCCTTGCCGCCGAACAGAATGCCGGCCAACACGACCCAGCAGGCCATGGTGAAGGACGGCGTGCGCCACCTCACCAGGCCAATAAAGTTCCCTTTCTCCAGGCAGCGGTTGAGTGCCAACTCTGTTCCATCCCATCATTCCATGTTGGTGTGACGCCCTGTCCACTTTTGCCAACTCGATGTTGAGATTGGCAGGGAAGTCACAGTTCCTTTAATATACTGCGTTCAAAAACTGCACAACTTATTTCAACCTAGGCAGGAGATTACTGAGTATATTTGTGACGCAGTCGACATTTTAGATTTGATCTGGGCTGCCATGCCTGACAATCACCCACAAAAAAACCCGCCAGGTCGGCGGGTTTTTTAATGCATCGGTAACCATGTTATCCGTCAGGGTTCAGAACGGTATGTCATCATCAAAGTCATCAAAATTGTTGTTGCTCTGCTGCGGCTGCGGGGCCTGATTCTGCTGTGGCTGACCCTGGGGCTGCTGCCGGTTCTGCTGTGCCGGTTGCTGCTGCGGCTGGTTGAACGGGCTGTTGTTGGGTTGCTGGTAGCCGCCCTGTGGCTGGCCCCCACCCTGGCCCTGACCGCCACCGCCAACAAATTGCATCTCGTTGACCACAATTTCCGTGGAGTACCGGTCATTGCCGTTCTGGTCCTGCCATTTACGAGTCTGCAGGCGTCCTTCCAGAAACACCTGTGAGCCCTTGCTCAGGTACTGCTGGGCCAGTTCTGCGGTGCGGCCGAACAATACGCAACGGTGCCATTCGGTCACATCCTGGCGCTGACCCGAGGGATCTTTGGGCCCCAGTTCATTGGTTGCCACATTGATGTTGGCCACAGTGGTGCCGCTGCCTGTTGCTCGCACTTCCGGGTCCTGTCCCAGGCGCCCAAGAATCATTACTTTGTTTACTGTACCTTTAGCCATGTTTCTGTTCCGTTATATTCTCGTGTCGTGCGGCGTCCAGCGCCGCTTCATCAAATTCATTTCGGGATACACTGAGCATCAGGGCCGACTCATCGTCCAGCACGTAGACATCCAGCACGCCGTCCAGCGCGGCCAGATGCTCGGCCCAGACATGCAGCTCATCTGGCCCCTTGCCCTGCACCAGTTCTTCCGCCGCCAACATCAGTTGGCGCGACAACGGCGGTGGTGCTGACAGCCCTGTGAGGATGAACCAAATCACCACAAACAGCAATGCACATGCGATCAGAAGTGGGGCGCCGCCCAAGTCCAGACTGACACCGCCAACGGCGCCGCCGGCAGCGGCGCCCAGAAACTGAGCGGTAGAAAAGACGCCCATGGCCGTGCCCCGCTGCCTGGGTGGTGCCAGGCGGCTCAGCCAGGACGGCAGGCTGGCCTCCAGGAAGTTGAACCCCACAAAGAACAGCAGCACGGCGGTCAGCGTCAGCGCCATCATACCATCCACAAAGGGCAGCAACAGCAGCCCCAGAGCCAGTACGCCCTGAGCGATCAGCAGCATGGCCTTGGGGCGGTGTCGCTTCTCGCTCTGCCCCATCATGGGCCCCAGCGCCACCAGTGCCAGAGCCGCCATCACCAGGTAGACCAGGCCCTGCTGAGCCAGCGAGAAGGAGAGCGCCTCCAGGCGGACCGGCAATAGCAGAAAGACCGACGCCAACACCGCGTGCAGGCAGAATACACCCAGGTTCAACGACCACAGTGCCGGCTCGCGCAAGACCGCCTTCATCTCTGTTGCCTGCCAGCGCTGATAGCCGTCCTGCGAACGCTGCTCTGGCTCCGGCAATGTGAACACCAACAGCAGCGACATCAGCGCCAGCCCGGCGGTCAGCACAAAGACCCCGCTCAGGCTCCAGCTTTCTGCAACCAGCGGACCGATGACCATAGCCATGGAGAACGACAGGCCGATACTGATACCGACCACCATCATCGCCTTGGTGCGGTGCTGGGGTGGCGTCAGATCAGCCAGTAACGCCATAAGCGTACTGGAAATCGCACCGGCTCCCTGGAGAGCGCGCCCCGCGATCAGGCCAGTCACCGACTCGGCCTGGGCCGCCAGCACACTGCCGACGGCGAACAGTATCAGCCCGGCCACCAGAACGGGGCGCCGGCCCAGAATATCCGACACCAGCCCCAGCGGGATCTGCAACCCGGCCTGAGTCAGGCCGTAGATACCCAGAGCAATACCCAGCGTGGTGGCAGTAGCGCCCGTGTACTCCTGACCCAGCAGCATCAGCACCGGCAGGACCATAAACAGGCCCAGCATCCGGGTTACATAGATCAGACTGATGGAAGCAAGCGCACGTATGGGCAAGAAAGGGTGTCCTGAGTCGGTTTGCGTCGTTCAAGCTGCAGTTCACTGTCAGCGGCTGCGAATACTACCAGAGTCGGGCATTGGGTTGTACGTGCAGACAATGACTCATTGGACGAATTCCAGTATCATGCCCGGTTCACTCGAGGCCAAGCTCACGTTATGAAAAGTATCCACGTACAAGGTGCACGTACGCACAACCTGAAGAACATTGACGTTGAAATTCCGCGAGATCAGCTGGTGGTCATTACCGGTCTCAGCGGCTCCGGCAAATCGTCTCTGGCCTTCGATACCCTGTACGCGGAAGGACAGCGCCGCTATGTGGAATCACTGTCCACCTACGCCCGTCAGTTTCTCTCCATGATGGAAAAGCCGGATGTGGACCATATCGAAGGGCTCTCTCCGGCCATCTCCATCGAGCAGAAGACCACGACCCACAACCCGCGCTCCACGGTGGGCACCACCACCGAGATCTACGATTATCTGCGCCTGCTGTTCGCCCGCGCTGGTGAACCCCGGTGTCCTGATCACGACGAGCCTCTGGCAGCCCAGACCGTCGACCAGATGGTGGATCAGATCATGGCCCTGCCCGAGGGCAGCAAACTGATGCTGTTAGCGCCCATTATCAAGGAGCGCAAGGGCGAGCACCTGCACATATTCGAGCAGCTCCGGGCCCAGGGTTTTGTCCGGGTACGCGTGGACGGCCTGGTCTGTGACCTGGATGATGTGCCGGATCTCGACAAGAAGCGCAAACACACAATCGAGGCGGTGGTGGATCGCTTCAAAGTGCGAGACGACCTGCGTCTGCGCCTGGCCGAATCACTGGAAACCTGCCTGAGACTGGCCGATGACATCGCCCTGGTGATCCCCATGGACGAAGACGGCACGGAGCCCATGGTTTTCTCTGCCAAGTTTGCCTGTCCGGTTTGCGGTTACAGCATTCCGGAACTGGAGCCTCGTGTATTCTCCTTCAACAATCCCGCGGGCGCCTGTCCCACCTGCGACGGCCTGGGATTTAGACAGTATTTTGATGAGGCCAAGGTGGTTCAGGGACCGCACCTGAGGCTGGCCGAAGGCGCCATCACCGGCTGGGATCGCCGCAGCATTTACTACTTTTCGATGCTTCAGGCCCTGGCCGAGAACGACGGCGTCGACTTGAACCAGGACTGGGATCAGTTGCCGGAAACTTTCAAGGATCGGGTGTTGAACGGAACCGGCACGGAACAGATCCGTATTCGCTATATCAACAGCCGTGGTGACACCACAGAACGGCTGAACACGTTCGAGGGCGTGCTGCCCAATATGAACCGGCGGTATCGGGAAACCGAGTCGGCCAGTGTACGCGAGGAACTGGCCAAGTACCTCACCGAACAGGCCTGTCCGGACTGTCACGGCTCACGCCTCAAACAGTCTTCCCGGCATGTCTACATCGACGAACGAACGCTTCCCGACCTGACCAATCTGCCCATTGGCGAGGCCTTTGACTACTTCAGCCATCTGGAGTTGGCCGGGTCACAGGGTGCCATCGCGGAAAAGATTCTCAAGGAAATCCGGCAGCGGCTGTCCTTCCTGAACAATGTGGGGCTGGACTACCTGAGTCTGGACCGGTCCGCCAACACCCTGTCGGGCGGCGAAACCCAGCGCATCCGGCTGGCCAGTCAGATCGGGGCCGGTCTGGTGGGCGTCATGTACATTCTGGACGAGCCCTCCATCGGCTTGCACCAGCGTGACAACGCACGCTTGCTCAGCGCCCTGACCCGGCTGCGTGATCTGGGCAATACGGTACTGGTGGTGGAGCACGACGAAGATGCCATTCGCACCGCCGACTACGTACTGGATATTGGTCCGGGCGCGGGCGTGCATGGCGGTCATGTGGTCGCCGCCGGTACGCCGGATGTGATCATGAAGCATCATGATTCACTCACGGGTCAGTACCTCACCGGAGTGCGTCAGATCGAGATACCACACAAGCGCCATACACCCGAGGCCGACAAGTGGCTGCGACTCCACGGAGCTTCCGGCAACAACCTGAAGGATGTGACTCTGGAGTTGCCCGTTGGTCTGCTCACCTGCGTAACAGGTGTCTCCGGTTCGGGCAAATCGACCCTGATCAACGGAACCCTCTACCCGCTGGCGGCCACGGAACTCAATAACGCTACCACTCTGAAAGCGGCTCCCTATAAACGCATCGAGGGCATGGACTCATTCGACAAGGTGGTGGATATCGACCAGAGCCCCATCGGTCGCACGCCCCGCTCCAATCCTGCCACCTATACCGGCATCTTTACTGCAGTCCGGGAACTCTTTGCCGGTACGCAGGAAGCCCGTTCCCGGGGCTACACACCGGGTCGATTCAGTTTCAACGTCAAGGGCGGCCGCTGTGAGGCCTGTCAGGGCGACGGCGTGATCAAGGTGGAGATGCACTTTCTCGCGGATGTGTACGTCTCCTGTGATGTCTGTGACGGCAAGCGTTACAACCGGGAAACACTGGAAGTCTATTACAAGGGCAAGAGCATTCACGATGTGCTGGAAATGACCATAGAGGAGTCGCTGGATTTCTTTGCCAACATTCCTGCCTTGCAGCGCAAGTTGCAAACACTGATGGATGTGGGCCTGTCCTACGTCAAGCTCGGCCAGGCTGCGACGACCCTGTCCGGCGGTGAGGCCCAGCGCATCAAGCTGGCCCGTGAGTTGTCCAAACGTGATACCGGCAAGACGCTCTATATTCTGGATGAGCCGACCACCGGCCTGCACTTCCATGATATCCGTCAATTACTGCACGTTCTTCACCAATTGCGGGACAGGGGCAACAGTGTGGTGGTCATAGAGCACAATCTGGATGTCATAAAGACAGCAGACTGGGTCATTGATCTCGGGCCGGAAGGCGGCAACCGAGGTGGACAGATCATCGCCACCGGTACACCGGAATACATTGCCGAGCAGCAACACTCTCTCACCGGCCAGTTCCTGGCGCCTTTGTTGAAAGCGCCTGTGTCGGACACTGCCTAGTGTCCTGAATGGCACCGTTAACGGTGCCATCCTTCCAGCCCAAAGAAGCCAGAGACAAACACTCAACGACGGTGCTGCCACCACTGACCAGCAAGAATAAAAATGAGACCTAGAGGCGTGGTGATGACAATAAGCTCGCCCAGTATCCAGGAGACCCAGATCAGGCTCAGAAACGGCGCCACGAAAATCAGATTGGCTACCCGCGCGGTATTGGTGACCAGTTTGAGTGCCATCATCCACAACAGGAAAGCCAGGCCCATCTCGAACAGACCGATATAAAGTGCCGGCCCCCAGCCTGCGGGCTCGAATAGAAAGTCATGGCCGCGCCACAGCATGATGACCGTCAGCAGCGGCCAGGCCAGGAGAAAATGATGGAACATGGCGACCAGAGACGGTCGACGGTCCTTCATGCCGACGGCCCAGTAACCGGCCCAGAACAGCGTACTGAGAATGGCCAGGCCTACACCCAGCGCCGTGACTTCCAGCGTGCCGTGAGCGCCCATCACCAGTACTACCACGCCCAGATACCCGAGCGCCATGCCCTGCCAGTCACGCCAGCGTACCGGCGCCTTGTGCCAGAGTGTAGCCATGAGTGACAAGACAAACGCCCAAGTGTAGTTGATCGGCTGGGCAATCTGTGCGGACAGTTGATCGTAGGCGGCAAACAGGGTGAAGTAATAGATGACCGGGTTCAACAAACCCAGCAGCAAGGCGCGCTTCCAGTAACGTCGCAGTACCCGAACACTGCCCCACAGGGCGCCCTTGTGGACCAGAATCAGGGCGAACAGCATCAGGCTGACAGTGGCAGACAACCAAAGCACCCCATGCAGCGGCCAGGCGTTCAGCGCCAGTTTGAAAGCGGTGGCCACCGTGGACCACAGCACCACGGCCGCCAGACCGAACAGCAGGCCTCTGGATTCGCGGGTCATATCCTTATCTCACTGTTCTAGACAAACAGCTGGCTCACTCGGCTGTTCGTATTTCGTAATCGTGAGTAATCTCCACGCCGCCCTTTTCCAGCATGATACTGGCCGAACAATACTTCTCGGCAGACAGTGCGACCGCACGCTTAACGTGGCTCTCTTTCAGATCCCGCCCGGTCACGATGAAGTGCATATGAACCCGGGTAAACACGGCGGGCACGGCATCGGCGCGTTCAGCTGTCAATTCAGTGACGCAATGTTCCACGTCCTGGCGGGCCTTTTTGAGAATCGACATGACATCAAAAGAGGCGCAGCCGCCCAGCCCCATGAGCACCATTTCCATGGGACGGCACCCGGCATTCTGACCCCCATGATCAGGCGGCCCGTCGAGTGTGACGGTATGGCCCGAGCCTGAGGTGGCATCGAATTGCGCGTTCCCTTTCCACTGAATGGTCGCCTGCATGGGTATTGCACTCCTGTAACAGTCAATAAACTTTGACGCTCAGTGTATCATAGCGATCACTTGCGGTAAGACATCGCAGGCGGATCTGTTGTAGAATTACTTTACCCTGTTAGGGTTAAAAGGAATTAATCAATGCTCCAACTATTAGAGTCATCATCATGACCCAGCAAAGATCGTATAATCATCAACACCTCGACTATTTCCTCTCTCAATGCGAGCGACGCCGACACCCCGCCAAGACGACCCTGATCCATGCAGGGGACCAGAGCGATTCGTTATTCTATCTGGTAAAAGGCACGGTGGCGGTCAGCATTGAAGACGAAAACGGACGGGAAATGATCATGGCCTATCTTGACGGCGGTGATTTTTTCGGCGAAATGGGCCTGTTCGATCAGGTAGAAAAGCGGTCTGCATGGGTCAAGACGCGCACCGAATGTGAAGTGGCAGAAATTGCTTACTCACGTTTTCGCGAGATAGCCAATGACGACCCTCGCATCCTATATTTTATCGGCGAGCAGATGGCGACCCGACTGCGCAATACCAATCAGAAAGTGGGCGACCTGGCCTTTCTGGACGTAACCGGGCGGGTGGCCCGCACACTGCTGGACCTGTGCAAACACTCCGACGCCATGAGCCATCCAGACGGCATGCAGATCAAGATCACACGCCAGGAAATCGGACAGATCGTCGGCTGCTCGAGAGAAATGGTTGGACGTGTACTGAAAGCCTTGGAAGAACAGAACCTCATTTCGGTGAAGGGCAAGACAATGGTAATTTTCGGCACCAGAGGCAATGTCGAAGCACCGTTGGAAAACTTTGGCCATAGCCGTACGTACTGAGTGTCCGTCGGCTGGTCACGCCAAACAACCTAGAACGAGCGGAAAATCCCTGCCAAAACAGCAACCACCACGCCGCCCATGGCGACGTAACTCATGATCTTTGCCTGTTTTTCGCTCAGGTGAACGGGGAAACGTTTGGTAATGGCTACCAGCACAACCAGTGCCAGAAACAGAACAATGATAATCTGCACAATAGGGGGCATGATCAGGCTCCTTTAAACAATTCAGAGAGTCGGGCACCAGGGTCTTCTGCCAGCATGCAGGATTCCCCGATCAGAAACCCGTGTACGCCACGGGACTGCATGGCAGCCACCTCCTTGGCAGTATGGATGCCGCTTTCAGTAATCACCATGCGGTCTCTACACGCCTTGAGCAGCCCGAAAGTTGTGTCCAGGCTCACCTCAAAAGTGTGCAGGTTGCGGTTGTTGATGCCAATCATGGGGTTGTTCAACGGCAAAGCACGCACCAGTTCTTCGGCATTATGCACTTCCACCAACACGTCCAGCCCCAACTCAAGTGCCTGTTCGTGCAACTCGAACAGCCGGGCATCATCCAGGGCGGCAACAATGAGCAGTACGCAGTCGGCACCCAGGGCCCGGGACTCGGTAATCTGGTAGCTGTCTACCATGAAATCCTTGCGGATCACGGGCAGATCACAGGCCGCCCTCGCCTCCTGAAGATAGGCATCGCTGCCCTGAAAGAAATCCACATCGGTGAGCACCGACAGGCAGCTGGCTCCATGCGCGGCATAGCTGCGGGCAATGTCCGCCGGATGAAAATCCTGGCGGATAACACCCTTGCTGGGCGAGGCTTTCTTGATTTCCGCAATGACGGCCGGTTCGCCGGCGCTGATGCGTTGTTCCAGCGCCCGGGCAAACCCTCGGGGCGGCGGCATATCAGCAAGCTGATCCCGCAACTGGGCCTCTGTCACGGAAGCCCGCCGTGCCGCAACCTCTTCGGCTTTGCGATCCAGAATGGTCCGCAGAATAGTCGGTGTGCCCATCTACACTACTCCTGATTGTACACACGTGTGAACGCAGCATACTCTCTCAACTTCTCGGCGGCCAGCCCGCTGCCCATGGCATCCTGCGCCTGCATTACAGCCTCTTTCAACGAGTCGGACAGACCCGACACGTAGATGGCGGCACCGGCATTGAGCGCCAGCATGTCCATGGCCTTTTCGGCAACGGCATCCCCCTTGCCTCCGGCCAGCGCCGCCTGAATCAGCGCCAGACTGGATTCGGCATCCTCCACATCCAGGCCTGCCAGTGTCTGGGTATCGATGCCCACATCTTCCGGCTTCAGAGTCCAGGTGGTCACCTGACCGTGACGCAACTCGGCCACCTGAGTGGGTGCGGCCAGGCTGATCTCGTCCAGGCCGTCACGCGCATGAACTACCATGACATGCTCGCTGCCCAGCCGGTGCAGTACCCGGGCCAGAGGCTCACAGAGGGATTCGGCGAACACGCCGATCACCTGACGCCTGACACCGGCCGGATTGGTCAGTGGCCCCAGCATGTTGAACAGCGTCCGCATGGCCATTTCCTTGCGCGGGCCAATGGCGTGTTTCATGGCGCTGTGATGGGCGGGCGCGAACAAGAACCCGACGCCAATACTGTCTATGGCCCGCGCTACCTGATCGGGCGTGAGGTCGAGATTGACCCCGGCAGCTTCCAGCACGTCAGCGCTACCGGAGCTGGACGATACGCCGCGATTGCCGTGCTTGGCCACCCGACCGCCGGCAGCGGCGACGACAAAGGCCGAAGCCGTGGAGACGTTGAACAGGTTCTGACCGTCACCGCCGGTACCGCAGGTATCCACCAGATGAGTCTGATCGACCGAAATACTGGTGGCCAGTTCACGCATAACCAGTGCTGCACCGGTAATTTCTTCAATGGATTCGCCCTTCATGCGCAAACCCATGAGAAAGGCGCCAATCTGCGCCGGCGTACAGTCACCGGTCATGATGCTTCGCATCACCGACTGCATCTCGTCCTGATCCAGATGTCCATGATCTGCAATGCGGGCCAGTGCCCCCTGAATGTTCATGTATCAGCTCTCCTTATCGGACGGCTGCGAACCGGGTGATCACTCATACCCGGCCCCCGTGAGAAAATTGTTCAACAGTTCATGGCCCTGTTCGGTGAGTATGGACTCCGGATGAAACTGCACACCCTGTACGTTCAGGGTCCGATGACGAACACCCATGATTTCCTGACGTTCACCCGATTCAGTGGTCGTCCAGGCGGTTACCTCGAGACAATCGGGCAAGGTCGCCGATTCCAGCACCAGTGAATGATAACGTACCACAGAATACCCTTGAGCAAGCCCGGAGAACACCCCCTGACCCGTGTGATACAGAGCACTGGTCTTGCCATGCATAACCGAACCGGCCCGCACCACTCGGGCGCCAAATACCTGGCCCACCGCCTGATGCCCCAGACAGACCCCCAGCACGGGAATGCGCCCGGCAAAATATTCAATGGCCTGCAGACTGACACCGGCCTCGTTGGGCGTGCAGGGCCCGGGCGACACCACCAGGTAGTCGGGATCCATGGCAGCCAGTTGGGAAACCGGGTACTGATCATTGGTCACCACCTTCACCTCTGCCCCCAGGGTGCGCAGATACTGCACCACATTGAAGGTAAAGGAATCATGGTTGTCGATCATCAATACCATGGGGTAATCAGCGGTTCGCCCGGGCCAGCTCGGCACGCATGTCACTGATCCGGGCCGCATAGTCGTCGGCGCCGAAAATGGCCGAACCGGCCACGAACATGTCGGCACCGGCGGCGGCCACTTCCCGGATGTTGTCGACCTTGACGCCACCGTCGACTTCCAGACGAACATCGGACCGACCGCTGGCTTCGATACGCGCCCGGGCATCCCGCAACTTGTCCAGGGCCGAAGGAATAAAACTCTGCCCGCCGAAACCCGGGTTCACCGACATGACAAGAATCTGATCAATGCGATCCATGACATAATCCAGATGATGCAGCGGAGTGGCCGGGTTGAACACCAGACCAGCCTTGCAACCACCATCCTTGATCAGCTGCAGACTGCGATCGATGTGCTCGCTGGCCTCCGGATGGAATGTAATGATATCGGCACCGGCCTCAATAAAGTCGCCAATCAGCCGATCAACTGGTTGTACCATGAGATGCACGTCGATGGGTGCGGTAACGCCGTATCGGCGAAGGGCACGACAGAACATGGCCCCCATGGTGAGATTGGGTACGTAGTGATTGTCCATCACGTCAAAATGGATAACATCGGCCCCGGCGGACAGCACGTTTTCGACTTCTTCACCCAGCCGGGCAAAATCGGCTGAGAGGATGGAGGGAGCAATCAGGTAATCGGACATGTACACACCTATTAAAGCTGGACAATTGTGGAATCAACGCGGGAGCGCATTGTAAACAATGATCTCAAAGAGCGCATGGTTTTTATGGTCAACAGTCAGCCTGTGGCTCCTCGCCGGATTGGTGCAGGGCCAGGAGCGCGTAATGCCGCTGCAGGACCAGCATGCCCGTGATCTGGAAGCCCGATACGAGCATGCCCTGCCACCCGGCCAGTTCAATCTCATTGGCGGTGACGACGCGTTTCCGGCGCTGTGGATCGAACAGATGACCGGCACCCCCCAGGGTGGAGCGCTGATTGTTCATGATGACGGCCAACATCCCGACTGGCCGAGACTGGTCCATGACATGCGGATGTACCTGCCCGAAACCGGCTGGTCCACGCTGGCCATCAGCGTACCCCCGCGCCAGGCGGCACTGGTGCCCGAGCGCAATCTGGAAGTAGACGAACCCACACCGGGCTCGGCTGCCGGCAGTGAAGTCGATGCAGACCTGCAACCGGAAATCACCCGGCGTCTCCAGGAAGGACTGAACGAACTGGAAGGTCGGGGGCTGCTCAATGTCGTATTCATCGGTGTAGGCAGCGGGGCCGTTCACACCGCACGATTTGTGGCCGAAGCTCTGGCACAGAATCCGGATGCAGGCTACGGCCTGGTGCTGGTCGGCGCCCATGCCAGGGACACGGAAGAACTGATGGGGCTGCTCGGTCAGATCGATGTGCCGGTTCTGGATGTCTACCTGCCGGGGCCACGCGCCGCTCAGGCCGCCCAGCAGCGCCGGGCAGCCGTCAATCGGGCCGGGCTCACGGAGATGACGCAGGTACAGGAACAAGCCTGGGCCACGGCCCGGCGCAGCGGCCCACAGGTGGTCACACGACGTACCTGGGGCTGGTTGCGCAGCACCATGGCCGGACGCGAAGAAGTCCGCATGGTGAACTGATCACTCAGTGCGACTCGCGAGCCTGGCGGATACGCGCATGAGCCATTTGCAGTTGATGCATTTTTTCCGTCGCCAGCTTCTGCATCGACTCCGGCAGGCCCTGGGCCCTGGGCCATGAGTTTGTCCGGATGATTCTTGCTCATGGCGCGCCGACAGGCCTGTTTGATCGCGGCATCCGAATCCCCCGCCGTTACCCCCAGCAACTGGTAGGCTTCGGCCAGCGTCATATTGCTTAGCCCGGGATTGAGCCGCGCTTCCCGCTCACGCTGCGCTCGTATCTGGCGGTGTAGACCGTTGAACTGTCTGGCCCCGATTTTCAGGTGTCGGCACAGGGCTTTCAGCAACCGTCGATCCGTATCATTCAATTGCTGGTCGGCATACGCCGCCCACAGCTGAGTTTCCAGAAACAGGGTCACCAGTTCCGGCTCCTTCACCAGCCAGCGCCCCAGATCCGCGAGCATCCGCTCAACCTCGAAATCCGGTGCCTTGCCCGTCTGATAAAAGGCCATGGCGTCCCGGCGCTCGGCATCCGACAGTGCCAGCCGCGTCATGACCGACCGCCTGCCAGCACACTGCGCACCGCTGTTGAAACCACACGCAACCCGAACTTCACTAGCACAACTCCCAAGACAGGTGATCAACCGCGACGACCCCACTGCTACTGTACGTTTACCCCGACCGCCATGGCGTAAAGACGCCCCTTTCTATAAGATGTTGACCTCGGAGACCCAGGGCTCAGAGGCAGCATTGATCAAGTACCCCAGAAAGCGTAATCGAATCCGCCGGGACAGGCAAAGGCACTCCTTGCTGAGCACGGTGTCGCCGCTGATGCTGGCTGTCCTGCTGTCTGGTCACCTTTTGGCGACCGATACCTACCAGACACCCCGTAGCCAGGAACCCCGTGGCGGCTATCTGGACTGGGTGTTTTACGACGATCTGCCCGGTTCCGAGCGCAACAGGATTTCACACCAGTGCCCCGGCAGTTTCATCGACCCCTGGACCGAACCCGAGCTGGCCGCGGATGAAATTGATATCAGCGCCGCCCGGCAAACAGGATCCCTGAGCCAGCAGATCCAGCTCACCGGCGACGTGCAAATCACCCAGGCTGTGCTTCGCCTGTATGGCGACCAGGCAGTCTACAGGCCGGACGAACAGCGTGTTGAACTGCCCGACGGCGGCCTGATCCGGCAGCACGATCTGGCCATACAAACCGGCCCAGCCAGCGCGCGTACCGACGAGAACCGTTTTCAACTGTATGACGCTCGATACACTCTTCACCTGGCCAACCTCCACGGTCAGGCAGCGTCCATTGAGCGCGATGACCACCTGTACCACCTGGAGCGCTCATGGATCACTCGCTGCGCACCCGGAACATTTGGCTGGTCATTGCATGCCCGGAACCTGACGGTAAACACCGACACGGATATCGCCACAGGCTACCACGCACGCCTGCATGTAGGGCCGGTGCCGGTTGCCTACACCCCCTATATTCGTCTGAACCTGAATCAGCAACGCAGTTCCGGGTTTCTGGCCCCGCAGGCTACCTACTATTCGGAATTCAACCAGGTACGCCTGAGTACTCCCTATTACTGGGCCATCGCGCCCAATCTCGACACCACCATCACGCCCGACTGGATCATCGGCGGTGACGGGGACGACGGCGCTCCGCAGATTGCCCATTTTGATCAGGAGTGGCGCTACCTGTTGCCCACCCACGAGGGCACCCTCTTTTACGGTCTGTACCCGGGTTGGGAAAACGCCTCCACAGCCTCCGAGGAATGGGGCCTGGACCTGTCACTCAGCAGCCGACAGTCTGCCCTCGAGTGGACGCTGGATTATCGGGATGCCTCCAGTGCTCAGTATTTTCCGCTGTATCAGGACGAGGAGTACGAGCGCACTGTCACCAACCGTCTGACGCTGGGCTATGAGGCGCCATCACGGACCCGAATGGATGTGCGCGTGGAGCACCAGAACGTATACGGCGAGGCCGTCCAGCCCAGCGGCCAACTGGATTATGTCGAACAGCCCGGACTGCACCTGCGACAACCCCTGCAACTGCCCGCCGGCTGGCGGCTGCAAGGCCTGGCGGACTGGGAGCGGCGGGCCAAGACCCCGCCCGACTACTTTGACCTGACGCCGACACAGTACGACCCACTGGAAGCCTACCGGCTGCGCAACCGGGCCGTGCTCAGCCGCTCCGACAGTCTTGGCAACTGGACGCTCACCCAGCAATACACGGGTGATCACACCTACTATACCCTGCCGGACTTCAGTACCGACACGCTGGACGAACACCCACGGGAGGGTTACAACCGCCTGCTCTGGGACACCCGGCACCGATTGAGCTACAACTGGCGACTGACCGGCCAGCAGAGCCTGACGCCCTTTGCCCAGCACGAATTCCGGCCGCTGGATGCCCGCCAGACCGAACTGCCCCTGATGAACAGCAGCGTCGACCGTCTGCGGGATCGCAACCGTGTTATCCTGGGCAGCCGTTACCAGTGGCGGGACGATCCCTGGCGTTTTACCAGTGACATCCAGCAGCAGTTCAACCTGACCCGGGAATTGCTGACCGACAAGGAAATACGGGATGACACCTGGACCAACCCCCAGGCCAGCACGGTCACCTGGCGCAACAACCTGAGCTATCGGGATGAACACAACCTGGGTACCCGCCTGGACTGGCGCCCTCAGCGCAGCCAGGACGATGGGACCGACGATCTCAGCTTCTACGGTAACAACTATGAATTCAGCCGCTACGGCGTTGAATACACCTTTGCTCGCGACCGAACCGGCCTGCGCCTGAGCAGTGATTGGATACTGGACAACGACGGCGACGCCGACGACGCGTTGCAGGAGGCCGAAATTGCCGGTGTAACGCCGCTGACGGCCTCTCTGGGCACCTTCGGCTACCTGCATTGGGAACGACTCAATGAAGAAGACAGCCTGTCTCTGGATGAAATCGTCGCCGGACTTGAATACGATGGCTGTTGCTGGCATATACAGCTGGCGGGTCAACGTTTTGTCAATGACGGCCCGGAGCAGTCGTCAGGTTCACAGTTGTTCGATACCATACAGATCAGCCTGACCCTGAAGGGGCTGGGCAATCTGGGTGGCGGTAATGCCCTGACAGACCGTATGCGCCAACGCATTCCTACATTCCGGGACCAGATGTTTGACACCCGGTAAACCTATTGAAGATTTGATAACCTATGAAAAACCTGATCATCGCGTGCTGCCTGATGCTGGCAGCGTCTACTGCCATGGCAGAACGGCAATTGATGGACCGTATCATTGCCGTGGTCAATGACGATGTCATTCTGTACTCGGAACTCACCGAACGCACCGACGAGATTCGCGCCCGCTATGCCAACAACCCGGGTGTACTGCCGGATGACGAATCACTGGCAGAACAGATTCTGGATGTATTGATTCTGGAACGGGTCCAATTGCAACGCGCTCGCTCCGCCGACATCAATGTGACAGACGCTGAACTCAACAAGGCCCTGACCGATATCGCCCAGCGACAGAACATGTCCCTGTCCCAGTTCCGCTCGGCCCTGGAAAGTGACGGCCTGGACTACGCGGCAGTGCGCCGCCAGGTGCGCCAGGATATCCAGATCCGGCGTGCCCAGGAACGTTTCGTGGGTCACAACATTCAAGTCACCGATTCGGAAGTTCACCAGTACCTGCAGACCCAGGTTAGCGCCGAACTGCAGGACCTGGAGTACCAGTTGCTCCACGTGCTGATTCCCGCCGACGATTCCGATGCCCGCGAGCAGGCCCAGGCCATCAGCGATCGGGTCAATCAGCAGGGTGAAGACTTTGCCGATGCCGCCGGCAGCCGCACAGTCCAGGACCTGGGCATGCGCAAGCCCGACGACCTGCCCCAACTACTCCAGGCACCTCTGGAAGGCTTGACGGTGGGCAACGCTTCGGCACCCTTCGAGAGCCAGAACGGCTGGCACGTTATCTACATGGCGGACCAGTCGGGCAATGCCACCCAACAGGTCACCGAATACCAGGCCCGCCATATTCTGCTCAACGACAGCCAGGGTCTGACCGTCGAAGCTGCCGAACAACTGATTCACGAACTGTATCGTGAAATCACGGAAGAAGGCGCCGATTTTGCGGAACTGGCCCGTGAGTACTCGGTGGACGGCAGCGGCGAATCCGGCGGCAACCTGGGCTGGAACCCGCCGGGTGTCTTTGTCCCCGAGTTTGCCAACGCCATACGCAACACGCCGGCCAATACAGTGAGCGAACCCTTTGAATCCACATTTGGCTGGCACATTGTCGAGGTAACCGGACAACGGGACCGGGACGAGAGCTTCGACAACCTGCGCAACCAGGTCCGCAACATTCTCTTTGAACAGAAATATTCCGAAGCGCTGCCCCGCTGGCAACAGGAGATCAAGAACAACGCCTACATTTCACTGCGTATCGATCTGCCATGATGCCGTTTGTCATCACCTCGGGTGAGCCGGCGGGCATTGGCCCGGACATTTGTCTGCAGATCGGCGCCGGTGCCACCGACTACAATGCCGTGGTACTGGGCGACCCGGATGTTCTCTCGGCCAGGGCGCAAGCTCTGGGCCTGACCCTCAATCTGTCGGTCTGGGAGCCCGGGCAGTCGGCACGCCTGGGCAACGGCCATGTAAGTCTGCTGCCCATCAGCACGGCCCGACCGGTAGTCCCCGGCCAGCTCGACCCGGCCAACAGCCGCTATGTCCTGTCCCTGTTGGACCGGGCACTCACTGGCATTGAGCAACAGCACTTCAGCGCCATGGTGACGGCTCCAGTGCAAAAAAGCGTGATCAGCGATGCCGGCATACCATTCAGCGGTCACACCGAGTATCTTCAGGCCTGGGCCGGCGTGGAGGAAGTCGTAATGATGCTGGCCACGCCCGGCCTCAAAGTGGCGCTGGTGACCACACACCTGCCCCTGAAAGACGTGCCGTCGGCCATTACACCCGAACGGCTCCGCCGGGTCATCAGCATACTGAACGACAACCTGCAACACTGGTTTGGTCTGACACAGCCGCGTATTCTGGTGTGCGGCCTCAATCCCCATGCCGGTGAACAAGGCCACATGGGGCGCGAGGAAATCGAGGTTATTCAGCCCGTGCTGGACCAACTGCGAAAAAAGGGCATGGACCTGTCCGACCCCCTGCCCGCCGACACTCTTTTTACCGACAAGGTCCTGGCCAAGGGCGATGCCGTGCTGGCCATGTACCATGACCAGGGCTTGCCCGTATTGAAATACAAGGGGTTCGGCCAGGCGGTGAATATCACTTTGGGACTGCCTTTCGTGCGCACCTCCGTGGACCACGGCACGGCTCTGGATCTGGCCGCTACGGGCCGGTCCAACCCCGGCAGCCTTGAAACTGCTCTGCGATACGCGCATCTTATGGTGACCGGGACCGACCCGGACACCGCTTCACCGGACCACAGAGGATAATTCGTGCATCAGGCCCGCAAACGCTTCGGACAGAACTTTCTTCACGACGAGCACGTGATCCAGCAAATTGGTGCGGCCACCGGCATCAAAGCCGACCACCACGCGGTGGAAATCGGCCCGGGGCGCGGGGCACTCACGGAGGTACTGCTGGATACCGGCGCGCGGGTAACCGTCATTGAGCTGGACCGGGATCTGCCGCCCATACTGCGCGCTCGTTTTTTCCAGGTGGAACCCAGTCGCTTCAACATCATAGAAGCCGATGCCCTGAAGTACGACTTTTCGTCCATCAGCAGCCCGGAAGCCCCGATCAAACTGGTGGGCAATCTTCCCTACAACATTTCCACACCGTTGATCTTTCATCTGATGAACTACCGGGCAGGCGTGCAAGACATGCACTTCATGTTGCAGAAAGAGGTGGTGGATCGCATTTGTGCCGACCCGGGCAGCGGCACATATGGACGCCTGAGCGTCATGGTGCAGTATTACTGCCACGCCGAGAAGCTGTTCAAGGTGCCACCCGGCGCACTCACCCCCCAGCCCAAGGTCGACTCGGCCATCATCCGGCTGGTCCCGAGAGCGCCGCAGGACTGCCAGGCCGACAACCCCCGACAACTGGAAACACTGGTCCGCCTGGCATTTGCTCAGCGCCGCAAGACCATTCGCAACAACCTGAAACATCATATTGATCTGGAGGCTCTGGAGGCCACGGGCATCAACCCCGGCGCCCGGCCAGAAGTTCTGAGCGTCAGCGACTTTGTGAATCTGAGCAATCAGCTCACCGAGGTAACACCATGAATCATGAGGTACAGGTCAGGGTCAAATCCGAGTATTTACCGGACCAGTCTGATCCGTCTCGCAACCGCTATGTCTTTGCCTACCGGGTACTCATCAGCAATGAGGGCGATGTCAGCGTCAAACTGGTCAGCCGCTACTGGCTGATTACCGATGGCAACGGTGACACACGTGAAGTCAAAGGTCAGGGCGTTGTCGGTGAACAACCCGTCATCGAGCCCGGCGGCACCTATATCTATACCAGCGGTGCGGTGGCCGAAACGGAAGTGTCCACCATGCAGGGTCACTACATCATGCAGCCTGACACCGAAGACGACTCCCCCGAGCCGCTGGAAGTGGAGATCCCCGTCTTTACGCTGGCGGTACCCAACCGCCTGAACTGATTTTCATGACCCGGGACTGCTGGAGGCAGACACTATGGCGCGGTACGCCGTTGGCGATCTACAGGGCTTTTTAAGCCCCCTGTTGCGACTTCTCGATCGGGTTGATTTCCAGCCTGAAGCCGACCAACTCTGGCTGGTGGGAGATCTGGTCAATCGGGGTCCCGAGGACGTGGAAACACTTCGCTATCTCATGTCACTCCCCGGGCTGGAGGCCGTGCTGGGCAACCATGATCTGCACCTGCTGGCTGTGGCTCATGGCACTCGATCGCCCAACCGCAAGGACACCATCCAGGCCATACTGGACGCACCGGACCGTGACGAGCTCCTGCACTGGCTGCAACATCGACCGCTGCTGGTCCGTGATGACACGGCGCGTCAGGTCATGACCCATGCCGGCATTCCGCCCTGCTGGACGGTGGAGGCGGCCTCGGCG
>LFIK01000440.1_pt1 | contig 31182 bp, 27 predicted proteins | sample 643401 | NCBI WGS metagenome assembly LFIK01 (sample SAMN03777447, study PRJNA286221) | soda lake metagenome | biome: soda lake; feature: Kulunda steppe; material: water; isolation source: sample T5-Br brine of Lake Tanatar-5 | place: Russia: Kulunda steppe | collected 2010-07
CCCTGAGCGATGCCGAACGACTCGTGCAGGACCTTGGCCATCGGGACGACCGAGTTCGTCGTGCAGGACGCGTTCGAGATGACGTGATGCTGCTCCGGGTCGTAGTCACCCTCGTTCGCCCCCATCACGATGGTGATGTCCTCGTTCTTCGCCGGCGCCGAGATGATGACCTTGCGCGCGCCGGCCTCGAGGTGCTTCGCCGCCTTGTCGCGTTCGGTGAAGAAGCCCGTCGACTCGACGACGACATCGACCCCGAGCTCGCCCCAGGGCAGCGCAGCCGGGTCGCGCTCCGACAGGACCGCCATCGGCGTCCCATCGATCACGATGCTCGAGCCCTCGACCCGCACGTCACCCGGGAAGCGGCCGTGGACGCTGTCGTACTTCGTCAGGTGCCCGAGGGTGACCGGGTCGGTCAGGTCGTTGACGGCGACGATCTCGACGTCGAGGTCGTACTGGCGGATGGCACGCAGCAGGTTGCGGCCGATGCGGCCGAAACCGTTGATCGCGATACGGGTCGTCATCAGAGGGCCTCCTGGGGCGGCGTGCGGGCGGTCCTGAACGTGTCCTCGACGCTATCAGAGCCCCCCTCCGCCACCATGGGCAGGGGGCCCTCGAGGACGGACCGTGCGACCTCCTCGACGCGACGGAGCCGTCGATGCAGCGTCGCCCGAGGCACACCGAGCAGCTCGGCGAGCTCAGTGACACTGGCGCTCGGGTTCGCGATACGGGCGAGGGCGACCTCGCGCAGGTCATCCGCGAAGACGTCCCAGCCATCCGTGCCCACCGCCTGCTCGATGGCGTCGACCTGCGCGCCGGCGCTGCGGGCGATGCGGGCGAGGTTCGCCGCATCGGCGTTCGCGAGCCGGTTCGCCTCACCTCGAAGCTGACGTCGCAGCCGCCGATCGTCGAACGTGAGGAAGGCCCGCGTCGCGCCGAGCGCGGCGAGCAGGTCCGCGACGACGTCGCCGGACTTCAGCACCAGGCGGCGACGATCGGGGTCATGCACCGGACGCGCAGCAGGGATGACCTGGCCGAGCGCGGCGATGAGCAGGGGCGCCACTCCGGAGGAGATCCCGGACAGCTCGAGATGCACCGGCCGGTCGGGCGCCGATACCGACCCGCCGACCAGCATGGCTCCCCGCAGCAGCGCCGCGGTCTCCGCATCCCCGTCAGCTCCCGCCCCCTCGGCCGCTGCCGCCGCGATGGTCGGGCGCACCGGGCGAGCGCCCCGTCCGGCGTCACGCGCGCGCACGGTCACCGCGGGCACCGTCACGCGATAGGCCGGGCCGTGGGGCCGACGCGCCGTCGTGCTCACCGCCGTCAGACGCGGCCGGACCCCGAGCGTGCGCTGCACCAGCCCGATGACCCGACGGGCGACCGCGCTGGACGGGACGTCGAGCCGCAGCACGTCGCCCTCGCAGAGCGGCCCGAGCGGCAGATCGCCCGGGCGTCGTCCGGCGAGCCCTCGCGCGCGGCCGCCGTCGTCCGGTGCGGCCGAGCCGAGCAGCAGCATCCCGGCCAGCTCCGCACGCGCCTCACGCTCCGATGGGACCGGCAGCGAGGCCAGCTCCTGCCGGACGGCGGACGTGAAACCGCCCTCGTCGCTCACCCGGCCTCCGCCGCGCCGGTCGAAGGCGGAGCGAGCAGCGCCGCGACCGCCGCGGCGAGCCGGTCCGGATCGTGACCGGCGAGCTCCTCGCCGAGGTCCGCACGGACGATCGCGGCGACATGCGGCGCGAGGCGCTGCTCGTCGATGGGCAACGGACCGCGCGACGTCGCCGCCGGCTCGCGTCGGTCGCTCCGCTCCTCGCGCCGGTCGCTCCGCTCGTGGGCGAGCAGGATGTCGATGCGCAGGCCCGGCAGGTGGTGCACCAGCGCGTCGACGTGATCGGCGAGGTCCATGCCCTCCGTCTCGCCCGGCTGCTCCCGCAGGTTGCCGACGAGGACGACGCGCGCCGAGGTCGTCCGCAGCGCGTCGGCGACACCGGCCACGAGGAGGTTCGGGAGCACGCTCGTGTAGAGCGAGCCCGGTCCCAGCAGCACCAGTTCTGCCTCGCCGATGGCCTCGAGCACGCCAGTGGCCGGCGGGGCGTCGCCAGGACGCAGGCGCACGCTGCGGATCCGTGTGGCCGTGGCGACCGCGGCCTGCCCGGCGACCGGGCCGCTGGCCGTCTCCGCCGCGAGCGTGACCGGCATGGTCGTCGCGGGAAGGACCCGACCGGCCGCTCCGACCATGCGGGCGAACGCGTCGAGTGCCGCGATCAGGTCACCGTCGTGCTCCTCGAGGAGACCGAGCAGCAGCAGGTTGCCCAGGCTGTGCCCTGCGAGCTCGCCGCGCGCGAACCGGCGCCGCGCGAGGGCTGCGATCTCGCCGCGCTGATGCGGCGGTGCGGCCGGGTGATCGGCCAGGGCCAGCAGCGCCATCCGGAGGTCGCCCAGCCCCACGACGTCGTGGTCCCGACGGAGCCGACCGGACGAACCGCCGTCATCGGCGACGGTCACGATCGCGGTCGGTGCGACATCGAGTCGGAGCAGCGCGGCGAGCGAGCGTGAGCAGCCATGGCCACCACCGACGACGACCACCGAGGGCCGCTGTGCCGTGCTGCTCACGACGCGCCGTTCACTCGGCACCCAGGTCGCGATGCACGGTCCGGACGGTGATGCCGTCGCGGCCGGCCAGGTGCGCTGCCACATGTTCGGTGATCGCCACCGAACGGTGCTTCCCCCCGGTGCAGCCGATCGCGATGGTGAGGTAGCGCTTCCGCTCGGCGACGTACCCGGGCAGGGTCAGGTCCAGCAGGCCCTCGAGTTGTGTCAGGAACGGGCCTGCTGCGGGCTGCTCGAACACGTACTCGCGCACCGATGCGTCGCGCCCGTCGAGCGGACGCAGCTCCTCGACCCAGTGGGGGTTCGGGAGGAAGCGCACGTCGAACAGCAGGTCGGCCTCACGTGGGGTCCCACGCTTGAATCCGAACGACATCACCGTGACCTGCAGTCCGGTCGACGCCGGCCCCGATAGCAGGTCGATGATCTGGTCACGAAGGTCGTGGACGGTGTCCTCGGACGTGTCGACGATCAGGTCGGCCTGCTCGCGGAGATCGGCGAGCAGGCGACGCTCCTTCGCGATACCGGTCAGCAGCCCCGAACCCTCGTCCGCCGGATGCAGACGCCGGGTCTCCTCGAAGCGACGGACGAGCACCTCGTCGTCCGCCTCGAGGAAGACGATGCGGACGTCGGCACCCGAAGCACGCAGGTCGGCGATCGCGCCCTCGAGGTCGGAGAAGAACTCCCGGCCCCGCACGTCGGTGACGAGGCACAGGCGTGAGACCGACGAACCCGGCGCGGAGGCGAGCTCCGCGACCGGCCCGATGAGGGCGGGCGGCAGGTTGTCGATCACGTACCAACCGAGGTCCTCGAGCGTGTCGGACGCGGTCGAGCGCCCGGCACCCGACATGCCCGTGATGATGAGGACGAGCGGCCCCGAAGCCGTGGCGTCCTGCAGGTCATCGCTCATCCCAGCTCCCTCACGGCTCCTGGGTCCCCTCAACGGCCGTTCCGGGCGCCGCCTCGGGGGTCGCTTCCGACGCACCGAGGTGGCCTCGGAGTGCCGCGACGAGGGTAGGCGACACCCCCTTCACCGCCAGGAGCTCCTCGTCGCTCGCGCCACGGATCGCGGCGACCGAACCGAAGCGCTTCAGCAGCTCCTTGCGCCGTCCCGGACCGATCCCGGGCACGTCCTCCAGCGTCGAACCGCGCACGCTGCGGGTTCGGCGAGAACGTTGGTAGGTGATCGCGAACCGGTGTGCCTCGTCGCGGATGCGCTGCACGAGGTAGAGCGCCTCGCTCCCCCGCGGGAGCACCACGGGACGGTCGCGGCCCGGGAGCCACAGCTCCTCGAAGCGTTTCGCGAGCGCGACGAAAGCGACCCCGTCGAGTGGAAGGTCCGCGACGCCCTCGAGCGCGGCGGCCAGCTGCGTCGGTCCACCGTCGATGATGACGAGCTGCGGCGGGTAGGCGAAGCTGCGCCGGCGGGAGGACTCGGCATCGAGCGGCTCGGCCTGCTCGGTGAGCAACCGCGAGAAGCGGCGCTGCACCACCTCACGCATCGCAGCGGGATCGTCGTTCGCGTCGACACGGAGCTTGAAGCGCCGGTACGCCTGCGGTCGAGGGAGCCCGTCCTCCAGCACGACCATCGACCCGACGACCTCCGTCCCCCCCAGGTGGGAGATGTCGTAACACTCGATGCGCAGCGGCGCCTCCTCGAGCTCGAGGTGCGCGCGCAGATCATCGAGCGCAGCACTGCGCGACGCGAGGTCGGACGCGCGGCGCATGCGCGCGCGCTGCAGGTGCTGCCGCGCGTTCTCCTCGACGGTGGCGAGGAACTCGCGTCGCGGTCCACGTTGCGGCACGGCCAGCGTCACCCGTGCACCGCGACCACGACCGGACGCCGTCCGGAGGTCCGTCAGCAGGTCCGTGAGCGCCCCCTCCTCATCGGGGACGTCGGGCATCAGGATGAGCGGCGGCACATCGTCGGAACGGTCCTCGTAGAACGCGACCAGGCAGCTGGTGACGAGCTCTGCGCGCGACATCCCGGCGGACTTCTCGACGATCCAGCCGCGCTGCCCCACCAGCCGACCACCCCGGACGACGAAGACGTGCGCGGCGGCCTCCAGATCGTCGTCGAACAGCGCGAGCGCATCCAGGTCGACCGCCTGCGGCCAGACGACCTGCTGCTTGGCCGTCGCCCGCCGTGCCGCTTCGAGCTGGTCGCGCAAGCGCGCGGCGACCTCATAGCGCTGATCCGCCGCCGCCGCACGCATGCGCGACTCGAGGTCGTCGAGCACCGGCCCGGTACGCCCGTCGAGGAAATCGGCGAGCCCGTCGACGAGCTCGCGATGTTCCGCCGGCGACACGACCCCGGTGCATGGGGCGGCGCAGCGTCCGATGTGATGCAGCAGGCATGGTCGGTCGCTCCGACGCGCCCGGTCGAACACGCCGTCGCTGCAGGTCCGGACGGGGAAGACACGGATCAGCAGGTCGAGCGTCGCGCGGATGTCCGAGGCGCTGACGTAGGGCCCGAAGCGGCGGTCCCCCTGCGCGACGGGCCCACGCTGCACGCGGGCACGCGGCACCTCGTCCGACGTGGTGAGCACGAGCTCCGGGTACGACTTGTCGTCGCGGAACCGGATGTTGTGACGCGGCCGGTGGCGCCGGATCAGCGTCCACTCGAGGTGGAGCGCGGCAGCCTCGGAGTCGACGACGATCCACTCGACACTGCGGGCGCTCTCGAGCATGGCGCGGTTGCGGTCCGGGATCGTGCTCCACGGACCGAAGTAGTTCGCGAGCCGTTGACGAAGGATGCGCGCCTTGCCGACGTACAGCACCCGACCGTTCCCGTCGAGGAACAGGTAGCAGCCCGGCGCCTCCGGGACGGTGCCCGTGGCGGGCCGGAAGGCGAGGGCCGGGTTCTGCACGGTCAGCCCGTCGCCGCCGTCTTCGCCCGCGGAGCCCGCTTCTTCGTCGCCTTGGCGGTGGCGCCGGAGCCGGTGGCCTGACGCTTCACCGTCCGGCGGGGGGCTGGGCGTGCGTCCGGGAGCAGCGGCTGGAGATGGAGCCCCGTGTGGCTCTCCGGGACGGCCGCGACGTCCTCCGGCGTGCCCGTCACGACGATCCGTCCGCCACCCGAGCCACCTTCAGGCCCGAGGTCGATGACGTGGTCCGCGGTCTTGACGACGTCGAGGTCGTGCTCGATGACGATGACGGTGTTGCCCTTGTCGACGAGCCGGTGCAGGACGTCGAGCAGCCGACGCACGTCCTCGAAGTGCAGCCCGGTGGTCGGCTCGTCGAGGATGTAGACGGTGCGGCCGGTGGAACGCTTGCGCAGCTCGCTCGCGAGCTTGACGCGCTGCGCTTCACCGCCCGACAGCGTCGTCGCCGGCTGACCGAGCCGTACGTAGCCGAGCCCGACGTCGACGAGCGTCTGGAGATGCGACGCGATCGTCGGGAGGTTCTCGAAGAACGTGAGTGCCTGCTCGGCCGAGAGGTCCAGCACGTCCGCGACGGTCAGACCGCGGTAGCGGACCTCCAGCGTCTCTCGGTTGTAGCGCCGCCCCTTGCAGACCTCGCACGGGACGTACACGTCCGGCAGGAAGTGCATCTCGATACGCAGCGTCCCGTCGCCGTGGCACGACTCGCAGCGCCCACCCTTCACGTTGAAGCTGAAGCGGCCGGGCTGGTAGCCGCGCATCTTCGCCTCCGGCGTGGAGGCGAACAGCTTGCGCAGATGGTCGAACAGGCCGGTGTACGTGGCCGGGTTCGAACGTGGCGTCCGACCGATGGGTGACTGGTCGACGATGACGGCCTTGTCGACGAGGTCGAGGCCCTCCACCCTCCGGTGCGCGGCGGGCAGGTCGCGGGAGCCGTACACGTGCCGCATCAGCGCACGGGCCAGGATCTCGTTCACGAGCGTCGACTTCCCAGAGCCCGACACGCCGGTGACCGCCGTGAACGTCCCGAGCGGGAACGACACGTCCAGGTCGGTCAGGTTGTTCGCGCTCGCGCCGCGCACGACCAGCTCACCCGTACCGGGTGCTCGCCGCTGCGTCGGGACCGCGATCGAGCGACGACCGGAGAGGTAGTCACCGGTCAGCGAGACCCCCTCCTCGAGGGCGAGGAGGTCAGGCACGCTGCCGGAGTGCACGATGCGTCCGCCGTGCTCCCCCGCCCCGGGGCCGATGTCGACGATGTGGTCGGCCGTCTCGATGGTGGTGCGGTCGTGCTCGACGACGATCAGGGTGTTCCCGAGATCACGAAGGCGCTCGAGGGTCGCGATGAGCCGCTCGTTGTCCCGCTGATGCAGTCCGATCGACGGCTCGTCGAGCACGTAGAGCACCCCGACGAGCCCGGCCCCGATCTGCGTCGCCAACCGGATGCGTTGCGCCTCACCGCCGGAGAGCGTCCCGGCCGCGCGGTCGAGCTGCAGGTACTCGAGGCCGACGTCGAGCAGGAAGCGCAGCCGCGCCCGGATCTCCTTGAGGACCCGTCCGGCGATCAGCAGCTCGCGGCGTGACAGCTCGAGCCCAGCGACGAACGCGTCCGCGTCGGCGATCGACAGCCCCGTCAGGTCCGCGATCGATCGTCCACCGACCGTGACGGCCAGCACGATCGGTTTGAGGCGCAGTCCCGCACAGTCCGGGCAGGAGACCTCCCGCATGTACTGCTCGATGTTCTGCCGCTGGTGGTCCGACTCCGTCTCCTGGTGTCGCCGCAGCAGCGAGGGGATGACCCCTTCGACGTTGGCGAGGTAGGCGCGGGTGCGCCCGTACCGGTTGCGGTAGCTGACGTCGACCCGGTCCTCGAGCCCGTAGAGCACCGCGTCACGCGCCGCCTCCGGCAGGTCCTCCCACGGGGTCGACGGGTCAGCACCGACGTGCGCGACCGTGGCGCGCAGGAGCTGGCGGTAGTAGCCGGCCTGCATGCCCGTCGCCCAGGGCAGCACGACGCCCTCCTCCACGGAGCAGGAGGGGTCACCGATGACGAGCTCCGGCTCGACCGTCAGCTGCGTGCCGAGCCCCGAGCACGTCTCGCACGCGCCGTAGGGCGAGTTGAACGAGAAGCTGCGTGGGGCGAGCTGCTCGAAGGACAGGCCGCAGTCCATGCAGGCGAGATGCTCGGAGTAGCTCTGCTCCTCGCCACGCGCACCGTCCGGTGCATCGCGTGCCGGCAGCACCTCGATGGTGACGAGCCCGTCGGCGAGGCGGAGCGCCGTCTCGATGGAATCGGCGAGCCGACGCACACCCTCGCCACCGGCGACCAGGCGGTCGACGACGACGTCGATGTCGTGCTTGCGGGTCTTCGCGAGCTTCGGCACCTCCTCGATGGGATGCACGGTGCCGTCGACCCGCACGCGCGCGTAGCCGTCGGTCGCGAGCTGCTGGAACATCGCGGCGTACTCGCCCTTCCGTCCGCGAACGACCGGCGCGAGGACCTGGAAGCGGATGCCGTCGGCGAGCTGGGTGACCTGGTCGACGATCTGCTCGGCGGTCTGCCGGGCGATCGGCGTGCCGCAGTCAGGACAGTGCGGATGACCGACGCGGGCGTAGAGCAGGCGGAGGTAGTCGTAGATCTCGGTGATCGTGCCGACGGTCGAGCGCGGGTTGCGCGACGTCGACTTCTGGTCGATCGAGATCGCGGGCGAGAGGCCCTCGATGAAGTCGACGTCCGGCTTGTCCATCTGCCCGAGGAACTGACGCGCGTACGCGGACAGCGACTCGACGTAGCGGCGCTGCCCCTCGGCGTAGATCGTGTCGAACGCCAGGCTCGACTTCCCCGAACCCGACAGGCCGGTGAACACCGTCAGCCGGTCGCGCGGGATCTGGAGGTCCACGTCCTGGAGGTTGTGCTCCCGGGCTCCGCGGACGGTGATCTGGGCGTGTGGCGTCCTGCCGTCCGTCACCACCCTCGCCTCCGAGCCCTGAGCGGCCCGTAGCCTACGGTCGCCACGCGAAGCCGAGCCTCACCGCACGCGGCCGCACGGGGAGACGCGCCATGGACACCGCCCTGCACACCGAGCCCGGTGGCCCTCCGGTCGAGGTCCGCGACGGCGGACTGCTGCTGCGCAAGCGGTCCGTGTCCGACATGCACAACAACGTCTATCTCCTGGCCTGCGCCGGATCCGGTCAGTCGCTGCTGGTCGATGCTGCGGACGACGCTCCCCTGATCCGTGAGCTCGCAGCGGGCACCCTGCCGCTCGCCGTCGTCCAGACCCACGGACACTGGGACCACGTGCGGGCGTGGGCGGAGCTCGTGTCCGACCCCGGCCTGGAGGTCTGGGGCCATGAGGGTGACGTCGACCTCTACCCCCAGACGCCCGACCGGCTCCTCACCGACGGCCAGAGGATCGCGGTCGGCGAGCTCGACGTCGAGATCCTGCACGTCCCCGGGCACACCCCAGGCTCACTGCTGCTGCTCGTCCATGGGCCCGGCCGGCCGTGGCTCATCACCGGCGACTCGCTGTTCCCCGGCGGGCCGGGCAACACGTTCGGCGATGCGACCGCGCACACCCTGCTGATGGACGGGCTCGAGCAGCGCGTGTTCGGCCGGCTCCCGGACGACACGGTCGTGCTCCCGGGGCACGGTGACGCGACGACACTTGGCCGGGAGCGGCCGAACCTGCAGGAGTGGCGCGAACGCGGCTGGTGAGCCGAGCCCTACCCGACGCTCACATGCTGACGACGCCGATGGCGGCGGTGACGAGCACGAGCGCCGCAGCCAAGCCGGTCGCCGCCAGGCGCGGGTTGTTCTCGCGTCGAGCGCGACCGATACCCACGTGGCCGGCACCCAGGGCAGCAAGAGCGAGCACCGGATGGGCGACCGCCACGAGGAAGCTCGCTCCCCACCACTCCCCGACCACGTAGAAGATGATGCCGACGGTGACGTGGATGTCGAGCAGCACCATCGTGAGCGACGTCAGGCGAGAGACGGGCGGCGCTCCCTCGGCCGTGCGGAAGGCGAGCAGCGTCGCGACGAGCAGGACCAGGAAGACCAGGTAGCCGACGTTCGTGTGGATCAGCTGCAGTGCATCGCCCATGTCATGCCTCCGGAGGGGTGGAGGAGCAAGGGTAGTCCGCCCGCCATGTCAGACCGCAGCGGCCTCCATGGATGCGAGCTCACGCTTGAGATCGGCGATCTCGTCGCGCAGCCGTGCCGCGTACTCGAAGCGCAGCTCCCCCGCCGCCTCGTGCATCTCCTCGTCGAGCCGCGCGATGAGCGCCCGCAGCTCCTCGGTCGGGAGGAGCCCTGTCCCGCGGTCCTCGGCCGCCCGGTCCGCCCGCTCGAGCGGCTCGTACGCCTCCCCCGCCTCCTCGGCCCGCACGGCGGCGATGATGTCCCCCACACGCTTGCGGATGCTCTGCGGGTCGATGCCGTGCGCCGTGTTGTGGGCGACCTGCAGCTCGCGGCGTCGTCGCGTCTCCTCGAGTGCCCGCTCCATCGAATCGGTCGTGTGGTCCGCGTACATGATGACCTGACCGTCCACGTTGCGGGCCGCGCGCCCGATCGTCTGGATGAGCGACGTGTCCGAGCGCAGGAACCCTTCCTTGTCCGCGTCGAGGATCGCGACGAGCGACACCTCCGGCAGGTCGAGCCCCTCACGCAGCAGGTTGATGCCGACGAGCACGTCGAACTCACCGAGTCGCAGCGCACGCAGGATGGCCACCCGCTCGACCGTGTCGATGTCCGAGTGCAGGTACCGCACCCGCACGCCGTTCTCCTGGAGGTAGTCCGTCAGGTCCTCGGCCATGCGCTTCGTCAACGTCGTGACGAGGACCCGCTGGTCCCGCTCGGCCCGTGCCCGGATCTCCTCCAGCAGGTCGTCGATCTGTCCGGCCGTGGGGCGCACGACGACCTCCGGATCGACGAGGCCGGTCGGACGGATCAGCTGCTCGACGGTCGAGTCCGCCTCGCGACGTTCGTAGGGTCCCGGCGTCGCCGACAGGTAGAGCTGCTGACCGACCTTGCGCTGGAACTCCTCGAAGCGCAGCGGCCGGTTCTCGGCGGCGCTCGGGAGCCGGAAACCGTGCTCGATGAGCGTCGCCTTGCGGGATCGATCGCCCTCGTACATGCCGCCGATCTGCGGGATCGTGACGTGCGACTCGTCGAGGAAGGTGACGAAGTCAGAGGGGAAGTAGTCCAGCAGCGTGTACGGCGGCTCACCAGCACTCCGCCCATCGAAGTGCGACGAGTAGTTCTCGATGCCGTTGCAGAACCCGACCTCGCGGATCATCTCGAGATCGAAGTTCGTCCGCATCCGCAGCCGCTGAGCCTCGAGCAGCTTGTTCTCCTGCTCGAAACGTGCGAGCTGCTCTGCGAGCTCCGCCTCGATCCCGCGCACCGCACGGTCGATCGCCTCTCGGGAGCTGACGTAGTGCGAGGCGGGGAAGAGCGCGACATGATCGACGGGCGCGGAGACCTCCCCGGTGAGCGGGTCGACGCGGACGATCCGCTCGACCTCGTCGCCGAAGAACTCGACCCGCACGGCGCGCTCGTCGTCCGCAGGGAACACCTCGAGCGTGTCGCCGCGGACACGGAACGTGCCGCGAGTCAGGTTCAGATCGTTGCGGTCGTACTGCAGGTCGACGAGCTTGCGCATGGAGCGTTCGAGTCCGGCTGCATGCCCGGCGCGCAGGACGAGCACGTGGTCGAGGTACTCGAACGGTGATCCGAGGCCGTAGATGCACGACACGGAGGCGACGACGACGACGTCACGACGGGTGAGCAGCGCCATCGTCGCGCGATGACGGAGACGGTCGATCTCATCGTTGATCGTCGCGTCCTTCTCGATGAAGGTGTCCGACGACGGGACGTAGGCCTCGGGCTGGTAGTAGTCGTAGTAGGACACGAAGTACTCGACCGCGTTGTCCGGCAGGAACTCGCGGAACTCGTTCGCGAGCTGTGCCGCGAGCGTCTTGTTCGGTGCCATGACGAGCGCGGGCCGCTGCAGCCGTTCGAGCACCTTCGCGGCGGTGAACGTCTTGCCGGTCCCGGTCGCGCCCAGCAGGTTGACCTTGCGCTCCCCCGCCTCGAACGCAGCGACGATGCCCTCGATGGCCGCAGGCTGATCGCCGGACGGCTCGAAGTCGCTCACCACGCGGAACGGGACCGCATCGGAGACGTAACCGTGCAGGGCCTCGCGGTCGCCGGTCGCTGCCGTGCTCATGGGACGTCCCCTGCCCCGGCGTCCTCGTCCTCGTCCTCGACATCGACCGGCAGTGCTTCCGCGCGCAGGACCGCGAGCAGCTGCGCGGCCCGTTCCGCCAACGCCGACCGGTCACCATCGTTCGTCACGACATGATCGGCGACGGCACGCCGCGTGGCGTCGTCCGCCTGCGCCGCGATGCGGTCCCGTGCATCCGCCTCGCTCATGCCACGCCCCGAGACGAGCCGCGCGATGCGGAGGTCCAGCGGCGCCTCGATCACGACGACCCGGTCGACCCGATCGTGGCCACCGGTCTCCACGAGGAGCGGATGCTCGACGACCGCGAGCGCCGGCTGCTCCACACCGGACCGCAGCGCCGTGAGGTCAGCCTCGATGCCCGCCCTGATGCACGGATGGGTGATCGCTTCGAGGTCCCGCCGCGCGGCAGGATCGACGAACACGAGCGCAGCGAGCGCCGAACGGTCCAGCGACCCTGCCTCATCGAGCATGCCGTCCCCGAAGCGCGCGACGATCGCAGCCAGCCCGGGAGTCCCTCGTGCCACGCACCGGCGAGCGACCGCATCCGCATCGATGTTCGGGACACCGAGCGCGGCCAGCTCGGCCGCGAGGGCCGACTTGCCGCTCCCGATCCCTCCGGTCAGTCCGACGACGAGCACGCGTCCGGCCTCCCGGCCCGCGTGGGGCCCGTCAGGACTGCTGCGGCTCGTCGCCCTCGGTCGACTCCGGCTCGGGGGCCGGCTCGGGCTCGGGGGTCGGCTCCGGCTCAGCGGCCGGCGCAGGAGCAGCAGTGGTCGCCAGACCCGCCTGCGCGAGGGCTGCAGCCATGGCACTCGTGCCGCCGCCCTCGTCGTCAGAACCGGCCGTGTAGGCCGCCTTGGGCGCCTCGTCCTCGACCGGAGCGGACGGAGCCGTTGCGACGCTCGGGCTCGACGACGGCTCGGACGCCTGCTTGAGCGACAGGCTCACGCGACGACGCACGCTGTCGACGTCGATGACGCGGACCTCGACCTTGTCGCCGACGTTGACGACGGTCTCGGGGACCTCGACGTGCTGGTCCGAGAGCTCCGAGATGTGGACGAGGCCCTCGATGCCGTCCGCGACCTTGACGAAGGCGCCGAACGGGACGAGCTTCGTGACCTCACCGGGAACGACGGAGTTGAGGTCGTGCTCGCGCGCGAAGCGCGCCCACGGGTCCTCCTGGGTGTTCTTGAGCGACAGGCTCACACGCTCGCGCTGCAGGTCGACGTCCAGGACCTCGACCTCGACCTCGTCACCGACCTCGACGACCTCGGACGGGTGGTCGATGTGCTTCCAGGACAGCTCGGAGACGTGGACGAGACCGTCGACGCCGCCGAGGTCCACGAACGCACCGAAGTTCACGATCGAGGACACGACACCCGCCCGGACCTCGCCCGGCTTGAGCGAGTTGAGGAAGTCGTTGCGGAACTCGCTCTGCGTCTCCTCGAGGAACTTGCGGCGCGACAGGACCACGTTGTTGCGGTTGCGGTCCAGCTCGATGATCTTGCACTCGAGCGTCTGGCCGATGAACGGTGTGAGGTCGCGGACGCGGCGCATCTCGACGAGCGACGCGGGGAGGAAGCCGCGCAGTCCGATGTCGATGATGAGGCCACCCTTGACGACCTCGATGACGGTGCCCTGCACGGTGCGGTCCTCGGTGTAGATGCGCTCGATGGAGCCCCATGCGGCCTCGTACTGCGCGCGCTTCTTCGACAGCACCAGGCGGCCGAGCTCGTCCTCGCGGTTCATGATGAGCGCGGCGACGACGTCCCCGACCTGCACGATGGTCTTCGGGTCGACGTCCGCCTTGATGGACAGCTCGCGGACCGGGATGACGCCCTCGGACTTCCAGCCGATGTCGAGCAGCACCTCGTCCGGGTCGACCTTGACGACGACACCCTCGATGACGCGACCCTCCTCCATCGCCTGGACGGACGACTCGAGGGCTGCCTCGAACTCGGCATCGCTCAGATCGTTGTCGACGATGAGGTCGCCGGAGGAGGTCAGCGTGCCCCCGGGCTGATCCAGCACGACCGGAGTAGCGGCCGGTGCGGAGGTGGTGGGAACGTCGGGGGTCGTCGGGGTCTCGGACATCGGTGTCAGGTCTCTTCGGTCAGGTCCGGTCGGTGTCGCGGCCGGCGGCCACGACGGAACGGTCGGGGGGTATGGGAAGCCTCGAGGCAGGACGCCTCTGAGCGCGTAGGGAGCCTAGCGTGGCTCCTGTTGGGGCGCGACGGCCCGAGTGGACCCCGTCATCGAGCAGGTCGACCCGTCGGAAGGAGGGGTGTCGTGGACGCGACCGAACGGGCACCGCTCGACCCAGCCGTGGCGGATGGCGACCTGCTGCGAGGCACCGACGATCGGCTCCGTTGCTGGTGGACGGCCGGCGATGAGGTCCTCGAGCGCTACCACGACCTCGAATGGGGCAAGGGGCCTCGTGATGAGACGGGCCTGTTCGAGCGGCTGAGCCTCGAGGCGTTCCAGGCGGGGCTGAGCTGGCGGTTGGTGCTCCAGCGCCGTGAAGCGCTGCGCAGCGCCTTCCTCGCCTTCGATCCGCCGTCCGTGGCGGGGTTCTCCGAGCAGGATGTGGACCGCGTGCTCGCGCTGCCGGGCGTCATCCGGAACCGGGCGAAGATCGCGGCCATCACCCACAACGCGCGCGTCCTCGTCGGCCTGCACCGCGCCGGGACCGGACTCCGCTCGCTCACGGAGGAGATCGTCGCCGCCGAGCCCCTCGGGCGTGTGGCGCGACCTCGACGTCGGGAGGAGGTGCCGTCGAGCACCCCGATATCCGTCGCCCTCTCCCGCCGCCTGCGCTCGGAAGGGTGGCGCTTCGTCGGCCCGGTGACCGCCTACGCCTACCTCCAGGCCGCAGGCTGGGTCGACGACCACCTCGTCGGCTGCCGTGCGCTGCGGTCCCCGAGCCCCACGCCACCGCTCCGGTAGGTTGCGTCCGAAGAGCACACGGTCCACTTCACGGGTGAGGTCAGATGGCCGGCGACGGACTGCTTCGACGCCTCCGCCGGCGTCGGATCGACCCCGACGGCCTCGTCGGCCTGCCCGACTCGCACCCGAAACGTGGGCTCATCGCCGAGCCGGTCCGCGTCGCGCGGATCGAGCACGCCGGCACCGAGCAGCTCGACGACGGCTCCCACCGCGTCACCTTCCTCGTCGAGGTCCGGGCTTCGGACGACGCGCGCTGCCCCGCCGTCGCGGTCGAGGCACGCATCACCGGCCCGGAACGGGAACGCACCGTGAGCGGCGCGACCGACCTCCTCGGACGCATCCGTTTCCGCATGGCGGGTCCGGTCGGGAGCTACCGGCTCGAGGTGCTCGACGTCGCGGCCGGCGGCCTGGACTGGGACGTCGACGCGAGCGTCGCCCCGCTCGTCGTCGAGGTCGCCTGATGCGGCGGACGCTCGGCCTCGTCCTCGCGCTGCCCGCGACGCTCCTCCTGCTCGGATCCGTCGCCTCGCCTTCCGGACCGCGACCCCCTGCTGCAGCCCCGGCGGCCGCCCAGGACACGCAGGCACATGAGCCCGCCACCAGCCGCATTCCGCCCGCGCGCGATCCCTCGCCGACCGGTTCGCGAACTCCGAGCCTGACCGTTCCCGCACCGCCGGCCGGCGAGGTCGGTGAGGTGGATCCGACTGCGACGGCGAGCGAGGCGTCCGGGACGACGTCGGACTCCTCCTCCCCGGCGGACTCCGGCGTGGGCGTCAACGACCCCGAGCTGTCCGACGAGGGCTTCCTCATCGCCGCGGTCCCCGACGCCGGCGGGGTCGCTGGAACCGGCCCGCGCTGGCGCTACACCATCGAGATCGACCCGGAGACGGGTCTCGACCCCGAGGATGTCGCACGCCAGGTCCGTGCCGCGCTCACCGACGAGCGATCGTGGGTGCGCGAACGGACGCTCGAGCAGGTCGCGGAGCCCTCCCGGGCCCGTATCCGCATCGTGATCGCGACACCGCAGACGGTCGACGCGCTGTGTGCGCGCGCCGGTCTGCGCACGGTCGGGATCTACAGCTGCTGGAACGGTCGTGTCGCCGCACTGAACGCATGGCGCTGGGAGGTCGGAGCCGACGGGTTCGAGGACATCGCGACCTACCGCACCTACCTGATCAACCACGAGGTCGGGCACGGCTTCGGCTACGGGCACGTCGGCTGCCCGACCCCCGGGTCACTCGCGCCCGTCATGATGCAGCAGTCGAAGGGCCTCGATGGCTGTGTCGCGAACGGCTGGCCCTACCCCTGACCCGGCACCTGACCCGGCTCGTCCGCTGACCCCTCGACGGCCCTGACGGCAGCATCAGGCAGCGCCTCCTGCCCGTGATTCGCCAGGATCCACGCGTCGATCCGACGCCACCAGCCCAACAACCACGCTTCGGCAGCCGCCTCGTCGTCCGGCACGTCGTCAGTTGCGACCCGCCACAGCTTCACCCGGATGCTCGCGTCCATCGGGGTGCCTCGCCACAGGTCCACGAAGGACGACAGGTCCTCGAGTCCCGTGTGCGCGACGAACACGACCTCCGCGTCACCCGCCGCGCTCAGCGCAGCCGCCGCCCCACCGGTCCGCGGGAGGAGCACGTGACGCATCTCTCGAGCCTGCTCCGCCGCGGCGTGATCCCCCAGGAGTTCGAGGCGTGCGATCGACGCCGTTCGACGACCCGTCGTGAAGTTGCGGCCCTCAGGGAACAGCAGCAGCGCATCGCCCGGGCCGAGGTCCCCGGCGAGCCGAGCGATGCGCTCCCGCTGCCCTTCGATGCCTCGGGACAGGAAGACGCTCGGGAGCCGGTTCAGTGCCACGTCGAGGGCCGGCGCCCACTGGAGCACGTCGCGCAGGACGATGTGTGGCCGGAAGCCCTGCTGGAGCAGCGCGTGCACCAGCAGCAGCGAGTCCCCTGGTCCCGCATGACGGGAGAAGACGAGCAGCGGCGCCCGCCGGTCGTCGTCAGTGACGCGGAAACGTCCCGAGCTGACGGGATGCGCCCGTCGGCGCGGGTGCCGGAGCCACCGGAGGAGCCGAACCCCTCGCCCCTCCGCGTCCTCCTCGGCGGGCCGAACCTCGCCCTCGTGCAGGGCCTCGTCGAGGTCGATCGGCGCCTGACGCGCCTCGCTGGCATCGACCGAGAAGTCGAGGTTGAAGACACGGCGCGCTGACCAGAAGACCGCAGCCAGGTAGCCACGCATCAGCGCGTAGTGCGCGGCCCGCGATCGCTCACCGAGCGGCGGACGTCGGAGCCCGCCGGCCAACCACAGCAGGGCCAGGGCGATCAGCGCGAACGTCTCGACGACCAGCACGACCAGCAGGAACGAGAGGATGCGCAGCGGCCGGAGCCGACCCGGCAGCCGCGGCGAGGCGAACGCCGCTCCGATCAACCACAGCGGCAGCGTCGGGATGACGAGCAGCGTGATCACGGGCACGATCGGTGCGACCAGGATGCGGCGCAGCGGACGCGGGGGAAGCTTCACGAACTGCCTCCGTCGACGGCGTCCGTCTCCAGGTACGCGGCGCTCGCCCGATGCGCTGCATCGATGCGGGCTGCGACATCACCGGTCCTGCGGTAGCGGAGCTGCGCGAGGCCGGTCGGCGCCGCCGCCTCCTCACCGGCCGGCAGGACGTGGACCGTGACGCCTGCTGGGAGCGAGGCCATCACCTCGGTGAAACGGTGCCGGCGCGCGATCTCGAACGCGACCGTCGCGACCTCCCATGGGCGTGTCGGAGGGACCAACGGCTGCTCGACACGCCCGACCTGCAGGACGTAGATGCACTGTGCCCCGAGCTGGACGGCGCGGTCCACCGGGATCGAGTCGACCAGCCCGCCATCGAGGTGATGCCGTCCGCCGATCGACACGGGCGGGAGCAGACCGGGTGCCGCGGTCGTGGCCAGCAGCGGATCGATCAGGTCGCCACGGTCGAACCAACGCGCACCAGCATCCTCGATGCTCGCCGCCACGCACGAGAACGGGATCGCGAGTTCCTCGAACGTTCGCACCGGGAGGTGCGAGAGCAGGAGCCGTCGGAGTCGATGGTTCCCGTGCAGATGGGTCCAGTTGCGCGCGATGGTGCCCGCCTGCTCCAGCAGCGGGGCGGCGAACGGATCGTTCGCGTCGAAGTCCTCCCAGAGCGACGTCAGGCGCGCCACCGCACCGTCGGGATCGGCGGCGTACATCGCTCCGTTGAGCGCACCGACCGACGTGCCGAGCACCAGGTCCGGCCGCAGCCCGCGCTCGACGAGGGCGCGCAGCATGCCGACCTCCACGGCCCCGTGGACGCCACCCCCACCGAGCACCCAGGCCGTCCGTGACGATGCCATGCGTCGTCCCGTCAGTGCTTCTGCGCGTCGAACCACGTCGCGCCGTACGCCGTGTCGACCTCGAGCGGGACGCGCAGGTCCGCGACACCCGACAGCGCTTCGATGGTGAGCGTGCGGACCTCCTCCTCCTCGCCCGCGACGACCTCGACGATGACCTCGTCGTGGACCTGGAGGATCTGGCGTGAGCGGGCACCTGCGGCCGACAGGGCTCGGTCGAGCGCGATCATCGCGAGCTTGATGATGTCCGCGGCCGTCCCCTGGATGGGAGCGTTGAGGGCCATCCGCTCGGCGATCTGTCGTCGGTTGCGGTCCCCGGAGGTGAGGTCCGGAAGGTGACGACGGCGTCCGTAGAGCGTCGTCGTGTGGCCCTCGCGGGTCGCTCGTGCCACCACGTCGTCGAGGTAGGTGCGCACCCCGGGGAAGCGTTCGTCGTACGCGTCGACGATCGCCTGCGCCTCGGCGCCGGGGATCCCGAGCTGCCGGGCGAGGCCGAAGCCGGTCAGGCCGTATGCGAGGCCATAGTTGACGGCCTTCGCCCGGTCCCGTGTCGTCGAGTCGACGTCCTCGAGGTCGAGGTCGAAGAGTCGCGCCGCCGTCGTCGCGTGCACGTCCTCCCCCGCGGCGAACGCCTCCAGCAGACCCTGGTCCTCCGAGAGGTGCGCGAGGATGCGCAGCTCGATCTGCGAGTAGTCGGCGACGAGCAGCGTCGCATACCCCTCCCCCGTCACGAACGCGCGCCGGACGGCGCGGCCCTCGGGGCGCCGGACCGGGATGTTCTGCAGGTTCGGGTGGGAGGACGAGAGGCGACCCGTCGCCGCGATCGTCTGCGACAGCGTCGTGTGGATGCGACCCGTCCGTGCATGTACGAGCGGTGGGAGCGCGTCGACGTAGGTCGACAGCAGCTTCGAGACCTCGCGCCACTCGAGCACCGCACCGACGATGGGATGCTCGACGGCGAGGTCGGCGAGGGCTGCTGCGTCCGTCGAGTGCCCCGTCTTCGTCCGCCGGGTGCGTGGGAGCCCCATCTCGTCGAACAGCACGACCTGCAACTGCTGGCTCGAACCGACGTTGAACTCCCTGCCTGCGTGCCGGTGCACCTCGCTGGCCAGCTCCTCGACCCGCCCGGACAGCTCACTGCGGAGCTGCGTCAGCACGTCGACGTCGACCGCGATCCCGGCGTCCTCGATGTCGGCGAGGACGCCAGCGAGCGGCAGCTCGATGTCGTCGTGCAGGGCCCGCAGCTCCTGCTCCTCGAGTGCACGCTCGAGCACCGGCGCGAGCTCGAGCAGGTCTGCGGCCGCATGGCCGGCCCCCGCCCAGGCGTCGCCGTCCACGTCGAGCTCGAGGCGACCCTCCTCCTGCGCGACGCTCCCGGAGGCCGCGTCCCGGCCGAGGTGCAGCGGGACGAGCGCGGCCAGCGAGTGGTCACGCATGTCGGGCGCCAGCAGGTAGCCGGCGAGCAGCGCGTCCAGGGCGATCCCGTCGATCGTCCGCGCCCCCTCCCCACGCGGTCCTTCGACCTCCCCGCGCAGCGCCTGCCGGAGCTGCTTCGCGTCATGGACGAGGAGCCGCCGTTCGGGGTCGGCGAGCAGCCCGTCGAACGCCACGCTCTCACCCGGCGCGCACCGAGCCGCTGGGACGACGATCGGTGCGCATCCCTCCGCGGCCAGCCCGACGTGCAGCACCGACGTGTCGGGCGGCCGACCTGCCGTCGCCACCGCCAACGCCACCCTCGACGGGGCCCGGTCGAGCCAGGCCGTCAGCGCGACCTCGTCCACCAGCGTCGGTGCCGCATCGGCGGCCGGCGCGGCGGACGGACCTGACTCCTCGCCGGCGGCTCCCTTCGTGTCCGCGGCACCGATATCGGCCGGCCCGTCGGCCTCGCCGAGCAGCTCGCGGCGGACCCGAGCACCGAGCGTCCGCAGCTCGAGCGCACCGAACAGCGCCGTGAACGCGTCGAGGTCGACCTCGCCTCGGACAAGATCCGCGGTCCCCACGCCGACGGCGACGTCGCGTCGCAGCGTCATGAGGGCGAGGTTGCGGTCGACCACGTCACGGTGCTCGACGAGCATCGCAGGGACCTTCTTCCCGGGAACCTCCTCGATGCGCGCGTAGACGTCGTCGATGCTGGCGAACTCGGTGAGGAGGCGAGCCGCCGTCTTCGCGCCGACACCCGGGACACCGGGCAGGTTGTCGGAGCCGTCACCCCGGAGGGCCGCGAGCTGGACGTAACGGTCGGGCGGGACCCCGAAGCGCTCCTGGACGGCGTCGGGGGTCATCTCCCCGACCTCGCTGATGCCCTTGAGCGTGTAGAGGACGGTCACGTCGTCATCGACGAGCTGCATCGCATCTCGGTCGCCCGTCACGATGGCGACGCGATGCCCGTCCCGGACCCCCTGCGTGGCGAGCGTCGCGAGCACGTCGTCGGCCTCGACACCCTCGACCTCGACGACCGCGATGCCGAGCACCTCGAGCACCTCATGGAGCCGGTCGATCTGCGTCCCCAGCTCGTCCGGCATCTCGTCACGGCCGGCCTTGTAGTCCTCGTACGCGGCCGTGCGCTCCTCGTCCTCCCCGACGTCGAACGCGACGGCGACGGCCGCCGGTCGGCGTTCCACCAGCAGCCGGACCAGCATGGAGATGAAGCCGTGCACGGCGTTGGTGAGCTCACCGGTCGAGGTCCGCAACGAGTCCGGCAGCGCGAAGTAGGCGCGGTAGGCGAGGCTGTGCCCGTCGAGCAGGAGCAGCAGCGGACGGGCGTCCGGTTCGGCAGCTGACACGGCGACGTCCTCGGGTCCGGGTTGCTCGAAGGCCCGCATCGTCACGCAGCGGCTCGAGCCGGGCGCCTCGGAGCCTACGCGCGCACCCTCACCGCGCGGCCGATGGTGTGGATCCGACCCGGTCGGGCCGGAGGGGCCGGACGGGCCGGCGGGTCAGCCGCCGTCGACGATCTTGAGGAAGCGCCGCGTGCGCTCATGCTGCGGTGCCACGAGAACCGCCTGGGGAGGCCCCTCCTCCACCACGACACCGGCGTCCATGAAGACGACCCGGTCCGCCACCTCCCGCGCGAACCCCATCTCGTGGGTGACGATCATCATCGTCATCCCCTCGCTGGCGAGGTCGCGCATGACCTCGAGCACCTCGCCGACGAGCTCCGGATCGAGCGCGGACGTCGGCTCGTCGAACAGCATCATGTCCGGATCCATCGAGAGCGCGCGTGCGATGGCGACGCGCTGCTGCTGACCGCCCGACAGGTGCGCCGGGTAGGCATCGATCTTCTCCGCGAGCCCCACCCGTTCCAGGTTGCGGCGGGCGATCTCCACCGCCTCCGCTTCGCTGCGCCGCCGTACGCGGCGCTGCGCGATCGTGAGGTTGCGCAGCACCGAGAGGTGCGGGAACAGGTTGAAGGACTGGAAGACCATGCCGATCCGGCTGCGCAGTGCGTCCACGTCCGCATCCGGATCGCGGATGTCCTCCCCCTCGATCAGGATCGAGCCCTCTGACGCCTCCTCGAGACGGTTGACGCAGCGAAGCAGGGTCGACTTGCCCGATCCGGACGGGCCGATGACGCACACGACCTCCCCGTGGCCGACGTGGAAGTCGATGCCGCGAAGGACGTGGTTCTCGCCGAAGGACTTGTGCAGGCCATGCACGTCGATCGCCGCCTCGGCGCGGTCCGCGGTGCTCATGCGGTCCTCCTAGCGGGCGCGCGCGTTGCGGCGCTCGAGCACCGCGACGAGCTGGGTGAGCGGGATGGTGATCAGCAGGTAGACCGCGCCGACGACGATCAGCGGGGTCGCGTTCGCCCGCGCGGCGAGCACGTCTCGGCCGAACTTCGTCAGCTCCTTCGTCGCGGGCGTCGTGCCGAGCACGAACAGCAGCGACGTGTCCTTGATCAGCAGGACGAGCTCGTTGGTGAGCGGCGGGATGATCAGCCGGAAGCCCTGCGGGATGATGATGGAGATCATCGCCCGCGTGCGCGACATCCCCAGCGACCGCGCCGCCTCCATCTGACCCTTCGGGACACCCTCGATCCCGGCACGGATGGTCTCGGCCATGTAGGCGGCGGCGACGATGCCGAGCCCGAGCGTGATCTGCGCGAGGATCGGCCAACGGACCTGGAAGGCGATGGGGATACCGAAACCGACGAGGAAGATCGTGAGCAGCGCGGGCAGACCGCGGAACACCTCGATGTAGACGGTCGCGAACCATCGGTAGGGCGCGATGCTCGACAGCCGCATGAGTGCGAGGACGAGCCCGAGCACCAAGCCGAAGGAGAACGCCAGCGTCGTGTAGAGCAGCGTGTTCCGGGCGGCGATGAGCAGCACGTCGGGCCACATCGTGCGCGCGATGTCCGCGTCGAAGAAGTTGCGGCGGATCAGCGGCCAATCAGCGACCACCGCGAGCGTCACGACCGCGAGGACTGCCGACGCGTACAGCGTCCCACGGACGACCCGCTCCCGCTGCCGTCGCGTCACCGTCCGCTCCGCCCTCGACGCCGGGTGGCGCCTCCCCCGGAAGGCCGGAACCCTAGAGCGCCCCGGCCGCTGACGCACGGGAGGGGGCCCGAGGGCCCCCTCCCGAATGCCGTACGCGCGACGTCAGTCGCGGAAGTACTTGTCGAACAGCTCGTCGTAGGTGCCGTCGGCACGCATCGCGGCGAGCGCCTCGTTGACGGGACCGACCAGCTCGCTGCCCTTCTCGAACGCGATGCCGTAGGACTCGCCGGTGTCGTAGGTCTCGACGACCTGCGTGGCGTTCGCTGCGGCGTGGTCCTCGTTGACCGGCGCGTCCTGGAGGACGGCGTCGATGCTGCCGGCGACGAGCGCGGTCAGCAGGTCACCGGGGTTCTCGAAGCCGACGATCTCGGCACCGGGGACGTTCTCCTCGGCGTAGTCGGCACCGGTCGTGCCCGACTGGACACCGACACGGACGCCCGCGACGAGGTCGGCGATCGACGTGATCGACGAGCCCTCGGGGACGAGCAGGGACTGGATGGCCTCGTAGTACACGTCAGAGAAGTCGATCTGCTCGGCGCGCTCCGCGGTGATGGTCATCGCAGCGATCGCGACGTCGCAGGTTCCCGCAGCCATCGCGGCACCGCTGGTGAGGGCATCGAAGCCGGACTCGACGATCGAGACCTCGCGGCCAAGACGCTCGCCGATCTCAGCGATCAGCTCGATGTCGAAACCGGAGTAGCCGAGCGGGCTGTCCGGGTCGACGAACTCGAACGGCGGATAGGGGATGTCGGAGCAGACGGTCAGCGTGGCGCTCTCGTCGTCACCGCCGCAGGCGGCGAGGACGACGGTGAGGGCCGCAGCGGCTGCGACCGCGCGGAAGGGATGGCGCATCGGTTCCTCCATGGGATATCGATCAGGGATGCGGCCCGAGGGCCGCGGGCGTCCGGACCGGCCGCCCGTCGGGTCGGCGGGCGAACGCTGGCACACGTTACGACGCTGGTCGTAGGACGCGCGGGCGACGCTAGCGCAGGTGGGACCGGGACGTCAGGCGTCCGCACCGTCCGACAGGCGGGCGATCGTCTCCTCGCTGACCGTCCCCATGGTCACGCGCCGCTGCATCGCCTCGCGCTGCAGCGCACGGAAGGCGTCCGCCTCGCTCATGCCCTCACGGGCCTGGAGCAGCCCCTTGGCCCGCTCGACGAGCTTGCGCGCCGCGAGCTGGCCCTGCAGGTCGTCGACCGTCGCCTCCAGCCCGGACAGCTCGCGGAAACGGCTGATCGCGATCCCGATGGCCGGCAGCAGGTCATGCTTCTGGAACGGCTTGACGAGGTAGGCGAGTGCTCCGGCACGCCGAGCGCGCTCGACCAGTTCCCGCTGGCTGAACGCCGTGAGGATGAGGATCCCCGACAGCCGCTCCCGGGAGATCTCCTCGGCGGCCTCGATCCCGTCCATCACGGGCATCTTCACGTCGAGGATGACGAGGTCGGGCGTCAACTCACGGGCGAGCCGGACCGCGGAGGCGCCGTCGGCGACCTCACCCACGACCTCGAAGCCCTCCTCCTCGAGCATCTCACGCAGGTCGAGGCGGATGAGCGCCTCATCCTCCGCGATGAGGACGCGCGTCGGTGAACCGACCTCCGTGTCTGCCACCTCAGCTCCGTTCACTGGCCTGTACCCCCGGTGGGACTCGAACCCACACGCCCTCACGGGCAGCGGATTTTGAGTCCGCCCTGTCTGCCGGTTCCAGCACGGGGGCGCTGCCCGACGGAAGACCGTCCGACGAGGCCCGGCCGCTGCATGCTAGCGAGGACGCACCCGCGTTCAGCCGCGGAGCATTCCGGCCCTCAGGTCCGCCACGAGCGTCCGCACGCGGTCGGGCGCTCCGGCCGCATCACCGTCCGCGATGGCCCGAAGCACCGCCGACCCGACGATCACGCCGTCCGCGAAGCTCGCCACCGCCTGCGCCGTCTCGCGATCGCGCACCCCGATGCCGACCGCGATGGGCGTGCTCGTGCGTTCGCGGAGCCGAGCGACCAGCTCACGCGTCGGCCCATCATCGACCGCGTCGACACCGGTGACGCCCAGCAGCCCGATGGCGTAGATCCAGCCGGCGCTGGAGCTGGCGATCGCATCCAACCGTTCCGGCGACGACACCGATGAAGCGAGGAACACGGTCGCGAGCGCACGGTCCTCGGCAGCAGCACGCCATCCGTCCGACTCGAGCACCGGGAGGTCGGGCAGGATGACCCCGTCGAGTCCGGCATCGACGCAGTCGTCCGCGAAGCGGTCGTAGCCGCGCGTGTCGGCGACCGTGACGTAGGTCATCGCGACCGCCGGCACCTCACCGCCCTCCAACGCATCACGTGCGATCGTGAGCTGCTCGACCAGCCCGATCCCTGCGTCGAGCACCACCTGGTTCGCGGCCTGGATCGTCGGCCCGTCCATGATCGGGTCGGAGAACGGCAGCCCGACCTCGATGATGTCCGCACCGGCCTCCACCGCCGCCCGCAGGCAGGCGCGCGACGTCTCGGGGTCCGGGTAGCCGGCCGTCAGGTAGACGATCAGCGCCGCTCGGTCCTCCGCCGCAGCGCGCGCGAACGCGGCCGCGATGCGGCCGGTCCCCCGCGGCTGCTCGCCGGGGGTCGCAGCGGTCATGACGACGGCTCGGCCCGGAAGGCGCGCTCGACGCCGACGTCCCAGCCAGCGACGCGGACGACCTCGTCGACGTCCTTGTCACCACGGCCCGACATGTTGAGGATGATGCGCGCACCCTCACCAAGATGCTCGCGGCCGTGGCGCAGCAGCCAGCCGACGGCGTGGGCCGGCTCGAGTGCAGGGATGATCCCCTCGAGCTCGCAGGTGCGCCGGAACCCGTGCAGCGCGTCGTCGTCGGTCGCGCCCACGTACTCACCGCGGCCGGTCGAGGCCAGCCACGCGTGCTCGGGGCCGACGCCCGGATAGTCCAGGCCGGCGGAGATCGAGTGGGCGGGCAGCACCTGGCCCTCGTCGTCGACGAGCACGATGGAGCGCGACCCGTGCAGCACGGCCTCGCGCCCCTCTGACAGGGTCGCTGCCGAGCGGCCCGAGCCGACCCCGTCGCCAGCCGCCTCCACCCCGATGAGCCGGACCGCCGGGTCATCGATCCAGTCGGCGAACGAGCCGATCGCGTTCGAGCCGCCCCCGACGCACGCGACGACGGCGTCCGGTGAGCCGCCGGCCTGTGCGGCGAACTGGGTCCGCATCTCGATGGAGATGACCTTCTGCAGCTCGCGGACCATCGTGGGGAACGGGTGCGGACCCATCGCCGACCCGATCAGGTAGTGCGTCGTCTCGACGTTGCTGACCCAGTCGCGCATCGCCTCGTTGATGGCGTCCTTGAGCGTGCGCGTCCCCGACTCGACGGGCACGACCTCCGCGCCGAGCAGCTGCATACGCACGACGTTGAGCCGCTGGCGACGGCAGTCCTCCGCCCCCATGTAGACGGTGCACTCGAGGCCGAAGAGCGCCGCAGCCGTGGCCGTGGCGACACCATGCTGCCCTGCACCCGTCTCTGCGATGAGGCGCGGCTTCCCCATGCGCTTCGTCAGCAGCGCCTGCCCGACGACGTTGTTGAGCTTGTGCGATCCGGTGTGGGCGAGGTCCTCACGCTTGAGCCAGACCTCGATCCCCGCCTCCGCACCCAACCGGTCCGCGCGGTACAGCGGGGTCGGACGGCCGCCGTAGGTCCGACGGAGGTGGTCGAGCTCGGCGAGGAACTCCGGATCACGGGATGCCACGCGCCATGCGTCGGTGAGCTCCGTCAACGCTCCGGAGAGCGACTCCGGGACGAACTGCCCGCCGAAGCGCCCGAAGTAGCCCTCGCGGTGCGGATCGGCCTCCGGAGGAGCGCCCGGCGCGTCGTCGGGGGCGCTCGTCGTCGTGCTGCTCATCGCATCGCTCCTGTGCCCGCTTCGACGAGACGGCGCGTCGCCGCCTCTGGCTCGCTACTGGTGACGAGGTGCTCGCCGACCAGCACGGCGTCGGCGCCGGCCGCCGCGTAGGCGACGACGTCCTCCGGCCCGTGCACCCCTGATTCGGCGACGAGGACCGCTCCGGACGGGCGCAGCGCGGAGACCGCGGTGAACCGCCCGTTCTCGACGCTGAAGTCCCGCAGGTCGCGCACGTTGACGCCGACGATGGAGGGACCGAGTGCCCGGACCCGGACCATCTCGGCCTCGTCGTGCACCTCGACGAGCGCGTCGAGCCCTGCCGCCTGGGCGGCATCGAGCAGCTCGCGCAGGCGTCCGTCGTCGAGCACGACGGCGAGCAGGAGCACGGCCGCGGCTCCGGCGGCGCGGGCCTCCCAGACCTGATACGGGTCGACGAGGAAGTCCTTGCGCAGCGTCGGGATCCCGGTGCGCGCCACCGCCGCGAGGTCGTCGAGCGAGCCGCCGAACCCGACCGGTGCGGTCAGCACCGAGACCGCGCTCGCGCCGCCCGCCACGTAGGCCTGCGCGATCGCCACCGCATCGAGATCAGGTGCGAGCGGCCCGCGTGAGGGCGAGCCGCGCTTCACCTCGGCGATGACGGCGACACCGTGCCCGGACAGAGCGGCGTGGAACGAGGGCGGCGCCGGAACGCGTTCGGCTCGGAGCATGAGGTCAGCGAGCGGTTCACGAGCCTGCGCATCGGCGAGGCGACGGCGAGAATCGGCGACCTGGTCGGCCAGGACGTCGACGCTCACGATGCACCTCCCGTCGACGGTCGACGCAGGAGCTCCGCGGCGCGGATGGCGGCCAGCACGGCGCTGGCCTTGTCGCGTGTCTCCTGCTCCTCCCGCTCCGGCACGGAGTCCGCGACGATGCCTGCCCCCGCCTGGACGTGCGCGACCCCGTCGTGCAGGACGACCGTGCGGATCGTGATGCAGGTGTCGAGGTTGCCGGCGAGGTCGAGGTAGCCGATCGCCCCCGCGTAGGGACCGCGGCGTGTCGGTTCGAGCTCATCGATCAGCTCCATCGCGCGCACCTTCGGGGCGCCGGAGACCGTGCCCGCCGGGAAGGTCGCGCGGAGCACGTCGACCGGTCCGACACCGTCGCGGAGCTGCCCGGTGACGGCGCTGACCAGGTGCATCACGTGGCTGTAGCGCTCGACCTCCATGAGCTGGGTGACCTCGACGGTGCCCGGCTCGCACACCCGCCCGAGGTCGTTGCGGGCCAGGTCGACGAGCATGACGTGCTCGGCGCGCTCCTTCGTGTCCGCCAGGAGCTCCTGCGCGAGCATCCGGTCCTCGTCGGCGTCCGCACCACGACGCCGGGTACCCGCGATCGGCCAGGTCTCGACGCGGCGATCATGGACCTGGACGAGCGCCTCCGGTGACGAACCGACGATGTGCGCCTCACCGGTGTCGATCAGGTAGAGGTAGGGCGACGGGTTGATGACGCGCAGGACCCGGTAGAGATCGAACGGGTCGACGTCGGTCGTGACGCTGAAACGCTGGCTGAGCACGGTCTGGAACGTGTCGCCCGCGACGATGTGCTCCTTGATCCGCGCGACCGCCTCGAGGTAGGCCCCCTCCGCCATGTTCGAGGTGACCTCGGGCAGTCCGGCGGCCCGCTGCGGCGGTGCCACGGGCTCGTGACGCCGTGCGGGCTGGGCGAGGCGCTCGAGGACCGCCTGGTTGGCCGCGTCAGCCGCTCGGTACGCCGCCCGCAGCGCGTCATCGTCGAGCCCGGCCGTCACGACGTTCGTGACGACGGTCATCGCCTGCTGGAGATGGTCGAGCGCGACGACATGGCGCGGGAACATGAGGACCGCGTCAGCAAGTCCGAGGTCGTCATCGACCGTCTCCGGCAGGCGTTCGACCTCTCGGACCACATCGAAACCGAGGGTCCCGACGGCACCGCCGTGCAGCGGAACGCCCGGCAACGGCGGTGCGGACAGGACCGCGAGCAGCAGCTCGAGGGTGTCGAGCAGCCCGAGCCCACTGCCGACACCGTCTGGCAGCCCACCCGGCAGATCCCCCTCCACGGTGACCTGACCGCCGCGGCTGGTCACGACGAGGAACGGGTCGAACCCGACGAACGAGTACCGCCCCCAGCGCTCCCCATGCTCGGCGGACTCCAGCAGGAACGACGGCCCTTCCCCTCGGACACGGTCGTAGACGCCGAGCGGCGTGACGAGGTCCGCGAGCGCCCGTCGGGCGAGTGGGACGACTCCGTGCTCATGCGCGAGCGCGACGAACTCGTCGACGGACGGCGACACGTTCACGCTCATCGTGCGACCGGCCGGTGGAAGCAGCTGCGTTCGCCCGTGTGGCAGGCGACGCCGGTCTGCTCGACGGTGATGACGAGCGCATCGGCATCGCAGTCCGTCGTGACGTCCACGATCCGCTGCACGTGCCCGGACGTCGCGCCCTTCTCCCACAGCTCGCCGCGCGACCGGCTCCAGAACACGGTCCGACCCGACGCGAGCGACCGCTCCAGCGACTCACGGTTCATCCAGGCGAGCATCAGTACCTCACGGTCACTCGCATCGACGATCACCGCAGGGATGAGCCCGTCAGAACCGAACCGGACCTCGTCCAGATCGACGGCCGGCGGCGCAGCAGCGCCACGGTCCGGGTGCTCGCGGTCGCTCACGATGACCCCCACGACGACCTCAGGGTGACGGGCGGCGGTCAGCGCGGAACGCACGACCGGGTGCAGAGCGCGGCAGCGTAGCCCTGTGACCCCCTCGCTACCTTCGGCCGCGCGCGCCGGAGGGTCCGACGCCGGTCCGGACGATGAGGCGGTGGGATGTCGGACGGCATGACCTGGACGCCCGGCTGGTTCCCGGACCCGACGGGGCGCCATGATCACCGTTGGTGGGACGGAGCCGCCTGGACCGCCCACGTCGCGGACGCCGGCGTCGCAGGGTCTGACGCGCTCGACAGCCCCGAGGCGCCGGACCGATCCGGCCTGCGAGGGCCGTCAGCGCCATCCGCACCCACCGGGTCACCCGTGCACCGCACAGCACCCGCGCAGGGCAGCAACGACCCGGTCGCCGTCGCCGCGCTCGTGGTCGGACTCATCGCGGTCCCCCTGTCCCTGCTCCCCGGCCTCGGACTCGTCCCGGCCGCCGCCGCGCTCGTGCTCGGACTCATCGCGCGGTCGCGCATCAAGGGGTCGGGCCGCCAGGGCGACGGCGTCGCGATCGCGGGACTCGTCCTCGGCATCGTCGCACTGCTCATCGCACTCGTCGTGACCGTGGTCAGCGCGATGCTGCTCGGAGGCTCGGGTGGCGAACTCGCTGGCGCGTTCCGCGAGTACGTCGCCTGCCTCGAGGTCCGCACCGAGCAGGAGTGCCGAATCCTGCTCGAGGAGTCGCTGGCACGGATCGTCGGATGAGTGTGGGTTGCAGCGTCTGCGACGGACCGTCGCGGCCGCCCGAACGGCTCGGCGTCGAGCACCACGAAGGGCCTGTACGAGCCCACGCTGACGTCCGGACGTTCACCGTCTGTCACGAGCACACCGCTGGGCATCGACCCGCGCGCGACGCGGTGCAGGCGGCGATCGCCAGCCGCCTCACGTTCGCGCAGCGCCGCCGACACGGCAGCGACTGCGCCGCGTGCGGCTCGCTGCTCGACCTGCCCATGCGCGCGACCACGCGCTCGCTGACGGTCGAGCCACCCGACGGCCCGCCCTACACGGTGACGCTGGCGCTCCCGCTGATCCGCTGCGGAGGGTGTGGGGTCGACAACGTCCCTGCCGAGCTCGAGACCGTCGTCCACCGGTGCGCGCTGTCGGCAGCCGGCCTGACCGACGCGGACGACCTCAGCGATCGCCGCTCGGTGCCGTGGTCGGTCGGCCGTCGGCCGTTCAGTCGGCGCCGACGTCCTGACGGACCGCGATCCCCCGGGCCTGCATGACGTCCTTCACCTCGGCGACGGTGACGTCACCGAAATGGAGGATGGAGGCTGCCAGCACCGCGGAGGCCCCGCCGTCCGCGACCGCGTCCGTCATGTGTCCTGCATCGCCCGCACCCCCTGAGGCGATGACCGGCACGCCGACCGCGTCGCTGACGGCGCGCAGCAGCTCGAGATCGAAACCCTCACGGGTCCCGTCGCGATCCATCGACGTCAGCAGCACCTCCCCGGCACCGCGCCGGACGGCCTCGGCGCACCAGTCGACCGCATCGATGCCGGTGGGTGTGCGGCCACCGTGGGTGAACACCTCCCAGCCGGCAGCAGCGTCCGCCGGGTCGCGCCGTCGGGCATCGACCGCCACGACGACCGACTGCGAACCGACCGCTGCAGCGATGCGATCGAGCAGGTCGGGGTCGGCCACGGCCGCCGTGTTCACGCTGACCTTGTCCGCGCCTGCCCCGAGCAGGCTGCGTGCGTCGTCCACACTGCGGACCCCGCCACCGATCGTGAACGGGATGGACAGCTCGGCCGCACAGCGCTCCACCACGTCGAGCATGATGTCGCGGGAGTCGCTGGAGGCCGTGATGTCGAGCAGGACGAGCTCGTCCGCGCCCGCGAGGTCGTAGCGCTTCGAGAGTTCGACGGGGTCGCCTGCGTCACGCAGTCCGACGAAGTTCACGCCCTTGACGACCCGTCCTGACTCGACGTCGAGGCACGGGATGACACGGGCCGCGAGCCGATCCCCCTCGCCCGCACCACGGCGTCCACTCATCGGGTGACCGACGCGAC
>LFIK01000441.1_pt1 | contig 31145 bp, 27 predicted proteins | sample 643401 | NCBI WGS metagenome assembly LFIK01 (sample SAMN03777447, study PRJNA286221) | soda lake metagenome | biome: soda lake; feature: Kulunda steppe; material: water; isolation source: sample T5-Br brine of Lake Tanatar-5 | place: Russia: Kulunda steppe | collected 2010-07
CCCGCCGCTCGGCCTCGCGTGCCGCGTCGCGCTCGTCGCAGCGAGCATCGGCGCGGGCGTCGGTCAGACGGCTCACGTGCCGGGTGGCCGACCGGTGCCGGTCCAGGGACTGGGGGGCGAAGGGCACGGGCGCGGCGATCGCGGCGTGGAGCGGAGCGGTCATCTGGCCTCCTTCTGCGGTGGAGCGAAACCTACGGAGGTGGTGTGACGAGCGCGTTACGTGCACGTTGAGAACGGTGGCGACCCGACCGGGTGCCCTAGACTCGCCGCACATCCGTGCGAACTGCGGATGAACGCGATGACGAGGACACGGCGTGCGGGTCGCGTCGCCCACAGAGCGAGCCGGGATGGTGGGAGCCGGCGGCGGCGTCCGACGCGTCATCACCTCCTGAGCGGCCAGCCCGATCCCGACGCAGGCGTCGGCGGGAGAGCTGGACGGGTCCTGCACGACACGCGGGCCGGCCGGGGCGACCCGGGTCCGGAGCACGAGCGGGCCGCGCAGGTGCGGTCAACGAGGGTGGGACCGCGGTGGCACCGGCCGGCAGCCGGAGCATCGTCCCTCGGCGATCAGCCCCGACCACGCCGCCCGAGTTGCGACGGCCCGATCAAGCGACGCGTCCCCATGCCCGAGTCCCCCGATCCGTCCCGCACGTCCACCGCGAGCGGTCCCGCCGACCGCCGCTGGCCCGCCGTCCCGTCCCGCCCGGATCTCCCGGCGATGGAACGCGAGATCCTCCAGCGCTGGACCGACGAGGACGTGTTCGCCGCGAGCGTCGCCCAGCGCGCCGAGGCACCCGTGTGGACCTTCTACGAGGGTCCGCCGACCGCGAACGGCATGCCGGGAACCCACCACGTCGAGGCGCGCGTCTTCAAGGACATCTTCCCGCGCTACCGGACGATGAAGGGGCTGTCGGTCCGGCGCAAGGGCGGCTGGGACTGCCACGGGCTGCCCGTCGAGCTGGAGGTGGAGAAGGAGCTCGGGCTCAACTCCAAGGCGGACATCGAGGCCTACGGCATCGAGGCGTTCAACGCCAAGTGCCGTGAATCCGTCCAGCGCTACGTCGGCGCGTTCGAGGAGTTGACCGACCGCATCGGGTTCTGGATCGACACCGACGACGCCTACCGGACCATGGACGCGACCTACGTCGACAGCCTGTGGTGGGCACTCAAGCAGCTGTGGGACCGTGACCTGATCTTCCAGGACTTCCGCGTCGCGCCGTATTGCGGACGGTGCGGGACCGGCCTGTCGGACGCCGAGGTGGCGCAGGGCTACCAGCAGGTCGATGACCCGAGCGTGTTCGTCCGTTTCCCGGTGACCGAGGGGCCGCTGGCGGAGCAGGGCGCGGCGCTGGTCGTGTGGACCACGACCCCCTGGACCCTGCCGTCCAACACCGCCTGCGCCGTCGGCCCCGACATCACCTACGCCCTGGCGCGGACGGACGCGTTCGGTCGGGACGGGGAACTGCTCGTGCTGGCCGAGGACCTGCTCGACACGGTGCTCGGCGAGGGGCGCTACGAACTCGTCGAGCGCCTGACCGCCGAGCAGCTGCTCGGTGTGCACTACACCGCCCCCTATGACCTGGTCGACGTCGGCGACGCCGACCAGCGCTACGTCACCCACGCCGACTTCGTCACGACGAGCGACGGCTCGGGGATCGTCCACATGGCACCGGCGTTCGGTGCCGACGACATGGCCGTGGGTCGGCGTGAGGGCCTGCCGATCGTCAACCCGGTCGACGGCGCGGGCCGGTTCACCACCGGACCGTGGGCCGGCGAGTTCGTCAAGGACGCCGACCCCGGGATCACCGCCGACCTCGACGAGCGCGGTCTGCTGCTCGCCGCGAAGGTCTACACCCACACCTATCCGTTCTGCTGGCGCTGCAAGCGGCCGCTGATCTACTGGGCCAAGCCGTCGTGGTACATCCGCACGACCGCCAAGCGCGACGAGCTGCTCGCCAACAACGCGGGCATCGACTGGCACCCGGAACACATCCGTGACGGCCGGTTCGGCAACTGGCTGGAGAACAACGTCGACTGGGCGCTGTCGCGCGACCGCTACTGGGGCACCCCGCTGCCGTTCTGGCGTTGCGACGACTGCGACCACGTCACCGTCGTGGGGTCACGCCGGGAGCTGTCGGAGCTGACCGGCGAGGACCACCTCGAACTCGACCCGCACCGCCCCTACGTCGACGACGTCGTGCTGCCGTGTGCCGCCTGCGGCGGCACGGCCCACCGGGTCCCGGAGGTCGCCGACGCCTGGTTCGACTCGGGCGGCATGCCCTTCGCCCAATGGGGCTATCCCCACCAGGGCGTCGAGGAGTTCGAGCGCCACTACCCCGCCGACTACATCTGCGAGGCGATCGACCAGACCCGCGGCTGGTTCTACAGCCTGCTGGCGGAGTCGACGCTGCTGTTCGGGGACTCGTCCTACGAGACCTGCCTGTGCCTCGGCCACATCGTCGACGAGGACGGCCGCAAGATGTCCAAGTCGGCCGGCAACGTGCTCGAGCCGTTCGCGCTGATCGAGGCGCACGGTGCCGACGCCCTGCGGTGGCTGATGTTCGCCGAGGGCAACCCGTGGACCAGCCGCCGGGTCGGTCACCAACTGATCGAGGCCGTGGTCCGCCAGCTGCTGCTGACGATCTGGAACACCCACGTCTTCTTCACCACCTACGCCGCCATCGACGACTTCCACCTCGACGCCCCCGTGCCCGACGTCGCCGACCGGCCCGCGATCGACCGGTGGATGCTGGCCGAGCTCGCCGCGTTGACCGACACCGTCGACTCCGCACTCGACGCCTACGACGTCTCCACCGCCACCCGCGCGATCGAGCGGTTCGTGGAGGATCTGTCCAACTGGTACGTGCGCCGCAACCGGCGGCGGTTCTGGAAGTCGGTCACCGACGACCCGGCCGACAAGGCCGCCGCCTACCACACCCTGCACACCTGCCTCACGACGCTCGCGCAGCTGCTGGCCCCGTTCACCCCGTTCCTGGCCGACCGGTTGTGGCAGGACCTGGTCGTGTCCCAGGACGCCGAGGCAGTGGGGTCCGTGCACCTCAGCGACTTCCCCGTGATCCCCGACGCCTGGCGGGACGACGACCTGCGCGCAGCCATGGCCACCACCCGCCGGGTGGTGGAACTCGGTCGCCAGGCCCGCAACGACAGCGGGGTGCGCATCCGGCAGCCGTTGGCCCGGGCGCTGGTCACGGTGCCGGTCGCCGAACGTGACGGCCTCGCGCTGCTGCGCGACGACGTCGCCGAGGAGCTCAACGTCCACGAGGTCGTGCTGTCCGACGGCACCGGGGACCTGGTCGAACGCGAACTGAAGCCCAACTTCCGCGCCCTCGGTCCGGTGTTCCAGAAGCAGGCACCGGCCGTCGCCGGCGCGATCCAGGCGCTGGACGCGGACGCCGCGGCCGACGTCGTCGCGGCCCTGGCCGACGGCCACGCGGACATCGAGGTGGACGGGGCGACCGTGACCATCACGACCGACATGGTCGAGGTGGTCGAGCATCCGCGCACCGGGTGGGCGGTCGCCACGGAGGGGGCGAGTTCGTTCGCCCTGGACACCGAGCTGACCCGGGCGCTCGAGGTCGAGGGCGCGGCCCGCGAGCTGGTCCGCGCCGTCAACGACCAGCGCAAGGCCGCGGGGCTCGCACTGGACGACCGGATCGCCCTGGTCGTGTCCGTCCAGCCCGACGAGCTCGACGACGAGCTCGAGGCCGGCGGGCACTACGCGGCGCTGGCCCGCGACGTGCTGGCCGACGAACTCGTGCGGGCACCGGTCGCCGACGGCACGCCGATCGACCTGGGCGGGCTCGGCCGTGCCCTGATCGCGATCCGCGCATGACCGGTCAGGCCCGGACACCGCCCGACACCCGGTCAACCGCGCGCGTCGGTACCGGCGAGGTCGTGGCCTGGACGATGCTCACGGCGACGGCGGTGGCCGGGGTGATCGGCGTGGCCCGCCAGCGCCGCGAGGTACGGGCGGTCCGTCGCGGTGAGCTGGTCCCGGCGTCCGCCGCCGCCGACGTCGCACCGCGTCGACCCGCCGGGACGCTGGTCGAGCGTCTGGCGGCATGGGTCCCGTCCCGACCCGATGGTGTCGGTGGCCGGGTGGCGGCCGCCCTGTGGGCGGCACCGCTCACCCTCGTCGGTTTCGGTGTCGCGCTCGGCTCCGGGCGTGTGCCCCGGTGGGACGTCGAGCGCGGCTGCTTCGTCGCCCGTGGCGTCGGCGGTGCCTCCTCGCGGGCGCTGAAGCTCGTCGGCGCCGACGCCAACACCATCGGGCAGGTCGTCCTGGCGCGCCAGACCGAGCCGCCGGCGTCCCTGCTCGACCACGAGGCCGTCCACGTGCGCCAGTGCGAACGGTTGGGGCCACTGATGATCGTCGCGTATCCGTGGCTGTCGGCCGGCTACGGCTACCGCGACCATCCGCTGGAGCGCGCGGCACGCCGGGGAGCGCGTCGGGCGTCGGACGGGGACGGACCCCGCCGCGGCTGAGCACCACGTGGCTGCGCGCACCGCAGCCGACCGCGCTGCGGCGCACGCAGGTCCGGGTCGTCAGTGGGCGTGGTGCCCGTCGTCGACCGGCCCGTGCTCCGCCGCGTCGGCGTCCACCGACCCGCCGTGCTCGCGCCCGGACGCCTCCTGGGTGTCGTCGCCCTGCTCGTCGGGGTCACGGGGCCCCTCGCCGCCGTCGTGATCGTCCGCCGAATCGTCCCCGGAGCTGCCCGCGGCACCGGTCGCCTCGAGCAGGTCCCCCCAACCCCGCGTGGCGCTGTCGGTGCCGGACAGCTCCGCCACCACCTCGGGATCGACGACGCCGTCATCGCTGTCGTCGAGCGCGGCGTCGCCTGCGTCCAGCGCCCTCGCGGCGGGGCCGTCGTCGCGGGCGTCGAGCGCCGCCAGCTGGCGCTCCAGATGCGCCCGCAGGTCGTCGCGGTGGGTCTGTTCGATCGTGACCAGCTGCTCGAGCCGTGCCCGCAGCGCCACACGCTCCTGCGCGGTCGCCGCCCGCATGCGCTCGGCGTCGGCACGGGCCTCGGCCGCCGTGGCCTCCGCCGCCTGCGCCGCATCGGCGGTCAACGACTCCGCCTGGGCCTCCGCGTCACCGATGATGATCGCCGCCCGTTCCTCGGCGTCCTGGACGATGCGCTGCGCGGTCTGCTGGGCGGTGACCAGGGTCTGGGTCAGGGCCGCCTCGTTGCGCTGCGCCTCGGCCAGCTTCGCGGCGTCCGCCTCGAGCCGCTGACGCAACTCCGCGAGATCCCGCTCGTTGCGCTCCACCTGATCGGCGAGTCGGTCCAGCAGGTCGTCGACCTCCGTGGTGGCGTACCCACGCATGGTCTGACGGAACTCGTGGTTGGCGATGTCATCGGGCGTCAGTGCCATGGCAGCACGTCCTGATCGGTCGGTGAGTTCCAAAGCGGTGGGCTCAGAGCCCGATGCTCGCGAACAGCGCCTGCAGGATCCGGACCCCGAAGAACAGGATCAGGATCGACAGGTCGAGCGCGATGCCACCGAGCCGCAACGGTGGGATGACGCGGCGCAGGGGTGCCGCGAGCGGCTCCACCAGCATCCGGACACCGAGCACGAAGGGCATCAGTGGCTCGGGCGGACGGGGGATCCAGGAGAAGATGACGTGGGCCAGGAGCACCCAGAAGTAGAGGCCCAGGAGGAAGGAGATCATGGAGGTGGGGTCCGAAGTTCGAGGGGGCGGGCACGCTCAGGCGTCGGTCGCCGGTACCCGGTAGCCGAGGTCACGCAGGCGTTGCCGCTCGGCGGTGCCGATCACGACACCGTTGGGCACCAGCAGGAAGGCCCGACTGCCGGCCTTGGTCAGTGAACCGCGTGAGGCGTAGGTCAGGCCAGCCACGAAGTCGACGACCCGACGGCCGACGGCCGCGCCGCCCCCGACCACGTCGAACAGGACCGCCTGGCCGGTGCGGTACCGGGCACCGATCGCCTCGACGTCGTCGAACTGCTCCACCTCGACGACCGCGACGCGGACCGGGGCCGATGCCGGGCCCTCGCCACTGCGATCACCGAGACGCAACGGCCGGACGTTGGTCGCGCCCGTGTCGTCCGCCTCGTCGACGACCGCGACGGCGTCGCGCGGGATGCCCCGTTCGGCGGGCATCGGCCCGCGGCGTGCCCGCGGCTCGTCCACCGCCCGGGGCTCGTCGCGTCGCGGCGCGGCCGAGGCGGCGCGGTCACCGCCGGCGGCCGCCCGCCCGGCACCGGCACCGACCAGATCCCGACCGGCGTTGGCGCGCTGCGGCGCGTGGACCGCGTACGGGTCGTCCTCCGGGACGAACCGCTCCGGGAGTTCGTCGTACATCTCCTCGGGCTCCTCCCGCAGGCCCAGATACACGAGCGTCCGATTCCACACTTCACTCATGCTGCGTCCTTTCGCCACGGCCCGCTCCCGCGGGGACCGAACAGGGCGGTACCGAGCCGAACCATCGTCGCGCCCTCCGCCACCGCCGCCTCGAGGTCCGCCGACATGCCCATCGACAGATGCGTCACCTCGGGGAACCGTGACCGCACGTCGTCACGGGCCGCACGCAGGGCCGCGAAGTGCGGACGTGCGTGGGCCACCGGATCGGCATCGTCCGGTGGCATCGGTGGGACGGTCATCAGACCCTCGACGGCGAGGTTGGGGAGATCCCGAGCGTAGGCCACGAGCTCGCCGACCTCGTCGAGGCTGCACCCGCCCTTCGCCGGATCGTCACCGACGTTGACCTGGACGAGCACCCGCTGCACGCTCGACGCGTCGACGGCCCGTTTCGACAGCGACCGTGCCAGCGAGGCGCGATCGAGCCCGTGGATCAGGATGTGGCGGCCGACGACGTCCCTGGTCTTGTTGCGCTGCAGCTGCCCGATGTGATGCCACCGCGCCCCGTCGACCTCCGGCAGCTTGGCCAGCAGCTCCTGGACCCGGTTCTCCCCGAGGTCGACCGTGCCGGCGTCGACCGCGGCCTGAGCGAGGGCCGGTGGATGGGTCTTGGTCACGGCGATCAGCTGCACGTCGGCGGCGCGCCGGTCGGCGGCTCGGGCGGCCGCGTCGAGCCGCTCCCGGGCGCGGGCGATACGCGCGGCGACGTCGACGCTCATGCGACCGCCGAACCGGCGGCGACCTGTCGGCCGGCCGTCCGCACGTCACGACCGGTGGTGGCGAGATCACGGCGGACGACCAGACCGATCTGGCGACCGGCATCGGGGTCGGCGCGGTGCGAGAACCACCCGGGGGTGCACCGGGTGCAGCCCCCGACACGGCCGACCGCGTCCACGCCGACGGCCGACAGTTGCGTGCGGACCGCGGCGGGGAGGTCCAGCGCCGGACTCCCCCAGGTGGTCGTGGCCGCGGCCGCGGGCACGACGTCGACGACCTCCGAGCGCATCGTGGCGGGCACCTCGTAGCAGCAGCCACCGATGGCGGGACCGATGACCGCGGCGATCGGGGCCGTCCCGCCCTCCGACGTCCGCATGCGTGCCACCGCCGCACCCACCACGTCGGCCTCGACTCCACGACGTCCGGCGTGCACGGCCGCGATGGTCCGGGTCCCGGCGAGCAGCACCGGGACGCAGTCGGCGACCTCGACCACCAACGGCCGCGCCGTCAGGTCGGTGACCAGGGCGTCGACGTCGCGCACCTGCGCCCCCGGTGGGGTCGACGCGTCGATCCGCCCGACGGCATGGCCGTGCACCTGGCGCATGTGGTGCCAGTGGCGCGGGTCCGTCGCGGTCGCGGTCCCCACCCGGGCCCGGTCACGGGCGACGTCGCCCGGCCGGTGCGGACGGGTGGTGGACAGGTTGCCGACCCGTTCGACCGTGCCCGGTGCGGGCTGGGCGACGGGCGCGCCCGTGAACCACGCCTCGACGCCGGGCCCCAGCGGAGCCGGGTGCAGGGGGATGACGCCCTCGGGTCCCGTCATGGCGGCTCGACCGCGCTCAGCGGAGGAACGACGGGACGTCGAGTTCGTCGTCCTCGTCGCGGGCCGCGTCCGCGCGGTCGATCAACTCGGGGGTGAACACCTCGTCGGGTTCGTCCTCCTCGACGGCCTGCGGGGCGGGGGCGTCGTCGCCCGCCTCGTTGGTGCGCAGGAACGCGCCGCCCTGCTCGACCGGGGCCTCGAACTTGTCGAAACCCGCGGCGATGACGGTCACCTTGACCTCGTCGCCGAGCGAATCGTCGATGACCGCACCGAAGATGATGTTGGCCTCCGGGTGGGCGGCCTCGGTGACGACGTCGGCCGCCTCGTTGACCTCGAACAGGCCGAGGTCACTCCCGCCGGCGAGCATCAGCAGCACGCCACGGGCCCCGTCCATCGACGCCTCGAGCAGCGGCGAGCTGATCGCGAGCTTGGCGGCCTCGAGTGCACGCGACTCGCCACGCGCCTGCCCGATCCCCATCAGGGCGGAGCCGGCGTCACGCATCACGGTCCGGACGTCGGCGAAGTCGAGGTTGATCAGACCCGGGGTCGTGATCAGGTCGGTGATGCCCTGGACTCCCTGGAGCAGCACGTCGTCGGCCAGCTTGAAGGCCTGCATCACCGAGGTGTCGCCGTCGGCGATCTGCAGCAGACGGTCGTTGGGGATCACGATCAGCGTGTCGACCTCGTCCTTCAGGCCGCTGATCCCGTCCTCCGCCTGGGTCGAGCGCTTCCGGCCCTCGAAGGTGAACGGACGCGTGACCACACCGATGGTCAGTGCGCCGATCTCCTTGGCCACCGACGCCACGATCGGCGCGGCCCCGGTCCCGGTGCCACCGCCCTCACCGGCGGTGACGAACACCATGTCGGCACCGGTCAGCACCTCGAGGATCTCGTCACGGTGATCCTCGGCGGCCTGACGACCCACCACGGGGTCCGCCCCGGCACCGAGTCCACGGGTCAGCTCTCGACCGATGTCGAGCTTGACGTCGGCGTCCGACATCAACAGAGCCTGCGCATCGGTGTTGATCGCGATGAACTCGACACCACGCAGACCCGCGTCGATCATGCGGTTGACCGCGTTCACGCCGCCGCCGCCGATCCCGACGACCTTGATGACGGCCAGGTAGTTGGACGGTGCTGCCGCCACGGGCTCCTCCTCTGTCGGCGGCTGGAGCACCCAGCCGCGGGTCGGGACCTGTCGTCGACACGCCGACCCGCGTCCCGGCACCGGTGCCGGACAGCGGAGCGCCCCGCCACGGACCGCCGTCGCCCGGACCGACCAGGCGTCGACCGCGCGGTGCCGCGGTCGACGTGCGGTGGACGGAACGCGTCGGTGACAACGCGTCGGTGACGGGGCTCGTGCCGGGGCCGGAGCGACGTGGGGAAAGGCTCGACCTCAGGTAGAGGTGTAGACTTATGTCAACCTCTGGTGGACGGTAGCCCCCGCGCGCCACATGTCAAAGCACCCGCCACCGTCCGGTCGATCTTCCCGCCCGACCCGGGTCGGTCGCGCGCTCAGCGGCCGCGGACGACCGGTGCGGTCGGTGCGCGGACGTCGATGACCGCCACCATGTCGCTGTCGCCGATGTCCTCGAGGATCGCGCCGAGCGCCCGCACCTTCTCGTCGAGCCGCTCGGCCCGTCCGATGCGGACCTCGATCCCCCGATCGAGCACCAGGGAGACCTCGTCCCCACCGTCGGCCACGACCTGCGCCGTGGCCGTCCGCAGCGGTCCGGACAGCCCGATCCACACGGCGTGCGCGTTGCCGAGCGCCGGGTCGTCGGCGACCGTCGCCCCCGGTGCCGGCGGGGTGTGCGGCAGCGCGATGGTCATGACCTCGATGTCGTCGTCGGCACCGTCGAGCATGACCACGCCGTCGCGGTCGACGAGTCGCTCCTCCCCGCCCCCGCTGACCCGCAACAGTGGTGTCCGCTCGACGACGGCGAGCTCCACGGTGAGCGGATCGAGCCGGCGGGCGGTCGCGGTGCGCACCAGCGGCAGGTCCCCGACCCGGTCGGCCGCCCCGTCGAGGTCGAGACGCAACGTGGAGGTCCCGAGCGTCAGACCGGCGGCCTCGCGCACGTCGTCGGCGGCCAGCCGGTCCGTTCCGGTGACCGTCACCTCCTCGAGTCCCACCAGGGCGCTGCGCTCGACCAGGACCAGGACCACGGCGACGAGCACGGCCATCACCACGGCAATGGTCCGCTTCAGCCGGCGTCGACGCGACGCGTCGCGAACCCCGGCCCGGCGGGCGGCGATGCGGTCGTCGATCACCACGACGGTGCCGGTGGGAAGGCCCCGATCCGACTGACCTCGGGATGCAGGGTGATGCCCGTGGTTGCGGCGATCCGCGTGACCACGAGGTCGATGAGCTGCGCCACATCGGTGGCGGTCGCGCCCGGCCGGGTCACGATGAAGTTGGCGTGTCGGGTGGACACCGACGCGCCGCCGACGGTCAGCCCCTTCAACCCGGCGCGGTCGATGAGGGCACCGGCGGACGCACCGGGCGGGTTGGTGAACACCGAGCCGCAGTTCGGTTCGCTCAACGGCTGATTGGTCCGCCGCCAGTCACGGATGTGTGCCATCTCGTCACGGACGACCCGGGTCTCGCCGCGCGGCAGCCGCAGCGTCGCACCGACCACGACCGCATCGTCGGGCAGCTGGCTCGACCGGTAGCTCAACCCCAGTGTCGCGGCCGGCCACGTCTCCCGGCCCCCGTCACGCAGACGCACGAGTTCGCACTCGACGAGGTGGTCGGCCATGTCACCGCCGTGGGCCCCGGCGTTCATCCGGACCGCGCCGCCGAGCGTCCCCGGGACCCCGACGGCCCAGGCGAACCCGGTCAGCCCAGCGTCGGCGGCCCGCACGGCGAGCGTCGGCAGCGGTTCCGCGCCACCGGCGCGCAGCGTCCCGTACCCGTCGGTGACGTCGAGCTCCACCCCGCGCAGCGACCGGCCCAACTGGATCGCGACCCCCGGCCAGCCGGCGTCGGCCACCAGCAGGTTCGATCCCCGACCGACCACGACCCAGGGCACGTCGAAGGTGACGCAGGCCCGACCGACGGCGGCCAGGTCGTCGTCGCCCTCGGCGACGACGAGCACCCGGGCCGCTCCCCCGACCCGCAGCGTGCTCAGGCCCGCGAGCGACGCCCCGGCGCGGACCTCGCCGCGGCAGCTCGCCGTGAGCGCGGTCACGAGCGGATCGCTCACGTGCCGGCCTGCAACGCCTGCAGGAGACTCGGGCCGACCTGGGTGACGTCGCCCGCACCGGTCGTGAGCACGAGGTCGCCCTCGGCGACCAGATCCTGCAGCGTGTGCACCACGTCGCCGAGGTGGGGTTCGTAGCGCACGTTCGCGCCCGCCGCGCGGGCGGCGTCGGCGACCAGGGCCCCGGTGACGCCCGGAACGGGTGCCTCGGCGGAGCCGTAGACATCGGTCACCACGACCAGATCCGCGACGGCGGCGGCCCGGCCGAGCTCCGCACCGAAGATCTGGGTGCGCGAGTAGCGGTGCGGTTGGACCACCAGCACGATCCGACCGGGGTGGATGCTGCGCGCGGCTGCCAACGTGGCCCGCAGTTCGGTGGGGTGGTGGGCGTAGTCGTCGATGACGCGCACGCCCCGGGCGACCCCGAGGCGCTGGAACCGACGCGCCGCCCCGCTGAACGCCGCGAGTCCGCCGGCCGCGGTCGCCAGGTCCAGGCCCAGCAGATGGCAGATCGCGAGCGCACCGGTCGCGTTGAGCACGTTGTGCCAGCCCGGGACACCGAGCCGGAACGAGGCGACGTCCTCGCCGGCGATCCGGACGCGATGGGTGCCGTCGTCGTCGGTGAGCACCCGCACATCGGCCCGTGGGTCGGTGCCGTAGGTCACGACGGGGCCGTCGACGATGTCCACCAGGCCGGCCGTGCCGGGGTCGTCGAGACACAGCACCACCGGCGCGCCGAGTGCGCGTTTCTCCAGGAACCCGAGGAAGGCCTGGCGGACGGCTTCACCGTCCTCGAATTCGTCGGGGTGGTCGTGTTCGAGATTGGTGACGAGCGCGATGTCGGGGCGGTAGACCAGGAACGACCGGTCGGATTCGTCGGCCTCGGCGACGAAGACGCGGTCGCTGCCGGCGTGGGCGTTGGTCCCCGACTCGTTGAGCGACCCACCGATGGCGAAACTCGGGTCACCGCCGGCGGCCTGCATCGCCACGACGGCCATCGAGGTGGTGGTGGTCTTGCCGTGGGTGCCGGCGACGAGGATCGCGCGCTCGTCGGCCATCAACTGGGCGAGCATCTCGGCACGGCGCCACACCGGGACGCCACGCTCGTGCGCGGCGACGACCTCCGGATTGTCCATCGGCACGGCCGTCGAGATGACGACGAGGTCGGCGGTGCCGAGGTTGGCCGCATCGTGGCCGACCTCGATGCGCCCGCCGAGCACCCGCAACTCGTCCAGCGCGGAGCCCTCACGCAGGTCCGAGCCGGACACCGTGATCCCCCGCTGCAGCAGAATGCGGGCGATGCCGGACATGCCCGCACCGCCGACGCCGACGAGGTGGACCTGACTGGAGTCGGTGAGCCGTCCGATCACGGTGCCTCCCGGGCGTCGTGGTGGTCGTGGTCGTGGGCGGGGTCGGGATCGGGTCGATCGGGGTCATCACGGTCGTCGCCCGCATCGTGCCCCGCGGCGTGGCCGCCCCCGCCGATCCGGTCGAGGAGGAGTCGGGCCACGTTGGTCGCGGCGTCACGACGTCCGAAGGCGCGCGACGAGCGTGCCATGCGCGCCTGGGCGTCGGGGTCGTCGAGCAGCGGGGCGACCGCGGCGACCAGGGCGTCGGCGTCGAGTTCGTCGTCGGGGACGACGACCGCGCCCCCGGTCCGCTCCAGGGCGCGGGCGTTCTCCATCTGGTGGCTGGCCGTGGCGTGCGGGTAGGGCACGAGCACGGCCGGGACACCCAGCGCCGTCAACTCCGCGATCGAGGTCGCGCCGGCCCGACAGACCACGATGTCGGCGGCGGCATAGGCCATGGCCATGTCGGCGATGAAGTCGACGAGTTTGGTGCGGGGACCGTCGGGATGCGCCGAGCGTGCCTCCTGCCAGCCGCTCGCCGCGGTGGCGTACCCACCCGTCCCCGCAGCGTGCAGGACCTGGATGTCACGACCGGCCCAGCGGCCGTGGGCGGCGACGATGGCGGCATTGAGGCTGCGTGCACCCTGGCTGCCACCGAACACCAGCATCGTGGGGCGATCGGGGTCGAGCCCGAATGCCGTACGGGCCGCGGCACGCTGCGCGTCGCGGTCGATCCCGAGCACGTCGATCCGGACCGGGTTGCCGGTGACCACGCAGCGCTCGGGACGGGGGAAGCGCGGTGCCGAACCCGGGAAGCTCAGAGCCACGGCGTCCGCCCAGCGAGCGGCGACCCGGTTGGTCAGGCCCGGCACGGAGTTCTGCTCGTGGATGACCAGGGGAACGCCCGCCCGGTGTGCGGCCCGGTCGAGCGGGAACGAGACGTAGCCGCCGAAGGTCACCACACCGACGGCACCCGTCCGTTCGATCAGTTCGCGACACTGGCGCACACCGGCGCGCAGCGCCCCGGGCACCTTCAACAGCCGGGGCGACGGCCGGCGTGGGATCGACACGGCGTCGATGTGGTGCAGCTCGAAGCCGGCCTCCGGCACCAGCCGGGCCTCGAGCCGGTCGGCGACCCCGACGAACACGGGCTCGACGTCACCGGCCAGCGCACGCAGCTCGTGCGCCACGGCGATGGCCGGGAAGACGTGACCGGCGGTCCCCCCGCCGGCCACGAGCACGGTGCGGGTCACGTCAGGCTCCTCCCCCGCACGGTGCGGGTGGTCGACAGTCGTGACGGTTCGGGCTCGCGCCGGGCGATCGCAACGAGGATGCCGAGCGCCAACAGCGTCGACACGAGCGAGGAGCCGCCCACCGACACCAGGGGCAGGGTCACGCCGGTGATCGGCAGCAGGCCGATGACGGTGTCGATGTTGACCAGGGCCTGGCCGACCAGCCAGGCGGTCACGGCCAGCGCCACGGTGCGACCGAAGCCGTCGACCGCACCGTAGGCGGTCTTCAGACCGAGGAACAACAGGGCCCCGAACAGCAGCACGACGGCGACCGCCCCCACCAGCCCGAGCTCCTCGCCGATGATCGCGAAGATGAAGTCGGTCTCCGGGTTGGGGATGAAGTTCCACTTGCCCCGCGACGATCCGAGGCCGACGCCGAACAGGCCACCGGAGCCCAGCGCGTAGCGCGACTGCAGCAGCTGGAAGCCCTCGTCGAGCGGGAAGCGCTCCGGCCACAGCCAGCCCCGGATGCGGGCGACCCGGTAGGGGGCGACCGCCGCGAGCACGGCCACCGCCGCTCCGGCCGCGACCACGGTGGTGGCGACGTAGCGTCCGGGGAGTCCCTCGACCCACAGCACCGCGCCGACGATGAGCCCCAACAGGATCGTCGTACCGAGGTCGGGCTGCATCATCACCAGCAGGGCCAGCAGGACGAGCAGCGGCAGCGCGGGCACGAGCAGGTGGTCGGTCCGGTGCGGCGAGCCGTCACGGGGCCGCTTGCGCTCGAACACGTCCGCGAGCCACAGCAGTGTGGCCAGCTTCGCCAGCTCGGAGGGCTGGACGACCAGCGGCGGCACCCCGATCCAGCGGGTCGAGCCGAACCGTTCGACCCCGACCCCGGGCACCAGCACCAGCACCAGCCCGATCACCGACCCCACGAGCAGGACCCACGACAGCGACCGCCAGATGCGATGGTCGAGATTGGCGGCGACGACGAACGCGACCACACCGATCACGGCCCACTGGGCCTGCCGACGGAAGGTCGCGAACGGGTCACCGGCGACCGCCCCGTCGACGAACGAGGCCGAGAAACTCATCACCAGCCCGACCAGCAGCAGCAGCAGGGTGACCACGGTCAGGGCGGTCGCATCGGGTCGCCACGGGCCGGGTCGCCACCGGGCCCGGATCCGGGCGACGGGGCCCCGGCGCGTGGTCGGTGGGGTCGACCGGTCGGCCGTGGACGCGGCTGCACGGCCGATCGGGGTCGGTCGTGTCCGGCGATCACGGGTCATAGGACGGCCTCCACACGACTCAGCCACTCGGCGTAGAAGACCCCGAGTCCGACGACGATCCCGATGCCAGCGAGGATCCAGAACCGCACGATGATGGTCGTCTCCTGCCACCCCAGCAGCTCGAAGTGGTGGTGGATCGGGGCCATGCGGAACAGCCGGTTGCCGGAGATCCGGAAGACCGCGACCTGCAGGATCACCGACACCGTCTCCACGACGAACAGCCCGCCCATCAGCACGAGCAGGACCTGGGTGTTGGTCGCCACGGCCGCCGCCGCGAGCAGTCCACCGAGCGCGAGCGAGCCGGTGTCCCCCATGAAGATCTTGGCGGGGGGCGCGTTGTGCCACAGGAAGCCAGCACAGGCGGCGGTCACGGCCGCCATGACGATGGCGACGTCGAGCGCACCGGACACCCCCAGCGGGTAGTCCGCGGGATTCCGGAACTGCCAGAACGCGATGAGGCTGTAGGCCCCGAAGACCAACGCGCCCGATCCGGCCGCCAGCCCGTCGAGACCGTCGGTGAGGTTGACCGCGTTGGACGCACCGGTGAGCAGCAGGAAGATCCAGATGAAGAAGACGACCGGACCGACGTCGATGGCGATGTCGCCGACCACGGAGATGTTGCGCGGGAGGCCGGCGAACTCGGGTCCCACGAACGCGAAGATCGCGGCGATCGCCGCCTGACCGGTGAACTTCGCGGTCTTGTTCAGCCCGAGACTGCGGCGCCGCTGCAGCTTGATGAAGTCGTCCGCGAACCCGACCACGGCCATGCCGACGAACGTGCCGAGCACCATCAGCCCCGGCCCGGTCACCTCGGCCGAGCCCAGGTGGGCGACGCCGTAGGCGATGACCGCCGCCAGCACGATCGCGGTGCCGCCCATCGTGGGGGTCCCGGCCTTGGACTGGTGACTCGAGGGCCCTTCCTCGCGGATCGGCTGGCCGAAGCCACGTTCCCGGAAGTAGGCGATCACCAGCGGGGTCCCCGCGAGCGAGACGAGCAGTGCCACGGCACCGGCGAGCAGGATCGCGATCAACGGTCGACCTCCACGGCTCCGGTGAGCCGGGCCCGCAGCTGCGGCACCAGGGCCTCGAGCCCCGCGACCCGGGAGGCCTTCACCAGCACGACGTCACCGGGGCGCACCAGCTCGGCGAGCACCGCACCGGCCGCCGGGGTGTCCGCCACCTCGATGCGGTCGATCGTGGCGTCCGCGCCGGGAGCACCGGCACCCGTGGCGATGGCGTCGGCGACCGCACCGACGGTGACGAGCACGTCGACGCCGAGCGCCGCGGCGTGCGCGCCGATGCGCTCGTGCTCGTCGTGCGCGTCCGGACCGATCTCGGCCATCTCGCCCAGCACCGCGATGGTCCGGCCGTCGCGTTCCACCGCCACCAGCGTCTCGAGCGCGGCACGCACCGAGGTCGGATTGGCGTTGTAGGCGTCGTCGAGCACCACGATGCCGGCGAACTCCTCGACCGCTCCCCGCCACGGGCTGACCGTGGCGGCCGCGATGCCGGCCGCGGCCGCGTCCAGCGGCACGCCGAGTCGACCGGCGACCGCCAACGCGAACAGACCGTTGAGCAACTGGTGGCGACCCGCGAGCGGCACCGTGAGCTCCGTGGTGCCCCACGGGGTGACGGCGGTGGCGCGCGGTCGGGCCCGTCGGTCGAGCCGGACGTCCCGGGCGAAGACGTCGACGGCCAGTCCGTTGGCGGCCGCCGCCCCGGCGTCGAGGGCGACACCGAGCGCATCCGGTGCCCGCGCCGCCATCGCGGCGACCCGTGGGTCGGCGGCGTGCAGCACGGCCAACCCGCCGGTGGTGAGCGCGTCGACGAGCTCGCCCTTGGCGCGCGCGATGGCGTCGATCGAACCGAAGATCTCCAGGTGCACCCCGGCCACGGCGGTGACGATCGCGATGTCGGGAGCGACGAGCGGGGCGAGCCGGGCGATGTCCCCGACGTGACGGGCACCGATCTCGGCGACGAGTGCGCGGTGGTGGGCCTCGAGCCCGAGCAGGGTCAGCGGGACACCGAGGTCGTTGTTGAACGAGCCCGCCGCCGCGTGCACCGACCGGTCGGCGCGCAACGCGGCCGCAGTGAGATCCTTGACGGTCGTCTTGCCGACGGAACCGGTGATGGCCACCGCATCGAGGTCGAGCCCACGCCGGACGTCGGCGGCGATCGCGCTCAAGGCCGCCCAGGTGTCGTCGACCTGCAGCACCGGCACGTCGAGCCCCGGCAGCGGCCGGTGCGCGAGCACGGCACCGGCACCGGCGCGAACAGCGGCCGCAGCGAAATCATGGCCGTCGGCGGACACGCCGGGCAGCGCGACGAACAGCGCACCGTCGTCGAGGGCGCGGGAGTCGGTCGCCACGGCGGTGACCGCCCGGGGTGCCCGGCCGTCCGCGGCGGGATGCAGCCGGCCACCGGTGACCGCGGCGAGCTGGTCGAGGGTCCGTTCGATCATGGCCGGCCCCCGTCGTGGCCACGGAGCAACGCCTCGACGACGGCGACGTCGTCGAAGGGCACCGTGCGCTCGGCGAAGGTCTGGGTCTTCTCGTGCCCCTTGCCGGCGACGACCACGACGTCACCCGCCCGGGCCGCGTCGAGCGCCAGCGCGATGGCCGTCCGGCGATCCGGTTCGTGGACCACCGTGGCCGGCGCGCCGGCGTCGATGGCCGCGCGGGCCCCGACGTCCATCGCGGCGATGATGGTCGCCGGATCCTCCGAGCGGGGATTGTCGGCGGTGAACACGGCGAGATCGGCGGCGGCCGCGGCCGCCCCCATGGGCCCACGCTTGGTCGTGTCACGATCGCCGCCACAGCCGAGCACGATGATCAGCCGTGCGTCCTCGTCGCCGGCGGCGCGCAGGGTCTCGAGCACGGTGGTCACGGCGTCGGGCGTGTGGGCGTAGTCCACGAACACGGTGAACGGCTGCCCGCGATCGACGCGCTGCAGGCGGCCCGGCGCGCCGGGACAGGCGGCGACCCCCGCGATGGCCGCGTCGAGTGGCACCCCGGCGGTCACGGCGGCGACGATGGCGGTGGCGGCGTTGTCGAGGTTGAACCGTCCCGGCGCGGCGGTCCGGATGGCCACCGGTTCGGCGGCGATCCCGTGGAGGTGGCAGGTGCCACCCGCGATGGTGGTCCGCAGGTCGGTCATGCGCACGTCGGCGTCGGCGCTCGCGCCGACGGTCACCACCGGTACCTCGACGTGGTCGAGCAGGCGGTGCGCCCACGGTCCGTCGAGGTGGACCACGGCCCGCTCCGCGAGCTCGGAGCGGAACAGTCGGGCCTTGGCCGCGAGGTAGTCGTCCATCGTCGGATGGAAGTCGAGATGGTCCTGCGAGAGGTTGGTGTAGACCGCGACCCGGAAGCGGGCACCGTCGACGCGGTGCAGATGCAGCCCGTGCGACGACACCTCCATCGCGACGGCGTCCACCCCGCGGGTGACCATCTCGCGCAGCAGGCGCTGCAGGTCGGTGCCCTCGGGGGTCGTGCGGACCCCGGGGACGGCGGCCCCGTGGATGCGGGTCTCCACGGTGCCGAGCACCCCGGTGCCGAGCCCGGCGGCCCCGAACGCCCCCTCGAGCAGATAGGCCACGGTGGTCTTGCCGTTGGTCCCGGTGACACCCACGAGCGTGAGCTCCGCGCTGGGGTGACCGTGGACCACCGCCGCGGCGGGACCGGTCGCCGCGCGGACCGAGGGCACCACCACCTGGGGCAGGTCGAGGTCGAGCTCACGTTCCACGAGCAGGGCGACGGCACCCGCGTCGCGTGCGGCCGCGGCGTGGTCGTGGCCGTCGCTGGTCGCGCCGACGATGGCGCAGAACAGCGACCCCGGCCCGGCGCTGCGACTGTCGTGGACGGCGTCGGTGACGGTCACGTCCGGGCCGCGGTGCCGCGCCGACGGCAGCGCCGCGCACACCTCGGTCAGGGCGACGGTCACGGTGTCCTCACGGGGACCGGGGAGCGCAGCGTCCCCCGGTCGGTCTCGGGTCGGGTGCAGGGCGGGTCGGGTGCATGGCGGATCACGTCCGACGGGCGACCCGACGTCCGCGCGAGCCTAATGGGGCGGCGGACGGGCGAACGGGAGGCCGAACGGCCGGGGTGGTGCGGTCCGCTCACGGCTCCGCGGCGTCGGTGCCCGCCGGGGTGCCCACCGGCGGCGAGCCCGGATCGTCCGGGTCCAGGGCGTCGCCCTCCCGGCGGGCCGGGTGATCGGCATCGGGCGGTGCCATCCGGGCCTCGGCCGCGGCCATGGCCTGCTGCAGATCCAGACCGACGTCGGTCGGTGGCACCTTCAGGGCGATCAGAGCGGCCTCGGCGACCTCGGCGAACACCGGGGCGGCCACGATTCCACCGAAGATCGGGCGGGGTTCGTCGACCATGACGGCCACGACGACCCGGGGATCGTCGATCGGGGCCATCCCCACGAAGGTGGCCATGTACTCGTCGGAGTAGCCGCGGGCGTCCGCGGCCGGCTTGCGCGCCGTCCCGGTCTTGCCGCCCACCCGGTAGCCGTCGACCTGCGCCCGTGGGCCGGTCGCGTCGGGGCCCGACACCGCCGCCTCGAGCATGGCGCGCACCTGGTCCGCGGTTCCGCCCGAGACGACCCGGGTGCCGTCGTCGGTCGCCGCGGGGCGCAACCGGCCGTCGTCGCCGACCGTGCCGCGGATGACCCGCGGGGTCACCTGCACCCCGTCGTTGCCGAGCGTGGCGTAGGCGTTGGCGAGCTGCAGCAGACTGACCGCGACCCCCTGGCCGATCGAGATCGTCGGCAGCGATGTCCCCCACCAGTCCTCGTGGGCCATCAGCAGGCCCGGGGCCTCCCCGGGGAACGCCTGGCTGGTCGGCGCGCCGTAGCCGAAGTCGCGCAGATAGGCCTCGAGCCTCGCCGGGCCGAGTTGCTGGGCGATCTGGATGGTGCCGACGTTGCTGGAACGTTCCAGGATCTCGGTGACCGACCGGTTCGCGGTCGGCGCCGGGTAGGCGTCGCTGAACCGCTTGCCGGCCACGGTGATCGCGTGCGGGACCTCGAGACGCGTGTCGGCGGTGATCAGGCCCTCCTCGATGGCGGCGGCCATCGTGAGCGCCTTCTGGGTCGAGCCGGGTTCGAAGATGTCGGTCACCGCCCGGTTGCGCCGGTCGGCGGGCTGCTCGTCACCGCGGCTGTTGGGATCGAACCCCGGTGTGCTCGCCATGGCCAGCACGTCACCGGTCCCGACCTCCAACACGACGACGCTGGCCCCGATCGCGTCGTACTCGGCCATCGCCTCGGTCGCGGCGCGCTCCGCGGCGTGCTGGATCTCCCGGTCGAGGGTCAGCACCAGATCGGTGCCGACCTGCGGCGGCACCAACTCGCGCATCCCGGAGGCGATGTCCAGTCCCCCGGGTGCCCGCTCGAGCACGAGCATGCCGGCATCGCCGGCGAGCACGTCGTCGTAGCGGGCCTCGAGTCCCTGCAGACCCTCGCCGTCGATCCCGGTGAAACCGACGACCTGCGAGGCCAGTCCCGCGGCCGGGTAGACCCGATCGGGTTCGGCCAGGACCCCGATACCGGGCAGGCCCAGTGCCTGGATCTGCTGCCCGACGTCGTGGTCGAGCTGCCGGCCGAGATAGACGAAGTGCGCATCGCGTTCCAGCCGTTCGACGACCTCGGCGGTCTCCAGACCCAGCACGGGAGCCAGCGCGCCGGCGACGACCTGCGCATCACCGGCCGGTGGGACCGCGAGTCCGTCCGGGGTCGTGGTGCCACGGAAGACCCGGGGGTCGGCGTAGACCGTGGCCGCCTCGACCGAGGTGGCCAGCACGTCGCCCTCGCGGTCGTAGATCCGGCCGCGCGTCGCCGGCAGGTCGATGGTCCGGGCGCGCTGGCGGACACTGGTCTCCGCATACGCGTCGGCGTTGACGACCTGGATCTCGATCAGCTTCCCGACCGTCACGACCATGATCAGCAGGTAGACGACGAGCAACCAGCGGATCCGCCGCACGGCGAAGGAGCCGGCGTCACGGTTGCGCAGGCGCGGTGCGGCGATCCGGCGCCGCACGGGGTTGGTCGTCATCAGCGCTCCACCGACAACAGCGGCTTGAGCGGATCGGCGGTGCTGCCCGGACGGGCGATCGGCGGCAGCGCACCGTCCGCGGGCAGGTTGCGTTCGAGGACCACGAACCGGGCCGGCGACGACGGCTCGAGGCCCAGCTCGAGCGCTCCGGCACGGATCCGGGCCGGGTCCTCCAGCGCGGCGACGTCCGCGACGAGCTGCGCGTAGGTGCGCTCCGCGTCGGCGACGTGCCGTTCGAGCTGATGCGCCTCGACGGCCGTCCCGGCGGCGAGCGCATTCAACGTGACCGCACCGAACACGGTCGCACCGGCCACCAGGATCATCACGATGGCATAGGCCAACGTGTGACGTGGCACGGGTTTCTCGACGACCTGCAGGTGTCGACGGCGACGGGCGGCGACATCCGCGCGGGCACGGCGGAGCGGGGCGGTCACGGCACTCATCGGTTGGAACTCCTGTGCGGCCCCGACGCGGGGTCGGTCCGAGGGTCGAGGTCGTACGGCGGGACGTCGGTACGCCGGATGGCGCGCAGCCGGGCCGCCGACGCCCGCGGGTTGGCGGCGATCTCCGCGGCATCGGGCTGCTCGGAGCGCCGTACGAGCGGTGCGGCCAGGGGCTCACGACCACAGGCACAGATCGGCAGATCGGGAGGACAGATGCAGCCGGTCGTCGCCGCGGCGAATGCCCGCTTGACCAGCCGGTCCTCCAGGCTGTGGTAGCTGAGCGCCGCACAGATCCCGTCGGGCACGAGCCGGTCGATGGCCTGCGGCAGCACGGCCTCGAGCGCGTCGAGCTCGCCGTTCACGGCGATGCGCAGGGCCTGGAAGGTCCGGGTCGCCGGGTGACCGCCCTTGCGGCGGCCCGCCTGCGGAATGGCATCGCGCACGATGGTCGCCAGGGCGACCGTCGAGGTGATCGGCCGGGCGGCCACGACCGCACGCGCGATACGGGCGGCGAACCGCTCGTCGGCGTAGCGCCGCAGCAGACCGGCGAGTTCCCGCTCGTCGAGTTCGTTGACGAGCGTGGCCGCACTGACCGGCGCGTCCGGATCCATGCGCATGTCGAGCGGACCGTCCTGGCGGTAGCTGAAGCCGCGTTCCGCCCGGTCGACGTGCATCGAGGAGATCCCCAGGTCGAACAGCACCCCGGCGACCCGCTCGACACCGAGCTCGTCGAGCACGTCCGCCAGCGCGTCGAAGCGGGTGCGGACGAGCGTCACCTCGACCCGCGGGTCGTCGTTGAGCGCCCCGAGTCGGTCCCGCGCGAGCGCCAGGGCGTCGGGGTCCCGGTCCAGCCCGATCAGCCGGGCGTGGCCGTGACGGTCCCGGCGGGCCTCGAGCACCGGCGCGGCGTGACCGGCGGCACCGAGCGTCGCGTCGACGACCGGGCCGTCCGGGGCCGCCGCGAACAGCTCCACGATGCGCTCGCGGAGCACCGGGACGTGCGGGAGCGCGGCCGCCATCACGCCCGTCCCCCGGGCCGGGAACGGGTCATGGACGGCTCCCGACATCGAAGGGGCCGTCGAGGCTGGCGAAGGCGTCCTCGGCGTCGAGCCGGTAGTCGTCCCAGGTGGCGCGGTCCCAGATCTCGACCTTCTCGTCCGCACCGTTGATGGTGAGGTCCTTGTCGAGCGACGCATAGGTGCGCAGCCGGGCCGGGATCGTGACCCGCCCCTGTGAGTCGGGTCGCTCCTCGTGGGCACCGGCGAGGAACACGCGCAGATAGGCGCGGGCCCGCTGGTCCTCGCGCGGGACGGCGCGCAGCTGCCGGACCCGCTCCTCGAAGGCGGTCAGCGGGTAGACGTCGATGCAGCGGTCCTGTGAGGGCGCGAAGACCAGGCCGCTCGACAGGCGGTCGCGGAACCGGGCCGGGAGGATCACCCGGCCCTTCGTGTCCAGCGTGTGCTGATGCTCTCCGAGGAACACCGCACCCCCCACCTGTCCGCCACGGGCTGCGTCGCCCGGACATCCGTCGTCCGTGGACCCTCCGGTACCGACCCTGACGGGCGAGCACGTGGCAGGTCCCTCCACTTCGCTCCACACTACGCCTATCGACCGCTTCGGTCAACGCTCAAGCACATCAGAACAGCTGTTCGATGCCGAATTCGGCCGATTAGAGGGGGGTTCGATGTGGAGGCTTCGGCCCACGACAGCTGGCGACGGCACCAGCCGCGGCACCGATTGCAGACCCCGAGCGCTGGTTTCGGTGCCGCGTGGAGGCAAGTGGAGGGCTTGTGGCGGCCGCGGTGGAGCAACGTGGGGTCCACGCGAGGCCGCCGAGCCCGGGCTGCCAGACGGGCCGGACCGGTCCCTCGCGGGTGACGCCGACACCACCGCGGTCGGGTCGCCGCCCCGGCCACGTCAGTGCGCGGGGCGATCCTCGGTCAGGCGTCCCAGTCCCCCGAGCCACAACGTGGAGAGGGTGTGCACGACCTCGCGACGACGATCGACGCTGTCCGTGGTCAGGCCCTCGGTGACATAGCCCTCCACCATGGCGACCAGGGCGGCGGCGGCGTCCGTCGGTCGGTGCGCGGAACCGTCGAGGACCGGTGCCAGCACCTCGGCGACCCGCCGCACGTAGCCGGCACGGACCTCGCGCAGCCGGTCGCGGAAGTGTGGCTCGGTCGCGCTGGCCGCCAGCCAGACCCGCACGACGTCACCGTGCGCCACGAACACGGTCACGAACCGTTCGATGACGGCCGCGACCGCCGCCGAGCCGTCGGGACCCTCCCAGGGCTCGTCGACCACGGCCTGCAGCTCCGCGGCCGTGTCGTCGATGAGCGCGTCGAGCACGGCCGCCTTGTTGTCGAAGTACGTGTAGAACGTGCCGTGGCTGACCTCGGCCAGCGCGACGATGTCCTCCACCCGGCTCGCGGCGTAGCCACGGTCGGCGAAGGTGCGGCGGGCCGCGCCCCGGACACGCTGCCAGGTGCGCTCCCCGCGAGGGGTGCGTGGGGCCGACGGCACGTGGACCTCGAGAGACGACTCGGCGTGCACGCTAACGGCTCTCGGGACCGGGTGACCCGACGGCACGTGACCTGCAGCCCGCGACGCGCCCCCGCGACCAGGCCACCTCGACCAGGCCGCGGCGGCTGGACCGCGGCGACCAGACCGCGGCGACCAGACCGCGGCGACCCAGGCCCCGAACCCGGCGGTCCGACGCGTCGACGTCGGTACGCTCGGATCACGGCCCGGATGCGGCCTGCACGAGGGGAGCTGCGGTGCCGACGACGGACCAGACGGATCAGAGCGACCAGCCCGGGACGGGGTCGGTGGACGGATCGACCATCCCGTTCGCGACGGTCATCGACACGCTCGACGCGATCGCCGCGAACGTCTCGTCGGTCGTCCGCGGCAAGGACGAGGTCGTCGAACTCGCGCTGATCGCGCTGGTCGCCGAAGGGCATCTGCTCGTCGAGGACGTCCCGGGCGTCGGCAAGACCCTGCTCGCCAAGGCGCTGGCCCGGTCCGTCGACTGCTCGGTCGCCCGGGTGCAGTTCACCCCGGACCTGCTGCCCTCGGACGTGACCGGGGTCACCGTCTACTCGCCCGACACCGGCGCGTTCGAGTTCCGACCCGGACCGGTGTTCGCCAACATCGTGCTCGGTGACGAGATCAACCGCGCCGGGCCCAAGACGCAGTCCGCCCTGCTGGAGTCGATGGAGGAGCGCACCGTCACCATCGACGGGGTCACCCATGAGCTCGGCTCCCCGTTCATGGTCATCGCGACCCAGAACCCGATCGAGCTCGAGGGCACCTACCCGCTGCCCGAAGCGCAGCGTGACCGGTTCCTCATGCGCATCTCGATCGGCTATCCCCACCAGGACGACGAGCTCGCGATCCTGCGCACCCACGGCCGTGGGGACCGCCTGCACGAGCTCGGGGCCGTGACCGACGCCGCCACCGTGGCCGCCGCGATCCGCACCATCCGCACGGTGCACGTCGCCGAGCCCGTCGAGCGGTATCTCATCGCGCTTGGTCGGGCCACCCGCAGCCATCCGGATGTCGAGCTCGGTGCCTCGCCCCGCGCCGCCCTGGCCCTGCTGCGCGCCGGTCGGGCGCTGGCGCTGCGCCGCGGCCGCGAACACGTGGTGCCCGACGACATCAAACATCTGGCACCCCACGTCCTGCCCCACCGGCTCATCCTGCGCCCCGAGGCGGAACTCGCCGGCCACGATGCCGGCTACGTCATCGCCGACATCCTCGACGGTCTGCCGGCACCGACCGAATGAGGATCACCGGCCGCGGCATCGGCGTCGGTGTCGCCGTGGTGCTGCTGTGGCTCGTCGGCCGTGCCATCGGGGTGACGGAACTGCAGCTCGCGGCCGTCGCGGCACTCGTGCTGGTCGGTGCGGGCCTCGTCTGGGCCGGGCTGCTGCCCTCCGGGCTGCAGGTCGACCGGGTGGTCACGCCCCCGGCCATCTGGCACGGCGGCACGGCGACGAGCCGGATGACGATCACCAACACCGCTCGCACCACGCCACCCCTGCGGCTCGACGACACCCTGCCCGGGGCTCTGAGCGACACCGGCCACACCACGCTCGCCGGCCTGGATGCCGGCGGACGACACACCGTCACGACCAGCCTGCACGGACGGCAACGGGGACAGTTCAGCCTCGGACCCGTCACGGTGACCGCCAGCGACCCGTTCGGTCTGGTGGTCCGCACCCGGGTGCTGGAGGCCCCCGGCCGGCTGACCGTCTACCCCGCCATCTGGCAGTTGCCGCCGGGACTCCCGCTCGGTGGTGCGACCACGACGGACACCGACCGCCGACGGCGCACGATCACCACCGGGGACGAACTCGCCGACATCCGGGAGTACGTGCGCGGCGACGACCTGCGGGCCGTGCACTGGCCGTCGACGGCCCACCGCGGTCGCCTGATGGTCCGACGCACCGAGTCCAACCAGGCCCCCGCCGCCCTCGTGCTGCTCGACCGGCGACGCGACCGCCACCGCGGATCCGGTCCGGCATCCAGCTTCGAGCTCGCCGTGTCGGCGGCGGCGTCGGCCTGTCACCACCTCGCCCGACGGGGCCGCGCGGTGACCCTGCTCGACACACCGCTGGCCCGGCCGCCGCGCGCCCAGCCGTGGGAGCACTGGCTGGAACACCTGGCCACGATCACCCCGGACCACCTCGACGTCACCGCGATGCTGCGCCAGATCGGTGACGGGGTGGCCGGTGACGGGGCGTTGCTCGCCGTGCTCACCGTGCAGGACGCCGCTGAGCTGCGGGCACTGGTGCGTGCCGGCCGGGGCTTCTCGAGCCGGGCCGTGCTGGTCGTGGACGCCGTGAGCTTCGGTCCGGACCGTGGCACCCCCACGCTGCCGGCCGACGACGCCAGTGCCGCGCTCCGAGCAGCGGGCTGGCGCTCGAGCGTGCTGCGCCGTGGTGACCGCGTCGACGACCGCTGGCGTGAACTGGTCGCCGGGGCCCGTGCGCGCCCGACACCGGCCGCGGCCACCGGCGGCGGAGGTGGGCGACCGTGACCGGCCGCAACCTGCTCGCCGTCGGCTGTCTGGTCCTGGCCGCGCTGGCCACCATCCCCGCCTACGACCGCGTGTTCGAGACGACGGTCTGGCGCGGCCCCATCCTGTTCGGCGCGCTGCTCGTGCTGGCGCTGGCGGTCGGGATGCGTGCGTCGCGCCGGGGCCCGGTGCTGAGCGCCGTGGTCAGCGCCGTTGCCGCCCTGTCGCTGTGGCCGTGGCTGCTCGGCCTCAGCCCCCGCCCGCTGCTGCCGGGTCCGGCGGCGTTCGGCAGCCTGCGGGAGCTGGCCGTTCTCGCGGGCGTCCAGCTGGCCGAGACACCGTCGCCGGCCCCGGCCCTGCCCGGTCTGGTGTTGCTCGTCCTCGCCGCCTGGTGGGTGGTGCTGTTCGTCGCCCACGAGGTCACGGTCCGGCTCGACCGGCCCGGCGCGGCGCTGATCACCCTGGCGACGTTGTGGGCCGTACCACTGGCGATCCAGCCGACCCAGGCCGTCGAGCTGCTGATCGTCGTGCCGTTCCTCGTTGCCGGCATCCTGCTCCTGCGGGTCACGGCCCGCGGGGTCGACGACGCCCAGGGATCCCCCGGCCGTGGCGTCGGGGTCGCCGCCCTGGCGGTGGTGGCCGCGGTGATGGCACCCACCGTCGTGCCCGCCTTCGAAGGCGACGCCTGGTTCGACGTCGGTGCCGGCTCCTCACCACGGGGCTATCAACCGATCGTCGACGTGTCCCAACGGCTCGGCCTGCCCGAGGAACGTGACGTGCTCCGGGTGCGCAGTTCCCAGCGCAGCTATCTGCGCCTGGCCGGCCTGGACAGCTTCGACGGTGCGACCTGGCGGCTCGGCCCCGGCGATGCGGGGACCTACCGCCCCGATCCGGCCGCACTCTACAGCGCGGGCGGGCTGCTTCCCCCGGAACAGACCGCCACCCGTACCCAACCGGTCCTGATGGACGTCGAGGTGCTGGAGCTCGAGAACATCTACGTGCCCACCCCCTACCAGCCGGTCGAGGTACTCGGCCCGATCCGTGACGACATGGTCTGGTCGACCGATGGTGGCTTCCTGGCCACGTGGGAGACCGTCGACGTCCTCGGCGACGGCGACCCGACCATCGGGATCCGCGAGGGCGTCGAGTACCGCGTCCAGGCGGCGCGACCGGCACCGACCTTCGAGGAACTGCGAGGGGTCGAGTTCGACGCGGCCACCCTGGCCGCCCACACCGGGTTGCCACGCGACTTCCCCGAGCTCGGTGCCCAGGCCGAGGCCGTGTACGCCGACGCCGGCGCAACGACCGCGGTCGAGCAGGCGCTGGCGCTGCAGGACTGGTTCGTCGGCGACGAGGGTGGCTTCACCTACGACCTCGACGTCCCGGCGCTGCGCGGGGAGCAGGCCCTGACGGACTTCGTGCTCGAGGACCGGGTCGGCTACTGCGAGTACTTCGCGACCGCCATGGCCGTGATGTTGCGTGAGACCGGCATCCCGGCCCGGGTCGCGGTGGGCTTCCTTCCCGGCCGGGTCACCCAGGAGGCCGACCCGGCCAGCGGGATCGAGCTCACCGAGTACACGGTCTCGACCGCGGACGCGCACGCCTGGGTGGAGGTGCTGTTCCCGGGCTACGGCTGGATCACCTTCGAGCCGACACCCCGCGACGACGACAGCCACATCCTGCCGAGCGAGTCCAACCTCGCCCCGATCGAGAACGTCGAGGAACAGCGGGCCCGGGAGGCCGAGGAGGCCGCCGAGGCCGGCGAGACCCCCGATCTGCCGGAGCCGGACGGCCCCGATCTCGACGAGGGCCAACTGCCCGATCAGGACACCGGTGAGCTGGGCGGCGACGCCGATGGCGCGGACGACGGGGGTGCCGCCCCGTGGATCGTCACGGCGCTCACGCTGGTCGCGATCGCCGCCCTGGTGCGGCTGCGTCGTGGCCGGCACGGCGGGCCCGATGCGGACACCCCCGCCGACGAGCGTGTGCGCATGGCCCAACGCGACCTACTCGCTACCGCTGCGCGCCACGGGGTCGGTCGTCAGCCCCAGGAGACCACCGCCGAAGTGCTGGCCCGGTGGGCCGCCGAGGCCCGCATCGAGCCGCCCGACCGGACGCTGGTCGGTGTGACCCAGGCTGCGGCGTTCGGTGGTCACGTCGACGACGAGGACGGCCGCCGTGCCGCTCGCGAGCTGGACCGACTGAGCGCGTCGTTGCGGGCCTCGGTGTCACGCGGTGCGCGGACCATGGCACCCGTGCGGACCCCGTTCGAACGTGGTCGCGAGATGGCTCGACGGACAGCTCGACGTGCCTCCGAGCTGCTGGCCGGTCGTCGGCGCTAGGCAGGCGTCGGACAGACGAACGACCGGCCCACCGGGCCGGTCGTCGAGTTCCGGGCGCGTCGATCGCGGCCGGTGGTGGCATCAGGTGCGTTCGTCCGGTGGGACGACGGCCTGCTCACGCGGTTGCTTCTTCGACAGGCTTCCGAGCCCCAACAGCAGCGCGGCGAAGACGAGGACCATCCCGACCCCGCCGAAGACGATGGAGACGTCACCTTCGATGAAGCCGACGCTGAGGACGGCGACGACACCGACCAACCCGAGCACGGCGGCGAGGCGCAGCCGCACGGTGCGTGACAGGCGACCGCCGATCCGGCGACGACGCGCGCGGGCGACCAACCGCGGGTCTTCTTCCGCGAGCTGACGCTCGATCTCGGCGAGGATCTGCTCCTCGTGCTCTGACAGTGGCATGGTCCTCCCGGCCTACGGGTGAGTCGGCAGCGTACCGATGCCCCTGATGGACGTCGAGCCGTCGCGTCCTTGTGCGCGCAGATTCGCGTTTCGACGAGCGCGATGCGCCCCCAGCCCATCCGGACCCGACGTGACTCCGGCGAATCGCTGGAATCGCGGGCTCAGCGGCCGACGAAGCGCGGTTCGCGTCCCTCGAGGCCGGCGGCGAGCGCTTCGGCGGTGTCGGGTCCGGACGTGACCAGCTGCTGGGCGGCCACCTCGGCGGCCAACCCGTCGGTGCGCGTACGGGTGAGGTTCTCGCGCACGAGTCGGGCGACGTGACGCACCGCGCCGGGTCCGGCCGCCAGGTCGGCGGCGTAGCGGTGGGCGGCATCGAGCGGGTCGTCGGCCGGCAGGGCGATCTCGGCGACACCGAGGCGCAGTGCCTCGTCCACCCCGATGGTGCGGGCGGTCAGGATGAGTTCCGTCGCACGACCGGGCCCGACCAGCCGGGGTAGGCGCACGGTGGCACCGAGGTCCGGGATCAGCCCCCAACGTCGCTCCATGACCGAGATCTGCACGTCGGGGGCGACGGCGCGCAGGTGACACCCGAGTGCGAGCTGGATCCCCGCCCCGAAGCAGTAGCCCTCGATCGCCGCGATGGTCGGGACGTCGAGCTCCTCGTAGGCGGTGAACGCCGACTGCAGCCGGTCCACGAAGTCCGGATCGAGCCCGCCGTCGCGCATGTTCGAACCGAGCACGCTGATGTCGATGCCAGCGGAGAACACGCCACCACGCCCGGAGACCACGACCGCGCCGACCGACCCGTCGGCGGCGACCTCGGCCGCCCGCTCGGTGAGCTGGTCGAACACCTCGAGGCTCATGGCGTTGCGCTTCGCCGGTCGCTCGATGCGGACGTGGGCGACGCGGTCCACCACCTCGTAGCTGACGACGGGTACGGCGGCGTCCGCGCCGTTCGTGTCGCGTGTCGCGGCGTCGGTCATGGCAACTCCTCACCCTGGGCGGGACGACTCGATGGTGCTGCCGGGCAGCGTAGGCCGGTCGGTAGCATCCCCCGCCAGTCGTCACCGACCGGCGTGTTGGCCGGTCCCCCGATCGAGACCGAGGCGAGCGATGCTGGAGCGTGAGTGGGTCAGCGTGCTCGACCCCGACGACGACCACGTGCGTTACACGTTCGACGTGTCGTTCTTGCTGTCGTCCTACCAGTGCATCTACGGCGCGGGGTGCGAGGGCGTCCATCCGGGTGAACAGGATCCGGCACTGGGCTGCTGCATCCACGGTGCCTACCTCAACGACGATGACGACGCCGACGAACTCCAGCGGCTCGTCGCCGAGGAACTCGGTCCGACCACGATGCAGTTCCACGCCAAGGCGATGAAGAAGGGCGTGCTGACCACCGACGAGGACGACGAGGTCCTCACCCGCACGGTCAAGGGTGGCTGCATCTTCGCCAACCGCACCGGCTTCGAGGGTGGCATCGGCTGCGCGCTGCACCACCTCGCCGAACGCGACGGCGTGCACCACTCGACCCACAAGCCGACCGTGTGCTGGCAGGTGCCGATCCACCGCACCATCGACGAGCTGACCGCCAACGACGGCGGGACCCTGGAGGTCCACACCATCGCCGCCTACGAGCGCGGCCACTGGGGCGAAGGCGGTGCCGACTTCGGCTGGTGGTGCCTCGACGACGAGGTGGCGTTCGTCGGACGGGACCCCGTCTACCGCTCGATGGAGGTCGAGCTGCGCAGGATGGTGGGCGACGCCGTGTTCGAGGAGCTGGCCGACTACCTCGACGGCCGTCGTCGCCAGTCCGGTCGGGTGAGCTTCCTGCCGCTGGTGTAGCGACCCC
>LFIK01000442.1_pt1 | contig 31112 bp, 31 predicted proteins | sample 643401 | NCBI WGS metagenome assembly LFIK01 (sample SAMN03777447, study PRJNA286221) | soda lake metagenome | biome: soda lake; feature: Kulunda steppe; material: water; isolation source: sample T5-Br brine of Lake Tanatar-5 | place: Russia: Kulunda steppe | collected 2010-07
CGCCGGCCGGCGCTCGAATCGCACCCCGCGCAGCCACCACATCAACACCGTGAATGCCCTGATCAGCCGGTTCCGCGCCTTCATGCAGCCCTTCTGCGGCCCCGCGTCGAAGAACCTAGCCGCCTACGGCCGCTGGCACGCCGCACGGAACAACGCGGACCGCTCCTACCTCGATGCGCTCAGGCCACTGCTCGCTTCAGGCCCGCGCGCCAACACGATTTGCTGACACCGCCTCTGCTGCTTGTTCAGCTCTTCCTCGACCTGATCAAACTTTTCCTTTCGGACCGGGAAGATGCCGAACAGAGGAAGGAGCCATAAATGGAAGCAATGATCGTGATCGTTTCGGTCCTGCTGTTTCTTCTGCTGGTCGGTGTTCCGATAAGCTTCGCAATGATGGCAGCGGGGATTGCCGGCCTTTGGATGCAGCGGGGCTGGGATGGAATGATGTTCTTGCTCGGTGGGTCGCCCTACAGCACCACCGCTGCACTCGCCCTGATCGTGGTCCCCCTGTTTCTGTTCATGGGACACATGGCGTTCTCGGCCGGCCTTTCGGATCGTGCCTTCGAGGTCGCCCGAAAATGGCTGGGGCATATAACGGGCGGTCTGGGCGTGGCGACCATTGCCTCCTGCGCGTCCTTTGCGACCGTCTCGGGCTCAAGCATCGCAACTGCGGCGACCGTTGCCAAGATCTCGATCCCTCAGATGCTTCGCTATGGCTATTCGCCCCGTCTCGCGGGGGCCTGTTCGGCCACCGGTGGAACGCTGGGTGTGCTGATTCCGCCGAGCGGCATCCTCGTCGTCTATTCGTTCGTGACCAATACATCCATTCCGGCCCTTTTCGCGGCTGCACTGATCCCGGGACTTCTTACGGCCCTGATCTACGCAGCATTGGTCTACGGACTGGTCGTTGCGGATCCGAAGATGAAGCAGGCCACCAAGATGGCGAAGCCACCGCTGCGCGAGCGGGTGGTCTCACTGGCCAAAATCTGGGAGGTTGCGATCCTGTTCGGCGTGGTGATGGGGGGGATGTTCTTCGGAATCGTTACCGCGACCGAAGCGGCGGCGCTCGGCGCCGGCCTCGCCCTGATCTTCGCCCTGACACGAGGCAGTGGCAGCCGCAGGTCGATCGTCTGGAAAGGTCTTGTCAGCACCGGGTCCACGACCTCGGCGATCTTTCTGCTGCTTATCGGTGCGGCCCTGTTCGGAACCGCGATGTCGACAACGCAGGTTCCGCAGCAACTGGCGATGTGGCTGGCAACGCTCGATGTCAGCAAGCCTGTTCTTACATTGCTGCTGCTGCTGCCGTTCCTTGTGCTGGGGTGCTTCATCGACGGGCTGTCGATGATCACGATCCTGATGCCGATCCTTACGCCCGTCCTGATCAGGCTGGGGATCGATCCGATCTTTTTCGGAATTCTGGTTGTGAAGGCGATCGAGATCGGTGCGATCACGCCGCCGGTCGGTCTGAACGTCTTTGTTGTGAAAAGCGCCGTTCCCGAGATCAAGACTTCGGATGTCTTCAGGGGCGTGATTCCGTTCATCTTCGCCGAAATACTGATCGTTCTGCTGTTGATCAGCTTTCCCAACCTCGTTGTCATGCCTGCATCGATCCTTCCATTCTGAGCCGGCGCACCCATCGGCATCCGGACCTGCCGCCTGGTGCGCGGGGCACGGAGGTCGTGCATGATCTTCGCGAAAACAGGCCTGCCGCCGGCGCCCGGCTCGGGCCTCCGAGGATCGACGCTTCCGAGCCTGCCCGCATGCGGCAGACAGGATCGCTCGGCGTGCAGCGCCCGTCGTAAGCCGACACACGCCTGCGCCGTGCGCGCCGCATCGCCGGGTTCGTGCTTGACAATGCGCGTCAGACGATGGAGCAGGAGGTCATGGCTGCGCAGGAGAGTAATTCACGCTCGGCGGCACGGACGGTGCGCCTGTTTGAGGCCTTCGCCGAATCCGGCAAGCCTCAGACCCTGACCAATCTGTCGCGCCAACTCGGGATACCGTTGAGCACGTGTCACGGCCTGATCAAGACGCTGCAGGGGCTGGGCTATCTCTATGCTCTCGGCGGCTCCCGGCAGCTCTACCCGACAAAGAAGCTTTTCGGAATCGGGGAGCGAATTGCCCGCAAGGACCCCATCGTCGAGTTGTTTGCGGAATCCCTGACCGCGTTGCGCGATGCCTCGGACGAAACGGTAATTCTCGGGGTTCAGCAAGGCGATGCCGTCGTCTATCTCGATATCCGCGAAAGCACGAGCGTCATTCGCTATTCCGCACAGCCCGGGGATTTGAAGGCGCTCTACTCGAGCTCGATCGGCAAGCTCGTGCTTGGCGAGATGCCCGAGACGGAGCGGCACGCGACGCTGGCGCGGCTCAACCTCCAGAAGGTGACCAGTTACACCCTGGTCGATGTCGACGCCCTATGGGCCGACCTCGAGGAATGTCGCCGGGCCGGCTGTTATGTCACGCGCGGCGAGTCCGTGCCGGAGGTGATGGCGATGGCGGCGCCGGTCAGGGTCAACGACGACGTTTTCGGTGTGGCGCTGGCAGGACCGATCGAGCGCATGTCACGTCATCGCGAACAATTGCGACCGCTTCTGCTCGAGGCGACGGCGAGGATGAGCGAGCTGGCGTCGACGTGAGGGCGATGGTCGCGCTGCGATAACCGGAAGGCCGGTTCCCGTCGGCGAAGCGGGTGCCGATCGCGATGCTTGCGGGACCGGCCCGGACCCATGATGCGCGGTGGCCGGAATGCATTGCAACCGGGCGGACGGCACCGCAGACTGTCCCGCCGTGCAGCCCGCGGCCGGGCCATTGCGGAGACCGAGGTGACCGATTCGCCACACCGACGCGACCTTTCGGGCTGGATCGCATCCGGCATCGTGGTGGCGCTTGTGATGTGGATGGCCAGCGCGCTGGTCCTTCCGCCACCACAACCCGAGCAGGCGCATCGGCCCGGGCCGCCACCTCCGGCGGCAGTGGCCGTCCGGCAAAGCCATGCCGACTCCGTGCCGCGGGTCTTCGTCGGCGAGGGGGTGTCACATCCGCAGCGCGACACCGAATTGCGCGCCGAGATGGGCGGCCGGATCGCTGAGGTGGCGGTGGAAACCGGCGACGCGCTGGATGCCGATGCGGTGATCCTGCGGTTCGATGGGCGCGAACGTGCCGCGCAGTTGCGCCGCGCCGAGGAAGAGGCGGCGCGCGCGCGCCGCGCTTTCGATCAGGCGCAGACGCTTCTGGAACGCGGTGTCGGTACGGTGGATCAGCTCGTCTCGGCCCGCGCCGCGCTCGCCGCGGCCGAAGCGCAGCTTGCCACGGCCGAGCGCGGTCTTGACGATACGGTGCTGCGCGCCCCATTCGCCGGGCGGCTGGATGCGCTGGATGTTGCGGTCGGGGAGTTCGTGCAGCCCGGCAGGGTGCTGGCGCGGCTTGTGGATCTGGACCCGCTGACGGTGCGCTTTCGGGTGCCGCAGCAGGCTCTGGCGCAGCTCAGCCCAGGCCAGCCGGCCGAACTTCGCTTCATCACCGGCGAGACGCGCCCGGGCACATTGCGATTCATCGCTTCCGTGGCCGAGCCGCAGACCCGGACCTTCGCCGCCGAGGTGCGGCTCGACAATCCCGGCGGCGCCATTGCCGGCGGGGTGTCGGCCCAGCTGCGCATCACGACCGACCGGCAACAGGCGCATTTCGTCTCGCCGGCCCTGCTGTCCTTGTCCGAAGAAGGCGCGCTCGTGGTGCGCACAGTCGGCGAGGACGGTCGTGTGGCCGAACACGCGGTCGAGATCATGCAGGCGCGCGCCGACGGCATCTGGATCACCGGCCTTCCCGAGACGGTGCGGTTGATCACGCGCGGCCAGGGCTTCGTGCGCGCGGGTGATGAGGTGCGTGCGGTATCGGAGGACGGCTCATGATCAGCGCGTCGCCTCGGGGGCGGCGGCCATGCTGATCGACGCGGCCTTCGCCCGCGCGCGGGTCGTGTTGCTGGTGCTGGGGTTGATGCTGGCACTGGGCGTGCAGGCCTACGTCAATATCGCCAAGGAGGCGGCGCCGGATGTGACCATTCCGGTGGTGTTCGTTTCCACCGGGCTTGAGGGAATATCGCCCGAGGATGGCGAGCGGCTGCTGGTGCAGCCGCTGGAAACCGAACTCGCCGGCATCGACGGGCTGCGCGAGATCCGCGCCACGGCCACGGAAGGCAGGGCGCTGGTGACGCTGGAATTCGACGCGGGCTTTGACCCCGGCGAGGCGCTGGAGGCGGTGCGCCGCGCGGTCGATCGCGCCGCCCCCGACCTGCCTTCGGGCGCGCGCGAGCCGAGGGTGCGCGAACTCAGCACGGCGGAATTCCCGGTGGTGACGGTGGTGCTGTCGGGGGCCGTGCCCGAACGCACGCTGAACCAGTTGGCGCGAAGCCTGCGCGACCGGCTGGAGGGGCTGGACGGCGTGCTCGAGGTCGATATCGCCGGGGCGCGCGACGATCTGGTGGAGGTTCTGGTCGATCCGACCGTGTTCGAGACCTATGATCTGCGCTTTGACGAGCTGATCGGCCTGATCGCGCGCAACAGCCAGCTCATCGCCGCCGGCTCCATCGAGACCGAGGCCGGGCGACTGACGCTGACGGTGCCGGGGCTGATCGAGGATGTCGAGGACGTGTTCGCCATGCCGGTGATGGTGCGCGGCGACATGGTCGTCACCTTCGCCGATGTCGCCACCGTGCGCCGCGGCTTCGAGGACCCGCAGGGATTTGCACGCATCAACGGCCAGCCGGCGCTGGCGCTGGAGGTCAAGAAGCGCGCCGGCGCCAACATCCTCGATACCGTGCAGGCCGTCCGCGCCGCCAGCGCCGCGATCGAGGCCGAGTGGGACGCGCCGGTGACGCTCGACTACCTCATCGACATCTCGACCTATGTCGACGAGATGCTGGGCGATCTGGAATCCAACGTCATCGCCGCGGTGATCCTGGTGATGGTCGTGATCGTCTGGGCGCTGGGGCTGCGCAACGCGGCGCTGGTGGGGCTGGCGATTCCGGGGGCGTTCCTGACCGGTGTCGCGGCGCTGTGGATGATCGGCTACACCATGAATGTCGTCGTGCTGTTCGCGCTGATTTTCGTCGTCGGCATGCTGGTCGATGGCGCCATCGTCACGGTCGAGCTTGCCGACCGCAAGCTGCAACAGGGGGTGGCGGCGCCGCGCGCCTATGCCGAGGCGGCCAAGCGCATGGCGTTGCCCATCATTGCCGCGACCGTGACGACGCTGGCGGTCTTCCTGCCGCTGCTGTTCTGGCAGGGCGTGGTGGGCGAGTTCATGAAATACCTGCCCGTGACGGTGTTCTTCACGCTGATCGCCTCGCTCGCCATGGCGCTGATCTTCGTGCCGGTGATCGGGGGGCTGATCGGGCGGGCGCGGCCACAATCGCCGCGCGCGGCGGCGCAACTCGCGGCCGCCGAAACCGGCGATCCGCGCAGCATGCGCGGCCCGGCCGGCGCCTATGTGCGGTTGCTGCAATGGTCGGTGCAGCGCCCGGTGACGGTGCTGATGCTGGTCGCGGCGCTGCTGATCGGCGCCTTCGGCAGCTATGCCCGCTTCGGCGCCGGCGCTTCCTTCTTTCCCGCGGTCGAGCCCGATTTCGCGCAGGTTCAGCTGCGCTCGCGCGACGATCTTTCGGTGCATGAGCGCGACGCCATCCTGCGCGAGGCCGAGGCGCTGCTGGCGGATTTCGGCGAGATCCGCAGTGTCTATGCGCGCTCCTTCGCCGCCAGCGGCGGCGACGAGGAACTGATTGGCGCGGTGCTGCTGGAATTCATCCGCTGGGACCGTCGTCGCCCCGCCGCCGAAATCGCCGAGGCGATCCGCGACATGGGTGCGCAGCTTGCGGGCGTCGATCTTCAGGTGCGGCTGATGGAGATGGGTCCACCCACCGGCAAGCCCGTGGCGCTGGAACTGCAAGGCCCGAGCCTGACCGACCACGCCGCCGCCGTGCGCATGGTGCGTGACCGGATGGCGCGCTTGGGCGGCTTCACCGACATCACCGATACGTTGGCGGTGCCGGGCCTCGAATGGCGGCTGATGGTCAACCGTGCCGAGGCGGCGCGCTTCGGTGCCGATGTGGCGCTGCTGGGCCAGGCCGTCCGGCTGCTGACACAGGGGATCACGCTGGCCGATTACCGTCCCGCGGATGCCGACGGCACCGTGGATATCCGCGTGCGCTTTCCACCCGGTGACCGCACGCTCGAGGAGTTGCAGAATCTGCATGTACCCACCGCCGCCGGGCGTGTGCCGATCTCGAATTTCGTGCGGCTGGAGCCAGCGCCGCGTACCGGCACGATCCAGCGCGCATCGCAACAACGCGTGGCGACGATCGAGGCCGAGGTGGCGCCGGGCTGGCTTGCGAGCGAGCGCATCGACGCGCTCGGCGCCGCGCTGGAGCAGGTCGACCTTCCCGCAAGCGTCACCTGGACCTTCCGCGGCGAGGCCGAGGAGCAGGCCGAGGCACAAGCCTTCCTGAGCACCGCGTTCCTTGCCGCCGGGGCGCTGATGTTCACCATATTGGTGCTGCAGTTCAACAGCTTCCACCAGGCGCTGATCGTCATGTCGGCGATCCTGTTCTCGACCGCCGGGGTGCTGCTGGGGCTGTTGGTCACCGGGCGGCCGTTCGGCGTGGTGATGGGGGGTGTGGGCACCATCGCGCTTGCCGGGATCGTGGTGAACAACAACATCGTGCTGATCGACACCTACAACGCCCTGCGCCGCGCCGGCGAGCCGCCGCTGGAGGCGGTGCTGCGCACCGGCGCGCAGCGGCTCCGGCCGGTGCTGCTGACCTCGGTGACAACTGGACTGGGGTTGATGCCGATGGTGCTGGGGCTGAACGTGGATTTCCTGAACCGGATCATGGTGTTCGGTTCCCCGTCCACGCAGTGGTGGACAGAGCTTTCGGCGACGGTGGTCGGCGGCCTCACCGTGGCGACGGCGCTCACGCTGCTGGTTACCCCGACCTTGCTGCTGCTGGGCGAGCGATTGAGCCGCCGCCAGCCGGAAGCGGCTGCAGCGGCGTCACCTGCCGATCCGCTGGCGCCCGCCCCATCCGCTGCGCGCCCGTCTCAAGGGTGAGTGAGCGCCCCGTTCTGCGCGGCCACGGGCGGTGAGGCAGGATCGCGCCGCCATCCCGCTGATCGGCCGCTTGCCCACGGCACCGCATCTGCGGCCGCTGCGATGGCTGAAATTCCGGCTGCCTCCACGGCTCAGCCCGACTGCGCAGCCTGCCATTCGGTCGGGGTCTGCCCGGTGACGCGCCGGAACTCGCGGTTGAAGTTGGACTTCGTGACAAAGCCGGCCTCCAGCATGGCCTCGGTCGCGTTGGACCCGGCTGCGAGCGCATCGCAGGCCGCGCGGATGCGGTGGGCATTGACATAACGCGAGATGTTGTTGCCTGTGATCCGGTTGACGGCCTCGGACAGGCGCTTGGCGGGCACGGACAGGCGGCGGGCGAGTTGCGCCAACGTCAGCTCCGGGTCGCGCCAGACACGGCGGGTGGTCATAAGCTCTTCGAGGCGCGCGAAAAGGGCCTGATCATCTTCGGACGGCTCGGCGGGCAGGGTCTGCGCCGCTCCGCCATCCCGGCCGGTGACGTCCCCGATCCCCAGCACCAGAAGACCAAGGCCTAGCAACAGGATCGAGGTTGCGATATCCACGATCAGCGGCACATGCGCGCCCTGTCCCAGCGCGAACGCCACCGCGATGCCCAGATCGCTGAGCGCCGACAGCGCAAGCGCCCCGGCCACGCCCGTCCAGATCAGCCGTGGCGTTGTGCCTTGCCCCAGCCGCACGCATGGCAGATCGGGGCCCGTGCGGTGCAGTGACAGCGCCAGCGCTCCCGCGTAGGCCGCGAACGCCAGCGGCACCAGCACCTCGAGAAGCGGCGAGTCCCACCAGCGCAGGATCAGCGCCCCGAACGGGCCGAGCCCATGCGCCGCGTCGCGCCATTGCGGCCGCAGGCCCAGCCCCTCGGCCTTCCACGCCATCCAGGCAAGCGCCGGCAGGGCCATGGCCGTGACCGGCAAAACCATGCCCGCCCAGCCGACCGTATGATGCTGCACCAGGGTGATGAGCGCGCCTTGCAGGGCCAGCGCACCCAGCAGTGCCGCCAGCCACGGCACGGGCGCGCCCCGCGCCAGCAGGCGCAGGAACATGAAGCCGAGGATCAGGCCGGAAGCCAATGGCAGCGGGAGCGTGATCATCGGAATTCTGGTAGTCCTCGAACCGGTTCTGCACAAGCTCGAACCGGTTCGAGGACGCGCGCAGCCACCCGATACGTCACGAGGCGGGGCATTCCAGACACGGGAGTCCCGAGATGAAAACACCGATCCTCGCAGCGCTGATCGCGCTTGCCCCCGCCAGCCTGTCCGCCCAGAGCGCGGGTCTGCGCGGAGGCACCCTTCACGCCCCGCACCATGACCGCGACATGGCCTACGCGCTGTGGTACCCCGCCGGCGAAGGCGAGACCGTGCCCTTTGGCGGAAATCCCGTCTTCCAGCCCGTCGAGGTGGCGCCCGACGCGGCACCGGCGGCGGGCCGCCATCCGGTGGTCGTCCTGTCGCATGGGCTGGGCGGGCATTACCGGGCGCTCGGCTGGCTCGCCGCCGGGCTGGCGCAGGCGGGCGCCGTGGTGGTGACGGTCAATCACCCCAACAGCACAACGCTGGATTTCGACATGCAGGCGGGGCTCGCGCACTGGACGCGCGTGCAGGATCTGAGCCTGGCTCTCGATCATCTCCTAGCGGACCCGCAGCTTGGCACCCGGGTCGATCCCGCGGATGTGAGCGCGGTGGGGTTCTCCTATGGCGGCTGGACCGCGCTTTCCATGGCTGGGCTGCGCGGCAATCTGGCGGGCTATATCCGGCACTGCGAAACGGCGCCCACGCGCCATTGCGATGATATCGCGCGCGCCTCGGCCGATCTGGGCGCGCTCAAAGCGACACGGTGGGACGGCGATCACGCCGATCCGCGCATCGGCAGGGTCGTGGCGATCGATCCCGGGCTGACCTTCGGGTTGCGGGCCGAGGACGCCGCCGCTCTTGCCGCGCCGAGCCTCATGATCCAGCTCGGCGCGGGGGCCGACAGGCTGGACGCCACCGACATCTCGCCCGACGGGAGCGATCTGGCGGCGCTGCTGCCGGACGCCGAACTGCTCGAAATCGCGCCCGCCAGCCATTTCTCGGCCATGCCGCCTTGCACCGAGATCGGCGCGCTGATCCTCGAAGAGGACGGCGACGATCCGGTCTGTACCGACCCGCCCGGGGCCGATCGCGCATCGGTTCATGCGCGGATCCTGGATGCGGTCACAGCCCATCTGGAACTGCAGTGAGCAGAGCTGGACGATGCCGGGCCCGGCGGCCGCGATCCGCCCGGCCCGGCTGCCCGTTTGCGGCTGCGCATTGATCGCCGTCATGGCTCGCCGCGCCCATCACCTGCTCGCGATCGCGTGTACAGCGCTCGCAGGGGGAGGATCATGAACACCGAAATCGTGGACGCCGTGTCGCACCCCATGCTTCACGTCACGCGCGTGGTCAGCATGGAGCCCGCACAGATCGCCGCCGTGATGGGCGAGGCTTTCGCCGCGATCGGAGAGTTCCTCGCTCGCACCGGGGTCGCGCCCGCGGGCGCGCCGCTCGCCATCTACCGAGACTGGGACGGCGAGACGATGCGGGTTGATGCCGGCTTTCCGGTCAGTGCCGCCGATGCCGCGCGCGCCGAGGGCGAGGTGCGCTCGGCGGCAAGCCCGGGGGGCAGGGCGCTCAGGGCCGTGCATCTTGGACCCTACGCAAACCTGCGCCGGACCTATGAGGCGATGGAGGCCCATATCCGGGAGCACGGCCTCAAGACCGGGGAGATCGCCTGGGAAGTCTATCTCAACGATCCGGCCACGACACCCGAGGACAGGTTGGAGACCGAGGTCTACATGCCGCTGGCCTGAAGCGGGCCGGTCCCGCTCGCCGGGCATCTGCGGCGGCGTGCTGCGATGCGCGGGCAAGGACGCGCGCCGACGGTGCATGCCGTTGACCGGCGTCAAGGCACGCCGATGCCATTCGATGCCATGCTCGCCTGCAGATGTCATGAGGAGCGACAGATGGAAAACGTCGAACGCCTGTTGAAGGCCACGGTCGAGGAACTCGACAAGCTTCTGAACGCCCGCAACGTGCTTGGCGACCCGATCGAGAAGGACGGTGCAACGATCATCCCGATCGTCAGCTTCGGCTTCGCCTTCGGCGCCGGCGGTGGCAGCGGCGGCAAAGCCGCAACCGGTGAGGAGGGGGCCGGGGGCGGCACCGGCGGCGGCGGCGGCATCAAGCCGCTCGGCGCGATCATCATCGACAAGGACGGGGCGCGGGTCGAAGGCGTGCACGGGGCCATGTCCGAGGTGGTCAAGGTGCTGGGCGAGGCGGCCTCCAAGGCCATCGAGAAGGCCGCGGAAACGGCCGCCGCGGCAGGTGGCAAGGCCGGCTGACGCCGATGCTTGCCGTGCTGTCGGTGTTGCTCTGGCTGATCGGCGTCGTCCTGGCCCTCGTGCTGCTGGCCGTGGCGACACCGATCCACCTCGCATTGAGCGCCGAGCTTGGCCCGGCGCCGAGGCTGTGTCTGCGACTGCGGCTGTTCGGAGGCGCGACACCGCAGTTTCGTATTGTCGACACGTCGCGAAGCCCGTCGGCGCCGGTGCCCCAAGCCGCCGCCAGTACGCGGGCGCCCGCACGGCGCGGCCGCCGGCGGCAACGGCGCAAGGCCGGTCGGTGGCGCTTGCCCGAAGGGGCCGCGGGACGATTGCTCCGGGCGCTTCCCGATTTCCTGCGCCGCGAGATTCGGCGCATCCACATCGACCGGCTTTCGCTTGACGGCGATATCGGACTGGGCGATCCGGCCGATACCGGGCGGCTTTTCGGCTACATCATGCCGCTTTGCCACGCACTGCATCTGCCCCGGACCCGGATCGACCTGCGCCCCGATTTCAGCCGGTCGCGCCTTGACGGCCGGGCCGACGCCGCGCTGCACTTCACGCCGCTGTCGCTGATGGTGCCGGTGCTGCAACTGGGCTGGCGGGTGCTGGCGGTGGGCCGGTGACGCTGCGGCTGCAGCCGCGGCGCCGCATCGGGGGGTACCGGATCGCCCTCTTGTGCGAGCAACGCAGCGTCGCGGGCCATTGGGGGCGCGATCTGTTGCATGTTCATGTCACCAAGGTGCCGGTCGCCGTACTCATCGCGACGGATGCGGGGCTGACCGCTTGCGATCTGTCCGGGCGACCGCTCGCACCCGAGGTGCTGGACACCGCCTGTCCCGGCCTGTTGAGCGCGATGACCGACGACGACGCCGAACCATAGGGGCCAGCCATGCCGCGGCCGCGTCGGTGCGAGGCTGGTGTGGAATCGTCGGGACCGAACGTCGCCAGCGTCCGTGCGCAGCCGTCATCCGTTCCAGCGAACCTGCCCGAGATCGGTCAGGTCATAGCCGCCGAGATGCTGCGCGTGCCGGGCGCAGGCGTCGGACCGCGCGAGGTTCAGCAATGACTGGATGGCCGGCTCGAAGTAGGCGCGGCGGGTCATGGCCAGATCGAAGCTTTCATCAGTCACGAGCGGGATGAACCCCAGCTGCGTGCCCGCTGCCGCTTGCAGCCCGAGGCCGCAATCGGCCTCGCCCGTCTCGATCAGTGCGGCCATATCGGCGTGGGTTTGCGCGGGGCGGTCCGCGGCGGCCAGATCCGCAGTGGACCGCCCTTCGCGCGCCAGAAGCACCTCGAGCAGTCGCTGTGATCCCGACGCTTCGGCGCGCATGGCAAAGCGCAGCCCGCGCGCGACGGCATCGCGCAGCCCCGTGATTGCCAACGGGTTGCCGGGAGCCGTGATCAGCCCCTGCGTACGCTTTGCCCAATGAATCACCACATGGCTGGTTCCGGGAAGATGCGCCTGCGCAGCAGCCAGGTTCCAATGCCCGCTTTCGGGGTCGAGCAGGTGAAAGCCGGCCATCAGGGCACGCCCCGCGGCCAGATCGTCGAGACCGTGCGCCGACCCGCGTGCCAGCACCGCGAGGCCGCTGCCCGACTGGCGCAGCGCCCATTCCAGCAGCGGGTCGTTCGAACCCGAATAGATCGGCGGCGGGGCCAGGCCGGCCTCGGGCAGCTCCGTCTGCGCCTCCAGCCAGGCGTCGATCAGGCGGCGCGGGAACAGCAGCTTGCCGGTGGCGCGGCTGAACGGGATCGTCTGGCGGGCGACCATGTCGTAGATGGTGCGCTCGCGCACGCGCAGATACGCGGCCACCTCGCCGGTCGTCATCATGGCGCACGGCGTGTGAGGCGCTGCCTCGGTGCTGGGGCTGCGGGGCCGACGCTGCATTTAACAGAAAACTCCTGCAATAATTACACGATTGAACCCTATACTGATTATTGCTTTCGTACCAGTGCAGTATGAAAGGATTCTGCTTGAGCGGACCGTTTGGAATCGCGTTGGAGCTGATCGTCTCGGCTGATGCCGCGTTGATGCAGATCATCGGGCTTTCGCTGCGGGTGACGCTGACGGCCGTGCTCATCGCCTGCGGCCTGGGTCTGCCGCTGGGGGCGGGGCTGGCGCTGGCCCGGTTTCCGGGGCGGGGGCTGGTGATCGTCCTGTTCAATGCGCTGATGGGTCTGCCCCCGGTGGTCGCGGGGCTGCTGGTCTACCTGTTGTTGTCGCGTTCGGGCCCCTTGGGAGGGCTTGCGCTGCTCTTCACGCCGACCGCCATGATCATCGCGCAGACGATCCTGATCCTGCCCATCGTGGTATCGCTGACCCGCTCGGTGGTCGAAGATCTGTGGGCGGAATACCGCGAGCAGCTGCGCAGTCTCGGCGCGGGTCGGCTGCGTGCGGTGCCGACGCTCTTGTGGGACGGGCGGGTGTCGCTGCTCACCGGGGTTCTGGCCGGGTTTGGCCGCGCCTCGGCGGAGGTCGGCGCGGTGCTGATCGTGGGTGGCAATATCGCGGGGCATACCCGCACCATGACCACCGCCATCACGCTGGAGACGGCGCGCGGCAGTCTGGGGCTGGCGGTGGCGCTCGGGATTATCCTGATGGGGCTGACGCTGACGTTGAACGCGCTGGCCTGGGGTGCGGGGCAATGGGCACGGGAGCGGCTGGGATGAGGCCTGCGGCGATCAGCGGCGGCGGCAGGGTCGGCGATGCCTCCGGTGACAGCGGCGCCGGCGATCGCACCGACGGCGGGCACACCCGGATCCTGCCCTTGCGGCTGGAGGGGGCGGGGGTCGCCGTCGACGGCAAGCCGCTTCTGCAGGATCTGACGCTGAACATCGCGCCCGGGCGACGGCTGCTGGTGATGGGCGCGAACGGCGCGGGCAAGAGCCTTTTCCTGCGGCTGTGCCACGGTTTGATCGAGCCCAGCTCGGGCCGGCGCATCTGGGCCGACGGGTCCGCGCGGCCGGATGCACAGGCGATGGTGTTTCAGCGCCCGGTTCTGCTGCGCCGGTCGGTGGCAGCGAATCTCGATTATCCGCTCAAGCTGCGCGGGATGGCGCGCGGTGCGCGGCGCCAAGCCGTGACGACCACATTGCGACGCTTCGGCCTTGCGCCGCTTGCCGATCGTCCCGCCCGGCTTCTGTCGGGCGGCGAGCAGCAACGCCTGACACTGGCGCGGGCATGGTCCATGCGCCCCGAGGTGCTGTTTCTCGACGAACCCACCTCGGCGCTCGACCCGTCGGCCACGCGCGCCATCGAGGAGATGATCGAGGCCTTCGCCGTTGACGGTATCACCATCGTGATGACGACCCACAACCTTGGCCAGGCTCGGCGTCTGGCACAGGACGTGGCCTTCCTGCATCAGGGCCGGCTGATCGAGCACGGCCCGGCCGCGCCCTTCTTCATGCGGCCGCAAACCTCCGAAGCCCGCGCCTTCCTCGCGGGCGATCTGATCTGGTCCCCAACGGGAGACAACCCATGACCCATACTTGCCGCCGCTCCCTTCTCGGCCTCGCATCGGGCCTTGCCATGCTGGCCGCCCTGCCGGCCGCCGCGCAGGAGTTCATCACTGTCGCATCGACCACATCGACCGAGAATTCAGGCCTGTTCGAGCATATCCTGCCGATGTTCCACGACGAGACCGGGATCGAAGTCCGCGTTGTTGCCCAGGGCACGGGCCAGGCGCTGGAAACCGGGCGGCGGGGCGATGCCGATGTGGTGTTCGTCCATGCGCGCGAACTGGAAGAGGCGTTCGTCGCCGATGGCTACGGCGTGCAGCGCTTTGACGTGATGTATAACGATTTCGTGCTTGTTGGCCCAGGTGTTGATCCGGCGGGCATCGCTGGCGCGTCCAGCGCCGCCGATGCCATGGTCGCGATCGCTGGTGCCGAGGCGCCCTTTGCCTCGCGGGGGGATGACAGCGGCACCCATATCGCCGAGCGGAACCTCTGGGCAGCCGCGGGTGTGGAACCCGCCGGCGGCTGGTATCGCGAGACCGGCTCGGGCATGGGCCCGACGCTGAATACCGCAAGCCAGATGAACGCCTATGCCCTGGCAGATCGCGGCACCTGGCTGTCGTTCCGGAACCCGGGTGAGCTGGAGATCCTGTTCGAAGGCGATGACGTGTTGTTCAACCCCTATGGCGTGATCCTGGTGAACCCGGACCGCCACCCCCATGTGAAAGCCGAAGCAGGCCAGACCTTCATCGACTGGATCGTCTCGGGCGCCGGACAGGAAGCCATCGGCAGCCATACGCGCGGCGGCGCGCAGCTCTTCTTTCCCGACGCCGGCTGATCGGCGCGTCCTTCAGGGCGACGGGGCGACGGGGCCGGGGGCGGAGCGCGTGCCGCAGGCCGGCCCGGTGTCTGGACGTGGGCCTTGCCCCGCAGCCATGGCGCCGGCAATCGACGCCGCGCGGTTCGGCGGGTGCGGGTTCAGCCCGCCTCCGGCCCCTCGCTGAGGATGGCCAGTACACGCGAATCCGAAGGCAGATCCAGCCCCGGCAGCGCCGCCACGCCGGCGGCCCCGGAAGGGGTTGTGGGCAGGCCGTGTTCGGCCAGCAATGCGGCGCCGCGCAGGGCCGCGGTCTCTGAGATGGTGACGAACTGATCCGCATCGCGGGCGAGGCCGTTCAGGGCGATCAACGACGGCGTCTTGCAATCCAGCCGGCCCATGCAGGAGGCCGGCCCGGCTGTGCCGAGCACCTTGCCGGCCCGGATGCTGTCCATCAGCGCGGGTGCGGCCTCGGGCTCGACCACGATGATCTGCGGGTCGTCGCCCCAGACAAGGCGCGCATGGGCAGCCACGGCGGCGGCGAGCCCGCCCACACCGGCCTGCAGCAGGATATGGCTGGGGCGCGCTTGCGTCTGCGCCGCGGCCTCGGCGGCGAGCTGCAGATAACCCTCCATCACCCGCAGGGGCAATTCGGTGTAGCCGGGCCATGAACTGTCGGACAGCAGTGTCCAGCCATGCGCCTCGGCAGCCGCCGCAGCGGCGGCCATGCTGGCCTCATAGTCGGCCCCCGCGCGCACGACCTCGGCGCCCCTGGCCGCCAGACGATCGGCGAAGGCGGCGGGCACGGTCTCGGCAAGATGGATCACCGCCCGCGCGCCGAAGATGCGCGCCCCGGTGGCAACGGACAGCCCGTGATTGCCTGCGCTGGCGGTAACAAAGACGCGCCCCGTCAGCGCGTGACGCTGATCGGACACCCCCGTCGCGACCGCCTCCGTCGCGACCGCCGCGCGCGCGATCGCATGCGCTGCGCCCAGCGCCTTGAAACTGCCCAGCCCCATGCGGGAGCGTTCATCCTTCAGCCACAGCCGCGACAGCCTCAGCCGGGTTGCCAGTGGCGCCAAGTCGCGCAGAGGGGTGGGCGCATGGGCCGGGCATTGGCGCAAGAGCGCACTGACACCGCCGGCGTCGGCCAGTGGAAGGTGCTCGGTGCCGGCAAGCCCGCGCCCGCGCCAGGGGTTGTTCAGAACATGCGCCATTCGCCGCCTCCTTTCAGTTGCACGCAGGGTAGCGCATCTTTGCCCGCTCCGGGGCATCGGCATCGCCCGGACCTTCGACCGATCGGACCATGATGGGCCGAGGCCCGAAGGTCGATGCAAAACCGCCCTGCCGGGACCGGCACTGCGCGACGGCGCGCTTGCCAGCGCAGGGGTGACCTGCTTTGCTTTCGCCGGATACGCGGGAAAGGGGATGTCCGATGAAGAAGGTGCTGGTGATCGTTCCGTTTCCGATGTCACACGACAATCGCGCCTTGCGCGGCGCGCAGGTGAATGCGGTCGAACTCGGCCCCGATATCCACTTCGATTTCCGCTCGACCCGCGCGGCCCCGCGCAATTACATCAGCGGCTCGGACCTGGCCCTGGCCGAGATCGGGATGCTGGAGTCCGGGCTGAACGCGCAGGCCGAAGGCTACGACGCCGTTTGCATCGACACGATGAGCGACAGCGGCGTCGGCGCATTACGCTCCGAGCTCTCGATCCCCGTTATCGGTCCGGGGCGCACCTCCATGCTGCTGGCGCTGATGCTGGGCAACCGCTTCTCGATCGTCACGATGTGGGAACACTGGCGGCATCTCTACGAAAGGACTCTGGGCGATCTGGGCCTTGGCCATGCCTGTGCGTCGATCCGGTCGCTGGATGTTGCTCCGGACAATCAGGGGCTGCTGACGGGCAAGGAGGAGGAGGTCTTTCCCGCGCTCGAGGCGCTCGCGCGCGACTGCATCAAGTCCGATCGCGCCGAGGTCATCATTCTCGGATCGACGACCATGCATCAGGCGCACGGCTATCTGGCCGAACGGCTGCCGGTGCCGGTCATCAATCCGGGGCCGGTGTCCTACAAGCTCGCCGAGGCGATGCTGGGTCTGGGACTCACGCATAGCCGCGCGGCCCATCCCGTCACGGCTGCCTCGCGCCGCGAGATGTTCCATGCGATGCTCGATACGGCCGCCACTTTCATGCCCTGAACCCGATGGCAGGACGACCGTCACCGGGAGGGACGATGTTGCCTGCGAGGCTGCGCACCACGGTCAGGCCCCGGCTAACGGTTGCCGGTGATCCTCCAATGCGCGCGCAGAGTCGCGATCATGTCACGCGGAAGGTCGAAGTACCGCGCGATCTCGGCATCGTCGAGTCCGTAATCGACCATGGCCGCCAGCGTTTCGACCGGCATTGGCCCGAGGGCGTCGAGGACGCGATACGCGTCGTCGAGGATGAATGCGGGCGGCTGATCGGTGCCTGGAAAGCGGCGCGGCATGGCGTCCTCCGACTCCGACCCGACTCGGACCGCGACGATGCGCAGGGATCGCGATGCGCGCATTGACCTTCGTTAACGCGTTTCCCTGTTTCTGCCCCCCAAGACCGTACGCCGTTGACATCCCGGCACGCCCGAACCCCGGCGCCGCGATCGCCGTTGTCCGGCAGCGCCGTCGCGAGAGTGCGGCGCATTCGGGCGGTGGCGCGGGCGGTATGCCCGGTATGCCGCCATGGACGCCGGTGAAATCGTGCTGCATGGCCACGCGGCACGCGCCCGGCGCATCGGCCGCTGGCTGAGTCGCAAGCGCCGCGCCAGCTTGTGCCAGTCCCCGGCGCGACGCGGCGTCGTTATCCGCGCAATGAGGCGATGAATGCTTCCACCTCGCCCAGTGCGAAATCCAGCGTGTCGTCGTCGGTAAAGCGCCCGTCGCGCACCTTGGCATTGGCATGGGACACGACGATCTCCTGGCCGGGATGCGGCAGCGCCAGCACCCCGCCCAGGATGTATTTCAGATGACCCTGGGCGCGTACGCCGCCCAGCGCCCCGCCCGACACCGAGATCACCAGGGCGGGCTTGCCCTTGAACACCGATTGATAGGCCGGGCGCGAAGCCCAGTCGATCGCATTCTTGAGCACACCCGGAACGGAATAGTTGTATTCGGGCGTCACGAAGATCAGCCCGTCCGCCGCATCGATCTGCGCGATCAGCCGCGCGACCTGGGTGTCACCCTGGATATCGGCATTGTAGTGCGGCAAGGCCGCGATGTCGGCGATCTCCAGTCTGGCGCGTGGCGCGAGGCGTCCGGCGAGGGTGCGCATAAGCGCGGCGGACGAGGATGCCGCGCGCAGGCTGCCGCACAGTCCGAGTAGGTCGGGCATGTGTTTCTCCACTGTTTTCAGAGGCGTGCAAGCCAGGTTGCGATGGAGGGGAACATCATCAGGATCGCCAGCGCAACGAACATTGCCGCGACGAAGGGCAGGGCGCCGCGGAAGATGTCGCCCACGGGAATGGTCTTGTCCTGCAGGGCAGCCTTGATGGTGTAGACGGACAGGCCGAAGGGCGGCGTCAAGAGTCCGATCTCGACCGCGATCACCGTCATTACGCCGAACCAGATCAGGTCGAACCCCGCGGCCTGTGCCACCGGCAGCGCGACGGGCAGCACGATCAGCATGATCGATATCGAGTCGATGATGAAGCCCAGGACGATGATCAGGGCGAGATACAGCAACAGGAAACCGAACGGGCCGATCGGCCCCGACAGCAGCAGATCGGCAAGCTGGCGCGGCAGTCCCGACATTGCCAGCATGCGGCTGAAGAAGGTCGCCGCCATGATGAGAAACAGAACCGAAACCGTGATCCGCCCCGCCTCGACCATCAGGCTCCAGAAGCGCGGCAATGTCAGCGACCGGCGCATCAGCGCGATGACGAGCGCCCCCGCGGCCCCGGCGGCGCCCGCTTCCGTCGGGTTGAAGAAACCGCCGTAGAGCCCGCCCAGAACCAGCAGAACGAGCCCGATGATCGGGGTCGACTTGCGCATCACGTCGAGGCCCGAGATGCCGCCCGACTGCGCGTGCCGGGTCTCGGCCTCGAAGACGAAGCCCGGACGCCGCCAGGCCAGCAGAAGGATGGTGGCCGAGAAGACCAGTGCAAGCAGGATGCCCGGCCCGACGCCGGCAAGGAACATTCGCCCCACCGATTCCTCGGCCAGCACGGCATAGACGATCATCAGCAGCGATGGCGGGATCAGCATTCCCAGCACCGAGCTGCCGGCGACGACGCCGGTGGCGAATTTTCCGGTGTAGCCGTGCCGGCGCATCTCCGGCACGGCCACGCGGCTGAACACCGTGGCTGAGGCGATCGAGACGCCGGTGATGGCGGCGAAGACGGCGTTGGCGAAGACCGTCGCCACGCCGAGCCCTGCCTTCAGCCGGCGCATGAGCCGCTCGAACACGTCGAAGGTGTCTTTGCCCACCCCCGACTGCGTCACCAGAAGCCCCATCAGCACGAAAAGCGGGACGACCGCGAAGAGATAGTTGTTGAGCGAGTCATTGGCGACCGAGCCGATCATGCGCAGCGCCACCGTCTCGTTGCGGATGGCGGCCACTGCGGCCAATGAGACCGCGAGCATCGCCACCCCGATCTGCATGCCGATCAGGATCAGCACCAGCAGCGCGATAACCGCGACGATACCGATGTCGAGCGGTGTCATGACGTCTGCACCTCGCCGCGCGCAAGCCGGCGCAGACGGTCGAGCAGCTGAAACAGGAACTGCAGCGCCGCCACGCTTGCACCCAGCAGGATAAGGGCGCGGAAAGGCCATGTGGGCAAAATCAGCACGCCGGTCACGCCGATATACTGGCCGACCTGAAGGTCGCGCTCCACGATGCCGACCGTCGCCCAGGCGATGATCGTGATCACCGCAAGCCCCGTCAGATCGAACAGCGTTTCGAGAACCATGCGCAGCCGGGGTGCCGCCCCGCCGAGCAGGGACAGCAGGATGTCGGACCGCACCAGCCGATTGTGGCGGACGGTTGTCGCGAGCTGCAGATAGACGATCATCACCAGCGCCAGCGCGCCGAGCTCGGACACCAGTGGCAGCGACCCGCCCAGCAGGTTGCGCACCAGGATGTCCGCGCAGATGATCAGCATGAGGCCGCCGATCATGAGCGTGCCGAGCCCGGCAAGCCCGTCGACCAGCACGCCCCAGGCGCGCACGGCCAGCGGCTCGGGCGAGCGGCCCGCCCCTCGGGGCGGGCCGGGATCGACTTCGGACCCGTTGGGCATCAGTCGGTCTGATCCCAATCGCGCGCGGGCGCGTCGCCGCGATCACGCAGCCCGTCAAGATAGGCCGACAGGAAATCGCGCGCCGGGATGCCGCGCTCTTCGGCCTGATCGGCCCACTCCCCGGCGAGATCGGGAAGCGCATCGACCCAGCGCTGGCGTTCCTCGGCGGGCAGGGTGGAAACGGTCACCGGCGGGTTCTGATCGGCGCCGACCTCCTGCATCCGCTCGATGGCGAACTCCTCGCGATCGACCAGATCCTGCGCATGCGCCGTCGAGTAGTAATGCCCGGCTTCCAGCATCGCCTCCTGAACCTGCTCGGGCAGGGTGTCCCAGACATCGGCGTTGATGGCGACACCGCCCGAGAACACCGTTCCGATGCGCACCCGCGAGATATAGGGCGCGACCTCATAGAGGCTGGCTGGCAGCGCGCCCAGCGCCAACGTCACCGCGCCGTCGGACACGCCGGTCTGAATGTCGGTGTAGAAGGTCGTCAGCGCGCCATCCACGGCGTTCGCACCGATGCCGCGCAGCCAGTTGCCCAGCGGCCCCGGCGCGGACAGGCGAAGCCCCGACAGCTCGTCGATACTCTCGATCGGGGTCTTGGTATAGACGTCGTAGTTGTCCGAGGCGGTCATGCCGAGCAGGCGGATATTGTACTGCTCCCACTCCTCGCGGAAGGCGGGGAAGGTTTCGTAGAGTTCGCGCATCACCTCCAGCTGCGTGACCGGGTTCGAGGTGGAGAACGGCGTGTAGGCCGTCACCTGGCTGAGCGGCATCCGCGCGGCTTCGAGATAGGAAAACACCCAGCCGATATCGGTGATGCCGTCCTGCACGGATGTCAGCGTGGCGGTGGCATCGTAGAGCTGGCCGCCGAACGCTTCCTGCCAGGCGATCTCGTAATCGCCCGTCTCGGCGAGAATGCGATCCGTCTCGGTCATGAAATGGGTCTGTATCATGCCCACCCACGGAATCGCGGTGGGGTGGCTCGACGCCACCGTCAGGTTGATCGTCTCCTGCGCGCTTGCGGCGGCGGGAAAAGCGATCGCGGCGCCGAGCGCCAGTCCCAGAGTCCGTTTCATTGTATCCCCTCCCTTTGGTTGTTCGAGTTTCAGAGCATCGTCAGCCGCTGGCTCGACATGTCGAGCCGGAACGTCATCGACCCTTCGTTGATCATCCAGGGGCGCACCGTGAAGCTGCGCGCGCCGGATCGGTGCATCGGGTCGCGCCGGGCGATCTCGATCGCGTCATTGCGCGAGGCCGCACGCACGATCACCATGCCCTCGCCGTGCCATTCGGTCTCCGCGTCGTTCCACAGCGGGCCGGCGGCGAACAGCACCCCGTCGCGCTCCAGCCCGACCTGGAACTCGAGGTGCTTTTCCATGTTCTCGAGCACCGGGCCGAGATCGCCTGTCGGGGTGGTGAAGATGGCGTAGAGCTGCTTTTGCAGCATCGCCGCGCTCGCCTCCATTACGGCCTCCCTCGGCAGTGCCTTGGGCGGGGTCTGTTCGTCAGCCGGCATCGGCGGTCCTCCCTGTTGTCAGCCAGACTTGCGCTGCGCCAGCGCGGCGCGGATCTCGGCGCCGTGCTCATCGAGAACGGGCGGCGGCACCACGTGAAGATCGGGCTCGCCGTCAAAGGCATAAGGTGCACGGACGGTGGTGAACTGTCCCATCTGCGGGTGTTCGGCGCTGACCGCGATCTGCAGATGCTTGGCCTGCGGATCCTCCAGCGCCTCGTTCGAGTCATAGGCCGGCGAATGGGGCACCTCGGCCGCAAGAAGCCGCGCGCACCATTCGTCGCGCGTGCGGGTCTTGAAGACCGGGGTCATCACCTCGATCAGCTCGTCCTGATGTTCGATCCTTTGCAGCCTTTCGCTGAAGCGGGAATCCTCGGCCAGGTGCTGCTGACCGGTCGCCTCGAGCAGGCCCTCCCAGAATTTCTGCGGTGACGACAGGTGAATGGCGACCCATTTGCCGTCGCTGCATTCGAAGGTATAGGATTGTGACACCGTCGGCCGCGAGAGCGGACCCATCACCTCGCCCACGCTGAAGAAATGCGTGAAACTGTCGAGGTTGAAATGGCTCATCGCCTCCAGCATCGAGATGTCGAGCCGCCGTCCGCTGCCGGTGTCGCCGCGCTCGATGATCGCCGCGAGGATGCCCAGCGCGGCGTATTGCCCGGTGACCGCGTCGGCAATGGCCGGGCCGATGACGCGTGGATTGGCGGGAGGCGTCAGCAGCCGCAGATACCCCGCGGCGGCCTGCGCTACCGTGTCATAGGCCGGCCTGTCGCGCGACGGACCGCTGCGCCCGAAACCGGAAATGGCACAATAGATCAGCCTGGGGTTGAGTCCGCGCAGCGCGTCCTCGCCGGCGCCGATCCGGTCGGCCACGCCGGGGCGGAAGTTCTGGATGAAGACATCGGCACTCGCGATCAGGTCATGAAAGAGCGCGAGGTCTTCCGCGTCCCTGGTGTCCAGCGCGATCGAGCGCTTGTTGCGGTTGTAGGTCTGGAAATGGGGTGAGTAGAGCCCGCCCTTGAAGGCGCGGAACGGATCGCCGGTGCCGGGTCGCTCGACCTTGATGACATCGGCGCCGAGATCGGCCAGATGCAGCGAGGCGGCCGGTCCGGTGATGTAGGTGCCCATCTCGACGACACGGATGTTTCGCAGGATCTTCACCATGGTGTCAGCCTCACTTGTCGTTGGAGGGCGCAGCTTGTGCGCCGTCATAGCTGATCGCCTGATCGGCGTGATGGGACATGATGAACCCGATCGACCGCTGCGATTCCTCCAGCAGATGCGCCGCAAGGCCGGCGGCGCGCGCCACCAGCGGCACCGCCTTGAGCGCGTCGACCGACCAGCCCGCATCGAGCATCAGCGCCGGGATCGCGCCGGAGACGTTGACGGGCAGGGGGCGGCCCATGATTTCCGGCGCGTGTTCGCCGAGCAGGCGCAGGATGCCCACATGCCGGGCCGATACGCCCTGCGCGTCCGCCAGTTCCATCAGGCGGTTGGCGCGCGGATCGCCGCTGGAATGCTGCGGGTGACCGAGGCCCGGAACCTTGGCCTTGCGCGCCCTGAGCGCCTTGAGGCTTTCGATCACCGCGGCCTTGTCGTCGCCGCCATTGGCGTCGGCTGACTGGCGGATTTCATCCAGGTAGCGCCCGGCCACCTCGGTCGAGCCCGCAACGACGGTGCCCATGCCCAGTATCCCCGCGGCCATCGCGCCCTGCCACGCCTCGGGCGCGGCGGCCAGTGTCATGCGTGCGGCCTGCACGCTGGGCACCAGGCCGTGCTCGGCAATGGCCACAAGGCAGGCATCGAGCATCGCGCGCTGCGCCGGGGCGGGTTTCTCGCCCATCACGAGCAGCCAGAAATAGTCGGAAAAATCGACCTTCCCGATCAGCCCGTCGCACAGATCGTGGCCGCGCACCGTGATGCTCTCGGCATCCGATGTCGCAATGGCCGTGAAAGGTTGCTCCTGCTTGCCGATCCGCATTCCGGGTTGCCTCCGTGGGTTTTCGTATGCCGCAAGATTTTTCGCTTGTCGGAAAATAATGCGTGTCCTATCGTGGCGTCAACCGAAATCTTGTTCCGGCGCGCCCGGGAACAGCGGCAGGGAGGCGTTCATGAAGGATATCAACCAGTTCACGCTCACGGATGCGGTGAAGGAGTCGTTCAACACCGAGGAGGGCAGTCGCTTCAAGTTTCTGCTCGACACCTTCATCGAGCATCTGCACGACTACACCCGCGAGGTGAATCTCACCCATGACGAGTGGATGACGATCCTCAACTTTCTCTATGACTGCGGCAAGATCTCCACCCCCGAGCGACACGAGTTCATCCTGGCATCGGATGTTCTGGGCTGGTCGGCGCTGGTGGACATGATCAACACACGCGGCGGTGCGACCGAAGGGTCGAATCTGGGGCCCTTCTACCTCGACGACGCGCCTGAGAAGGAATTGGGCGCCGACCTGGCCGAGGGGCGCGAGGGGGTGTCGGTGCTGGTGCACGGCATCGTTCGCGATACGCTGGGCCATCCCATCCCCGGCGCCATCGTGGACACCTGGCAGGCCGACAGCTCGGGAACCTATCCGATACAGGAGCAGGAGCGCGGGCAGGACAAGTACGACCTGCGTGCCAAGCTCACGACGGACGCGCAGGGGCGCTACTTCTACACCACCGTCCTGCCCAAGCCCTATACCGTGCCCTATGACGGCCCCGTCGGCGAGTTGCTGCGCGCGGGGGACCGCCATGCCTGGCGCGCGGCCCATCTGCACTACATCATCCGCGCCGCGGGAATGCGTTCGATCACCACAGAATTGTTCTTCGAGAACACCGAGTACATCGACAATGACGCGGTTTTCGGAGTCCGAAAGTCGTTGATCACCAAGCTGACGCCTGTCAAGAAGGGCGAGGCGTTCGACTTCCCCCTCGAGCGCCGGCCCGACGCGAAGGTGCATTACGATTTCGTTCTGGCGCCGGAGGGGTGACGACCATGGAGGCAGTGGCCAGCCACGTGAACGCGACGACCGACCGCCCCCCCGAATTCGTCGAGGCGCTGGCCAAGGGCCTCGCCGTGCTTGAGGCGTTCGACACCGCGCACCCCGAGATGACCCTCAGCGAGATCGCGCGGCGGGTGAACGCCTCTCCGGCCGCCGTGCGCCGCAGCCTGATCACGCTGGAAGCGCTGGGATATGTCGGGCAATCGGGCAAGCGGTTTCACCTGCAGCCCAAGGTGATGGGACTTGGCTCGGCCTTCTATTTCTCTGCCCGGATCGACGAGCTGATGCTGCCCGAACTGCGGCATCTGGTGGAGACTTTCGGCGATGCGGCGTCGGTGGCTACGCTCGACGGGCACGACGTGATCTATATCGCGCATCAGTCGCGCCAGCGTGCGCGCCGTGCAAGCGCCGTCGTCGGGGCGCGGTATCCGGCGCATGCGACGTCGATGGGCCGCGTGCTGCTGGCCGGGCTCGAGGAGGACGCGCTGGAGGCGTATTTCGACACCGTGGAGCCGCAGGGCCTGACGGCGCTGACCCAGACGTCGATTGACACGCTGCGCGATATCGTCGCGCAAGTGCGTCGGGACGGCTATGCCACGGCGGTCGATCAGCTCGATTACGGGATCACAGCGCTGGCGGTGCCGGTGCGCACCCCGGACGGCCGGACTGTCGCGGCGCTCAACTCGTCGGGCTATACCGGGTTGATCACCCCTGAGGAGATGGTCACCGAGCGCTTGCACGAGTTGCGCCTCTCCGCCAACCGCATCGCCGAGTCGATCATGCGGTTTCCGGTTCTGACCTCGATTCTCACCGGCGGCTGAAGCGCGCCGATCACGCGCTTGCGGGCGGCGCATGCAACGGGCTGGCCGCATCGCGATGCGCAAAGACTTTCGCCAAGCGAAAAGCCTGACAAGGAGGAGGACACGACATGTGCAAACTGTGCGAAGACGCGGCAACGTCACAAGCAGGACAGGACGCATCGCGCCGCGACTTTCTCAAGGCAAGCGCCGGGGCCGGGGCTGCGGTCGGGCTTGGCGGAGTTGTAGCGGGGGCGGCCGGTGCCGCCGCGCAAGCGGCTGACCTTCCCGCGGGCATCGGCGAGGGTGGGCGGCGCACGCTCATCAAGGGCGGCTACGTGCTGTCGATGGACAGCGCTGTGGGTGATTTCGCGCCCGGCGATGTGCTGCTCGAGGGTGACCGCATCGTCGATGTCGCTGCCAGTATCGACGCCCCGGACGCCGCGGTGATCGAGGCTGCGGGCCGCATCGTCATGCCGGGCTTCGTCGACACGCATCTGCATCAGTTCGAGACCGCCCTGCGCAGCTTTCTGGCCGATGGCATCCTGATCGACGATGGCCGTCCGATCAACGAGGTCAACTATTTCGACACCATCCTGCAGAAGCTCTCGATGGTCTACCGGCCCGAGGATGTCTATATAAGCGAACTCTTCGGCTCGCTTTCGCAGATCGACGGGGGCGTGACGACGGTGATGGATGTCAGCCAGATCCACCACTCGCCCGAACACTCCGACGCCGCCATCCAGGCGCTGCGCGACGCCGGGCGCCGCGCCGTCTTCGGCTATTTCGAGGGCTGGGGTGACGACGCCCGCTATCCGGGCGATGCCGAACGCATCCGGCGCGAGCATTTCGCCTCGGATGACGGGCTGCTGACCATGGTCATGGGCGGCGAGATCTATCTGCCGGGCTATGAGGAGGCATGGCGCATCGGGCGCGACCTCGGCCTGCCCATCGCGCTGCATGTCGTGGGCACATTCGGCATGGCCGACACCTTCGACGCGCTCGCCGAGGAGGGGGCCTTCGGGCCCGACAACATCTTCATCCACATGACCGGCATGTCGGAAATGGCCTGGCGACGCGCGGCGGATGCCGGCGCGCATGTCTCGCTCGCCGTGCCGATCGAGATGCAGATGCGCCACGGCACGCCCCCGATCCAGACCGCGCTCGACCTCGGGATGAGCGTGTCGCTGTCCTCGGATGTCGAATGCACGATGTGCGCCGACATGTTCACCCAGATGCGCAGCTACATGACGCTGCAGCGCATGTTCGCCAACGAGAAGGCGCTGGCGGGCGCCGAGTATCCGCGCCTGCTGACGTCGCGCGATGCGCTGCACGCGGCCACCGTGGGCGGCGCCGAGGGGCTGGGGCTGCTGGAACGCACCGGCACGCTGACCCCCGGCAAGCAGGCCGACATCATCCTGCTGGACGCGACGGCGGTGAATGTCGCGCCGCTCAACAATGCCCCCGGCGCGGCGGTCACGCTGATGGACCGTTCGAATGTCGAGACGGTGCTGGTGGCAGGTCGCGTGCGCAAGTGGCGTGGCCAGCTGCAAGGCGTGGATCTCGCATCACTGCGCGGCGAGCTGACCGCCAGCCGGGACTATCTGTTCGAGGCCGCGGGCGTCGCGCGCGACTATTTCGGCTGACCTTCGGCGTGTGGCGCGGCCTGCCGGGTCGCGCCTTGCGCACATCACCGGCATGCCGGGTGGGGCAGGCTCCGATCTGCCCGCGCCCCGGGTGCCCTCACGCATCATCGCAGACAGGAGGTTTCCATGCTTTTTCCCACATCCCTCGTCGGCAGCTACTGTCAGCCCGACTGGCTGATCGACCGTGAAAAGCTGGCCGGGCGCTTTCCGCCGCGCACCCGCGCGCAGGAGTTGTGGCGCATCCCCGAGCCCTGGCTTGCCGAGGCGCAGGACGATGCGACGCTGCTCGCCATCCGCGCGCAGGAGGAGGCCGGGCTCGACATCATCACCGACGGCGAAATCCGGCGCGAAAGCTACTCCAACCGCTTCGCCACCGCGCTTGAGGGCGTGGATCTCGACAATCCCGGCACCGCGCTCGACCGGTCCGGCCACCCCAACCCGGTGCCGCGCATCACCGGGCCGATCCGGCGCAAGCACCCCGTAGAGGTGGAGGACATGAAATTCCTGCGCGCCCATACCGACCGGATGGTCAAGATCACCGTGCCGGGCCCCTTCACCATGAGCCAGCAGGCGCAGAACGACTACTACGCCACCCCCGCCGAGGCGGCGATGGACTATGCCCGCGCCGTGCGTGAGGAGATCGAGGATCTCTTCGCCGCCGGGGCCGATATCGTGCAGATCGACGAGCCCTACATGCAGGCCCGCCCCGAAGCGGCCGAGGAATACGGGCTGGAGGCGCTGAATACCGCGCTCGACGGGGTGCAGGGCACGACGGCGGTGCATATCTGCTTTGGCTATGCCGCGATCATCCATGAGCGGCCGGCGGGGTATTCCTTTCTGCCTCAACTCAGGAACTGCGCGTGCAACCAGATCAGCATCGAGACGGCCCAATCCAACCTCGACACGTCGGTACTGGAGGAGTTGCGCGGCAAGTCGATCATACTGGGCGTGCTCGATCTCTCCGACCCGCAGGTCGAAAGCGGTGATACCATCGCCGCGCGCATCCGGCGCGCGCTGCCGCATGTGGATGCCGACAAGGTGATCGTCGCCCCCGATTGCGGACTGAAGTATCTGCCGCGCGACGTGGCGTTCGGCAAGATGAAGGCGATGGCCGAAGGCGCGCGCATCGTTCGCGAGGAGCTGGCCGGCAGCCGCTGAGACGGGCTCGAAGCGGCCCGGCAGCGTGATCTGCCGGGTCCGCGTCACCGGCGGGCAAACGGGGCCGGTCCGGCCGGAATGCGCCCGCCCGTCCCGGTCTGGCGCATGCCCTCGTTTCCACCAGGGCGAGATCCCGATCAAACGCGACATGCTTCGGATCACGCGCCTTTGTCATTGACAGGCGCCGGCCTGCGCAGGCACCTTTTGGCATGCAACGGGGGCGTCCGCCATGCGCGGGCTGAGAAGCACCCTTGGAACCTGATCCGGATCATGCCGGCGGAGGGAGTTGCGTCGCGCGCCCCGAAGCGGATGCGCGCGACGCGCCTTCGCCGGAAAGGAGGCGCGATGCAACGTCCCGGCACCCATCTGCAGACCGTGCGGGAGACCGGACCGCTGGTCCACAACATCACGAATTTCGTCGCCATGAATGTCATGGCCAATGTGCTGCTGGCGATCGGCGCGTCGCCCGCGATGGTTCATGCCCGCGACGAAGCGGCCGAGTTCGCCGGCCTCGCGCAGGCGCTCACGGTCAACATCGGCACCGCCGATCCCGACTGGGGCGAGGCCATGGAAGACTGCGCCGGGGTAATGAACGAAGCCGGCAAGCCCTGGGTCTTCGATCCGGTCGGCGTCGCCGCCACGCGGTTTCGCCGCGCGCTCTCGGCCCGCCTCATCGAGCTTGGGCCGCCCGTCATTCGCGGCAACGCCTCCGAGATCCTGACGCTTGCCGGATTGGGCGGGGCCGCGCGCGGCGTCGATGCGGGCGACAGCGTCGCGGCCGCGGAGGAGGCCGCGCGCGCGCTGGCACGGCGCAGCGGGGGTGTGGTCGCCGTCTCCGGCCCGGTCGATTTTGTCACCGACGGCAGCCGCGCGGCCCGGGTGGCCAACGGGCATCCCCTCATGGCGCGGATCACGGTGATGGGCTGTTCGCTCAACGGGGTGATCGCGGCCTTCTGCGCGGGCGGGTCGGTATTCGATTCAACGGTCGCCGCGCTCGCCGCCTATGGCGCCGCCGGCGAGATGGCCGGACGCGCGGCGCGGGGGCCCGGAAGCTTCCAGCCCGCCTTCCTCGATGCGCTCCATGAGCTGACGCCGGACTTGCTCGACCACGCCGCGCGGATCGAGGCGGTGCGATGATCGGTCCGGTCTATGTCGTCACCGATCCCGTGGCGCCGCTGTCGGTGGCGGCGCAGGCGCGAGCGGCGGCGCGAGGCGGCGCCTGGGCGGTACAGATCCGTGACAAGACCGCGTCCGACAGCGAGATCGCACGCTCGGCCGAGGAACTCATGGCCGAGCTGTCGCCGCTGGGCGTGCGCGTTTTCGTCAATGACCGTGTCGAAGTGGCCCGTGCCACGACGGCGGATCTGCATATCGGTCAGGGCGACGGCGATCCCCGCCGGGCGCGCGCGCGTATCGCGGCGCACGCGCTTCTGGGCGTGTCGGTGGAGACCGCCGCACAGTGCGCGGCCATTCCCGAGGGCGTCGCCTATGTCGGGGCGGGGCCGTTTCGCGCGACGGCGACCAAGTCCGATGCGGCAACGCCTATCGGCGCTTCGGGCCTTGCAGGCATCGTCGCCGTCGCGGGCGTGCCGGTGATCGCCATCGGCGGGCTGTCGCGAGCCGAAGTGCCGGCGCTCAAGCGCGCCGGGGCGGCGGGCATGGCCGTCGTGTCGGCGGTGTCGCGCGCCCCGGACCCGCAAGCGGCGGCACGATCCCTTGTCGAGGCATGGAGGCAGGCGTGATCCCCAATATCCTGTCCATCGCGGGCTCGGACCCTTCGGGTGGCGCCGGCATCCAGGCCGATCTCAAGACCGTTGCGGCCAATGGCGGCTACGGCATGGCCGCGATCACGGCGCTGACCGCGCAGAACACCCATGGGGTGCACGGCGTTGCACTGAGCGAGCCCGCAATGGTCGGTGCGCAGATCGCCGCCATTCGCGCAGATATCCGCATCGACGCGGTCAAGATCGGCATGCTCGGCAGCGCGCCCATCGTCGAGACGGTCGCCGAGTCGCTGGCAGGGCTTGCCGCGCCCATCATCCTCGATCCGGTGATGGTGGCGAAGGGCGGCGATCGGCTGCTGGCGCCGGAGGCGGTGACAGCCCTGCGCGATCGCCTGATGCCGATGGCGTCGGTCATCACGCCGAACCTGCCGGAAGCCGCCGATCTGCTGGAACGGGACGCGGCCCCGAGCCGTGACGCGATGGCGGCGCAGGCGCAGGCGCTGCTGGCGCTCGGCCCCGCCGCAGTTCTGCTCAAGGGCGGGCATCTGGCCGATGGGCACAGCCCCGATCTGCTGTTCACGAAGGACGGGTCGAGCTGGATCGAGGCGCCGCGCCACGCCACGCGCAACACCCACGGCACCGGATGCACGCTGTCATCGGCGCTGGCGACGCAGCTCGGCCACGGCCGGGCGCTGGTCGACGCGGCCGAGCGTGCCAAGGCCTACATCACCGGCGCCATCGCCCATGCCGATGCGCTGTCGGTGGGGTCGGGGCGGGGGCCGGTTCATCATCTCCACGCAGTCGGAGGGAATGGCTGATGGCCCTGTCCGATCCACTGTGCGGGCGGATCTTGCGGAGTGCCGGCGCTTTCGGCGGTGGCGTGCGGCCATCGGCCCCGATCGGGTGCAAACCCCGGTGACATAAACCTGTTCCGACTGACCGGGCGTATCCAATGCGGGAATGGTTCGCCACTGTCTCGGCCATTGTGATAATCTTGATGCCGGATGATGGCCTCCGGGGGATTTTTATTGCCTGAATCTCATGGCTTTGCGGGTATCGGCGCTGCGGCTTCCGGGTGCCGACGGCACTTCTGCTTGCCTTTGTGAGACCAAAGTGGTCCAATAGTAAAATGGTTGTGATGAATCCTGTGTCCTGTGCAGAACTTTCCGAAGGCCGCGAAAACTCCAGTCGTGCCCTCGCCACCTTGCGCGAGCGGCTGACCGCGTTGCATGACAACAACGGGCGCCTGCCGCC